>ERZ1643246.452-NODE-452-length-53104-cov-53.992667_pt1 | contig 53104 bp, 60 predicted proteins | sample MGYA00579265_ERZ1643246 | MGnify/ENA primary metagenome ERZ1643246 (study PRJEB29033, sample SAMEA4952261) | chicken gut metagenome | biome: Broiler Chicken; feature: Gastrointestinal Tract; material: Caecum | place: Ireland | collected 2018 | study: Broiler... | reverse complement strand
GCATTCCTCTTTCACTTTCTGTTCCCACTGTTCTTTATTTTGAGGTAATTCGATTGGGAAACAAATCCAACTCATTTCGTCGTCTCCTTCTGTGTAATAAGTTCATAATCAGACGGAATAAAAGCTATCCTCCAACGGTACATACCGTCAGTCCAATACATACGTTTTCCATTCCTTCCCTGGCGTTTAGTCAAGTAGATTCTCTGTCCCGGCTGTATCATATTTCCTTGAAATTCTCTTCTATTGATAAATGTTATTCTTGATCCCAGTGGCAGTCTATTTAATCTGGATTTGATTTTTAAATTCTCATGGTAATCCCAGCATTTCTTTCTCCATTCAATCGCCACTTCATTTGTCGTCTCTGTTAATAGTTTCAGTATGGATACAGGGCATTTGCAATATGGGGTTGATGGTCCCATTGTCTCATCCATATCCTTATAAGCAAAATTATCCGTTAATGAACGATCAAATGAGGTCAAAAAAATCGCTGCCCATATCTCGTAGTCCTTGTCTGATTTCGGTGTCTGCACCGCAGCATAATATGTACTTCCAACCATAGCAGATTTTAAGATCTTATGTTCTTTCCCTATACCCCTGTTAAGTACTTCGTCACATTCTTTCTTCCTGTCAAAAAATAGTTTCCCGTTTTTTATATCAGTATCTACATGATAAGATACCCATCCCATAGTTTCAACTCCTTTCATCAGCAGAAAGAGGCGTACCTCTTTCTGCCTTTTCCCGATCAAACAGATTTCACTTATGCTGCAGCCATTGCTGATGCGGCTTCTTCCTGCTGGAACTGAATATTGTAAACAAATCCTTTCGTTTCCACTACAATACGTTCTTTATCTGAGCGAATAATCCGTTTTACATCCTCTGTCCTATGCCACTTGCCATTTCTGTAATAGTTTACCGGACGCCCTGTAGCAATTGGGAATAATACAGAACCATATGTAAAAATCATACGCTTGATTTTTACTGTTTTTTCTTGTTTGGTATTTTTCATCCTGTTTCCTCCTTTTCATTGATGTGGTTTTCTAACACATTTTAAAAAAAACAAAAAAAGGCATTGATTACTTTCACCAAAATAATCAATGCCTTTCTGCTCTTAAACATGCAATGCTTTTGCCAAAATTGTCTTCCAACTATTCTGCTGGAATAAAATTCTCATAACTGGCTAAAAAGTTACAGTTATAAAATGTGTTACTTATATCATAGAAAAAGAGGCTTGCTTTGTCAACAGGCTTTCTTTAGTAAATAGAAGATTCCAATTGACTTCTATCTGCTGTAATACCGCTCTTTGAAGTCTTCTGTAAAAATCTCTTCTTCTGGATCTGCTTCAAAAGCAGCAATCGCGCGTGACAATCGGCACATACATTCTATATCATCAAGCATTTTAGCCCCACTGTAGGATGTTTCCAAATACTCTAAAATCGCATTATAGCTTTTCTCATCCATCTTCTTGGTCCTCACACAGTTTTATTATACTTAGCCTTTTGTTTCATAGTGATTATACCTTCTCACAGCTTCTTTCGCAAGTCTCTTCATATGATATAAATAATCATTCCGTCAGTTCTTTCTTAGTCTTTTCCAGGGGAAACTTGAAAATACATTTAAGGGTTGTATACACAAGTTCCTGATACAAATCTTCCTGAAATATTCCTCTGATTTTCGCATGGCTGGTCAATAAAGGACGGTACATCTCTACGATCTGTGCCATGGCATTTTTATCTGCCAGCCTTGCTTGAGATAGAAGCTTTTCAAATTGCTCTTCATTTTTCATTCTTTGTTCCTCTAATCATCTTTCGTATCTTTTTTATAGAATTATAATAGGTATTTTCCGCCTTCTTGCTTGTAATTCCTTCAATCTCACCAATTTGCTCAAAACTTTTTTCATAAAGTATTCGAAGACACATAACCTCTTTACCGATTGGCGATAAACTACAGATTGCCTTTATGAGATGGCTGTCCGTAATCTGCTGAAGAAACTTTTCCGTTTCTACGATACCGATATATTCACACTCTAATATGTCTGTACTGTCAAAAGGCAGCTGTGTCACTGTTCTTGTTTCGGACAAAACTTTTTCTGCTAATACCTCTCTACTAAGTATTCTATTTTCCTTTTTACAGTATGTACGAATTGTGTTTTCCACCGCATGTAATAGATAAGCGCTGAAACACTCTTTTAAAGTTCTTGTAGTTTTTTTCATATGCTCTTCTCCTGAAAACTTTGTCTGTAGTGCAGCAAGGATTTTCAGGTGGAGCACGCCCATATGCCAGTTTTAAGTCCAGCCGTTTATATAAATGAACTTCATTTACAAAAAAAGACCGTTAGAGAGTCTTCTAACAGCCTTTTTATTCCTATTGTTTCTTCATTCGTTTTTCTTTTGCCCATGCGAATCACCTTTCCTAAATCTCAGCATTTAATCCAGAAAAAGGGACTCACTTGCAGTGCCACAAAACCTGAGATTTATTGTTCCGGTTTTGTAGGTGTTCCAAGTCACCATTTCGACATTATAGCAAAAAAAACTTTCCGAAAACTTACTTTTATCATATATTTTTTATCATGGATTATTTATATATTTTTCTACAGCCTCCAACTCGATCTGCTCAACTCTTTCCGTAGGATACTCACCATCAAAATCATGGATTTCTTCCTTATCAAGAGCATCTTCAATCATTTCTGTAAGTTCATCTTTTTTACATCCCGGCACGAAAATATATCCGCAATTCGGGCAAATCCGATACCAGATTACTACATGCATCTTACAAAGCGGACAAATTTTTGTTCCCGAACGACGCCTTATTTCTCTATAAATGGAATAAGCCAGTTGCGCCAAAAGCAATACCAACAGAAAATACAAGACCCAGTCATATTGCATCCAGGCACATCCCAGACAGATAAGTTCTGCAAGCGTAAAAATAAGATAATGGCTTTCACTCTTTTTTAACATATGTATTCTCCCCTATAATTTTCTTTCTACAACACCGATAATCTCATATCGGTAGATGATTCCATAAACACGTGAGTCCTTCGAATACTCACGATTATCACCTAGCAGGAAAAATTCATCTTCTGCTAGTGTTATAACTTCATTCTGCCCAGTTTCTCCATATTCAGCAAATCCCTGTTCTTCTCCATTTATCAGCAGGATACCATCATAAATCGTTATGATGTCTCCTTCAACGGCTACAATTCTTTTAACAATATACTTGTCACCCAAATATGCCACAACAATCTGATTTTTTTCAGGATTTGTATGTTTGTTAAACAAAACAAAATCTCCATCTTCTAAGGATGGGGACATAGAATTTCCGCTCACAACTGCTATACCCCAAAACATATGAATGGCAAAGGCTACCAAAGCCGCAATTCCAATCGAATAAAGGACCGGATGTTTCTTAAACATGTTCTTCTCCTTCCAAATACTTTAATAAATCTTTGTTTTTTTGAATCATGGATAGATCCTCCTCATCCACCTGGACTTCTTCATCAAACCGTATCACGCGTTCCGTTTTCATGGGTTCTTCCTCTCTATAAGGCCTCTTCTCTTGATGCGTATTGTCTGTTTCCATAGTCTTTTCTCTACTGCAATATGCCAGAATCGCCTTTACAATGAATCTCGTTTTTTTATGTCCCAGTGAATTTAATAATTCGGCTACCTCTCGGTGATCTGGATCCTGGGGATCAAACCCCAAGCTGAATCGATAAGGATTATTCTTGCTCATATCACGTTTTTTCTAAGCCGGCCAGTTCTGCCAGATATTGCTTCTTAAATCCTTTTACATTAGCCTGTGGGTCATCCACAATATAATACTGACTGTTATATCTGACCCACACTTCTTCAATAAGGTCTGTTAAAAGAATTGATCCGCCACCCACGAAAACTGCCACCGTTGTACGAATGTCGATTCCCAGTTCTAAAAAACTTCCTAACAGTTCTACTAAATAATCTTTTGCCATTTCAAAAGTACGCCGAAGGACCTTTTCAGGATATTGCGTGTTTCTCTTAAACAAAATATTATCGATATCTGTTTCATCCAGATGAAGATTAAAATGCTGCCGGATTCCTGCATTGATCCGCTTATAAAGCGTAATGATTCCTTCCGGTATGGAATCAATCTGCGTGGGCTGCACAACTCCATATCGCACCATTAAATAATCTACTGTAAAACCCCCGATATCAATAATCAATACCTTTGAATATTGTATGAGACGCAATCGGTTAGCAATAAGAAGATATGCTGAGTATGCCTGCATATAAACTCTTACATCTGTATATGTGATCTGATAAGGTCTATTTTTATACAGAAAATGAACGGTCTTCCCTTGTCTCCAGAAATATTCCTGGAACCTCCTCTTTTGCTTGCCATAGTCTCCCGGCGGCAGACCTACAAGCAAGGTAACAGGGATCACTCTTTTTCCAGTTATTCTTTCCTCTGCCTTTTCCAGTTCTTTTGCGATTCCAAGAAGTGTTAGAATATAATATCTGTCATCTGTTGTTTTATCCTGCAGATATGTAATTCTTTGGCTGTTTTCTATATAATTGACACCTTTATAGCAGATTCCCTCTTCTCCATTTAAAATCCGCTGCTCTTTTACTTTGATTCCTGAATGAAAAATAAAATGATCTGTCTTTATCATCTTGTTTCCGGTATCTACCCCCAAAATCAATTTTTTCTCCTTTCCGCCATATTCTGGCTATATGTAATTTTTCAACGCTCTATCTCCTCTTGTTCGTACGCTTCTCTAACCTGTGCGAGCAATTTCTGATTCTGCGGTTCATATCCCCATAAAATATTCCCGACTGCCTCAAATGCCCTTTCTCTCCATCGGAAATAGGTAGCACGATGGATCCGGGGAATTCTTGGGAAATGCGGTTCCAGTTTATCCAGTATTTCATCTACATTTTCAGCACGATATGCGGACATATAAGTGTAATAGAGTACCCAGTAATACCGCTCTCCCTGCGGGTGGTATTTTCGCATTAGAGCTACCGCCTCATCAATTAGTTTCAAGTATTTATTTGCCTGATTAATAGCTTCAATCCTTTCTTTCATGTTTTCCATATCAAGATTGATATCCATGCCTGCCTGATAAATACTTTCAAGAAACTCGTCAACATTTGTACCGTACTCTGCATGAAAACACTGCTTGACCTGATTAATTTTTATCTGCATTTTCCAGTTAACCGAGCGGTAAATTTTAAACAGAGATATAATATCATGGTAGTATTCGTTATCCCCTCCCTTATCCTCTTTTGTAATAATGCCTGTCTTTCCCACTTTCTACCTGCCTTCCTTCTGTTCTGCATCTTCTTCAGGATCCTTTTCTGTAAAATAGCGCTCCATGGCTTCGTCTGCCCGCTTTCCGATGGACATGAACATACAGCACAAAACGGTAAGCAACAGAAAACCTCCTAAAATACCTAATGCAATACAAGCTGTCTTCATCGTCTTGCTCCTTCCTTTCATTTTTATGGCTCTCACCTGAAAATTGAAAATATTGGTATATTCCATATGCAATTTTCAAGGTGCACTGATATATACCAACTATCGCCAGTACGATTTCCTGTAATTTTTTTTATTTTTGGCTAAATAAAAGAATTTTATTTTTAGGCTTCCGTCTCAAAAGACGGTTTAAAAGAATTGTTTTGAAGACCATTTTTCTATTAGATGAAATGAATTTATTTAAAATAAAAGATGAAGTTTGATAGAACAGAAAAAGGAGGGCCGAATCCTAAAGAACGGATCATACCCTCCTGACTAATTCTATATAAAAATCGCTTTCATACTTTGAACAATAAAATTATTGATAGCTTTCTTCTCATGATAAAGCTGCTTGAACTTCTTCCAATATTTGAGGTTTACATCGGATAACCTGTTTTCCCTCTCTCCGGATAAAATATCCATCACTACTTTCTTGAAAGTAGGCAATAGCAAAAGCATTATCACCACCTTCTTCAAGATATAGAAGTGCCCGGTCAGAGCTACCTTCTTCTTTCTTCTCCTGATTCAGCTTCTTGATTCCCTGAATAAGAGCTATAACCGTTTCCTTTTCATTCGACGCTTTTAGCTTCTTTTGGATCACTTGAAAAATATAACAAAAGTATACTCCGTCAATCTTATGATCTGATTCATTATCTAAGAGAACTTCTAACAGATCAGAAACCGTTTTCTCTGCATTCATACGCTCTATCCCCCAGTTCGTCAGCTATTTGTCAAATAATTCCGATCGACTACAATTTCTTTTTCTCCCCGATCATCAAAATAAGCAAGTATATGTTTTTTGTCAATTATCCCGGTCCTGACATAACCTTGCAGCTTATGCGAGTCAAATCTCTGTGCGAACCACTGTGCTGTTTTCAGATCTTGAGTCCACGAAATCCCTTCGGGGTTCCTGTGAACTGCAACGCCTCTATACACTCTGATTTTTTCCGGAAGATTCTGAAATACCGCAAATTCATCCTCATTCATAAGATATTTCTGCTCTGCTTCATAAAACCAGGAGATAACCGTATCTACATCTACAAAACAATCCTGATTCGGATTTTCGCATAAAATCCAAGCTGTTTTCAAAGATATGCTAAAATCCTTTCGTGACATAAAATCTTTTGTTTTTTTCAAAAATAGCAGCCGAAATGGTTTTGTAACCAGAGCAAAAAATAACTCTATATCATTTGTCTTCCAAATCAGTTCTTCCCGCTTTTTTCGGATTTCCATAAGAGCCTTTTCATTTTCTAAAATATTAACCAGCCTATTTTCATATGGAAGATATATACTCTCAAAAAAAGGATGGTATGCAGCAAAAGGAAGGCGCTCATTTACAATTACATCTTCATATAAAAGTGATGTAGCGACTCTTTTGATTGCATCTAAATCACTCTGTCCAGCTTTCCTAAGTTGGGATTCTTCTGCTATATTTTTCATGTTTCTTTTTTATCCCTCTACAGATCCAGAATCTGTTGTTTATACAGTTTTCCTATTTTATTTGCGATACTTAACCGAACCTGCATATCATAGCTATACCATTTGCTACTCGTTGAAAGTACCATTGTTTGCAGATACTTTAATATTTTTTTATCGTTATCTAATATATGCTTCTGATATCCATCTAAAAATTGATCTATCCGGATGATACGGATTGCTTTATCTGCTTTACAATAAAGAATCAGTTCTTCAGCATCCGGATCAATCAATAAAGCATAGTCAATTTTAGCTATAATAGGAGCCGTGTACCCAAGAATCATGTTAATGTTCTCGTAGGTCCTGTTGATCTGAGCAACATTCAACATTTCTTTTTCCGCATATACATATTGATTATCTAGAATACATCTTGCACCTATCTGCTTCATAAAATCACTGAACCTAATTGTATACTGTATCTGGGGATACTGCTTCGTAGATAATACAGCCCGAAAGCTTAAGGTTCTGTTGCTCATAGACTTTATCTTGAAGATTTTCGACTGATTTCTTTTTAAGAAAAGTTCAATATTTGCTTTAACAAACTCATATGAGAAAATATTTCCTAATGTAAATACATTAAATTTACCACCATTTTCTCCAATCCGCTGAACAATCCCCTTTTTATGCTGCTGCATGAGCCAATCCACTTCTCTCCTTTTGCAGATAAGAGGATCTGACTGATTCGCTTCAATAAAAGCATCCGCCTCTTTTGATAAGCGTAAAAATTGAGACTTGGCAAGCTCAAAAAGTTCGAAAGAGTCCATTACACTTTGCATGGGTTTCTTTCCCTCATTTACATAACTATTATAGATGGCATGCATCCGATTTCCGGTATCTTTCAATTTACAGTAAAGATCTGCTGGCAATACGATCGGTAACGAAGCTATATAATCATCTGCATTTGAAATGGTCTTTTCCACATCCGGAAATCTGGTATGAAATTCCATACGTCTAGCGGCAACCCGATGGTTTTTATGTATCTGACTCATCTGCTTCTTTTGTTCAACATATCCTTCCATACCTGGGAACTTTGTAATGCAAGAAGACCCTACATTCAAAGTCTCTCCGTTAAGTCGATTTCGAATAAAATATAAGTACTTATTAGGTGTATTGCATAAACCACACCTGACCCTTTTATCCGGATCTTCTTCAATCACTCTCTCGGCATACCACTCTTTAATTACAGTTTCAATCAAAGATTTTTTATTATATGTCAAAGCTGCTACTCCTGCCTCATTAAGATCTGGCATCATTCCCATAGTTACAGCCTTAGAGTTTTCCAGTTTTTCTAAAATTTCATAAAGATTTCCATACAAATGCGTATTTTTAGGTTCTTCACTGTGACGAAGAAGATTAATTTCATCTAATGTAAGAATAGCTTTTGCCATAGAATACCTCTTATTATTTTCATTATTATTCAGAATTGAAAACAGCCCACATGAAGTATTTATTAAAAAAAAGTCCTTTTGGCATCCGGTCTCTCATCTGTACTTAAATATACCTTTTAATTGGCTTCCAGTCAACTGAGCCTTTTGATTTCCAGTGTCAAAATGCCTCTCCTAAGGTCAGATATTCAACTCGGATTTTCCTATTTTGTATATCATTATAAATTTCTGGAACTTGTCCGTCTGCCGTTCCTTTGGCAATTATAATTTCATTTATGTATTGTTTTTCCACCAATTGTACTATTTTTCTCCTTGCCAAGTTTCCACAGGGTATATTACTGCTGGTTACATCTAATACAACCAATACCTGATATTCTCTCTTCTGGCAATACTCTAATAGTTGTATTCTATAATAGTCCAGCATTTCTTGAGATTGATCTGTAAATGTATCTTCCAAGAAAAGCAATGCCGCCTTTTCCTCTGACGTTCTCTGCGTAACAATACCTTTTTGATGAGTACCTGCCATTTCAAGCAGCCACTTCATACAGCCTTTGATTTGTTTTATTGTTTTTGCATAATTTAATTTAAAAAAGAAAGTCATCTTATCACTCCTATCGCTTTATCATCAATAACTTATAAACAAGAGTGTAATGACTTTCCTGTAAAAATATTTATTTTCCCTATATAGCTATCCATATGTCGTTATGATAATAATTAAAACGGTTCCATGCGTTAACATATGCAACTCATTCCAGAGAAGTTTTTCTTGAATTATACATATCACAATACATCAGAGCTTCTGGATCTTGCATAATACTTATTTCATTATCACATACCTGAATAAACCTATTCCTGCAGCTTCCACGAAATAAAGTATAATTCTTTGTAAGGCGTGTGACTTCTAAAATATAATAATCCACTCCATCTTCCTGTACTTTTCCACTCTGATTTATCACAAACCAGTACTTATTTGCATATAGAACCGAATTTTTGTTTGTTTTAATAATTTTCCTATTATATTTCATCTTGCAGATTCCCTTTAACATATTAATCATTTTTATACATTAGAGTCTTCAAAACAACAATATCCAATACACTGTGGCCTTATGTATATTTCTTTCTCCATCTGCTTTATATATACTTCTCTGCATTCGTTCCAATTAATACGTTGACCTGACTGGATGATGTTTGATCATTTTTACCTTTACTACCATTTCATTTTAACTAAACTTTCCAGTGCCTCTTCTATGGATGCACCGTTTGGTTCAAATCCTACTTTAATCAAACAGCCCTGTGACTTATAAAAATATGGATTTTTCCCGCTATTTAAAACACTTAAAATCTTCTCTTGTTTACTTAAGGTCACATCAATATCATCATCAGCATCAAGATCAATTGCATCATCCGGATCTATCTCATCAAATGTCATGTTTCTCATTCTAATTAATTCTTCTCTTGTAATCATAAAAACTCCTTCGTGGCATTTATTACTGCCTGATATGATCCAAATTTTTATTGAGAAGCGTTACCAGCCCCCATTACATCCATTTCCATATTCAGTCTCTGATTTGCTTTCTAAACTCGCTAAACTTTCTAATGCGTCTTCAATTGTTCTGGTTGTATCCGCATATCCGATTTTAATAATTGTATTTCCAGATTTCAGAAAATAAGGGTTCTTTCCAGATTCCAAAATCTGTTTGATTTTTTCTGATTTGCTCAGTGTCACATCAATATGAAAATCATCAATGTCTATCATATCCTCTGGGTTCACTTCATCAAATGACATATTTTTCATCCTGAGTAGTTCTTCTCTAGATATCATATTTTTCCTTTCCATCCATTTAAAAAAAGCTCAAAATAACTCCATTATTAAATCATGGATTCCAATTATGAAGCAGCGGGAAAACATAACGCTTTCCCGCTTTAATAACTATTTTCTATATATTTATTTTTACAGAAAAATAGCATTTCATCTGTAGCAATAATCTTTTTCACCTCCGTTTCTATTAGTATTGCTACAAATGTTTAAGTTGTAAAGTTGGACTAAGTGGCTAGAGTTCTAATCATCTCGTTATCAGGTCTCTGCTGACTTGTAATAAGTATATTCCTCCGGAAATGCCATGTCAATTATAAAGATTAATATATTAGTAATCATTTTTCTATTGCTCAACATATTATAGGCAATTACTGCATTTCATAGTAAAGAATCTCTTTCCTGTCTAAAATAGCCTGCCAGCCTAATGACAAACTGAAGCCTAGCAGTATCTAGCACCTTATTATTTTCATATCACTATAATCCTTCTGAATTAAAATAGCTTATGAAAAAAAGGAACATCATCAGGTATTTATCACAAAAAGTCCTTTATCTTCATTTGAACTGGCTGATTTCTTTCTTTCCTTAGGTACTCTTCCCTCCTTATTTCAAGCTCAATCAATCGTTCATCAGAAATCCATTTTTTTGCATGATAACGATCAATATGTGCCAGGTCATCATAACCAATCTCAATCAGTTTCTTTTCCAGCTTCTCTATACGTTTTGCTTTTGCTTTTTTCCTTCGTTCTTTTCTTTCCAGCGTTTTCTTTTTATTCAAATCTGAGGTGTGAACAACCTCAATACCATTTTTGAGATCTTCTAAGTCTTCTTCTAAATTACGGCTGGGCCTACATTCTGCTCTTATATTCATGACTTCCATAGTTACGCTTTGGTCATATAGTAGAATTCTGGATAACTTTTCTCTTTCAACATATTCCCAAACAGCAGCAGACTGATGTTTTACAAAAGCGGTACAGATATCCATGCTTACCTGATGTTCAAAAAATCGAATACCTTTTTCAATCCTGGTCCATGTTTGGCCATTAAATAACGTATCATCATGATAAATACCCGAAGTTTTCAAATCATAATATACATTCCCTTTCTTCTTGTCCAAAGGGTGCCCAAGAATAGGGCACTTTTGCTCCTGAATTCCACTTTGCAAATGACATTTACGGGCACAGTCTAGTGGTTCATAGTGGTGTTTCCAAGTTCTGGTATACTGGTTATAATGCATATGATTTATACATACTTTTCCATTACGTCTTAATGCATATTCATCGTATTTTCGTTGTCTTTCCCTTTTTCGCTCCGCCCAGGCTTTTTCAAAACTGGTTTCGTAATTATATTCATGATTTGTTCTATGGCATACGCAATAGTAAATATACGAAAGACCGCTTCGTAAGCTTTTATGCAAGCGTTTATCATTTGCTTCACATTTTTCTCTGTCAATCGGGCATCGAATAACAGGGCAATCGTTTTCATGATTCCATGAACCATAATATGTCACATTGCTAATTGTGTTATCGCCTTTTACACACATCCCACATCCAGTCATATAAACCATCTCTTGGATATAAGACCTCTTATATACAAATCCGCCGCCTGAATTATGCAATGGATCCGTACCAGGCAATCGGCTCGTATCTATTTCGACATAATCTGGATAGTCCTCCGTTGAATATCCTTCAGCCAACAGTGCTTTCGTTAGTTCATTATACTCATACATTTTTTATATCCCCATACAAGGCCGCATACCAAAAAAACGTTCCATCCGTTCCCGTAAATCTTCTACATTCATATCATATTCTTCAGCAATACATCTTTCGCAGTTGGGATAACGGTATGCCAATGTTTTAGATATCCGTTTATCCCATGAATTAATCTGGCAGCCGCAGTTATTACAAGTTTCTTCTAACCACTTTACTTTGTTCATATATAGATCCCCTTTCGTATTTTATCAGTCAAAATTATTACACTCTGATATGTATCATTGAATTTTTTCTCCATTCTTCTGCCCACACAGCTTCTGAGTCTAACCAACTAGAGTTCTTACTATGTTCTTTAATCTTCCTCCATAAGCTCCAATGCATTTATCACTGATTCTGACAGGATAACCTCGGCCACAATTCCTTCTTTCTTTCCCAATATTTCAATACGATTTACTTCCCATGAAAGAACACAAAGCTGTCCTCGTATATAATTTGTAAGCTCCACCTTTTTCTTTCCTGTCACGGCTCTTAAATAGATTGGAGCTTTTTCACCTAATGCAAAGTATAACTGTCCTACTGTCATAGATTTCATATATAATAGTCCTCCTGGTTTTTAACTTCCCTTATACCTTATTTTCAAGATTTGTTGTAATTGATTTCTTGTTCTTTATTTTGATAGGCTAACTTCATCAGTTTAAATTAATTTTTCTATTCTGCAGCATATTACAGACAATTACAACATTTCATAATAAGAAACATCTTCTCCTTCTGGGATAGCCTGTTTTCCAAATGTTAAACTGGGCCTTATTTCACATTCATCATAATCTTCCATATCTAATACTATTCTGCAGTCATCAACGGCAGCCTGCACCTTTTCTTCAGCCTCTTCATAAGTGTCTGCTTCAGCAATAATTGTCTTCGCTAATATCTCACAATATCTAACAGCGTATTTATTCATGATGCAACTCCTCCATTTCATAAAATTGTTCATGTATTGGCAGATTCATTTTGTGGTCTGCATATTCTTTCTTCCTCCTTTAGTTTCGTAAAGACCTAATTTGAGTTTCACGATACATAATCTGAAAATAAAAAAAGCACTGACTGTCTTAAAAACAATCAATGCTTTTCACTCAATATGCAAAAATTCAGCTTCTGAGCTTTTTCAGAATAAAAACTACGCTTCCACTTGTAATGGAACAAAAGTAATCTGTATCATATATATCGTATCTTCCAATTCGCTTTTTGTCAACAGAGAACTGCGTATCATACGCTTTTCATCTGATTTATTCAAGAAATCTTAATCCATCATTTTTATATATTTTTTATCTCAGTCATGTTTTCCACGCAAATGCTTTTCTTTTATATCCAGTTTAAATCTGCAATAAGAAATCAGATTCCACAGGTTAGCTCTTAGCGAAAAATCCTTTCTATACCTATATTTCATTAGAACTGGGATATTCTGGGATACACACCACCCGTAAATATCTTTCATTCTGATATTCCTGCCACTCTTGAGCCAATCACTTAAAGCTCTCTTTTTCAACGTATCAACATCTTTACGGAATATCATACAAAAAAACACATTATAATATTGTACTGCTACAATTTCTTTTTCTGCTATACTAGGTATATCCATTCATCTACTCCTTATGCTATCTCAATTGATTATACCTTATTTAAGCTCTGATATCTTTATTATTCTGAAAATATTTCTACAATCTTTAAATAGATTTTGTTTGATTCCTCAAATCAATAATCTTTTATTATCCTTGACCATTTATTGCTTGCCAGAATTTTGTTTCAACTTTATAATAAAGACAGCTATAAAGTAAATCGGAGGGCACATCTTTATATGGAAATATAAAATATATCCACTATGGTTCAAATTCATTTGATCCTATTAAATTTCATCCTATTAAAAACATCCCATTTTATACTAAGCCGGAGGGAGGTTTCTGGGCCAACAGAGCAAATGAGCGCTTCGGCTGGAAAGATTGGTGTGAAAAGCAACAATATCACACAGAAAAGCTTGAGGAATCTTTTCAATTTACCGTTGCTTCTGAAGCTAATATTATTGAAATCCATTCTTGCGAAGACTTAAAATTAATTCCACAGGCAAGTTTATTAACTTCTATGTACATACCGGATTTTGAATCACTGGCTTTAAATGGGATTGATGCAATAGAAGTGTTTATTTCAGACGACATCGCATTATAAGACAAGTTACTCGGCTGGGACATAAACAGTCTTCTAATAATAAATCCTGAAATTATAATTTCTTTCTAAAAAAGCGAAGTATCCTCTTAATTGCTTTCATATATTTCAATTAAGCCTATAATACAAAATAGAAATCCGCTATCCTTGCTCAAACATAAAACAACCTCCAAACCGATAACTTGATTTGCGCATCAGTTTGAAGGTTTAAACGAGTTTTTAGCTACTCTTATTTTCACAAGTATTGGATTGTATTTATCCTCTAGTTGTTACCTTGCTTTCTATCGATTTCTGTAATTTATTCTTATTTTAGTTGTGCTGCTTCTATATCAAGATTTGAGATAAAGTCATACAGTATTGCTATAAATTTCCCTGCTGATGGCCTCTGTGACAGCTGACACTCTGCCATAAAGCATAAAAAGTCCGAATTGTCTTTCCATAAAATATTTATTACTGTTCGGATACTATGCTCAACTGCACGCCAGTCTGTCTTGTATTCTTTTGCAATATCTGGATATAGTAATTTAGAAACATATAGTAATCGTTCTTGATCCTCAGATATTAAATACATAGCATGAGAAATATAATGAAAACCTCGATAATTTGCTGTAATCCCCAATTTACGTAACAGCAATTGTGACACCTTTTCATATTGAATCGATTCAAGCTGCATCCTCCCCACTCCTTTGCAATAATTCCCTGAAATTTTTAAGAAATATAATTACTTCATCCTCTGGAAGTAGCAGGAGAAAATAGATAAGAGATAGTGCAGAAAATCCATATTTCCCATGTTCCTGATCAAAATATGACCTTGGTGCTATGTGAAGTTTTTCAGCCATTTTTTCCTGTGAATATCCTTCTTGATCCCGGAATACATGGATCTGATTTCTAAGATAACTCATTAACAACTTTTTTGAATTTCCCTTCATCCAGTGCCTCCTGCCTTCGACAAATTTCTGGAAAATTTTACCTAAAAACGCTCCATCAGTCCATGAGGTATACCTCAGATTAAAGGCGAAAATATAAATAATAAAGCCCCATCCACAACTGAACAGGGCTTACAGGATATTCATATTTCTCAGTCACATCTACTGGTATATATCCAATATATCATTAATCAAATGATACCATTTTATATTGCTCATATTTTGAATCATACTGATCACACACTATTTAAGAAATCACATCGTTCTTTTCGTCTCCTTCTTTGTTTCTGCCTTAAGCGCATTTGGAATTTTAGGATCAAACATTCCCGGAATCATACATTTTCCAACAGCATGTTTTCCCATATTGATTGCAAAGTTACCGAGATTCTTTTTTAAATTTCTTTTCATTTTGTTTCCCCTTTCGTATTTGGTAATTCAAGTATAAACCATACATTGCCTTTTTAGCGAAACTTTGAAAAAGTCACCTTTTCTATAGAAAAATCGTAATACACCTAAGGAAAATCAACGTTTATTCAGTAATAATCGTTGATTTCAAAAAATCTAAGTAATATAATGTAGGTGATTCCGAACAAATAATATGAAAGGGCTTAGTTGTATCAAATGCAAGCAATACAAATACTCCCGTATTTTTTAAGTGTTTTTTCCTATTTGCTTCCAATTTGCTGCTTTCTACCATTTAAGTTAAAATTTAGGCAAAAAGTAATTCTATTTTTCATATTACTTATCAATATGTTGCTGATCGGGTTTGTAGTTGGTAACATTGGAGTCATCCTGTTAATCATAAGCACATGTATCTATATCACCTTACTCAATCCCAATCGGCTAATGAATATCTGTGTATTTATTGCGACCTACCTTTTTTGCGTACTGTGGGATAATCTATTTTCTTTAGTATGGGATACTTTCATTTATCCTATTGCTGATTTACAGTCCCACTTTACATACTATGTTATTTACATAATTTCATACATTGTTCTCTTAGCCTGTATTTGTCCAGTTATAGGGAGGCTGCTTCATCTAGTCATCCGTAAAATACACACCGGACTTTCCAAGCAGCTCCTATTACTTATCGCTACAAATCTAGCTACCTGTTTGTTTATTTTTTTATTTAACATAGTAATTGGAGAATATGTCGGTTACAGTCGTAACATTATTACTTTTAACTGTATTTTATTTGCCTGCTACTTTATAATCAGTACAGTTTTGATTGTAAATATCATAAAAGCACATATGGAAAAAGTAGATATTGAAATGCGACAAGACTCTTATAACAGATTACAGGAATATACCAACCAAATCGAAAATATGTATTCTTCTCTTCGATCTTTCAAACATGATTATTCTAATATTATGCTTTCCATGTCAGGATACATCGAAGCGAACGATATGGAAGGTTTAAGAGATTACTTTGACAAAGAGATTCTTCCGCTGAGTAAAAATATCACAAAAAATACGGCCCACATAAACCAATTGATTAATATCAAGACTACAGAACTAAAAAGCATCATATCATCAAAATTATTGTATGCAATCGAATTGAATATCAATGTCGGCATAGAAGTAACCGATGAAGTCACATCAATCCCTATGGATACATTGGATTTATGTCGTGTTATTGGGATTTTTCTTGACAATGCAATTGAGGCCACCCTTGAAACAGATCAGCCTACAATCCGCTTTGCACTGATTAATCTTGATACAGAATATATCTTTATCATTTCCAACACCTTTTTGGAAAAAGGTATCCCTTACGCTACATTGTCAAAGCCTAATGTATCTACAAAAGGAGTAAATCGTGGAATAGGGCTATATAATGCCCATGAAATTATAGCTAAATATAATCATATCTTCTTAGATACTGAAATCAAAAACAAGTCCTTTGTACAGCGACTTCAGATTTCTAAATCGCATATATAAAAAACAGGAGCGTCATATGCTCCTGTTTTTTATATATGAAGGAAGTAGGGAAAAGGTTTCAAATACTACTGCAACAAATAACAAGTACGGAATATTTCCGATACATTTTGCCATGGCAACAGTTATCGTCAAATACGCTAAAACCAATAAAACCGTTCTCTTTCTTAATTTCTCATAATTTTCTTCCGAGATTGGATTATTTTCGGTACCTTGTGGGCCGATTTTGGCAAGTATAATAAGGCAGGCAAGATAAATCAAAATTGTATGGAATAACTCCATATTTAACTGTCTGGAAACCAGAACGCCTGTCACTATAAAAATACCGGTTCCAACAAGACATGCCAGACTCTTTTTAAAATGTACTCCTCCTGCAGTCATTTTTAACGCTCCATATGCTGTTAAAAGGACAACGGCTTCCAAAAAAATTCCTGTAATTTTTGAAACTAAAAGAATCGTTCCAATCATAACAATGTTATGAATAATAACTTGCAGTCCCAAACTCATTCGCATACGGTCCACTTCATTCCAAGTGGTTTTATCAGTGTCCAAATAGTCTACGATTCGATTTGCAATTGTTTCCATTTTTCTTATCTCCTTTACTATCCAAATAATAACAGAATGAGAAAGCTATGTTTAAATTTTGTAATAAACGTTCATTTTCACAGAATAAGTGTTTAATCCTAAACGGTTATTCACAAAAAAAGAACACTTACTTTTTTTCTTCAATAATAACATAGATTATTGTATAATAAACATAACATAACAAAAGTAAGGAGTGATACTGGACATGATTGATATTTTCATCTGTGAAGATAACCCAAAGCAGTTAAATCTCTTTAAAAAGTATATATCCAATTTCATCCTTATGGAAGGATTTGATATGCAGATTGTACAGGCTACCTCTGATCCGCACCAGCTTCTCAAAGAGATTTTAACTGCCGAAAACACTGGTCTGTTCTTCCTCGACATTGATTTAAAGTCCGATATGAATGGTCTGACCCTGGCGCAGCGGATCCGTCAAATCCAACCTCGGTGTTTCATTGTCTTTATTACCTCGCATTCTGAGATGAGCTTCCTCACCTTCCAATATAAAGCCGAAGCTCTTGATTTTATTGTAAAGGATACTACAGAACATATAAAATCTAAAATTCATGAGTGTCTTGTGGACGTAAACAGCAAATATACTTCGGTAAACAATGAGATAACACGGACATTTACAATCAATCAGAACGATAAGCGTATTGCAATCGACTATAATGACATCATTTTTTTTGAGACATCGAGTAATATTCACAAGATTATTCTCCATGCTAAAAAACGTGTTATTGAATTTACAGGACAATTAAAGGATATTGAAAAGCAACTAGATTATCGGTTTTACAGATGTCACACATCATATATCATCAATATAGATAATATAGCTGATGTGGATTTCAAAGAACTTATCATCCACATGAACAACGGAGAAGCTTGCCCTGTTTCTGTAAGAAAAAAGAAGGGATTAAAGAAGCTGATGCAATGATAATACCATTCTATGATAGGAACAACATGGGGTTTTAGTTATATGCATATAATAAATATGTTATACCCTGTTAGCAATACATCAAAAGGTCGGTGAGAAATTTAACCGATCTTTTTCTCATTTTATGTTCTATTAATTTACAATAAATAATCCTTTTTCAGCAGTATCTATAATTAACTTTATAATGCTTAGAATTGTTGCCTTATAGCTCAAGTCTAAATATTCTTCTTACAAATTATGAATGTAATAATCAGACAGAACGTCTAAACCTCTTATTACGCCAGAATTCTAGTTGCCAAAGCTAGATATTTATTTAATTATTTGTTATAATTACCACCAGTAATCTTTAAATTATAAGGGGAAAAAGATGAGTACTTTTAATGAATATTTTTATGGATTAGCAACGTCAATTAAAGAAAGAGCTGAGATTTTTAAAGATATATTTCCAAAGGATAAAACTTTATCTTCACTTAAAACTTGGAGAAATAGGAAAACATTGCTAAATGATGCAGATTTTAATAACATGCTTCGTGAATTAAATCTCTCATTCGAAGAATTTGATTTAGCCGTATCGGAATTAACTGATAAAAAAATACGATTTCTCTATTCCTATGTAAAAGAGCAAGAATGGTATAAACTACATACTTCACTTTTTCACTATGATCTACCATGCCGAGAGTTAGATATTGATACTTCTCTACGCTTCCATGTTCATTACTTTATAAAAGAAATTACTAAATATGTTAAAAATACTACTATAACCATTTCTGAAAACGCATTGCATAATTGGGCAAATAAGTTAAAAAATGATCTTTTATCAATTTCTAAACCAACTTTAGTTTGGGATGTACATGATATTAAAGAACGATACAATATAGATTTAAATGATCCCAAAAAAGAATTTATAAATTATCTAGAATCACGTTTTGGTGATTCCAGATCAACAAAACAGTTTTTTTTAGAATACCCAGCTTTGTCCAGACTACTTGCTGCAAGATTGTCCTATGCAATTACAAACTTTAAATTATTTATTGACTCTCTTATAGAATCTTCCCAGCAGTTATCAATTAATTTTAATTTAAAAGAGCCTTATTTAATATCGGAAGTTCACTGTCAACCTAGTGATAGCCATAACGGTGGAAAATCCATTGTAATTTTTACAATTAACAAAAAAAAATTAGTGTACAAGTATCACAGTAATGAAACTCTTGTCTTTTTTAATAAATTTATTAAATTATTAAATGAGATTTCTCCACATTTTTCACTCTATTCATTGAAATGTATTTCTTCTCCATCCTATTCTATTGAAGAGTTTGTTGAATATAAATCGTGTAATACTATAGAGGAAATTCAAAATTACTATTATAAATATGGAATACTTGTTGCACTTTCACATTTTTTAGGAGCAACAGATTTACATATGGAAAACCTTATTGCTCATGGAAACACTCCTGTCCTTATCGATGTAGAGACATTATTTTTGGCAGAAGAACGAAGAATATATAGTAACGAATACACCAAGGCACGTTTCATGGAAATAAATTCTGTAATTATTTCTGGTTTGCTTCCAATGCACAGATACTGGAAACGTCAACTTGATTTTAGCGCACTTAATGGTGTCAGACAAAAACTCCCCTATAAAGTAAGAAGATTAATAAACACACAAAGTAGTGATATTATTTTCAAACTTGAAGAAACTTATTTAGAACCTTCAAAAAATGTTCCTATGCTTAATAATAAAGCTATTACATTTAATGACTATTCCCCAGAAATAGAAAACGGTTATTTAGATACTATGCAATTATTAATAGAACATCGAATATTAATAATAAACTTTATTTATCAAAATCTTAATAACTGTAAAGTTCGTGTTTTGCTAAGAGATACACAAGATTATTCTAACTTTTTAGGTTATTCCAATCATCCTTCTTGTATGTCAGATTATATTGAACATGAAAAAGTTTTGGAGAATCTTTGGAATCATTCTTTTATTACAAACAATGTAGTTAAATACGAAGTAGAAGCATTAAGTTGTTGCGATATACCTTATTTTTATACTTACGTTTCCTCATTCAATTTACATACAAATGAAGTAATATTACACGATTTTTTTTCAAAAAATATGAAACAACTCCTATTTGAACATATAAATAAAATCAGCGAGAAACAAATAGATTTTTCTCTGCTGCTAATTAATGAAGCCTTAGATTCTATTAAATCAGAATATAAAGCTATACCTATAATAAGAAAAAGTGAACACCCTTCAAAATTAATATCATTTGCTTTAGATATCAAAGAATATATTATGGAAAATATATTCTTTGATTCAAATAACAATCTTGTAGTTTGGCCAGAATTAGAAAATGTAGACACAATTACGTCTTATTCAATTAAGTATCCTGATTCCAATTTTTACGATGGTACTGCTGGTTTATTTACCTTCTTGTATGCATTAAAATATTATACCGGAGAAGATAATAAGATTTTATTAATATTAGAAAGTGAAATATTTAATGGAACACCTTCTTCTAATATTATTAGTGCTTTCCACGGATATGGGGCAAGAATTTTGAGTGCATATATTCTCTTTAAATTAACTGGAGAACAAAAGTTTAATGAATATATGAACAATAATATCGAATTTTTATTAAATATATGCCTAGAAAATGTTTCTTGGGAATGGTTAAATGGCGTTGCTAGTTTAGTGTGTCTTCTTTGTCGGATATCAGTAAATACTGATAATAAAAATGCCAATTTGCTTTTACATAAAATAATTAGCACCTTAAATATTAATTATATTAATAATTCAATGGGATTTGCACACGGAATTGCTGGCACACTCTACTCCTTAATAGAAGCAAATAAATTGATTAAAGATGACTCTATTGACAACATTATTTTTGAAGTTTACAAACGTCTTTCTTTCTCAGAGAAGATAGCAAATACCTCTTGGTTCAATGGGAGTTTAGGAATAAACAAAGCTATACAGACTTTTTTAACCTATTATGCCGGTATAGTTAATAGCAATGCAGCTATTAATCCAGTATTTAACCAATCAAATTCTTGCATTTCTAACGGTATGTATGGTAATATAAATTATTTTATCGAAAAGTTTAAATTAAAGCATTATACCGATAATGAAAAAACGGATTTTATTAATAAATTAATTAACCAACCTATTTGTTTAAACTCTTTTCATAATTTCTGTCCACTTGGATTATTTAATGGCCTATCTGGAATAGGATACCAGTTACTAAGACTATACGACACCACTCTTTTTGACATACTTTTCTTTTGATAACATTATCTTAGAATACTCTAACTTATATTGTTATAAATGAGGCCCTTTTTTCAATCCCCTCATTTACAAGCACCCAATTAGCTAAACATTTTTTACCAGACTTCTTAAAGATTGGTCGCTAACGGCCAATCTTTTTGCTGTCTTCCCCTGTCTATGACCAACGAATAATATTACTTAAGCAGCATTCAATAATAGAGGTCAATTATACGTATACGATACAGCAATTCTATCCATATTTAGTTGATATTAACTTGCAATAGTATTATGAGAATACTGAATGAGACTTTATGTAACAGGAAACCATAATTATTGGATAAAATACGTTCGATACAAATCAATATTTTTCCGTAAGAATATTTTCACTATATATTCAGCTAGGTCTGTAAGAGGCTTGGGAAAAATAAAACAATCAAAAATGCAAGTACCGTTTGAGCTTTACCCATATAGGGGCATTACTTCTGAACGACTCCAGTTTATGATATATTCCGGGATGATCATACAAACATAACAGGAATAATTCCATAAATCTAATCAGCATATTTAATTGTAAGTAGCATGATCCCCCTTTCTTTTAGCGTAACACAACTAGGGAATACACAAAATAATTATTTCCGATTTATCCCAGATATGTTGTCCGTATTCGTTATCATCATCAATTAAGAAACTCTTCAGATGTCTCAAAAACGTGTCTTTAACATAAAGTATCTTCTAACGTTAACTTTGATTAATGTTATACTTTTATGGCAGTTGATACTCCCTAGGATTTTATTTGTTCTTGAAATTATCATATCTTCATCAATTAATTCTCTTTTCATTTTATATATTGACTATTTCTTAACGCTGCCAATTAACTACATATGTGCTTCCTAAACTCTGCTCTACTATTACTTATGCTATTTATACTTGTCATTTTAATATAAATACTTTACTTTTTGTAATATTATGATATAATAAAATTAAAGTTTTAATATAAAGGAGGAACAAATGAATACATCTACACTTTTTTCCCTAATTTCAAAAAATGAAGAGCGCCTAAAAAAAATAAATGAAATTGTTGGCGATTCATTTGAAACAGCAGATCAGGAATCTAGCCCTAGCAAAACCACTTTAAATAATTTAAGCATCGTTAGTTTTACAATAATAGGATAAGGTCTATTATAAGCAAAAGGGGCTGTCGAATAATGACATTTTTTAACTCCCGATCCCCTTATAGACGTTCCCCGCAGAAGCGTCCATGCTAAAAAGCACGGAATTCTGCGGGGGAACGTTTTTCTTATTACCCAGCCTGTTTCAGAGCGTAAAAACCCTTCGTTACTAATTTTAATGATACGTTTTTCCCTATGTTTTCCCTTATTATATGTATTTTATTATACAAAAAACGCTGGTATTTATTTATGTTCCGCCCTATCGCATATAGCATGAATTCCTTGTATATCTTTTCTGTGGAGCGGTAATTGAACTAACGGAATTTCTCGTGCCCCTTGATATCTCCAAAATGGCTTCCTGTCTGTATCGAACGGATCTGCCGGTTCAGTATTACTTTTCGCTCTGGATATTGTCATCTAATTCTTCCTTTAATTCCTTCCATCGTTCATTGATCTTCATGACCTTTTTTTCCGCATATTTTTCTGCATTATATTTATACAGACATTTTTTATTTATACGAACATCCGCTGCAGTCTGCACACCCATATTCCTCCAGCGTCTGCGTATAATCTCCTGTTCTTTTGTCTCTGTCCGGATATGCCTTAATTCCTATCCATCATGGCATATATAATAATGTTCATCTTCAAACACCTCGTATTTCATGTTATAGTATTTTCCAATGTCTTCTTTATAAGCATGGGACTTCCACTGCTCGTGATCCTGAAGCTTGATGTAACTGGAAATCCTATTTCCTTTCAGATACTGAAGATTGATTCTTTTCACTGCAGTAACCGATGTCCACAGTTACCACTTCCAAGATATCCTCTTTTTGTAGAATTTGAGTATATCATATAATCTTACTTGCAAATAGCATTTCCGCCACAAAAAGCAATGAATCCTGAAGATATTTTAAGATTGAAAATCCGCTATACCAGACTCTGATATAGCGGATAAACTTAAATAAAATATAGCTCTTAACTAATTAAGATTTACTGTCAAATAATTTCTCCCATTATTTAGTTATTTTATTATCTAACTTTTCTCATAATGAGTACCGATATATCTGCACTTAGTAATACAATATTATATAAAAACTGTATACCATTGGCCATACGAACTGTATTATCCATTAAGAATTCCATAAATAGCGGTAAAATATTTAATACAACAAATAGTATAACAAATGCAATCACCGCACTTGCTGCAACTATTCCTCTACCACGCTCATCTCTTCCCTCTTTGGAAAAATAAAACACAAGAATTCCTACTAATAATATGCATCCAAATATAACCTCAATTTTTAGAAAAAGACTACTATCAAATAATCCAGTTAAAACTTCTAACATAAAATTTTCTCCTTATCTCGAACGAATTATAAATAACTCATCAATTTTAGCATCCAAAACATCTGCGATCGTATAGGCTAATAATAAAGAAGGATTGTATTTATTTTTTTCAAGCTGCATTATTGTTTGCCTCGATACTCCCGCCAAATCCGCCAGCTCTTGTTGCGTCATTCTTTTTTTTGCACGAAATACGTGAATCTGTGTATCCTCTATATACTTTTTAGATACCATTTTTCTCCTCCTTTCTCCGCTCTATCTTATATATAATATATCATTTTATTCACATTTTGTAAATAATACATTTATTAATGAATGTTTTTAATTTCAAAATGGAAAAAATAGTTTCTCATTTTCACTTTTATACTTGACTAATACAGGATATCAAGAAATATAGATATCCCCCTAGATACCAATTATTGAACTCGTTAACAATTTTGATAATACGTCCATACTCATTCATTGTGCACTACCGACAGGTTAAATACTCTTGAGAGCAGTTGGGCGATACCTCCAGTGTACCGACTCAACAAACGCCACTGAAGTTCGTAGATAGCTATTCCTTTTGCATAGATATACTGGGAATAAGCAAAAACATAACGAGCAACAATACTCATAATTTAGGTTATAAGTTTATCGATCAGTCCGAAATTTCTTCGAACAAAGATAGTTATATCTTTTGAGTGGTTCCTACCCGGATATGCAACATCTTACAGTTCTCATTGTACCATCTGACATATAGTTCACACAACTTCCGATATTATAATCTAGCCACTTTAGTTACACATACCTTTTAATAACGCCTCCACAGGTAGACAAATCCCACTTTTTTCCATTCATGCATCTAAAAATTCATCTACAAAATCTGTACTCTGGTAATGCACCATACAGCTCCTTTAACAATTATATTCACTTTTAATAAACCCGATCACTTAAAGTATTCTTAGATTTTCTATACACATGGTTCTGTTCGTTCGCCCCACATCGCACCTGTTTTCCTTGCCAAAATTGACAGTTGCAGTCTGAAAAAACAAAACTCAATAGTCTTTTAGCTCATGTTCATTGTAAACGACAACCTAAGAGTAACAAATTCTGCAGAACTAAATGGACGTAATGTGGAATAGATCAGCCACGTATATGGTAAAAAACTTTCGCTCGGAACTGTGCACCTTCTGTCTGCTTGATTGAAAGTTAATGTGAAATAAGTTTTAGTATCAATGGTGTACAGCACTAGCATTTGTCTAGCCATACCAACTGTATCGATCTCTAGTTTCACCAGATGGCTGCTAGATATTGTAACCAATAACCGCCAGTCAGCGCAAATTATAAATTTATGATAAACTCCATATCAAGCTATATTTATGCAATAAAAAGATATGCCAATAAAGCTCTGCGATACAGAAACATATTTCTGCTTAATCTCAGAGCTTTATTTCTAAATAGCAACGAATAGCATGCAATCTATTGGCTATTCTTATAATTTTCTAATGAAACAGAAATGTTCGCATCCTACAGCTCACTTTGTATGATGCCAGGCATAATATTTTCCTCATATATTTTAATATGCTAGAGAATAAAATATTATATGAAGAGCCTAATTACGGTAACAATAATCCAAATTAATAGTAATATACCATTAATTTTTGTAAGGTAATTAATACACTTATTCTGTATATTTTTTTTGCTATCCAAAGCGAAACCCGAACATGTAAATATTAGAATCAAGTTTGTATATGTCGAAATATTATTATCATTTCCACAATATAGTGAAATATAATATGCAATAAATGCTGCAAATAAAGCCAAATGAATCACTACTCTAAACAAAACCATTTTATTTTCCATACATTCATTCTCCTTAACCAGTTTTATATAGTTGATAGATATTCAGCAAAGCTTTTGAAATTTACCATTCCAGTTCTTTCCCAATAATTTACCTCGCCATTTATCATCCCCCTCTTTTTTAGGAATTCGCTTCTGGTTAGCATAACTTCCCTCATACTAACAAAATACTTTTCCAAAAAAGAATTTGATTGTGGAGGAAGATATGCAAATTTCTCTATTCTTTTGGCTATTTCTGTTGCAACTGAATTGAGCCATTTTTCATTATTCAATTGCGGAGGAATCTGGCTTGCATTCGCTGTTGCTATTACATTTCCTCCCATATATGTTATAATATCACTTAAAGCATTTAATACTGTTTTGTGACCATTAGAATCACAAGTACTTAGTATAACTGACGGTTTGCCGCATAATCTAAAAGTATGTGTCCACCATGAACATTTATCTAAAATTAATTTTAAATCTGCAGTCATATAATGCAAATATACCGGTGATGCTATTATAAATAAATCCGAGGTTAAAATTTTATTCTGCAAGATAGTTAATCCATCATCATTCACACACCTAATGTTATCAAAGCAGCTTCCACAGCCCGAACAAGGCATAATTGTATAATCTTGCGGAAAAATATATTCAATCCTAAATTCATCCGCCGACAAATTATCTAATATTTTTTTTACAAATGTTACTGTATTTCCATTCTTTCTTCTACTCCCGTTCAAAACAGTAATTCTTTTCATTTTTGTGTGATCTTCTCTTTCCGCATATTTGCATTAGGTAGGAAAGATTGCCACGCAAGCTCTCCCACCTAATATCACCATTAACTATTTCTTAACATTTTGCTAAAGAAAGGGCGCCTCCTGCCAGTGCCGAAAGTGCACCAATACATGGGTAACTAGACGTTGTCACTACCGTCGGTGTTGCTTCAACATCAATATCGCCTGCGCCCTGAAGTATCTGCATCTCTTCCTCCGTTAATTCCTCGAATGACTTTCCAGAAATTTCTTCCATCACATGTTTATTTTCTAAAGCTGAGCCTAAAATCTTTACTAAATCAATTCTTTCAGCAATAACTCCAACTTCTTCATCAGTTACACTCGGATTATTCTTTACCATTTCTTCTTTAATAATCGGTCTTAAATCAATTCCGCGAAGAATTTCATCAATACTTTTTCCACTTTCCTTTGCTCGTTCAATTTCCTTAACGTCAATGTGTTTAATTATATTTGTGATATTAATATTTTCCATATTTATTTCTCCTTTTCCGTAATAGGTATTTTTATGCTCTTCTTAACATTTTCCTTTAAATGTTTTTACAACCTGAATGGACAAACTAGCCGAAACCGCCACTGCGCATACCGGTGTAGTAACTTCTCCCTCAACATCTCCAGCTCCCTGTACTTCTGCCATTTCGGCAAGAGTCATATCATCAAACGCTGCACCTGTAACAATATTTACATCTTTTTTATTATTTTTCATTATTTTTCCTCCTAAATATGTATTTTTTATGTCGCTATTTATTTCTTTCATATTAATCCGCTACCGTAAAAGGTAGCTAATATTTACCCCACAATAATGTATAACATATCATACTATGTTCACCTCCTCTTTTATTAATTGTTATTCAAGGCATAGAATATTTGGAATACTTATATCTAATTCTTTTAGCAAACCATATCCAACGCCTGTAATACCAGTCATCAACCCCAGAATACCATCTTTTCTAAAAGCTCCAATCACAGCACCTTCGGAAAAAATTTTTTCTAGTATTTCAGCTAGGGCTCTATCAATTTGCTTTTGATATTCCTCAGCAACCAACTTTGATCGTTGTACTTCTTTTAAAAAGATAAATCTTCCCATTTCACCATGACACAAACCTGATTCTTTGCTAGTTGTTATTATTGCATCATTTATACAATGCATTAAATCCTTTCGAACTTGTGCATCATTGTATCCATGTTCCAACAAATATAATCTTGTCAAGCCAATTCCTACTGTACCATGGCACCAATGCGATGTTGCTTTTTTCCCTTCTCGTAAGTCTGGCCAAACCTTTCCGTCAAAATAACTATTCTCCCTTTTTAGATATTCGGTAGTATAATTTAGATACCGTTGTTTTCCAGTCTCACGGAATAATGAGTATGAAGCATATATAATACCGGAAAAACCGTGTGCAAAACCACAAAGTCTAACTTCTTTTTTTTCCCATACATTTGAAAGCAGTTCTGCCTTCTCTAAAAAAACTTTTCTTTTAGTCAATTTGTAAAAATTTAACAATACTTGAATAAGTCCTCCAACTCCTCCGAGCCAATCTCCATCTACATTCCGATCAATTTCATGCTCTAGATTTTCTAACAAACTTTCAGCAAGCAAAATATCTTTTTCTTCGCCTTCAAGTTTGTACTTATGGTACAATGGATAAAGAATAGAATATTTACCTACATAAACATTTGGACTAGAATATCCTTCGCTTTTTCTAGGCAACTTTAATATAGTATTTTCTATGGCTTCCTTCATTAATCCAATTCTTGGATTTGTATATTTTTGGGCATAGAATAATATCAGTAGGTAAATACCGCTTAATCCATCATACAATTCTGCATTTAATGCATTATAGTCCAACTCTCCATCTGCATCATAAATAAAATCTTCAAATGCTACACTCTTCCTATTTTGATCATATTTTGCTCGACTAATGATCATTTCAATAATATTATCGAGCGCATTTTGAGCCGATTTACCTATTTTTATATTTTCTGTTTTCAATTGATAAATTCCAAGCGACAATTCCAAACGCAATTTCTGATAGAGATATTCTTGTTCTGTAAAGCCTAATATTCTTTCTTTAACATGTTCTATTGCAGTTCGGCTATAATAATTCTTTAAAATTGCTCCGTCACTCGTTATTAAATCTCGCGATGATGTATTATTAAAAAAAATAGGAACATCATTAACCAATAAGTCTCTAATTTCTGGTAGTACTGCAGACTTGTTTTTATACTCGTACCCCCACAAATTTTCAAATAGTTTTTCTCTTTCGAGATAGTCCTTCATACATTTGGGATGATATCCGTATCCGAGCATATCCACATATTTTTGAGTTGACTTAATTACATTGCGAACAATCACATCCGAAAATAATTCTTCAATCAGTTTTACAATATCGTAACTATTAGTTCTGAAAAATTCACAAATTTCATTAAACCCTCTAACAACGTCCAGTTTATACCGTTCTGCATTAACTTCTTCCCCATTAAACATAGGAATATTATTGGAATCACTCAATTCATATTCCACATAATCAAATCTAACTTCATCTGTATTTACATTAATTAATCCTAACCCTTTATATGGAGACTTCTGCTTCTTACCATCGAAGGCACTTATCCTTATTCCCTGTCCTTTTTTCTCCCCATCAGCCAACGGTTCAATTCGATTTTCGTAGGCCTTAAATGGTAAAAGCGCACTTCCTAATACTGAATTATATTTTTTTAACGCTAATTCTATATAAGGATTATCTGCATACAAAACAGGGCTATCATTTTGAATCAAAGTCTCTATATCTATTAATACAGGAAAGTCACTGTGGGCGATAAGATTTTCATAATGAAAATCATTTCCGCAGAGTAAATAAGCCAGGGCAACATATTCTCCGAACCGATGATAAAATTTCTGCACATCTTCACTAGACTTACATTCACTTTTATGCACAAATTCTTCAATACAAAAATCTTCCTTAATAATTCTTTTTATTTTATAAAACTTTTTATCAGTACACTCTTCAATATATGACAAGAATTTATTGAATCTTTCACCAATTTCAAGATTTTTGTATTTAAAAACAAAACGCTTATTATTCATATTAAATAAAATAACCGTCTTTCCTTTACTATGACTATCACCAACTCCTACTTTTATTTTTGATATACAATAAGGACTCGATAAAGAAAAAGTCGATGTAAAATCTGAAAGTGATTGTTCAATGGATAAAACAAACTTTTTATAATTATTAATGTGAAACATAACTCGTTCTGTCAAAATTCTAAGCAATACAGGATAATCTTCGTAAAACTTTATCAATGCTTCTGTATTACCAAAACGCTTTTTCATATAGTATACAAAACGTTCATTAGAAGTATCACCCTCAAAAATATTTTTACTTTTTTCTTCGTGTAAATCGTGAACTAAGGTTTTAGCTGCTATCTGCAAAAGCTCCTCAGCTAGATTTATGCAAAAAGCATCCTGTCCTGCTATAGCAAATCCTCTCAATTTAATCTGATTTATTTGATTTTTCAAATAATACAAAAACGGTCGGTACGCATAAGAAAAATCAATAATTTCTATAGGAGTTTCAATTTCTTTTTTGTTGGAGAAGATTTCTTGCGCAGTTTTATACCACTCTGAATCCTTGCTTTTTTCTAATAACAGCTTTCTATCATTCTTACTCAGCGATTTAATGGCCAGATTAAAATCTTTACGGCATATCCCTCTATTTTTTAAAGATAAATCAAATAATTCCTCCGTGCATAATGACTTTCTTGACAACCATTGAGACAAATTATCTTCAATTTCTTCTCCACTATAATATGAAGATAACACTTCTAATCTTTCGTCAGTAGAAGTCGCATAAGCCAACATATTATCCATTGTTATCCCTCCCTTTCTTTGTGTTTCCTTTAATGCTTTGCTTACATTTTTCATAATAGTTGAAACCTTCAACTTTTTCGTTCCACTATTTTTATTTCATTCTTTAATATTCAAACTTGATTATTTTGTATATCATCTATGATGCTATAATATATTATTTCTTTCTAAATGTCAACTATTTTTTTCATTTTAAAATATATTTTATTTATTATGTTATTTATACATTCCTTCCAATCCGCGCAATCCGCCAATCCGCATCAGGCTCAATAGCAAACCGAGAATCCCGATTGTATTTCGAAAATTTCGGTTTGTAAACGAAAGAGATGGATTTGTAAGCGAGTTACCCGGTTCGCATGATATTTGTAAATAGAATCCCATAAAATAAGGAGATTCAGCTAGAATAGATTTGTGATTCTGCATAGAAAGTAAAAAGTTAATCCCCTCTCGATTCTTTTTGTAATCGGAGAATCCACCTCTCACAGTGTAGTTATTAGTCTGTTACTTCCGACGGTCATGCTAATGATCAATCACTTCTCGAGAAGGCGGGGCTTCAGTACAATGTTCTCGGCGACACCCGGAACAATCCCCAGTTTTTCTGCCAGCCCTTCTCCACCTAGGAAGCTGAGTAATCCCAAAGATACCAGTTTCGACAGATTCACTCAACAGAATATCCATCTTGTGATGAGTTACATAAATTTTTATAAAAGAAAGAAGCTGAAAGACCACTCACCATATGGAAGTACACGCCGGCTTAGTTCATGATCGATCTCAATCGCTCCCTTCTGATATAGTTTCCCTGCATCGCAATAAAAACCCATGTACGGCGCGCACCATTCTGTCCGGGCCCAAACTCGATTTCTTTGGGATTTAAAAACTCACTTCCATTGTCGGTCAAGATGACCCGAAGAGCTTTTTACAGTCTTCTCTGCCAAGGAGGTTATAAAGGTCATCAAAATAGTCAATGACCTATCTGGAAGTATTGGCATCCCTGATCAATGCAATCATAAAAGAACATGACACAAAGTGGACAGTGAGAAGAACTTTTTCACCGACACTTCCAATGACGGAATCCATTTCCACATGCTGTATTCCAGGTTCTTTTGACAGAAACTTCTGGTAATCCGTATAAGTCCTGCCAATACGGCAGCCACGGTCAATTTAAAAACTTTTTCCTTGCTACGTGCGCTGTAACGCACCTTAGGCGGCAGCTCGATGTTACGCACATCCAGAAGAGAACTATCGATATAGTTGTAGATAGTCTTTTCACACCACACCAGCTAATCGACATGATTAAGGTAGATCTGGTGGACAGACTAGCCTGTACGTATCAAAGGAGAGATGATTTCGTTGAGCCTGCGAAGATCCTTTTCGTTCGTCAGGATCCCGCTTCTAGATTCAGAAATACTCTTTTTCAGGAAGAAGTTGTACATCCCCAAGACATACCAGCGTTTCAACAGTGCGCATTTATCAAAATCTCAACAGCCATTGCAAACAAATGGCGTCTTTGTCTTAATCTGACAGGTTTCCCTGTCGATAGCGGGATACAAACCAGTGCATTTACCACAGAGACTGCATCTTGCACTATAAGGACCGGAGCAGGTACACCTACTCCCGCAAGTCCTCTTACCCTTACTTTTTGTAAAGGTAGTCATACGGCCGCTTAAGTCCCATGATACAGTTTTCCACTTTAACTCAACTGAATAATTCATTATTATTTGTATTACAAGCAAATACTACACCTAATAGCTACAATCACAGGAACAGAAGTTCTTGTTACAAGTCTGTTTGCCTTAACCCCTTGCTGTTTTTTTCCAACAAGATTAAAGACTTTATATTCTTCCACTTCCTAGCGATCATGAAGTTGTTCTTCATAGAGTATAAATTCAACTATAGTTGTGCGTCTCACACTGTCAGCAGGGTTAAGGATAGCAAAAAGACGGGTACCCTCACATAGAATGTTTTCTCTTTACTAAACTGTTTATAACTTTGCGACCGCTTATGCGTAACCGCAAAATAATACTACAGTAATCTCCAAAATAGTCCCCAGCCCTTTGCGGATTGGAGCAATTTACTATAATTCACAGGCAGTTTTCATCGTTTTTTGTTTCGAGGTACCAACTTTTCAAGCTGTTCTTCAATCATGTCTTCCTTTGATCAGCGTTCCAACAGAAATTTGTGCTATCCATAAAGATTTAATCAATGCACTTTTTACCATCTTCCTTCCACATAAGTTTCCTCCATAATATGCCGATAAAGAACGTCATTTACTTCTTTATTCACCCATGTATTCTGAACCAGTTTCTGCCGAGCGAACAAGCGAACAAAAAGCCTCTAGAACATTTCCTTCTCGAGGAGCATTTGCTTCCGCATTCTATAAGCACCGGAATATTTTTTGCTAATTGAATCCTCGATAGCAAATGATCGATTTTGTGTTTTATCTACTCCAGAGGAATGAGAGCTCCGAAAGTATGCAATCCAATTTCATCAGAATAATGCTGGAATAAATGTTCATGGGAAAAAGACAAAGAATGCAGATAGACGTACCCGCAGCTAATTAAACTATAGTAAAAAAGTATATTACACATTGGGGGGGATACTCCAAGATAAAAACAGGTATGTTTTTAAGCCAAACCCATAAAAAGGATGACAATTTCTCGTTTTAAAACAATCCAGGCGATGTTCGATCAAACTCATTCGCCACATTGGGTGAAGCATACATCAGCTGCATATATACATGAAGAGGGGAAGTACCGTTGATTGGTAAAAAGGGTCATCTTGGACACATATCCCTGCAGACTACTTCGATTTATGTGGAGATTTTTAAGAAAAAGCAATAAGTTTCCAATAAAAGCATGGATTATCAGGTTATTCTACCCATAGGAGCTTCTTATTGACTCCGTTACGCAGGAGTTCTCTACGAATGTAGTCTCATAATCAAGCCTCCGTTTATTGGCTGCTGATTTTGTCTTGGGGAAAAGCATTTCCACAAATGTACTGTCGGTCATGTCATGATTCAGGGGCCAGAAAAGATTTATTTCTGCAGCCTTTTTGACTCCCTTGTCAGCTGTGTTACAGGATACACTGCAAATGTCAAGCACTTTTTTACATTGTTAGGTAAGATGTTTTTTACACCGTATGGTAAGGAGTTTTTTTCATACTCTGGTAAGCAGATTTTTACATCGTAAGGTAAGCACTTTTTTACTTTACCCGGTAAGCAGTTTTTACATCTCTGTTTCTCCTTGTGGGTAAAGGTCAGGGTGCTTCAGCCGATAGGATTCCCCGCGGAAAGAGTAACACTTGGCATGGTGCAGGATCCGGTCCAGCATTGCAGTGGTAAGTACCGGATCCCCCATCATCTCAGCCCAGTCAACGATCTCTTTGTTGGTGGTAAAGATGATGGAACTGGTTTCATAGGTATCACTGATAAATGTGAAAAACCTGTTTGCCTGTCCGCGGCTGATCGGTGTGTAGCCGATCTCATCAATGATGACAAGCTGTGCTTTCTTGATATTTTTGAGCCGGAATCCGGCTGCACGCTCTGTCTCTGCGGTATCAAGGATCTTGATCAGGCTGGTCATCTTCTCAAAACATACCGTATAGCCGCTGTTGACAGCCTGCAACCCCAGACCACAGGCGACCATAGTCTTGCCGAGGCCCGGAGGCCCCGCAAAGACAAGGTTTCCGCAGTTGTCCAGCCAGGACAGTTCTTTCAAGACGGAGAGCTGTGCCTGGGTGATACCTGACTCCAGCTCTTCCGGATCAAACTCTTCCAGTGGCCGGATATTTGGTGGAAAATGCGCCGCGGAATAGTTGCGCTTTCGTCGCCGTTCATTCCGTCCTTTCACTTCGGTCTCAAGAACAGCCAGGAGGAATTCCCGGCAGGAGGAGTCCTGCAGATCTGCGGTTTCCAGAAGATCCGGAAGCATACGCGCCGCGTGCTTTAAGGTAAACGTTTCAAGCAGGGCTGTGAGCCGCTGTACAGGGATATGGCCGGTATCCATACTTTTTAAGATTTCACGGTTCATCGAGCAGCAGCCTCCTTCCTCTCTGTGCGTTCCTGAAAGGCTTTTGCATAAACAGAAAGATCCGTGTAGCTGACACTGCCGGATGGAACCTGTGCGCGGCAGTCGTCTGTGGCCAGTTCCCGGCCGGCTTTTGCAAGGCTGTAAACAACTTTAAACTGTGAGAACTGATACCGGTATTTCTGGCAGCATTCCTTCATCACCTGCGCTACCAGGGATTTATCCGGATTCTCAGAATCAAGGAACTGTTCAATTGCCCGAAGCTGTTTGGAGATATGCCGTGGATTTTCCTTTTTCACACCATTGATGAAGTGCTGGAAGTCATAGCAGTTCCATTTCCCGCGGAGACGTTCCATGATCTCTATCCAGTCTCCGGAGTCCTGTTTCCGGTGTTCCGGGAGCTGATTGACACTTCCTTTCCTCTCGCTGAGATTATGGGAACAGATATAGTTCAGCTGGTCATCATAAATGTGGATCTTCCCACTGACAACTTTGAACCGTACCGTTTTGAAAGCATAATCACGGGGAACCGAATACCTGCATGATTTATACAGGACGTAAGGCAATGCCGCGATTTCATAGGTGCGGAACGTATTCGGAGATGTTTCATACACGGATGGAAGAAGAGGCCGCATGGCTGACTTTTCAACGCTGTCGTAGACTGCTTTTGGGACCCGTAAGGTGGAACGGTGGATCCGCTGGTTTTTGCGTTCCAGCCATCCGGGCAGGGAACGCCATACATCATCGATACAGGTGACCTTCCGCGCACTGAAGAAGTTTTTCTTCACGAACCCAACAGAGTTTTCGATAGGTCCCTTGCTTTCAGGATCCGCTTTATTGCATACCCAGAGTCGGAGATCCTGTTCGGTACAGAAATCTTCAAAGGTCCTGGTCTTGATGACTTCGCCATAGGTTTCACTGGCGACAAACACGGCGTCCTGGTCGATGACCAGCTCTTTAGGACGTCCTCCAAGCCTGCAGAAACTATGATAGATCGCCTTACAGGCTTCTTCCGAGTTATACTTGTGATCCTGTGCATAAACGCATAAAAAACGACTGTAACGCAGCAAAAGGCAGATGAAATGGATGTGCGTTGTTTTTGAGAGAGTCTCCTCACCGAAGTCGATGAGCATCTGTTCTCCGGGCGGGGTGTCAAAAACATAATCATAGATACGACGATGCTCCGGTTCCCTATTGATCTGTCCGGAATCCTCAAGATAGTGGATATAGTTGCGGAGCGTCTGCTGGTTCCCGGGAAGTTTTTCATAGTCTCCGTTTTCGATGAATTTTTCTTCCAGGACATCGTAAACAGATGACATACAGAAACTTTTTCCACTGTTCGTCTCAAGGATCCTGATGATCGTGCTGCGGAAAGGCTCCGCGTCAAATGATTTTGGTTTTGCAAGCTTAGCGCCTGGATCATCCGGGATTACATCCATGTCATAATACTTGCTGATCGTGGGACGGCTGGGAGGCTTGCGCCCCTGCGCTTCATAGTACCTGATAATGTCAGCTTTTGTGTAACCTTGTAGTTTTAAATCCTGTATTTCCTGCATTTTTGTTTTTGTCAGCATAAAGGTCTCCTCTCTTGTGTACTGCTTACAGTATACAAAATCGGATGAACCGCTGACTCCTCCTGTGATAAAACTCGCCGCAGGGGATGTAAAAATGTGTTTACCGGACGGTGTAAAGAACTTCTTATCAACTCATGTAAAAAACTCCTTACCGCATGATGTAAAAAAGTTCTTACCGCGTCATGTAAAAAACTCCTTACCCTGTGGCTGTAAAATTACCTTACCACGCACAGATACACCGCAACTTTGTGCGATGTTCCGATCACTGTCTCCTAATCTTTTCAGGTGAAGGATTTCTAGATATTTAGCCATAATAGTGATCTTCTTTAACTGTATTCACATCTGAGGATGGGTTCTTACAGTATAAAGGACATCTATGTAATAGAGTCTAAGGTGGCTCTGAATTACCAAAACATCTGGCTGATTCGTTCTATGGAATGGTGTCTCAAAGAGCCCCAGAATAATCAAGGGATCGGAGCCACAGTTACTATTCGATAACGCCCCCAATTGTAAAAGGTGCTTACCGCAATATCTTTTTTACAGTATCTGTTGGCATTGTATTTGAGCAAACAATAAAATTATTTAGTAGCATTTTCTATTTTTAGTAATAAAAAGGAGCCATTGCACTGTAACTTTCTTGAATAGCAATGGCCCTTTTATAGACTAATGATTAATCTCTCATCATATATTCAGTTGCATCAAAATTCACTTATAAGAATATATACCTTTGGATACTCTTCCTATTTTCACTTTATCTGCTTAACATTTATATTTACCTTTTGAAAGAGTCATATCAAAAAAAGTTGTAATATTTTCCGGTCCAACATCACCACTCCCTTGAATTTTTTGCATTTCTTCTGGAGTTAAATCTTCAAACTTTTTTCCACAACTTTTTTCATAAGAAATCTCCTTATCAGACTGGTTTTGTTTATTTTTTTCTTTGTGCATCTTACTATACCTCCTACTAAATTATCATAAACCTTTTTATAATACAGCCATGCATGCAACTGAATCAATCAATTATAATATCTCTAGATTCAAGTAATCACATTTTAATTGACATTTATACTACAATAATTGGACATTAATCACATTTTATAGCACTTTTCTGAAGAACAATTTAATAAAGAAACTAACTCTCATTCTCCTGAATAATGTGTCTTAGCTCCCTATTAACAGCTCAAAGTGTCACAAAATAATCACTATATCTATTGTAAGCTTGTTAGAGCAGCATATATATCTATCACCCCATATCCATAATATACATCTCTCCCCGTTACACCAAGGTCTCTTGCTCCGTCAATTATAATTTCAACCATACTATTTTTATCAACATCTTGTTCATTTTTTAATTGATATGAAAGTATATCCGCAAAGCATGCTGTGACCGCAGGAGCAGCAAGGCTTGTACCACAATTAAAAGTGTAGCCTTGCGGCACTCCTAAAGATGATAAACCATTGTCCATATTGGTTGGATAAAGGCAGTAAATCCACTGATTTAAATCCAATAATCCTTCCACATAAACTATATCACCACCAGGTGCACAAAAATCTATATTTGATCCGTAATTACTATATGATGCTATAGAATCCTCATTAATCGCCGAAACTGTTATAGCTTTATCAATCCCTCCTGGCAAATGCTTTATATGCTCCGTCTCATAATATTGATCCAAATCAATCGCTTTGTTCCCGGCAGAAGCTACAACAAGACTCCCTTTAGTATCCGCATACTCTATTGCTCTTTCGAAAGCTTCTATAGTTAATAACTCACTTTCTATATCCTCACATTTATATGTTCCCAGACTCATATTAATAATATGATTTCCATCATTGACAGCTTGAATAAGCGCTTCTATTGTCCATTCAGATTCTCCGGTTTCCGCATCGATTACTCTATATATAGTCATTTCAGCTTCCGGTGCAATTTGTCCAATAATCCCCGCCACTTCAGTTCCATGTCCATTACAATCGTTAATACTTGAATCTTCTGTCACATAGGATTGCGATTTTTCTATATTAATTCTATCTTTTAAAAACGGATGATTAATATCAACTCCACTGTCAATTATAGCAATTTGCGTCCCTTCGCCTTTTGAAATATCTAGAGACTTTCTATTATTAGTTATTTCATCAACATGCCATGCCAAAGTATCAAATAATTCTTCATTACTCAGCCGTTTCTGCCGTTGATCAATTCTTGTCCCAGCTAGTTTATCTATGTCGATATTCGCTAACGGACTTTGGGGAACTGATAGTTCTGGTAATTTCCCATGAGCTTCGATAAACGGCTCTATGTCATCATTATATATAAAATCTTCTATACCTACATAAGCTGGTAACTCTACATGTATCAGCTTTATTTCATCAATTAAATTTAAGGTTACTTCTGGATAAAGTTTTTTTACAACATGTTCGAAGTCTTTAAAACTATATTTTTCACCTAATAGCAAATCAATTTCATTGGCTCTATTATCTTCATATGTAAAATTATTTTCATCTATATTATTTGCCAGCACTTCATTCCCCATTACTAACGTACACAGAAGAATAACCAAAATTAATCTCATTTTCTTACCCATTTGCTTGCCCTCCTTTTATATTACCAATATTTAGATTACCGCTATAAATATAACTATACAGCCCTCTTTTTTTCATGAGTTCTTCATGGGAACCTTCTTCAACTATGTTTCCTTGATACATTACAATAACTCTATCGAAGTGCTGTATAGTATTTAACCTATGCGAAACTACTACACAAGGGAAATCATATTCTTTGACTCTATTCATGATGTAGTTTTCGGAAATATTATCTAAAGCACTTGTCGGTTCATCCATAATCATTAACTCTGGCTGATTCACAATCGCTCTTGCTATTGCAATTCTCTGCATCTGTCCGCCTGATAGATTCATGCCTCCTTCCGAAATCTGTGTTTCAAACCCCATTGGTAACGATTCTATAATCTCTCCAACCCTAGCATCATCCACAGCTTTAAGAAAGAGTTCATCATTAATTTGCGATTTATTCATTAAAATATTATCTTTTAAACTCATATTAAAAATTGCTGGATTTTGATTTACCATACAATCTTTTTTCGTATCGAAGTTTGTCTTAAATGCTTTATATTTTTCCCATTTAATAAAACTTCTCCCTGGGATGGTGAATATAATCCTGATAATATTTTAATTAAAGTACTCTTTCCAGAACCGCTTGGACCTACAATAGCCACTTTTTCATTTTTCCCTATTGTCAGATTTATATTTTTTAAAATAGGTTCCTCAAATTTACTATATTGAAAACTTACATTCCTTAATTCAATAGTTTCATATGGTTCATTAAATTCTTCTTTTTCTTCCTCTATTGGTACATTTTGCTCCAGTATTTCTGAAAGTTTACCAAAATATGACCGCAACAATAAAATTGATGAAAATGCCCCCATTATCGTAATAATAGGAGACACAAAAGCTGTCGCAATGGCATTGAAACTTATTAGCTCTCCTATAGACAACGTATTATTGCTGATACCATAAATTCCAATTCCAATAATCATTAATGGCAACGTAAACTGTGTAGCTGAAGAAATATTACCAATAAATCCTGTTGCTCTATTTTTACTCATTTGAACTTTAAGCTGTTCGCCAAAATTTTTTTCCCAATCTTCATAAAACTGCTTTTCCGCACCAATGGATTTAACTGTTTCCATCCCTTCAAACAACTCCACAAGTGTTCGATGTACTTTTGAATGCAAAAGTAATTCCTTATCTGTTAATGACTGATAACGTTTTGTGTTTGCAAATGAAGATATTATTATAATTCCAATTCCTAACATACTAATAATTGTAAGTTGAACAGAGTAGCTAATCATTAAATATAAATATGCAAACACAAAAAATATATCAATAATTGTAGTTACTAATTGACTACTCAAAAGCTGCTGTATATACGTTGTTAGATTTGATCTAAAAATCAAATCTCCTGTTGATCGATTCACAAAAAAGTTTAATGGTAAGGCCATAATTTTTTTCATAAATTGGGTCATTAGATGTTTTTCAAAATAATTCTGAAATTTTGCAACAATTAGTGTTCTCCCCACCTGTAACAAATAATATGTTCCAAACGCAATCGCAATAAGAATCATTATTTCAGTAATAGTTAGGTCGTGAGATAAAATCATATAATTATCTACGGCTCTTTGTGTAATTACAGGAATCCATAATGAAAAAAACTGTATTAACATTGTAAATAAAATTAGTCCAATGATTTTAAATTTCTGCTTTGCTATTAAATTTATAAGTACATTTCCTGACTTATTTTCTTGAATATTCTTAAAATTTTCATCAATATTCACAGGAACAAGTACCATCTTTGAAAAATGTTCTAAAAACTCCTTATAAGAATATTTTTTTCTTCCTTGTGCCGGATCAACAATTATAACCTTCGTCAAGGTGATTTTTTCAAAAACTACATAATGTTTCTGATCCCAAAACAGTATACAGGGTCTATTGTTTTCTTTAAAAAACGCAACATCATTAACTTTATAGCCACACGAGCTTATTCCATAATCTTCAAGTATCCGTTTTAAATGGAACAAAGTATTTCCACCTTTAGGTACGCCGTATTTATCACGCAAAGAATTTAAAGAGACACGATTCCCAAAATAGTTGATAAGCATTGTGACAGATGTAATTCCGCATTCACTATGTTCACTTTGCTCTACAAATTTAATCCGTCCCACTTATGCCACCTCCTTTTCTTGTATTCTCAATATTGGGATGAAATAATTTCCAGACATCTGATTTGCATTTCTGTTGTTTGCATTTTTCGTGTTCACTCTTTTTCTCTCTTTCTTAAATATTGATTTGCATTTTTAAAATTTTAGCTTGTATATATTCATCAGATATATACCTGACTTGAGTATTTCCACTCCCAATTACTTTTTTCATCTCATCCTCACTTAATCGTTTACAATTCTCGCTTTTTACGATGAGATTTTTCTTACTATCAAATGATTTCATAAAAGAACCTCCTCCCTGTAAATCCAAAATGTATCCTAATACAAATTGTATATCATAAATATCATATTGTAAAGTATTTTTTTCATTTTGAAAATTATTTTATTCTGTCTGCTAATTATATTCAAATTATACGTTAAATAGATAGCCGAAAATTATACTCATAGTATGTTCTATAAAATAGTAGCCGCAGCAAATTGTCTATGAATATATTAAAAGCTTGCATATCCAATTACTTTACGTTTCTAAGTTTATGGTTGATGCTTATCTGAAACGTAGCTAAAGCGACATAATCTAGGATTTCTTGCCCTTGATGTTATTGACATTATTGAGAATTATTTTTTGGAAGGAGGGATCTTGACGTTATGATAGTATAAAAGAAAAATGTAATTTGCATATTTTCTATAAATGTCGCATAAAACAAATTCACTTATACTATAATAAAAAAGGCAAAACCAGAAAGAGTTACCTGCTGGTTTTGCCTTTTTTGTTTTATAAAAGTAAACTATTAAAAAATCATACTATTTTCAAAAGCTGTGAGATTCTATGTAGCTGGTTTAATCTTATCTACTTGGTATAACCCACCTACAAAATTGTACTGACAATCTTCACCCTAAATAGGTTTTTCTTGAATTATATATATCACAGTAGATCTGAGCGGATGAATCCTGCATAATATTTATTTCGTCACCACACACCTGAATAAACTTATTCCTGCATCTCCCTCGATATAGTGTATAATCCTTTTTTAGGCGTGTAACTTCTAAAATATAATAATCCACTCCTTCCTCCTGCACTTTTCCACTCTGCTCTTCCATTGCTTCACCTAGCGTTGATCTAACTGGACGATATTTAATCATTTTTACCTCCACTACCATTTCATTTTAACTAAACTTTCAAGTGCCTCTTCTGCAGATACACCGTTTGGTTCAAATCCTACTTTTATTAAATAGCCCTGTGACTTACAAAAATATGGATTTTTACCGCTATTTAAAGTATTTAAAATCTTCTCTTGTTTACTTAAGGTTACATCAACATCAAGATCATCAAGATCTATTGCATCATCAGAATCTATCTCATCAAACGTCATGTTCCTCATTCTAATTAATTCTTCCCTTGTAATCATAAAAACTCCTTCGTGGCATTTATTGCTACCTGATATGATCTAAATTTTTATCGAGAAGCGTTACCAGCCTCCATTACGTCCATTTCCATATTCAGTTCCTGATTTGCTTTCTAAACTCACTAAACTTTCCAATGCGTCTTCAATTCTTCTGGTTGTATCCGCATACCCGATTTTAATAATTGTATTTCCAGATTTCAGAAAATAAGGGTTCTTTCCAGATTCCAAAATCTGTTTGATTTTTTCTGATTTGCTCAGTGTCACATCAATATGAAAATCATCAACATCTATAATATCGTCTGGGTTCACTTCGTCAAATGACATATTTTTCATCCTGAGCAGTTCTTCTCTAGATATCATACTTTTCCTTTCCATCTTTTTTTTAGTCGTCAAAATAAATCCAATGTTAAATCATGGATTCCAATTATGAAGCAGCGGGAAAACATAACGCTTTCCCGCTATAATAACTATTTCTCTATACATTTATTATTACAGATTATAGTATTCCGTCTGCAGCATAAATATTTTTACCTCCGTTTCTTTTTTTGTAGTGTTGCTGCAAATGTTTAAATTGTAAAGTTGAACTAAGTGGCTAGAGTTCCAATCATCTAGTTATCAGGTCTCTGCTGACTTGTAATAAGTATATCCCTCCAGAAATGCCATGTCAATTATAACACTTATATATTGCCCCTTAATATATTGACACAAAATCCTCTTAAAACAATATAATCTATATTTTTAAGCTGCAGCTTTTCAATATGTCAATGTCATAAATAGTTCGGTACAACTCTTCATCAGAAATCCGCCTGTCTGTATGATACACACCAATATGATCAAGATAATTCTCCACCGGATCTTCTACAGCCAGAAATATTTTTGTTAGTTCATTATCCGCATTCATCCTTCTCCCTTATATGCCTATGCATGGGCGCATGCCAAAAAAACGTTCCATCCGGTTCCGCAAATCATCTATGTTCATATCATATTCTTCTGCTATACATTTCTCACAATTAGGATAACGGTACGCTAAAGTTTTTGAAATTCTTTTATCCCAGGAGTTAATCTGGCAGCCACAATTATTACAATATTCATCTAACCATTTTACTTTACTCAAACGACTTCTCCTTTCTCATTCTTATCATTCAGCAATTATTACTCGTTCTCCAAAATAAATTTTCATTACTACTTTCTCCGCTCCGGAAGATTATGTGCATGAAATACCAAAATCTTTGCAGCCTTTATTCCTCTATATTCTCCAAAGCACATATTACTGATTCAGAAAGCAGAATATCTGCTACAATTCCCTTTTTCTTTCCTAAAATTTCAATGCTATTTACTTCCCATGAAAGTACACAGGATTGTCCACGTATATAATTTGTAAGCTCCACTTTTTTCTTTCCTGTTACTGCCCTTAAAAAAATAGGTGTTTTTTCTTTTAACGCATAATCTAACTGTCCTATTGTCATCATGTATAATGATCCTCCTATATTTATTTCGTATTACCTTTTAGATTATTCTTGAGATGTTAAACTCGATCTGATTTCACACTCATCATAGTCTTTCATATCTAATACAAATCTCCATTCATCATCTGCAGCGTAAATCTTTTCTTTTGCCTCTTCGATAGTGTCTGACCCGGCAATAACGGGCTTAGCTAATATCTTACAATATCAAACAGCATATCTATTCATCTTCATCCTCCATTCTCAAAGATTTTGTAAAATTTATAAGTTACGTGATACTTATTCCGAAATAAAAAAGCACTGACTGTCATAAAAACAATCAATGCTTTTCATTCACTCAATATGTAAAAAACATCTTCTGAGTTCTCTCAGAATAAAAACTACGCTTCCATCAAAATGGGACTAAAGTAATCTGTATCATATATATCGTACCTTCGTTCCGAATATTTGTCAACATGGAAATACTTTTCACTCGCACTTTTCGCCTAACCATCAACTTTTCGGTCTATTGCAGTTAAAAATCCATATCTTTTCACACTCTTAGAAGTATTGAGTGAAGTCACTTTAAATATGCGTTTACGTAAAATAGTACCTTGATAGCCCCTCCTCACACATGAATAAATCCTTGGAGTTCACTCCCCATCTCCTGCAGTCGCTCGCTCTCCTGCACTGGTATTTCTCTATGGAGTAAAATTGCAATTTCAAGTTCAAGGTCGTCTGGATCCTTAGCGAAAAGCAAACGCATTGGATCCTCAATTCGATCTACAAGGTCCATATAAGAACTGCTGGAAAAATAATCATTCAATTTCTCATTAGCATTCTCCCCTGCCTTCTTGCTTTTCTTATACAGCTCATAAAACAGATCTGATACAAGGAATACTTTCTTCCAGTCATTTATTGCATTATCAACAAACATATTACAGAGGTACATATTAGGTGCTGACAAATTGAAGGTCAATTTACATCCGGTTCTTCCCGTTGTAGACGCATAGAGATTTTTTTCACAAAACATCTGAATCGTACCTACGAATTTTTCTTTTAATCTACATTCTGATTTTCCAAATATCTTCACCTATTTCTCCTTAATCAGTACAACCTTATTCTCAACGTTTTATGTTGACCGCTTTATCCCTTGTAGAAACCTTGCAAGCCTATCTTCAAAATTTGTTTCGTCAGCATTACAGCTAATGATTTTTTTAACAAAATCGTTCTTGTTTACATTTGAATCATCTACTTTGCTAAAACATATCAAAACATTGCTATCGCTCACTCTTTCTTTGATAACTCCATAGTAGAATAATATTTTATCTAAATGATCCTCTACTATATCAACTAGCATTATAACTTTTGTATTTTTCTCGATTGATTTAACATCTATATCATCTATATCCATTCTTTGAACCTTGACCTCTTTATCAAGAGAATTCAACCTATTACTAAACAAACTTTTATTTTTACTTGAAATAACAACAACTTTACTGCATTCTCGTTTTTCACAAACATCCTTCAAAATGCTGTCTATTTCTTTATCTACAGAATCATCGCTTTCCGAAGCAGCATATATATCTTTAAATTGTAATACTTTGTATTCAAACAAAGCATGATTTTCTTCTGCCAATCTCTTACATGTCTTTGTTAAAATATTGCAATATTCTTCAAAAATCCCATTTTCTTCACTTATATCCGCTCCTGATATTCCAATATATTTAAACTCACTTCCCAAATCAACAAATCTACGTAACAATTTGTAATTTAAATTATCACCGATAAACTCTAATATCTTTGACATACATGCCTTGTAATTCCTTATACCCGTGTCTCCTATTTTGTATGACACAAATGTAATTAGTGTATCAACAAATCTATGAATAATAACAGTTGGATAGAATTTTTTATACTCCTCAATCGCGAGCACAATACCGTAGACACAATTTACCCCCATACGTCCAAGTAGATAATCCTGATTTAAATAATCAGTTAAATATACTATAGATGTGCATGGGTTTTCAAAACTATACAGTAAATCTAAAGTAATACTTTTTGCAATAAAAGAATCATTAGAAAAAATTGTCGATTGTATTATATCAAGATACGTTTGCTTTTGTACTTTTATCATGAACTTTCCCCAAACTTATAATTCCATTACCTATATAGCAATATTTTTCAAGTCGCACTATTAAAATATCCAAATTGTGGATTATCAGCTTTTCCAATATAGCGATTCAATCTACTATGAAAAATATAACTACATTTGTCATCTGATTTATCTACTCTAAGGTCTTTATCCAGCGAATACAACTCATACTCAACTAAGTTTAAAAATTCGGCATCAGCTATTTTGTTTACTTTAATAAACATAGCTATTTTAGAACGAATACGCAGGATCTCCCTTCTCGGTATTATAAAAATTACTTTTTTATTCGCATACTTATCAATCGCTTTCCCCATATCACTTTCTTTGAAATGATAAAGTTCTATTTTAAAGTCATATTCATTTACTGATATTTGCTGTAAAAGCTCAAATAACTTATTATAATCTCGATATACTAAAACAATATTTTTGTTTTTAATTAAACGTTTCAATTTCTGATATATATAACTATGAGAATCTACATTTTGAACTAGATTGAAACGATACCGACAAAAATCACAATATCTATTATCATCTTCAACATATCCTGTTAATGGTTTTGGATCTTCCTCTAAAATAAAGCTTTTCCCAATTGCTCCCCATAATAATTTAAAATTCAGATCCTTATCTTCATCAAATCTTTTCGTATACTCTCTTTCTAAAATATCATCGATGGAATTCAATTTTTTCTCTGTTATGTATGAAAAATCTATCGGGATTTTTGAAGATATACTCTCTATATTGAAGCCGTGATTTACAATAAATGAAAAAACTCCTATTTTATTACATCCAACTTCGTTCAAAATATCAATAACACTATTAAGCAGTCTTCCAGTATTTATTACATCGATAATAACAAGAACATTTTCTCCTTTTAATTCCTGGTAGTTAACTTGTGGAAGCCTTATCGCTGTTCCATAATAGTCTATAATCTCAAATATTTTTTCATAATTGGTATTATTTCGAAGAGTAGAAATTATACCTTTCATATTACCATTATCTACAACAACTATTTCCGAGTAAATGTGGCTATCTAAAATTCTTTGGATATATGAAAACATTTTATATGCAAAAGAATCAAACTTACAAAACAAATTACCTAACTTGTGATATATTTTTTCGTCTATATTTTTTATAGTTCCAATACTATGAGTTATTCTTAAGTCATAGCAGATAGCATCACGTTCAATTAGCTCCCGCTCAAACTGATCAGCCAATTTACATACAAATCCCCAATATATATTTTTTCTATGCAGACGAAAAATCACTTCTTCATCCTTTTTATCTTTTTGATAAAACAACATCGATTTACTAATATAAAGTAAAAGTTTTGTCTTATCAATTTCAAATTTTTTACACATTTCCTTGTAATTAAAGCGCTCAATATTGTTGTTAAACAAAAAATTAAGCATCTTTTCTATCGCCACATCATTTACACCTAACCAAACTATATCCGGCACAAAATATACCTTCTCGTCCTCTATTTTGAACTGTGGAAATCTAGTTTTTAAAGTATCAATAGATGGTAAATTTTGGTCTTTTAACTCCCTGAAATCAATATACTTTTCTTCTCCCTTGAGTAAACTTACTATTTTTTCCCCATAAAATTCCCCAGAAAGAGCTTTGTCATGAAACGGAATCGGTCCAAAAACTGGTAAAATATAATAATGTTCTAAACAATAAGTATTTAAGTTAACTCCAGTAAGTATTTTTTCAGGTAGATATGAATTAATCATCACTAAAGGATACATTTTTAAAAGAAAAAAGAACTCATCCAAATAGGATTTAAAGGATGCATCAAGTGCAGACACGTCAATGCCAATTAATGTATCTGCTTCATAGAAAATGAACCTACGTTCATTCTTAAGACTTCTTTCTAAATCTTTTTCTCTAACGTTAGCATTTTTAACTCTCTTAATATATTTTGCAGAATCATTTAATATTTTTGACTTAATAGTTTTCCTCTCCCCAAATGGTAAAATAGGTAAATCTATCACATCCGTTTTTTCCCATATTGAACATTCTTTAAATTCCTTTCCCATCATTAACCCCTACCATACATATAATCCGTTGGAATTTCTATTAAAATCTGCGTTCCAACAAAATCATCAAAATTTAATTTTTTTATTTCCACATGGAAAAATTTTTTGTAGCCTTCAGGCCCTGTAAGCAAATTCAAAAAATCAACTGGAGTATTGCATATAATACCTTCCGCCCAAGTATCTATTTTTGCAAACAACTCTAGTTCTACATTCCCCGAACATATTTTTATTCTCCCAAGGTTCTTAAATACAAACATTAAACAATATAACAAGCCGAATCCTTTATGCTCTAATTTAATGCCCTCGGAATCTTCTTTATAGTCCCAATATTCATCTTGACTTTCAAATATTTTTGAGCTGAAATTTGTTGTAAATGCATATAGAATTGCCTCTTCTGTTGATGAGCATTGCTTATTTAATTCGCGAACTTTATTATGAATTCCAACGCCATAGTCATTTACCGTAATACTTATAAAGGAACCCCAATTCTTTTTATCCAAAATAAATTTTTCTGTTTTTTGTGATAGTGATAAAAATACAGATTCCGTATATGCTGCTTCCTCTTTTTCATCTTGGAATTCAATTAATGGTTTATAATTGATCTGAGCGCAAGTAAAGCCATTTATTAAGTACTTCGGTGTAATATCAGAATGTTGGTAGATATTTTTTACTAATTCAAACATGATCTGACCACTAGCTTCTTCTACCTCACGGAAATCATTTCTATCCTTTAATCTCCAATATAGGATATTCATCAAAGTTTTCATACGGAACGTAAGATTATACTGTTCTTGACTATTATTAATAAGCGGGTTTAGACATAATATTTTAGATGAATACAAGCATTTTCTCTCTTCTTTTTTTGCATTCAATTCTAACGCAAGTTTTTTAAGTACTTCATCAGACGGTCGTATAATAACTCCTAAATTTAATAACATATCGATTAAGTTTAATGATTCAAAGAAAATGAGGAGATTTCTTATACCTGTTTTTATATTTTCATTTTGATTTTCAGCAGTTATCCTTGTTAGAACATCATTAGAAAAAAGTTGTATATATATACGCACATTTGGATGAAATTTTTTTAATCCACAAATCGTAATTAAAAGATTATTAAAACCATTGGCACTAAATCGTTCAAATTTATTTTTTTCATCATTTACAAATTCAAAATCGAAAAAAATAATTTGAACATCTTCTTTTTTGTTTATACTACAAAACCACTCCTTAATGGAATCTCTCAAATCTTTATCATTATGTATAATAAATCTATTTTCAATGCTCATGAGTAACCTCTTTTAAATAATATTTTAATAGTTACAATGTTATTGTAAAATTACTTTTCTGAAGATAACGAGCCAACAGCAATTTCCAATCATCATTCAAACTAATATATTTGACTCCACTAAAATCCGATGGTATTGTAACTCCATCTTCATATAATATACATACATTGTTTCGTCCATACTTTGCAATAACGTACCCTAATTCAGCTACAACATTTTCTCGTGCTCTCACTTCCAGTTTCTTTTTGTCTTCTTCCTTCTTTTCAGGTTCGTACAATCTCCCCTCATCATCACCGCTATATAAAACAACCGCAAACTCTGCTTTGGGAACGAGATCTTCAAGATTCTCTATAATTGTGCTTCCTATACCACCATGTTCATCAATTGTAATACATTTGATTCCCCACTGCATCAACGTCAATTTAACTTGGTTTTTCAAATTCACATTTCGGCCAAAAACGAAAAACACTGAATCTCTCATCATTCATTTCATCCTCTCATAGTACTATTTTTATTAAGCCTTTAAATCATTGTTTAACAACAAAAAAAGGCAAAACTTTCCCCTACATTTATCCCCCCTGTCTGGAAAATTTCACCACCAAAATTATGATACCACATAACAATTTGTTGAGCAAGTTGCTTTCTGAATTTAGTTCGCATTTTCCGTCAATTATTTACGCCATTTGATACATATCTTAAATAAATTGTAGCTTTTATTAGTAAATTAGATTATAAGATTGCGAATGTATTTATTGGCTGTTATAATGAATTTATGTTAAATAATAACACTTGAAATATAATTTAAAATTTTTATAAAGGAGAGTCTCTATGGCATATCGTACTGGTACTTATGTAGCTTTCGACGGCTTAGGTGAAACAGATCCCACAAAATCAGATTTCAGATATTATGCAACTATACAAGCCTGGAGTGCTAACAAAAATATAAATTTTCGTATTACAAATAGTCATGAAAAAACTTATGCTGTTAAAGACACGAGTTTAAGGACCACTCTATACGCACGAATTCAACAACGGCTTCGTGTTTCTAAAAATATGCTCGTCATCCTTACAGATGACACTCGTTATACAGGCAGTGTACTTTCTTACGAAATCGAACAGGCAATTGATACCTACCATCTTCCACTTATTATAGCTTATCCTGGTTATTCGTATATTACAAATGTTGATTCCCTTAGTCATTTATGGCCAAAATCGCTGAAAGACCGCATAGATAACTCCGGCACTGAAGCAATACATATTGCTTTCAAAAAGGATTGTATTCTAGATGCCATCACACGATTTTCGGTTAATGGGGAACACTTAAGCAGCGGAAAGAATTATTATAGCCGTGATGCTTATTCCCACTGGGGGCTTATTTAAAAATTCTCATGAAACTCATCAGGAAATACTCTAGACCTTTTCTTTGAGTGAAATATAAAAAGCTGAATAATTTATATTCTTAGAATATTTATATGCTATTCTAGCTTCCAGAAAATTTAACATTTTATACAAGAGATCATTTTGGTGATTTGCATTGTAACGATTGGCCAAGACGTTAAAGTCTAATATATAATATTACTATTATGCCTATAATAAAGAAATTGTGAGGAAGTACAAATAAATGAAAGTGTCTTTTTTTGACAAGAGAATCCTGCATAAATTTTATGGAGTACTTAGCGTAATAAGCGTATTAACTTCAATCTTATTTCTATTCGTAGAAATAAGCCAGAAATGCAAAGTGAAAATAGGTTTTGCTTCACTTTGTATACTTATTACCATTTATGTGGTATTATGGCTTCATGCCAATTTGAGACGAAGTATCAGTCTAAAAATAAATACATCTGAAATAGAAATAAAGTTTGGAGATATTTTTGAAGAACAAGCTGAACTTAAGGCAATCGGATTCAATGAATATTTTGACACAATTGTTGATGATACAATTATATCTAAGTCCTCACTTCATGGTCAGTATATTGAAAAATTTTACAAAGGCAGAACAGCAGAGCTTGATAGAATTATCTCATCGAATACACATTTAGCAGAAGCTCGCCTTGGCGAAACGCCAGAACGTATTGCAGGCAAAAAGGTCAGATATAAACTCGGTACAATCGTTGTAGTAAACGACTACTTACTTACGGCCCTCAGCCGTTTTGATGAAAATAATAAAGCATATCTCGAAATCGACGACTACATTAACTGTCTTTTAAATTTTTGGAACGAAATAGACAGAGTCTATGCTGGTAGGACTGTCGCATTGCCAATTTTAGGTTCTGGGATAACTCGCTTTAAAGGCTATGAAAATATTTCTGATCAGGAATTAATTGAGCTTATTATTTGGACTTTTAAGGTAAGCCGAATTAAATTCACTTATCCGTCTAAGGTCAAAATCATAGTTTGGGATCAAAAGCGTAATCATATAAATCTTTTACGTCTAAAAAAATTAGAATAATAAACACAAAATCCCGTAACTAAACAATACGTTTACAGAAACTACGGGATTTTGTTCTGCAAAGCATTATTCATTACACTTTACATAAATTTAATTTTCATTATCATCAAAAATGTAATCTATAGTAAATTCTTTTCCATCTTTATTTCACAAAAGATACAACTAATCATCGTGATTGTAATGATTTTATAATTTTTACAATATTGATAACATCGTCTTTATCCATGATATTTATACTTGAATATTTTTTCCCAATGCCGTTAAGTGATGTTCCGGCTATAAAACCACAACATTCATTCGCAATCCAAAATCTATCGTGAAACTCTTCACTAAAAATAATTTGAATTTCTTTACCAAGCGCTTTCTTGGTTTCCTCAAAAAAAGTATCATCAAAATGGGCCTTATCTGTTATTACCATTAAACTGCTATAATTCGATTCTGCAAGAATTGCTTGTAACATAATTTTGTACTCTGCTGAAGCCTTCTTACAAAAAAGATATGGATCTATAATTAAAAGATCCCCTTTAATCCCTTCGATTTGTTCTATATATTGTAAAAACTTTTTGATTATCATCTCATCTGTCATTTTCTTCCACACTATTTCTTCAGAAATAGGTTCCATGTCTTGTTGTAGAAAATATTGCTCTATTTCTTCGGATGTGGGCCCCATATATGACCAGAGTTTTAATTTTGTCGACTCATAAAGCTTGTCACTTACCAACTGCATTATGTTACCAATTTCAAATTTTTCACCTTGGTATTCATCATCTAATAAAATATAATATAAACTCATCTTATATTTCCCACTTTCATTGTAATACTAGAATGATATCCTACTTTAAACAAAATTTCCTTCCCATCACTATTTTTATATTCTAGATTATATTTGAATTAAATTGAGTCCCTATAAAAGTAACACAACAAATTAATTTGCGATATACACCCAAAAAAGACACTCTTATCAGGTGTCAAATTTTATACTTTTTAAAGTGGGCGAATAGTATAATTTCAAATCTATTACACGAATAAGGTCACCCATCCATCTATTTTCACCCTTTCCACACCGTGTTTATTCGTCCATTTCTCGAGACTCAACAACACAAAATAGCACGGAAATACGCCGTTTTTCAGACATTAGAATAGTAGGACACGAAATACTCTACGGCATTGTTCGGGAAAAATTCCTTGAACTCGCCGTAGAGCTGCGCCGCCAGAGTCTTATTGTGCGCAATGATCAGCGTCGGTT
>ERZ1643246.451-NODE-451-length-53189-cov-6.372398_pt1 | contig 53189 bp, 45 predicted proteins | sample MGYA00579265_ERZ1643246 | MGnify/ENA primary metagenome ERZ1643246 (study PRJEB29033, sample SAMEA4952261) | chicken gut metagenome | biome: Broiler Chicken; feature: Gastrointestinal Tract; material: Caecum | place: Ireland | collected 2018 | study: Broiler... | reverse complement strand
AATTTGATTTATACAATATTTTCAGGAACTCTTTTCTCTGATTTTCCACCTCCAGAAGCCGTTTCAGCTTCTCGATATCCCGCTGGGAAACCCAGGCTTTCCTGCTGTTGTAATAGTGGTTCGCAATGTTCCAGAAACGGGCGGGATAGGACAGGCGCAGGAGGAGTTTCCGCCGTTCCTTCTCCTTCAGCGGACGGATGCCGTCGTAAGCCCGGATCATGGAAAGTCCCAGATCCTGCCGCCAGCTGTTCTTCTCCAGCACCTTCCGCAGAAACTTTGTCAGATCACTCACCGGCTCATCCCAGCGCATCTGCTCCAGATTGATGATACAGGGGCTGTTCCTGCACTCGATCACATTGTGCTGATTGTAGTCCCCGTGGCAGAGACAGCAGACGCCCTCCTCCTGCTCCCCGGCAGGGTAGACCGAAGCCACCTCCTGGGCCTGGGCGAAATACTCCGAAAAGCACCTCCAGAACAACTCCTCAAAGGCATTTTTCTTCTTCTTTCTGGAAATGTAATTCCGCACGCACCGCAGTTCCCTGTTGTGCCGTCGCATCTCATCGGCAAAGACGTGCTCCGGGTTCTGAAAAATCTCCATTCCGGGCCCCCGGTACTCCATGAGCGCAGTGTGAAAGGAGGCCAGCTTCTTGACCGCGGCCAGCACCTCCCCGGCATTTCCGGTGTCACATTCCCGTCCGAAGACGCCGGTTTTCAGGAGATAGCGGTGCCCCTCCTCATCCGTCACCAGGTAATTCCCCTCCCGGTCCGCCAGGAGCTGCTCCGTCCGCCCGTCCCAGTCTCTCAGATACGCGAGGGCCTGTGCCAGCGCCCCCACCCGCTCTCCGGACCCGTGATACTCCTGCAGTATGACTCTCCCCTGATCGGTGTCCGCGATCACAGTGCCCCTCCCTTTCGAGACCTCCTTTACCGTCAGCTCGTATTTTTCCAGAAGCTGTTCTCTCTGCTGATACATAACACCCCTCCACATGACCTGCTTACACGGATGACCCATGTATGACTATCATATGAAGGGGTGTGTGAAATTATGTCAATGCAGTTGTCTGCTGGGCGCTTAACGTCGGTGCACAGGGGCAGCGCGCCTCAAACCTTGTAATTTCAGATATTTGTAAGGCACCGGGCGGCCTCCTCCAAAAGCAGATCTCTCCGGTTCCTCTCCGGGTCCTCCAGCACCCAGTCCAGAAGATGACGCAAGACATCCCCGATCATCGTTCCCTGCTTCGCACCCATGGCAATGAGGTCCGCGCCTCCCACTTTCAGTTCCCGGAGGGAAAGGCACTGCCCCTGATCCAGAATTTCCCGGTAGAGACGCTCAAAATCCTCAATCCCCCGCAGCTTTTCCCTGCGCCGATAACATCCCTGGGCCATCACGTCCGCGCGCTTCAAGGCAAAAAGACGGGGAAAGGCTTCCAGGCCGATGTCCACCATCGCCCGGCGCACGCTCTCCTGATCTGCCGCCGGACGCCGGTCATGGGATCCCACCAGAGCGCAGACCTTCCGGGTTGTGTCGTTGTCAAACTTCAGACGGCGAAGAATCCCGCGGGCCATCGCGGCGCCCTCCTGCTCGTGCCGGTAAAAGTGGTCCCATCCCCGCTCATCGGTGGTCTTGACCGCAGGCTTTGCCACGTCATGCAGAAGAGCCGCCAGACGCAGAATCCGGTCCGCCGGCGTCCACTCCAGCGCGGCGATGGTGTGATCCCCCACACGGTAGCAGTGGTGCTTGCAGTGCTGGGACGTTGTCATCATCTCATCCAGTTCCGGCAGAAAGACTGCGGAGAGCCCCGTCTCGTACACCTGGCGGATCATCTGGGGATGATCGGATACCAGAAGCTTTTCCAGCTCTGTCCGGATGCGCTCCGCACTCACCCTGCCGATGGAGGGCGCCAGGGCGCGGATAGCCTCCCTGGTCTCTGTCTCCATGGAAAATCCCAGCTGGGCGCAGAAACGCACCGCACGCAGCATCCGCAGGGCGTCCTCGGTAAACCGCTCCAGCGGATCTCCCACACAGCGGATGATCCTTTTTTTCAGATCTTCCAGGCCGCCGAAGAGATCCACCAGCCCCTCCCGCTCATTGTAGGCCATGGCGTTGACGGTAAAATCCCGTCGTCTGAGATCCTCCGGCAGACTCTTGGTAAAGGAGACCTCCCTGGGATGACGGGCGTCCTCGTACTCTCCGTCGACACGGTAGGTGGTTACCTCATAGGCGCCGCCCCCCAGAAGAACCGTGACAGTCCCGTGAACGATTCCCGTATCCACGGTCTTCGGAAACATTTCCTTGACCTGAGCCGGCAGGGCGGAGGTGGTAATATCCCAGTCGGCAGGTTTTTTCCCCAGAACGCTGTCACGGACACAGCCGCCCACAGCGTAGGCTTCGTGTCCGCAACCCTCAAGTCTCTCTATGATTGTCCTGACATTTTCCGGCAGTACAATGTTCATCTTAATATGCCTTACCCCAGTAAACCAGTTTCTTCGCGGGCTTTCCGCAGCAGACGCACACGTCGGAGATCTTCTCCTGCTCGAAGGGCATGCAGCGGCTGGTAGCCGTGGTGTCCTCCTTGATCTTCAGCTCGCAGGCCTCGTCGCCGCACCACATGGCCCGGATGAATCCCGGCTTGTTTTCCACCGCGTCCTTGAACTCCTCGTAGTTGTGGGCGTCGCTGATATGGCTCTCCAGATGCTTTCTGGCCCGCTCCAGCATGTCCTTCTGCATCTGCGCCATCAGCTCTTTCGCCTTGTCCGCCACGTCGTCCAGATCCACCACGGTCTTCTCCCGGGTGTCCCTGCGCACCAGCACGCACTGATGTTTCTCCATATCCTTCGGACCGATCTCCACCCGAAGGGGGATGCCCCGCATCTCGGCCTCGGCGAACTTCCATCCCGGGCTCTTGTCTCCGTCATCTACCTTCACGCGGATGTCCGCCGCCTTCAGCTCGTCAAAGATGCCGTTTGCCGCGTCCAGAACGCCCTCCTTGTTCTGCTGAATCGGGATGACCATCACCTGTACAGGCGCCACCATGGGCGGCAGCACCAGACCGGAATCGTCCCCGTGCACCATGATGATCGCTCCGATCAGGCGGGTGGATACGCCCCAGGATGTCTGATGCACATACTGGAGCTGATTGTTCTTGTCCGTATACTGAATACCGAAAGCCTTCGCGAACCCGTCGCCGAAATTGTGGCTGGTACCGGACTGCAGCGCCTTGCCGTCGTGCATCAGCGCCTCGATGGTGTAGGTAGACTCGGCCCCGGCGAACTTCTCCTTGTCGGTCTTTCTCCCCTTTACCATGGGGATTGCCAGCACCTGCTCGCAGAAATCCGCGTAGAGGTTCAGCATCTGAATGGTCCGCGCTTCCGCCTCCTCTGCGGTGGCGTGGGCGGTGTGTCCCTCCTGCCACAAAAACTCGGAGGAGCGCAGGAAGGGTCTCGTGGTCTTCTCCCAGCGCACCACGGAACACCACTGATTGTATACCTTTGGCAGATCCCGGTAGGACTGAATGATGTTGCTGTAGAGGTCACAGAACAGCGTCTCGGAGGTAGGGCGCACACAAAGACGCTCCTGCAGCTCCTCCATGCCGCCGTGGGTTACCCAGGCAACCTCCGGGGCGAATCCCTCCACATGGTCCTTCTCCTTCTGCAGAAGGCTCTCGGGGATAAACAGGGGCAGATACACATTCTCCACACCCACTTCCTTGAACCGCGCGTCCAGCAGCTTCTGGATATTCTCCCAGATCGCGTACCCGTTGGGCTTGAAAATCATGCAGCCCTTCACGGAGGAGTAATCCATCAGCTCCGCCTTCTTTACCACGTCCGTATACCACTGGGCGAAATCCTCGTCCATGGAGGTAATCGCCTCCACCAGTTTCTTTTCTTTTGCCATCTCTATTCTCCTGTCCTGACAGGGGAAGCCCGCCTTTTGGCCTGTTCCCCGACATATTTACTATGCCCTATTCTAAAAAATGAAAAGTGGATTGTCAAGTTGAGGCATCATTTTTCCTCTTTCCTCTTGCAAAACCGAACATGTGTTCTTATAATAGGAGTATGTTCGAAGTACAAAAAGAAATGTCTGTCAAACAAAAACTGGAAATATTGGCGGACGCGGCTAAGTACGACGTGGCCTGCACCTCCAGCGGCGTGGATCGGAAGGGAGAGAAGGGAGCCCTCGGCAACGCCAGAGCCTGCGGGATCTGCCACAGCTTCGCCGCGGACGGGCGGTGTATCTCGCTTCTGAAGATCCTGATGACCAACCACTGCGTCTACGACTGCAGGTACTGCGTGAACCGCTCCTCCAACGACGTGGTGCGGACCACCTTTACACCGGAGGAGATCTGCGATCTCACCGTGGAATTTTACAAGCGCAACTATATCGAGGGGCTCTTCTTAAGCTCCGGCGTCCTGAGGAATCCGGCCCACACCATGGAGAAGATCTGTGAAACTCTGCTGCTTCTGCGGACCCGGTACCGTTTCCGGGGTTACATCCATGTGAAGGCTATCCCCGGCGCGCCGGAGGAGCTTCTGGCCCGGGCCGGGTATCTGGCGGACCGCATCAGCATCAACATGGAGCTGCCCACAGAGGAGGGGTTGAAGAAGCTGGCTCCCAACAAGAGCCTCTCCTCCATCCTCTCCCCCATGGCCAAGGTCAGCGGTACCATCGCGGCCCATCGCCTGGCCATCGGCAGGGACGCCCGGATGGAGCGCCACGGGATCAACCGGCAGCTCTCCGGCGGCATCTTCTCCTCCGCCGGGAAGCTGACCGATGATCGGCAGACGGATATCCCCACGAAAAACCTTCTGCTCCCGGAGACCTCTGAAAGCGCGTCCCTGCGCCGCCCCTTCGCCCCCGCCGGCCAGAGCACCCAGATGATCATCGGAGCCACCGGGGAGACAGATTATCATCTGCTGATGACCACACAGCAGTTGTACCAGCGTTTTGATTTGAAGAGAGTCTTTTTCTCCGCCTACATTCCCATCAACGAGGACGCGGCACTGCCGGCCCTTGGAACGCCTCCGCCTCTTCTGCGGGAGCACCGGCTGTACCAGGCGGACTGGCTGCTGCGCTTTTACGGGTTTACGGCAGAGGAACTTCTCTCTCCCCAACAGCCCAATTTCAACGAGCAGATGGATCCGAAATGCAACTGGGCGCTGCGCCATCTGGAAATCTTCCCCGTGGAAGTACAGACGGCCTCGGCAGACCTGCTGCTTCGGGTGCCGGGCATCGGCCCCAAGTCCGCCCGGCGGATTCTGGAGGCCCGCCGCTACGGCTCCCTGGATTTCCCGGACCTGAAAAAAATGGGCGTGGTGCTGAAACGGGCCCACTATTTTCTGACCTGCCAGGGGCGGATGATGTATAAGGTTCCCATAGAGGAACAGTTTCTGACCCGGCAGCTGACGGCCGACCATGGCCGTGAGAACTGGGAGACGCAGTACCGAAGCGATCATCGCCAGATGTCCCTCTTTGACGATTTCGGACTGCAGACAGGAGGTGTGTCATGAGAGTTTTTACTTGCGCTGACCGCTGGGAGGATATGGCCTCCTGCATTTACGACGCCTGGGCATGGGCCCTGACAGGCGGCCATGACCGGCTTCGGCTGGAGAAGGAGCCCGTCCTGCAAGCCACCCTGTTCGACGAGTATGTACACATAGAGCCGGATGCCGTTAAGGCTGAGAAAGTCATGCGCTCCGTCTGGCACAAGATCTCCCCGGAGGCATACCATCTCATCTCCTACGCCTCCCTGTACCGGGAGGATATGCTGGACGAGATCTACCGCTTCCTGCGGCTGGGCTTTTCGGCGGGCGGCCGGGCAACGTCTATGCTGACGGATCCCCATGTGATGCGCCTGATGGAAGCCAGCCGCAATGTGACCAACGAGATCCACTACTTTCGGGAATTCGCCCGATTCGATCAGATGGCCGACGGCGTGCTGATCAGCCATATCGAGCCGAAAAATCAGGTGGTGTATCCGGTCTCGGAGCACTTCGCGGACCGGATGCCTTCCCTGCCATGGATGATAGTGGATGACAGGCGCGCTCTGGCTGTGGTACATCCCGCCGATGAGCCCTCCTACCTGCGGGAACTGACCGGAGAGGAAGCAGCCCTTCTCGCCCAATCAGAGGAGCAGTCAGATACCTACAGCGAGCTGTGGCAGACCTTCTTTTCCGCCACCGCCATCTCCCAGCGAAAGAATCCCGCCTGTCAGCGGACCCATTTTCCGCTGTGGATGCGCCGCCACGCCACGGAATTCCGACAGCCGCCGGGCGCCTAGATAAATCGATAGATCTCCCAGATCAGGAAAGCCGATGCCGGCCCCAGGATCACGCCCCATAGCCCGTAGACCTGCATCCCCAGATAGATACTGACGAGCACCATCAGAGGATTCGCCCCCACGCTTTTTCCGATCAACTTCGGCTCGAGAAACTGGCGGGCCAGCGTGGTAATGACTGTCACCGCCAGATAAATAATTCCCGACAGATAGGCTCCCTGGAAAAATTCAAAGAGCGCCCAGGGAACAAACACCAGCGCTGTGCCCAGAAAGGGCAGGGCGTCGCAAAGACCGATCAGAATCCCCAGAAGCAAAGCATAGGGATTTCCCGTCAGATAGAGTGCCGCCACGCAGATGATCGTTATGACCAGAAGAATTTTCCCCTGGGCCTTCAGATAAGCGCCTCCCGCTCCCGCCAGATCCTTCCCCAGGGCCAGCACCACCTCGCCGAAAGCGCTGCGGTGCACCATCTCCCGCAGCGTCTCGTAATCTTTCAGAATCAGATAGGTGGCCACGAACACCACCACCACGCTGACCATGCCGCCCACCGTGTCCGTGACAGAGCTCATGGAATCCGCCAGGCTCTCCGCCACGCCCTCCGCCATATGATCCAGGGAGAGGATCTCCCGCAGTCTGCCGCCAATCTGCCCCAGCAGGCTGTCCGGGGCAATACCTTCCCACGCCAGAAGATTATCCCGATTGTTCCACAACAATGCGATCTGTTCCCCCAGCGCCCGCGCGAAAAAATAAAGCCCCACCCCGATGGCCGCGGTTACCGACGCCGTCATCAGGAAACTGGTTCCCCGCTTTTCCTGAAAAAGTTTCCGCTTTTCTCCCTTTTTCTGCAGGCGGACTTTCCAGGGGTACAGCGCCCCGGCCAGATAGACCGCAATCCAAAAAGGGAGTGTCGCCGGCAGCAGATATCTCATAAACAGATACACCACCAGCGTCACTCCCAACAGCTTGCACGTATTTCTCACAAAATGATATTCCTGCTCCATATCTATAGTATGGAACATTTTCCCTGCTTTATTCCCACGGATAAAGCACAATCGCCCTATTTGTCCCTGTATTTACCGACGTGTATCCGGCTTCATGGGAATCAGCCGCGCCAGGGAGGTAAAATCCCGGAAATCCTCTCCCCTGGGCCGGATGGAAAATTCCACTTCCTCCCCGGTGGCAGGGTGCCGCAGAATCAGCCGATACGCGCACAGACACAGCGGTCTTCCGGTGGCCGTGCCGCCGTATTTGGCGTCACCGACAATGGGCGCGTTTCTGGCCGCCAGCTGTGCCCGGATCTGGTGGAACCGCCCGGTCTGCAGCCGGATATCCAGAAGCTTTTCCGCCCCGCACTCCTCAATGACCTCATAGGACAGCCTGGCAATCTTCGCCCGCGGATCATGCTCATCCACCACCCGCGCCCTGCCGGTCATGGCATCCTTGACCATATAATCCTCCAGGACACCTCTGGACGGGAAGGAACTGCGATTGATGATGGCCAGATAACACTTCTGCATCTGATGGCGCTGCAGCTGTTTGCCCAGAAGATCCGCTGCCCTCGGCGTCTTGGCAAAAGCCAGCAGTCCCTCCACAGGCTGATCCAGCCGGTGGACAACGCCCACATAAGGGTCCTCCCCCTTTCCCTTACGATAATTTTTTACCTGGCTGACCATATCCTCCTGCACAATACTGCTGGTCTGGGTCGCAAGCCCTGCCGGCTTGTAACAGATCAGGATCTGCTCATCCTCATAAATCACTTCCATCTTCTGTTCCATGGCAAAAACCTCTCCTTACACTTTAAACCGATATCCCACGCCCCAGATGGTCTCGATATACTGAGGCTTGTTGGTATTCAGTTCGATCTTCTCCCGAATCTTTTTGATATGTACCGTCACCGTGGCGATATCCCCGATGGAATCCATATCCCAGATAGCCTTGAACAGCTCCTGTTTGGAGAATACATGGTTCGGGTGTTCCGCCAGGTAAGTCAGCAGCTCAAATTCCTTGGTGGTAAGCTGTTTCTCCTCCCCGTTGACCCATACCCGCCGGGCTGTCTTATCGATCTTGAGTCCCCGGATCTCAATCAGATCGTTCTGGGCGGACGCGCTGCCCACCAGCCGGTCGTACCGGGCCAGATGCGCCTTGACTCTGGCCACCAGCTCACTGGGCGAGAAGGGCTTTGTGATATAGTCGTCCGCTCCAAGTCCCAGGCCGCGGATCTTGTCGATATCCTCCTTCTTGGCAGAAACCATCAGAATCGGGGTGTTCTTCACTTCCCGGATCCTCTTGCAGATCTCAAAGCCGTCCATTCCCGGAAGCATCAGATCCAGAATAAACATGTCGTAATCTCCCGCCAGGGCCTTTTCACAGCCCGCGTCGCCGTCCGTCTCAATCTCCACCGTAAAACCGCTCAGTTCCAGATAGTCCTTCTCCAGCTCAGCGATCGCCAGTTCATCTTCGATAATCAGCACTTTACTCATAGGGTACCTCCTGATATTTTCTGAGAACGAAATACATGACCGTTCCCTCGTCTTCTTTGCTGGTGGCCCAGATTTTGCCCCCGTGATCCTCGATAATCTTTTTCACGATGGAGAGCCCGATACCGCTTCCCCCCGCCGCCGAATTTCGCGAGGCGTCCGCCCGGTAGAACCGATCGAAGATATAGGGAAGGTCTTTCTTTGCGATGCCCTTTCCATTGTCCTCAATCTCCACCTGAACAAAATCTCCCACGTCGTTGATGCGGATGCTGATGCGATCCTGATGATCCGCCCGCATGTACTTGATGGAGTTGCCGACGATATTATGTATCACTCTCCGCAGCTGCTCCGGGTCAGCGATGATCGTCACGTCATCCCCCACATAGTTGAAGTAGGACAGATGCACATGCTGGTTTTCCAGATCCAGCCCCAGCTCCTCCGCGCAATCCATAAAGTATTCCTTTACATTGATCTTCTGGAAATTGTAAGGAATCTTGTTGGTGTCAATCTTGCTGTAGAGAGTCAGCTCGTTGATCAGCGTGTTCATCTCATTGGCCTTATTGTAAATGGTGCGCAGATAGCGTTCCTGCTTGTCCGGCGTGTCCGCAACTCCATCCAGAATGCCCTCCGCGTATCCTTTGATGGCCGTGATGGGGGTTTTCAGATCATGGGCAATATTGGAGATCAGCTCCTTCTGCTCCTGCTCCGCGTCCAGTTTCTCCTGTGCATTGGCCTCCAGTCGCTGGCGCATGGCCTCCAGGGCGTCGCTCAGCTCACTGATCTCATCGCTGCCCCTGGTCTCTATGGTAAAATTCAGATTGCCGTCCCGGATCTTCCGGGTAGCCGTTACCAACTGCTTGATTCTGGGAACGATACCGCTGTAGGTCCAGATAATCAGCACCGCCGCGGTAAAGAGCAGGATCAGCAGGATGGAGAGAACCAGATTGAGCAGTACCCGCCGAACCTCCGGGAGAATACTCTTGGCCGTGTTGACCAGAAAGAGCGTCCCCTGGGTACCGTCCTCCAGCACAAAATCCACCTGGCGCACCAGAGCCGGGTTGCTTCCCTCCAGAAAGACCGCCGCCTGCTTGGCCTGCTCGTTGTCCCCGAAATCCGGCAGACGATCCACGTCGATATCCGTCTTGCTGGAATCTCCGTTGCAGATGATCTCATCCCCCACCCGCACGATCAGGTAAGCCCCGTTGGCCTGAAGCTGGCGATTTTCCCCTTCCAGCCACTCGATATCTGTCAGCAGTTCGGGGTTATCCTCCGCCACACGACTCAGTTCCTGATACTGGGACGCCGTGCTCTGATTCAGGATCTGTATGGAACTGATGATGAAATCGTACCCGTTTGCCTGGGCATTGGCCCGATCCTGCAGCAGAGACAAGCCATACAGGACAATGCCGGCCACGATAATCGGGACAAACAGTATGATACAGAAGGAAATGATCAGGCGGTATCTCAGCTTCATAAAAACCTCTCTTATACGGCATAAGCCGCAGAAATAAACATTCTACGGCTTATTATAACACTTTTTTCCATTGTTTACAGATATTTCTTCAGTTCCTCCACCTTATCTGTCGCCTCCCAGGGCAGTTTCAGATCGTTGCGCCCGAAATGTCCGTAGGCCGCGGTCTGGCGGTAGATGGGCCTTCTCAGATCCAGCATGCGAATGATGCCGGCCGGCCGAAGGTCAAAATGTTTGCGGATGATCTCTACCAGTTTCTCGTCGGAGATCTTTCCGGTACCGAAGGTATCCACCATCACGGAAGTGGGCTGTGCCACGCCGATGGCGTAGGAGAGCTGAATCTCGCACTTGTCAGCCAGCCCTGCCGCCACAATGTTCTTCGCCACATAGCGGGCCGCGTAGGCTGCCGACCGGTCCACCTTGGTACAGTCTTTTCCGGAGAAAGCTCCGCCGCCGTGGCGGGCCATTCCGCCGTAAGTGTCCACAATGATCTTTCTTCCGGTCAGACCGGCATCCCCGTGAGGCCCTCCGATCACGAACCGGCCGGTGGGATTTATGTAAATTTTCGTGTCCTCATCCACCATATCCTTCGGCAGGATCGGATCAAACACATACTTCTTGATATCCTGATGGATCTGCTCCTGGCTGATCTTCTCATCGTGCTGAGTGGAGAGCACCACCGCCTCCAGCCGCCGGGGCGCGCCGTTTTCATCGTACTCCACAGACACCTGGGTCTTTCCGTCCGGCCGGAGATAGGGCAGCGTTCCGTCCTTTCGTACCTCCGCCAGCTGGCGGGCCAGCCTGTGAGCCAGAGCGATCGGATAGGGCATGTAGTCCTCCGTCTCGTTGGTGGCGTAGCCAAACATCATTCCCTGATCTCCGGCGCCGGTGTCCAGATCGTCCGTCATCTCGCCGCTCTTGGCCTCCAAAGCCTTATCCACACCCATGGCGATGTCCGGCGACTGCTGATCCAGGGCCACCATAACCGCGCAGGTATTTCCATCGAAGCCTGTGGCCGCGTCATCGTAGCCGATCTCCTTGACCGTTTTGCGGACGATGGCCGGTATATCCAGCTGGGCTTTTGTGGTAATCTCGCCCGTCACCAGGACAAACCCCGTGCAGGCCGCCGTCTCACAGGCCACCCTGCTCATGGGATCCTGCTCCATGCATGCGTCCAGAATCGCGTCGGACACCGCGTCGCAGACCTTATCCGGATGTCCTTCTGTCACTGACTCCGAAGTAAACAATAATTTCTCCATTTTTTCCTTCCCTTCCCGGCGTTCTCGCCGTCTGTCATTGGTTTCCTATCTGCTCCTATGAAATAAAAAAATCCGCCGAAGCGGATTTCATTGACAAAACGATGAAAAATCATCAAAGAAATCCCTTATTGTTCGAGAAACTCGCTCAGGCTGGCACCTTCCTCTCCGGGGGTTGCCGTGGTTTCACAGATCCTATGTATCTCCACCACTCTGAATAAGAGAATATTCTGCATATGAAATTTTATGACTCTGCCGGTCAAAAGATTGACCAACAAAGCAAACCTTACACCTTCCTGCTTTTTTTGTCAAGCCCGCAATATCTTCTCCGCAGACTTTCAGGACACCTTCAGCACAAATTTCTGAATCTCCTTCTCGGAGCTGACCTTCTCGATCTGAGCCCCCAGCTGGCGCAGCTTGCCCTCCAGGTTCTCATAACCTCTCTGGATATAATAGATATCATCCACTACGGTCACGCCGTCGGCAGCCAGGCCGGCCACCACCAGAGCAGCTCCCGCCCGCAGATCCGGCGCGCAGACCCTCGCTCCCGTGTAGCGTTCCACTCCGCGGATGATGGCCACATTGCCCTCCACCTGAATGTTGGCTCCCATACGGCTCAGCTCATCCACATATTTGAACCGGTTCTCGAAAATGCTCTCCGTGACGGTGCTGGTCCCCTGGGCGATCCCCAGAACCACTGTCATCTGAGGCTGCATATCCGTCGGGAATCCGGGATAGGGCAGCGTGGTAACCTGGGTGCTTCTAAGCGCACCGTCCCCGAACACGCGGACAGCGTCGTCGTACTCCTCCACCTGACAGCCCGCATCCAGCAGTTTGGCCGTGGTGGCTTCAAGATGCTTCGGGATCACATTTTTAATCAGCACGTCGCCGCCGGTAACGGCAGCCGCGCACATGAAGGTTCCCGCCTCAATCTGATCCGGAATGACCGAATACTCGGTTCTGTGCAGTTTTTCCACACCCACAATGCGGATCACATCTGTGCCTGCGCCCCGGATGTTGGCTCCCATACTGTTGAGGAAATTGGCCACATCCACCACATGGGGCTCCTTGGCCGCATTTTCGATGACGGTCTTACCCTCCGCCAGAGCCGCCGCCATCATCACGTTGATGGTGGCGCCCACGGACACCTTATCCATATAGATATGGCTTCCCACCAGGCGCTGCGCCTTGGCGGAAATCAGGCCGTAGCTGATGTCCACATCGGCCCCCAGCGCCTTGAATCCCTTGATGTGCAGGTCGATGGGGCGGCTTCCGATCTCGCATCCTCCCGGAAGAGCCACCTCCGCCTTTTTGTATTTTCCCAGAAGGGCTCCCAGAAGGTAATAGGACGCCCTGATCTTTTTGATATACTCGTAGTCTACACTGAGTCTCTGTATACGGGAACCGTTGATTTTGACCGTATGCCGGTCCACCCGCTCAACAATGGCCCCGATGTCCTCCATTGCCCCGATCAGTACGTTGATATCCCGCACGTCCGGCAAATTATCTATCGTTACTGTCTCATCCGTCATGATGGATGCCGCGAGAATTGCCAGCGCCGCATTCTTCGCGCCGCCGATCTCCACTTCTCCTCTGAGGGATGTTCCGCCTTTTATTACAAACTGCTCCATTTGCGCACCTCGATTTTTTTTTCAAACACACCATTATAGTAACGATTTTCCTCTTTTGTCAACCCCGATGTACAAAGGAATACCTATGATCATTATATACGATTTTTTCCCGTTGGTCACTGTCAATTCTCACGGAATTGGCTGTAGTACAACTTCGCGTAATAACCATTCTTTGCCAGAAGGCTCTCGTGGGTTCCCTGCTCCAGCACCTGGCCGTCCTGCATATACAAAATCAGATCTGACTCCCGGATCGTGGAGAGTCTGTGGGCCACCACAAAGGTCGTCCGCCCTACCATCATCCGGCCAAACGCCTCCTGAATCTTCATCTCTGTGCGGGTGTCGATGGAGGAAGTAGCCTCGTCCAGGATCAGCATGGGAGGCAGATGGAGCATGACCCGGGCAATGCACAGCAGCTGCTTCTGTCCCTGGGAAAGGCTGCCCCCGTCCTCCCCCAGCACGGTGTCATACTTCTTTGGCAGACGGCGGATAAATTCATGGGCGTGGGCCGCCTTGGCCGCCGCGACAACCTCCTCCTGACTGGCGTCGGGATTTGCCATGCGCAGATTCTCCATGACCGTCCCCTCCTTCAGCCAGGTCTCCTGGAGCACCATGCCAAAGCTGCTGCGGAGATTGTCCTTGGAGATATCGCGGATATCCACTCCGTCGATGGTAATTCTGCCCTCGTCCACCTCATAGAAGCGCATCAGCAGATTGATCAGCGTGGTCTTACCGCTGCCCGTAGGCCCGACGATGGCCACCCGCTGCCCCGGTTCCACGGTAAGATTCAGATTCCGGATCAGGGGCCGCTCGGGATCGTAGGAGAATGCCACGTTCTCAAACTTTACCCTGCCTTCCGGTTTCTCCAGCGTCGTCTTTACCTGCTCCTCCTCCAGCGGCATATCCGCCATCTCGAAAAGACGGGCGGCGCAGGCCAGGGCGTTCTGCAGTTCCGTCACAACGCCGGAGATCTCATTGAAAGGCTTCGCGTACTGGTTGGCGTATCCCAGAAAACTGGTCAGCGCTCCCACGGAAATTCCTCCGTAGACCGCCAGCATGGCGCCCGACACTCCCACTCCCGCATAAATCAGGCTGTTGACAAAACGGGTGGCCGGGTTGGTAATGGATGAGTAGAAGGTAGCTTTCATGGAGCTGTCCGCCAGAAGTTCATTTCCCGCGTCGAAAGCCTTCTGGGCCTCCCTCTCGTAATTGAAGAGACGCACCACCTTCTTGTGTTCAATCATCTCCTCCACCAGGGAAGTCTGCTCCCCCCGGCGTCTCGCCTGGAGCTGGAACATGGCGTAAGTCCTGGTGGCGATAAATTTCGCCATCAGCAGGGAGACCGGCGTCAGCAGGATGACTACCAGGGCGATGGGCACACTGATGTTGAGCATGAACCCGATGGTTCCCACGATGGTCAGCACACCGGTAAAGAGCTGGGTAAATCCCATGAGCAGCCCGTCGGAGAACACGTCCGCGTCCGTCACGATCCGGCTCATATAGTCCCCGTGGGAATGACCGTCGATATCCCTAAGGGGCAGCCGGATCATCTTGGCAAACGCCTGCTGCCTCATATTGCAGGTTACCCGATATGTGATGTAATTATTCAGCCGATTCATGATCCACTGGGAGAAGAAGGTGGCGGCCACCACCACCGCCATTCTCCGCAGCACAGCAAATAGTCCCGGAAAATCCACCCGTCCCGGTCCAAGAATACAGTCCACCGCCTGTCCGGTGAGCACCGGAATCTCCAGAGTCAGAATTACCGTAATCAACGCGCAGAATAGCGACAGCAATATATGGCCGAGAAATGGTTTCAGTTCCCGCAGGATCCTTCCGAGGATCGCCGCCTGATTTTTTTCCTTATGCATTTGCAGCCTCCTCTCTCGGATACTGGGAATAATAAATTTCCTGGTAGGTCTCGTTTTTCTCCAACAGCTCGCTGTGGGTTCCCAACCCCATCATCTGCCCGTCATCCAGCACGAGAATCTGTTCCGCCGAGAGCACCGAGGAAGCCCGCTGGGACACCACCACCAGGGTCGGATGCCAGGGCAGAGAGCGCAGAGCTCCCCGCAGGGCGGCCTCCGTGGCGAGATCCAGCGCGGAGGCCGAATCGTCCAAAAGAATAATCTCCGGTTTTCCGGCCAACGCCCTGGCGATGGTCAACCTCTGCTTCTGACCTCCGGAAAAATTCTTTCCGCCGGCGAGTACCGGCTCTGCCAGCTTTCCTTCCTTTTTCTCCACGATCTCGCTGGCCTGGGCCGCCTCCAGCGCCATCTGAAGATCCTCCATAGCAATGTCCTTCCGGCCCATCAGAAGATTGCTCTCGATGGTTCCCGCGAACAGAGTGGCGTGCTGGGGCACCGTCCCGATATGGCGGGAAATCTCGCTGTCTGTCCATGCGTCAATATCCCGCCCCTCCAGACGGATCTCCCCGGAGGTGCGCTCATAGCCGTGTACGAGAAGATTTAAAAGCGTGCTCTTTCCCGAGCCGGTTCCTCCGATGATACCGAGCATCTCGCCCTTCTTTACCTGAAAGGAGATGTGCTCCAGAGCCGGTTCGCCGCTTCCCGGATAACAGAAACTCACATCGTCAAAGACAATCTGCTGCTCCGGTTTTTCCCGGGCGTCCGTCGAGGCGCTCTGCTCCTCCGGTCTGGCCTTCCCGGCCTCCGGCAGCAGGCGCTCTGCCTCCGCCGGCTTCTTCCGCTCGTCCTCCGGCATCTCCATGACCTCCTGCACCCGGCCGATGGAGGGCAGCGCCTTGGTTATCAGAACGATCAGATTTGCCAGTTTGATCAGCTCCACCAGAATCTGGGACATATAGTTGGTCAGCGCCACCACTTCGCCCTGGGCAATGATGCCCTCCTGCACCTGGCCGGCCGCGAACCACAGCACCGCCACAACGCCCAGATTGACCACCACATAGGTAACCGGGTTCATCAGTGCGGAAATCCGTCCGGCCCGCATCTGACGCTGATACAGATCCTCTGTCAGATCCTCATACTCCCGCTGTTCCTCTTCCTGCCGGCAGAATGCCCGGATAACCCGGACACCCTCCAGGTTTTCTCCCACAGCCGCCGTGATGTGCTCCAGCCCTTTCTGAATCCGACGGAACATCGGCAGCGTGGAGCGCATGATCAGATACACCACCAGCCCCAGCACCGGAATGACCACAAGAAATACCAGCGCTGCCTTCACATTCACAATGAAGGACATGATCATCGCCCCGAACACGATAAAGGGCGAACGCAGGAACAGCCGCAGCACCATATTGATGCCGTTGCTGATCTGATTCACGTCATTGGTAATCCGCGTGATCAGAAGAGACGCCCCCGCCGCGTCATGGCCCGCAAAGGAGAGGCGCATGATCTTCGCAAACAGATCCCGCCGCATGCCTGCCGCGGTGTAGATAGCCGCCTTCGCGGCAAAATACTGTGCCGTGATGGAGAAGGCCAGGCCGGTCACACCCAAAAGCACCAGCACCACGCACATCTTCATGATATATGCCGGATCCTGCCGGGCGATTCCCACATCGATGACCGACGCCATGACCAGCGGCACCAGCAGCTCAAAAATTGCCTCCAACATTTTGAAAAGGGGAGCAAGAATGCTCTCCTTTTTAAACTCTTTCAGATATCCCAGTAAAAATTTCATCTCTATTCTTCCGCTCCCGCCGCAGTAAAGGGTACATCAAACGTAACTTTCGCCCACTGGCTGTCGTTTACCTTCCAGGAGGTCTCCTCCTTCCATCCGCCCAGCGTAGTCTGCAGATAATCGTCTCTCTGCTCCTCCTGCAGGCTCTCCAGCTTCTCAGCGGAGGCCTCCTGATCGTAATCGCTGTCCAGACGGATCACATAGAAGCCCTGATCTTCCACCTCGATGACCGGGGACACCTGCCCCTCGGAGAGCGCGTCCGCCGCCTCAATGACCTCCGGCGCCATGGTCTCGTCCTCATCCCCCGGATGGTAGGAGTAGGTGTCCATAGTCCCTCCGACGGAAGATGCCCCCAGATTGAAGTTTGCGGGATCGGTCAGCAGCTGGGCCAGTTCCCGCTGCTCCTCCTTCTCCTCGTCCGTCATCGCCCTGGTCTCGCCGTTGTCATCCGTGATGGATGCCGTGTTGAAAAAGACGTAGGTAAAGGTCCGCATCCGGGCATCCTCCTCCGTGGCCGTAGGCTGTGCCTGCTGCCGGATCGCCTCGCTGACCCGCCCGGAAATTGTCTGCCACGTCAGCATCTGCTCCACATACTCCTGGGTGGCTCCCATCTGCTCGATCGCCTTCTCGGTATTGTCCGCCAGAAACTGCGAAGCTGCCGTCTCAATGGCCGACTTTTCTTCCTCGGTCAGTTCCACGCCGTAATCGGAGGCGTGATGTACCAGCAGATACTGCTCCTGCAGGCTGTCCATCACATCGCTCTTCACATCCTCCTCGAAGGTATTGCCGTTCCCATAGAGGTCCCGGCTCCACATATCCTCCCCCAGAGAACTTCCGTAGGTCGTCTCATAGACCGCCTGGGTATATTTTGCCACAAAGTTGGCGTATCCCAGCGTTACCGTATCCTCCCCGTCAGCCACAGTAACCGCCGCAGCGTCGGCATCGATCCGGCCGCAGCCGGAGAACATTCCCACCGCCAGCGCGACCGCCAATGCAGCAGCCGCTATCCTTTTTCCACTTCTCATATCCGTATCTCCTTTTGCATTCTAGCGTCTGTTATAACGATTATAACGATTTTCCCCTCATCGGGCAATCCCATTTCCTGTCTGCCCGGGCGGGATTTCCGACGGGTCCAGCGCCGTCTCCTGCAGCCTGCGCACGAACTCCAGAACGCTGTCCATCGTATCCCGGGTTTTCTGCCGGCTGTTCTTTGCCAGATGATAGAGAAACGCCGGATGCTTCGCGTCAGCGGAGAAGGCCACATAGGGCGCGAACTGTTCCAGGAGGTGGGGAAACTCCTCCGGGCGCAGCCTTGCCTTCTCGTACAGCGCCAAGCGTATGGTATCCTCTTTCTGTGAAATTTCTGTGATGTAAGCCCGGTGGGCCTCCATCCGCAGTTTCGCCACCAGAAGCAGATTCTGCACCGGCTTCGGCGGCTCTCCGAAGCGGTCGATTAGCTCGTCTAACATGTCTTCCCGCTCCTCCTCGCTGGCGATCTCCGCGATCCGCTTGTAGATATCCAGGCGCTGAGATTCCGCGGTAATATAGGATGGCGGCAGATAGGCATCCACGGGAAGCTCCACCACCGTGGAAAAATCTTCCTCCTGGGGGATTCCCTTCTCCCTCTTTACCGCCTCCCCGAGCATCTTGCAGTACAGATCGTAGCCCACGGCCTCCATGTGGCCGTGCTGCTCCTCCCCCAGCAGATTTCCCGCGCCCCGGATCTCCAGATCCCGCATGGCGATCTTGAACCCGCTGCCCAGCTCCGTAAATTCCTTGATGGCGGCAAGCCGCTTTTCGGCCACCTCCTTTAACATTTTGTCCTTTCGGTACATCAGAAATGCATAGGCCGTCCGATTGCTCCGCCCCACCCGGCCCCGGAGCTGGTAGAGCTGGGAAAGGCCCATATTGTCGGCATCGTGAATGATGATGGTGTTCACGTTGGAAATATCCATGCCGATCTCGATGATGGTGGTGGACACCAGAACATCGATCTCCTGATTGACAAAATCGTACATAATCCGTTCCAGCTGAGTCTCCGCCATCCGCCCGTGGGCGTAAGCCACATTCGCCTCGGGCACCAGGCTCTGAATCTTCGCGGCCATCTCCCCGATCTGCTGAATCCGGTTGAACACATAGTACACCTGTCCGCCCCTGGAAAGTTCCCGGGCGATGGCTTCCCGGATCATTTCCTCGTTGTACTCGAAGACAAAGGTCTGAATGGGCTGCCGCTCCATGGGCGCCTCCTCCAGCACACTCATATCCCGGATCCCGATGAGGCTCATGTGCAGGGTTCTGGGAATCGGCGTCGCCGAAAGGCTCATCACGTCCACCGTCTCCTTCATCTTCTTGATCTTCTCCTTATGGCTGACGCCGAAACGCTGCTCCTCGTCGATGATCAGAAGGCCCAGATCCTTAAAACCCACATCCTTGGAGAGCAGCCGGTGGGTACCGATCACAATGTCCACCGTGCCCTTCTTCAGCCCCTCAATGGTCTTCTTCTGCTCCGCCGCCGTGCGGAACCGGCACAGAAGCCCGATCTGCACGGGATAGGCCGCCATCCGCTGCACGAAAGTGTTGTAGTGCTGCTGGGCCAGAATCGTCGTTGGCACCAGATACACTACCTGCTTGCCCTCCTGTACTGCCTTGAAGGCTGCCCGGATGGCAATCTCCGTCTTGCCGTAGCCCACATCCCCGCAGATCAGCCGGTCCATGATCTTGGTGCTCATCATATCCTGTTTGACCGCCTCGATGGCCGCCAGCTGCCCTTCGGTCTCCTCGTATGGAAACGTCTCCTCAAACTCCTTCTGCCATACGGTATCCGGACCGTAGACATAGCCGTTTCCATTCTGCCGTCGGGCGTATAGCTCCACCAGATCCTTTGCCACCACTCCGACCGCGGAGCGCACCCGCTCCCTGGTCTTCGTCCACTCCTGCGTGCCCAGGGTATTGAGTTTCGGCTTCTTTCCCTCCTGTCCGCTGTATTTCGCGATGGAGTCCAGCTGGGTGGCGAGAATATAGAGATTTCCGCCTTTGGCGTAGGAAATCTTGATATAATCCTTTACCACCTTATCCACTTCCATCTTCTCGATGCCCTGGTATATGCCCAGACCGTGATTCTCATGTACGACATAGTCTCCCACATGGAGGTCGGAAAAGCCGGTAATCTTCTCTCCCTCGTAGCGTTTGACCTTCTTTTTCTTCTTCCGGTAATGCTGGCCGAAGATATCCCCCTCGGTCAAAAGCACAAACCGGCTGTCCGGATAGGCAAATCCTCTTCCGAGGGTTCCGGGAGTAACCATAATCTCCCCGGGATTGATCGCGTGATCCCTGTCCTCGGAATAGAAACTGGAAAGCCCCTGATCCATCAGTTCCTGGGCCAGGCGCTTTGCGCGGCTCCTCGACGGGGAGAGCAGCAGCACCCTGTATTTCTGCCGGCGGTATTTCTGCAGATCTTTTACCAGCAATTCGAAATGCTGATTGTAGGAGCCGACGCTCTGGCAGCGGATGTGGTAACGCCCTGCCCGCTTGATCCACCCGTCCTTTGTCTCGAGAGCGGAGAGGGTAACCCCGCGAAATCCGCAGAGTTTGCCGAAAATCTCCTCCGGCGGAAACAGCATCTCCATCTGCCTCGGCAGGAGATAGCCCTTCTCCAGGCGGCTGGTCATACTCTCGGAAAATTCCCGGGCCACCACCTTCGCCCGCTCCTCCAGCCGGGACTCCTCATCCAGAAAGACCAGGGTATCCTTTGGCATCAGATCCAGGAGGCTGTAGGTCTCCCGGCAGAAATAGGTCAGATGGGTTTCCAGCTCCTGGCTCAGTCCCCACTCCCTGGTCTCCTCCACAACCTGCTCCACCATGGACTTCAGTCTGTAGGCCTCCTCGGTCTTCATCTCCCGGCGAAACTTTTCATAGAGAGCCTTCCCGTCCGCCTCCATGGCCGCCAGGCCCTCCTCCACTTCCCGCTCGTCCAGCACCAGCTCCAGAGCCGGATAGACCGTGACGGAATCCGCATTGTCCACAGACTTCTGACTCTGCGCGTCAAAATAGCGCAGGGAATCCACCTCGTCCCCCCACAGCTCGATCCGGACCGGATTCTCCTCGGTCAGGGGAAAAATATCCAGGATCCCGCCCCGGAGGGCGAATTCTCCCCCGTGCTCCACCTGGGAAGTATACTCATAGCCGAGCTTCAACAGCCGGCTGCGGATCTCCTCCAGATCCAGCACATCTCCCACAGACACGGAAAAAATCCCTTCCATATATTTTTCCCTGGAAGGGATCCGGTTCATCAGCGCGTCAATGGTGGTAATAACCGTAACTTCCGGCCGCTCCAGCACCGCGCGCACCGCCTCCATGCGCTGTCTGGTCAGGGCGTTTCCCCGGATATCCGACTGGTAGAAGAGCAGATCTTTCGCCGGATAATACACGGTATCCGGATCAAAGAAACGGTACTCTTCCAGAAGCTGTTTCGCCTTCATCTCATCGAAGGTCACAATCAGCCGGAAGGGGCTTCCCTCCCCGATACCATAGATCAGATGAGCCTTCTGTACGTCGATACAGCCGGACACATCATAAATTTTCTTGTTCTTCGTCAGCGCCTCTCTCAGCAGGCGCATCTCCTCCAGCTCCTGCAGCGGCTCGAGAAATGTCTTCATAGTTCCACCTTACCGTTATAAAGATTCATAGCCTTCTCCACCTGTCCGTCCAGGATCAAAAGAATCGCGGATATGGCACGGTCAAAGGAAGCCTCTGCCAGTTTCCGATCCTCCTGCGGCATCCGCCCCAGCACATGGGCCACCATATCGCCTCCCGGCTCCAGTTTCCCCACGCCGATTCGAATGCGAAGGAAATCCTGCGTCCCACAGTGGGCAATGATGTTTTTGAGTCCATTGTGACCGCCGGCGCTTCCCTTCCGCCGGATCCGGGTGGTTCCCGCGTCCAGTGTCACGTCATCGGAAAGAATGATCATATCCCTGGAGGGATCCAGCTTATACCAGCGCACAATCTCCCCGATGCTCTCCCCGGAGAGATTCATGAAAGTCTGGGGCTTTGCCAGGAGGACCGGATGTCCCTCGATAGTTCCCTTCCCTATCAGCGCCTTAAACTTGTGCTCCCTCATTTCAATATGATATTTCTCCGCCAGCCGGTCGATGACATCAAATCCCACATTGTGGCGGGTATGCTCGTATTTTGCCGTGGGATTCCCCAGGCCCGCTATCAGAAACATGCGTTTTTCCTCACTTTTTCTGTTATGGTTCGTACCTATCTGTATCCGTATTATAGTAGACGTCTCGCCGGGATTTTGTCAAGCTTTCCCGCTCCTCTTCCCCGTTGCTTTCTGACGCAAAACATCCCGGCTCCGCTCTTCTTGAAAACGGGCCGGGATGTCCTCCCTCCTATTTATTATCGGCGTTACAGCGTTACTTCCTTCTCGAACTCCTCCCGGTATTTCTCCAGGATCATATTCTGAAGACGCTCTCTGGTCTCCGAACAGATGGGGTGGGCGATATCCTTGAATTCTCCGTCCGCGGCTTTGCGGCTGGGCATGGCGATAAACATCCCCTTGTCCCCCTCAATCACTTTGATGTCGTGCACGACAAACTCATTATCGATGGTGATGGATACGACGGCTTTCATTCTTCCTTCCTTCGCAATCCCCCGTATACGGATATCTGTTATCTGCATATCTACACCTCCCCCGCGGCCCCCTGCGCCGCTTCGTAACGATTATTATTTTCCGCCACCACGCGGATCTTGTCCTTTCCGATATAAGTGGAGCCGCTCAGCAGTGTCTCGTTGCTCTCCACAATGCAATTCTCCACATGCACATTGTCTCCGATGTAAGCGCCGTTTAATATGATGGAATTTTTGATCACGCTGTTGTTCCCCACAAACACCTTCTTGAAGAGAACCGAGTGCTCCACCTTGCTGTTGATGATACAGCCGCTGGCAATCAGACTGTTTTTCACATCGGAACCGGCGTTGTATTTCGCCGGAGGAAGGTCATATGCCTTGGAGTAAATCTGAGGTTCCTGACGGAAGAAATAATCCTGCACATCCTTCTTCAGGAAATCCATGTTGGTCTGGTAATAGCTCTCCACGCTGGCAATGTTGCTCCAATAGCCCTCCATCACATAGCCGTAAATCCGTTTGAGGCCCATGTAGCGGATCAATACATCGGTAACGAAATTGTAGCGTCCCTCCTCATTGCACCGCTCCAGCAGCTCAATCAGAACTCTCCGGCGGATCACATAGACGCCGGTGGAGGCGATGTTGGACTTGGCCACCATAGGTTTCTCCTCAAAACCGGTAATCTGGCCGTTCACGTCCATCTGCACCACGCCGAAGCGGTTGATGTCGTCCTCAGGATGTTTGACGCAGACCACGGTAATATCCGACTGCTTGGAAATATGATAATCCAGCACCTTATTATAATCCAGCTTGTAGACACAGTCGCCGCTGGCGATAATCACGTAGGGCTCATGCCGCTCCTTCAAAAAGTCAATGTTCTGCCACATGGCATCAGCCGTTCCCCGATACCACCAGCTGTTGCCCGTGGTTACCGTGGGGGTCAGCACGTAGAGGCCGCCCTGCTTTCTTCCGAAGTTCCACCACTTGGAGGAGTTCAGATGCTCGTTTAAGGACCGGGCATTATACTGGCTGAGAACCGCCACTGTCTGTACGTTGGAGTTGGTCATGTTGCTCAACGCGAAATCGATACTGCGGTAGCTGCATCCCACCGGCATTGCGGAGATTGCTCTCTTATCCGACAGGTTCTGCATTCTGCTGCTGTTTCCACCCGCTAAAATAATTCCTAATGCTTTCATCACTGTTCACCTGCCTTAATAATATATCCTCCACTTGCCAGCTCCCCGTCCGGGTAATCCGACGGTTCTGTCCTTCCCCTGATGGCCGTGTTCTTTCCGATCTTTACCTTTGCCGGGATGACGCTCTTCTCCCCGATGGTGGCCAGATCAAAGGCGTAGACGCTTGCGTTCAGCTTGCTGAGTGCCGACTCTCCCACTCCGATCTGGGCTTCCTCCCCGATCACGCAGTCCTCGGCGATAATCGCCTTCTCGATCTGTGCGTCCTTCCCGATCACCGTATTTTTCATAAGGATGGAGTCGCGGACTACCGCTCCCTCCTCCACAATCACACCGGCTCCCAGCACGGAATTGTAGACTTCCCCGTAGATCTGCGCGCCGGCTCCGATGATGGCCCGCTCCACATGGGCATTTTCCCCAACGAAATGCGGTTCGATCCGATCCTGCTTGGTGTAGATCTTCCAGTACTCCTCGTAGAGGTTGAACTCCGGAATCAGATCGATCAGTTCCATGTTGGCCTCCCAGTAAGAGCCCAGCGTGCCCACATCCTTCCAGTACCCGTTGAATTCGTAGGCAAAAAGACGTTTTTGATGCTCATGACAGTAAGGGATAATATGTTTTCCAAAATCGCAGTTGCTCTGGGAACTCATGGCGATCAGGGACTCCTTCAGCACTTCCCAGCTGAAAATATAGATCCCCATGGATGCCAGATTGCTCCTGGGCTTCTCCGGTTTCTCCTCAAATTCCGTGATGCGGCTGTCCTCATCCGTGATGACAATACCGAACCTGCTGGCCTCCTCCATCGGCACCGGGAGCACAGCAATCGTCACGTCCGCGTTGTTCTGTTTATGGAAATCCAGCATCGCCTCATAATCCATCTTGTAAATGTGATCCCCCGAAAGAATCAGCACATACTCGGGATGATAGCTCTCCATATACTTTAAGTTCTGGTAAATCGCATTTGCCGTACCGGAATACCACTCGCTGGTATCACTCTTCTCATAGGGAGGAAGAACCGTCACACCACCGTTGTTGCGGTCCAGATCCCAGGGAATCCCGATTCCGATGTGCGAATTCAGCACCAGCGGCTGATACTGGGTCAGCACGCCCACGGTGTCAATTCCGGAATTGATGCAATTGCTCAGCGGAAAATCGATGATGCGGTATTTCCCGCCAAAGGACACTGCCGGTTTTGCCACGTCAGAGGTAAGCACCCCCAGCCTGCTTCCCTGTCCTCCGGCAAGCAGCATGGCAATCATTTCTTTTCTAACCATAAAAAACACCTCACGTCTTTCGTACAAGTCTTCTAGCTCATTATATGCTCCATATTCGGGTTTAGCACATAATTTTGTACGTATAGTTAGTATAGCATATCCCCTCTTTTCACCGCAACAATATTCATAAATTATTTTTAAAAATGCGAGAAAAATTGGATATTTTACACAATTATGTCACATATATTGAAAAAATAATCCATCCGGGTATAATGTAAGATATGAGAAAGTACCAGACTTTCTCATATCTTAACGAGAAAAAATGCGACAGCATTTTTTCGAGTCTAAGCTCTCGGCGGCGCGGAAAATGCGACAGCATTTTTTCGAGTCTACGTACCCGGCGGCGCGGAAAAATGCACCACAGAAATATCAGACAGGCAGGTAAAACATATGTACCAAATCAATTTCAGCAAGCCCATACATATTCACTTTATCGGCATCGGCGGCATCAGCATGAGCGGCCTGGCCGAGATCCTTCTGAAGGAAGGCTTTTCCATCTCCGGCTCCGACAGCAGAAAATCGGCGCTGACAGAGCATCTGGAATCGCTGGGAGCCAGAATTTCCTATCCCCAGAAGGCCGGGAACATCACACCGGATATCGACCTGGTGGTCTACACCGCCGCGATCCATCCCGAAAACCCGGAATTTGCCGAGGCCAAGAGCCGGCAGCTTCCCATGCTGACCAGAGCGCAGCTTCTGGGACAGATCATGGCAAATTACCGCCGTTCCATCGCCATAGCGGGCACCCACGGCAAGACTACCACCACCTCCATGATGAGTCAGGTGCTGCTGGCAGGGTCCGAGGATCCCACCATCTCCGTTGGCGGCATACTGGATGTCATCGGCAGCAATATCCACGTGGGGACCTCCGACCTGTTCATCACGGAGGCCTGCGAGTACACCAACAGCTATCTCGAATTTTTCCCGAAGTACAGCGTGATCCTGAACGTGGAGGCGGAACACCTGGACTTCTTTAAAGATCTTGCGGATGTGCGGGCATCCTTCCGCAGATTCGCCTCCAACACCGCCGAAGACGGCGCGCTGATCATCAACGGAGAGATTCCCGACTACCGGGAAATCACAGCGGACACGAAGGCCAGCGTCATAACCTTCGGCTTCTCCTCCGCCTGCGACTACTATCCCGCGGATATCTCCTACGACGCGAAAGGCTGCGCCACCTTTACCCCCATGCACGGCGCGACAGCGCTCCCACAGATCCGCCTGCAGGTGCCGGGACGCCACAACGTGGGCAATGCCCTGGCGGTCATCGCCCTGTGCAGGGCCATGGACATTCCCTGGGAGCAGACCGTGGCGGGACTGGATGCCTTTGACGGTGCGGACCGGCGGTTCCAGTTCAAGGGGCATTTCCAGGAAGCGGTTGTCATCGACGACTATGCCCATCATCCGACAGAGATTGCGGCCAGCCTTGCCGCAGCGCAAAACTGCGCCCACGAGCGGATCATCTGCGTGTTCCAGCCCCACACCTACACCCGGACCAAGGCATTTCTGAAGGATTTTGCCCGGGCTCTGTCCGCGGCGGACATCGTGGTGCTGGCGGATATTTACGCTGCCCGCGAGGAAGATATCTATCACATTTCCTCCAGAGACCTGCTCCGGGAGCTGAAACTTCTGGGTACCGAATGCTACTATTTCCCCTCCTTCGGCGAAATCGAGGCATTTCTGCAAAAAAAATGTATGCACGGCGATCTGTTGATAACTATGGGAGCCGGAGACGTTGGAAAAATCGGCGAAGATCTCCTTGCCCGTTCCCTGTAAACATTATCCACAATTTCGGAGCTTCTTTTTTCCACCGGAATTGTGGATTTTTTTTCCGATAAATCCAATCTTTCAAGGACTTATCCACATTATCCACAAAGTTTTCAACCCGGAGATCTGTCCGTCCCCCGGGGAACTTTTCTCTTCTCAAACAGTTGGCGCTGTGCTATAATTCGAACAGGTTTGGAAGAGAGGTTACCCATATGTCAGATATCACAATTCACACAAGTAATCCCGCGGGGATTACCTGTGTTTCCAATGTCTTTATCGATACATATATGAAGGAAGCCAACGGGGAGTATGTGAAAATTTACCTGTATCTTCTGCGCTGTCTCGGGCAGCGGGAGATACCGTTTTCCATTCCCGCCATGGCGGACAAGCTGGAATACACGGAGGCAGACATCCGGCGGGCGCTGGCCTATTGGGAGCGCCAGGGTCTGCTGCGCCTGGAGAGAGACCCTTCAGAGAATCTCCGGGGCATCTGTCTGCTGGATCCCTCGGACGCCGGCTGTCCAAAGGATGACGCGGCGGATCCCAGGGAGACAACGGCATCCGCAGAGACCTCTCTGGCAGAGCAGACGGTATCGGTTTCGGAGGGAGAGGAAGCGCTTCCGGCGCCCAGGAGCTATACCCCGGAAGAGCGGGACGCCCTTCAGTCCGACCCGAATCTGGAGGAGATCCTGTTTCTGGCGGAGCGCTATATCCGTCATCCTCTGAGCTCCAAGGATATGGAGACCATCATCTACTGGTATGATGGCTTGAAACTGCCCGCGGATCTGATTGAATACCTGATCGAATCCTGCGTGGACAAGGGCCATGTCAGCATCCACTATATGAACAAAGTAGCCCTCAACTGGGCCGCAAATCATTTTTCCAGCGTGGAGGAGGCCAAGCAGTCGGCCAGCATCCACTCCCAGGCATACTATGCCGTGATGAAAGCCTTCGGCATTTCCGGCCGCAGCCTGGCGGAGGCGGAGGGTTCCTATGTGGAAAAGTGGACCAGAACCTACGGTTTTACACTGGATATCATCACGGAAGCCTGCAAGCGCACCATCTTAAATATCCAGAAGCCCAGTTTCCCCTACGCGGACGCGCTGCTAACCAGCTGGCACGACCAGAAAGTCCACCATCTGGAAGACATCGCCCGCCTGGATCAGGCAAATACCAGAAAGCCCGCGAAAAAGAGCGACCAGAAAGGCGGCGGGCAGAATCGTTTTCACAACTTCTCTCAGCGCCAGTACGATTACGACGCTCTGGAGCAGCAGCTTTTACGGAAATAATAAGGAAGAATTGCCATGCCTTTGACAAACGCACAATATGATACGCTCATGAGAACATACGATCAGAAGCGAATGCACAGCCGCCAGATCGCCAGGGAACGGCAGGAGGAAGTTTACCGCGCCATTCCCGCTTTGGAAGATCTGGACGAGCAGATGCGCTCCTGTTCCGTGGCCTCTGCCCGACAGCTTTTAAGCGGCGATTCCTCCGCAGGGAATGACCTGAAAAAAGAGCTGGCGGATATCCGCCGGCGGCGGCTGGACCTGCTGCGGGAGGCCGGATACCCCGAGGACTATCTGGAGCCCCCCTACGAATGCCCGGACTGCAAAGACACCGGCTTTATCGACGGGAAACGCTGTCACTGCTTTATCCAGGCCGCCATCGATCTTGTTTACACCCAGTCCAACCTGGCAGATATTCTGGAACGGGAAAATTTTTCCAATTTTTCCTTCTCCTATTACTCCGACAAGATTCGAAACCCGGCCACCGGGCAGACTTCCCTGGAAGCGGCCAGATACGCCTATGATACAGCCAGGCATTTTGTTGAATACTTTGACACGGAAGGGGGTAATCTCCTTCTGTACGGAGACACAGGTACAGGCAAGACCTTCCTCTCCAACTGCATCGCCAAAGCGCTGCTCGATCGATGTTTTTCTGTTATCTACTTTACGTCCTTTGAGCTATTTGATATATTTGAAAAGAATGTTTTTGACAGGGACCAGGATGTATCGGAGATCCATCATCATATTTTTGATTGTGATCTGCTGATCATCGATGATCTGGGAACGGAGTTGAGCAATTCCTTCACGGTATCCCGCCTGTTCCTCTGCATCAACGAGCGCCTGCTTCGAGGCAAATCCACCGTGATTTCCACGAACCTGTCTATGAAACAGCTTGCGGAAACCTATTCCGAGAGAACCTTCTCGAGGATTTCCAGCAATTATACACTGCTGAAATTTTTCGGCGACGATATCCGCATCAAGAAAAAAGTCAGCGTCAATCACTGAAATGGAGGATCAATTTTCATGCCAAACGAAAAAATCATGTTAAGCACAACCCCGCCTGTGGGAAAGCTGGGACTCATTCCCCTGGAGAGCTGCAAGGAGCTGGGGCAGAAAGTGGACAGCTTTCTGGTCAAGTGGAGAGAGGAACGGAAAGCGGAGGAGATGAAGCATCACGCAGCCGCCGACTACAAGCAGGATTCCTACATCGTAAAGATCGCGGTGCCCAGGTTCGGCTCCGGCGAGGCGAAGGGCACGATTCTGCAGTCTGTGCGCGGCCTTGACATCTACCTGATTGTGGACATTACCAACTACAGCCTGACCTACTCCCTGTGCGGACATGAAAACCATATGTCTCCGGACGACCATTACGCAGACCTGAAGCGCGTCATCGCCGCCATCGGCGGGAAGGCAAAGCGGATTACCGTCATCATGCCCTTCCTCTACGAAAGCCGCCAGCACAAGCGCACCTCCCGGGAATCTCTGGACTGCGCCATCGCTCTGCAGGAGCTGGTAAATATGGGTGTGGACAATATCATTACCTTTGACGCTCACGATCCCAGAGTGCAGAACTCCATCCCCCTGCACGGATTCGAGACAGTTCAGCCCGCCTACCAGTTTATCAAGAACATCCTGAAGGACACCAACGATCTGATCATCGACAAGGATCATCTGATGATCATCAGCCCCGATGAGGGCGGAACCAACCGGGCCGTCTACATGGCCGGCGTCCTGGGTGTGGACATGGGAATGTTCTACAAGAGAAGAGACTACAGCCAGATCGTGGACGGAAGAAACCCCATCGTGGCCCACGAGTTCCTGGGCGACTCTGTGGAGGGCAAGGATGTCATCATCGTGGACGACATGATCTCCTCCGGGGAGAGCATGATCGACGTGGCCACCGAGCTGAAGAAGAGAAAGGCCAACCGTATCTTTGTGGTAGCGACCTTCGGCCTCTTTACCAACGGCCTGGACAAGTTCGACAAGGCTGTGGAGGAGGGTATCATCTACCGGGTGGTAACCACCAACCTGACCTACCAGACGCCGGAACTTCTGGCGAAGCCCTACTATATCAACTGTGATATGAGCAAGTATATCGCCTATATTGTGGACACCCTGAATCACGACTGCTCCATCAGCAGCCTGCTGGATCCCTACGAGAGAATCGAGCGTCTGCTGAAGAAGTACCACGCGAAGAAAGACTGAATCGGCATACAAAAAAGAGGGCGCGTACCGCGCAGCATCCGGCTGCAGCGCGGTACGCGCCCTCTTTCTCTTCCACAGGCTTACGACGATGGATCTGCCCTCTTTCTCTCCTGTCTTTCGCGCATTTCAGACAAGCGCTCACTCTGCGTAGCTCACAAACACATTTCCCGCGGCGGCGAACAGATTCTCCGCATCGGTAAGACCCATGCGCTGCGTCTCCCCTGTCATGGGATCCCACAGACTCACGCTGGAAGCGTCATAACCTGTCACCAGCATCGCCGCGTCCGCCCCCGTCCGTCCGTAGACCGGATTTCCGAGGCTGACATAGTAGAGCACCTGGCTCAGCGTGCATCCTGTCAGATCCAGGACCGCCTGATCCTCCAGCTCCTCCCGGAGAACCTCCGCGGGCGTCTGCCCCTGCGACAGCAGGGAAGCCACCGCCACATTCTTCCCCTCCCGGGCAAGCATCGCGCTGAGACACCGGGCTGACGAGCCAGACGCCGTGTCGTAAGATCCCACCTCCAGATCGGAGAAGGCTGTGCGGGCCGTGCTCCTGCCCCGTCTCCAGACATAGCGCTGATGGTTGTCCACCACGATACCCATATCTGCATCCGCCGCCGCCACAGCCTCCGACATGCGCCCGGTGGATAGCGTCACATTGCTCCCCACATATACAAAATACCGTTCCGCCTGTGTGCTGGTCTCCAGCAGAATCGACCGGTTCCCCTCCGCTTCTGTCAGCTCCGCTTCCCGGAAACGGACGGACGCGGCCGTCTCCTCATCCCCGGTACCTGCCATGACAATGCGGGTCACTTTGCCCAGGGCATTGTCGGCTGTTCCCTGAATCGTAACCGCCCGGTTGGGCTCGCCGGAACTGTTCTGTATCGTGTCCCCGTCGATAGGCACATAGGTATCGCCGGAACGAACCGCCCGATTTAAAAACAGGGTATGCCCCTGCTGCGTCACTGACAGGATATAGCTGTCCGCCCGCTCGTATTCCTTGAGCACGGGGAAATCTGAAGAGGAAGTGTCCACAATGCGCAGTTTGTACATGGGGTATACCGCAGCGCCAGCGCTGTCCTTTACCACGTCCCCGCTGCGGGCAATGCCGTACACGAAATCCTCATCCAGGAAAGCGATGGGTCTGACCAGTTCGCCATCCCCGGCGACAATTTCCCAGGTCGTCCCGGTCTCCAGATTCATCAGAGAAATCTTCTGCTCCATCCCATCCGATGTGATCCAGGCAATCTTGCGCCCGGATCCCGACACCGCGTACTGCTCCTGGGTCAACCCGGTCAGAAGTTCCTTTGACTCCATGGTGTCCAGATCCACCTGAAGCAGTGTCCCATCCACCATAATGTAAAACTCCTCGTCGGAATTCTTGTAGAGAAGATCACTGAAACCTGCCCTCAGAATCTGATAGGAACTGGTTCCCGCCACAAAAATCTGTTCCCTGGCCTGCCCCAGATCCCGGTCATAGTGATATAAGCTGATACCGCACTCTCCCTCGTGGGATCCGCGGTTCATATAGCCGTAAACAACGAAATCCATATTTCCGCTCTCATCCATATTCAGAATCCGAATATCGTGCTGCCGGTAATTTTCACGGATATCAGACAGATCATCCCCGATAAAACTGAACACTCTCGTCAGTTCCCGGTTGTTCTGATCGTAAAGATACAGTTCCCCGGTCTGGACAAAGGCCACCACGGTTCCGGTCTCGTTGGAGAAATAGGTCAGGTCGTTTCCCGCTACGCCAAGAGACAGATCGTTGGTCCCGGCCTCCAGATTTTCCTGCGTCAGATACTCCTCCATGGTACGGCTGTAGTCCAGAAGGTACATCCGCTGGCCTCCGTACCGGATCTTAAAGTATTCCTCCACCTGGTAAGTGTGGGTTTTCCCCGCAGCGTCCTGCCGCTGAATCTGATAATAAAATTCCAGCGCCACGTAACTGCTGTTGATCTCCTTCATCTCTACCACAGGCTCTCCCACAACGGTCCCGGCAAAGCCCTTCCATCCCACCTGCTGGATCGAAGAGTGTATCGTGACCTGGCTGAGGGTATCCATATCCGTGTTGGTATCCGTCTCCAGATAGGTGTTCAGTTCACTGTAGTTGCCGCTGAGCGCCGTCTCATGGAAATACGCGGCGAAATCCAGGCACTCCTTCTCATGGCAGTCATCCGGCAGCATAATTCTGGTATAGTAACGGACCTGCTGATCCTGCTCCCCCTCGAGAGTCAGGATAAACAGATACTCCTCTCCCTCCTCCACAAGATTTTCAATCTGTACATCCGCACGGAGATCATCCCCGTCCCGCGTGAAATTGTCAATCTGCGTCTCGGCGATCTTCCGCTCCGTGTCCAGACTGCGAATCTCGTAGGACGCGCTCTGCACCGTATACCCGTAAGTGTGCACGGTCAGAGGAAGCACTCGGTCCGCCTCCAGCGGCAGAACCGCGTCGCGCATATAGCAGGCATCCATCTCCCTGGTGTAACCATGAAGTTCATTCATCGTCCGACCGCAGGCCTCCATGGTCACGACCGGCAGCGCCGCATCCCCCATGGCCGCTCCCCGGCCTTCCCGCTGATAATTCAGCACGATCTCAAAAAAAATCAGGGCAGCCACAAACACCGCCGCCAGAATCAGGACACGTCTCTTTGTCCCGGGAGAAATCTTTTTTTCTCTAAAACTCAGTTCCATAAAAATCTCCTGCAGATAAATATATTCTCAATCGTCTCTGTGAACCGTCATCGGGCTACACCACCAGAAGCAGTGTTCCCCCAACCACCAGAAGCAGACCGATCAGCGCTCTCCTGCTCAGACGCTCCTTCAGGAAAATGCCCGCAAACAGGATGGTTACCACAATGCTCATCTTGTCGATAGGCACCACCACGCTGGCCTCCCCCTGCTGAAGGGCCCGGAAATAGCAGAGCCAGGACAGCCCCGTGGTTACCCCGGAGAGCAGAATAAACAGCGTGTGGTACAGCGTAATATTTTTCAGATCTTTTCCATGACGTGTCACAAACACCATAATCCAGGCCATAACCAGCACGACGCCCGTACGGATCGCTGTCCCCAGATCCGAATCGATCTGCTGCATGCCCAGTTTGCCCAGGATCGCTGTGAGACTGGCGAAAACCGCCGAGAGCACCGCGTAGATCCACCAGCCGCCGGAGGCTTTCCTCCCCCCGGACTCCCGGACAAAGCTCATGCACAGAATCCCGGCCGTCAGAAGGATGATCGCTATTACCTTATTTCTCGTGACACTCTCATGGAAAAACAGAATGGCCAGCACCATGGTGAGAACCGTGGAGAGCTTGTCTATGGGAGCCACCCGGTTGACATTCGCCATCTGCAGCGCCTTGAAGTAGCAGAGCCAGGAAGCCCCGGTGGCCACTCCCGAGAGAATCAGCAGAATCCATGTCTGCCTGTCAATGCCGCTGATCTGCCCTGCGGCGCCCTTCGCAGAAACGATGCCCCAGCAGAAGAGAAGGACCACGATGGTCCGCAGCGCCGTGGCCACATTGGAGTCCATCTTCTTCAGACCCACTTTCGCTATCACGCTGGTGGCACCCGCAAAAACCGCGGACAGTACCGCCAGCCACACCCAATGTATATTAAACCCTGAAAATGTGAACATATTGTGACTCTTCCTCACTTTCTTGCATTCGAACTTCGAAAATGATATAATTTCGGCGATGTTACGATTCAGGAGGCCGAAAAATGGCAAATACAGACTATCCGAATGCCCATGAGCACACCCACGAATCAGGGGGAACCTCAGGGCATTCTCACACCCATACAAACACAAAAACGGTCATCAATCGTATGAACCGGGCAATCGGTCACATGGAGGCCGTGCGCAATATGGTGGAGGACGGCAGGGACTGCAGTGAGGTCCTGATCCAGATCGCCGCCGTCAAATCTGCCATCAACAATATCGGCAAACTGATCCTGCAGGACCACATCCGCCACTGCGTCGTGGACGCCGTGGAACAGGGGGATGAACAGTGCCTTGCGGATCTTGAGGATGCCATTAACAAATTCATTAAATAAAAAGACGAGATTATTTTACCACTCTTTTGGTGTAATGTCTTGTTTTTTTATGACAGGAGGCTGCAATTAATGAAGACATTTTTTAAAAAAGTTGGTTCCTTTTTCCGGGGCATCGGTCAGAAGGCCCGACATCTGTTCGGGAAAATCCCGACGCCGAAGTTTGTTGTCCGCATCAAGGAATCTCCGAAGACCGAGAAATTTTTCGCCTTCATAAATAAGTATTCCCTGGTGGAGCACGTATTTCTCTCTCTGATCATGTGCTTTGTCCTGGAATGGATGTCCCGCCATTCTTTCCTGGAGGCGATGGGCTTCGTGGTAAATCACACAGGCGCGTACCTTTACAACAGCTATCTGATCTTCGTGGTGTATTCTCTGGTATATCTGTCCAATCGCCAGACCTTCACCCGCATGATCATCAGCGCTGTTTTTGTGGCTTTAGGCATCACCAACTGCATCATTCTCCTGAACAGGGTCAGCCCCTTCGGTTTTACCGATATGAACATGATCGGAGATCTTCTGACCATGCAGGGAACCAGTTATTTTACCGCCCAGCAGGCGGCTCTTGCGGTGGCTGCCATCCTGATTTACGCGATCCTGATGGTCATCCTTTTTATCAAGGGCAAGAAGCAGCGCACCAGAATACCCTACCCGCTGAAATACCTCTTCATCATCGCCTGCTTTGTCAGCGTTCCCTTTATGACCAAGGGGCTCCAGAATGCCGGCGTGATCTCCGCATATTTCGGCAATCTGTCCCAGGGATATCTGGACAACGGCTATATTTACGGCTTCGGCACCAGTATGCTCGGCCGGGGAATGTCGCGACCGCTGGGCTATAATGAAAAGAATGTACAGGACCTGGTGGAGGAAACCTCCCAGGAGACTTCCACCATCGCCGAGGACGAGCGTCCCAATATTGTCGTGGTTCTGCTGGAATCCTTCTTCGATGTGGCGGAGGCCGATTTCATCCATACCTCCCAGGATCCCACGCCCTATTTCCACTATCTGGAGGATAACTATTCCACCGGACATCTGACGGTGCCTGTGGTCGGCGCCGGCACCTGCAACTCGGAGTTTGAAGTCCTGACCGGTATGTCCTGCCAGTTCTTCGGGCCGGGAGAGTACCCTCAGAAAACCATCCTGAAACAGACCGACTGTGAGAGCTATGCCGACGATCTGAGAAATCTCGGCTACGGATCCCATGTAGTGCACAACAATGGCGGTAATTTCTACAGCCGTGCCAACGCCTTCTCCATGATGGGCTTCGACACCTTCCAGAGCAAGGAGATGCTGGACATTACCGACTATACGCCCCTGGGCTCCTGGCCCACCGATGATATTCTGGTCGGCGCCACCATCGATGCCATGGCATCCACCGACACACCGGACTTCATCTACACCATCACGGTGGAAACCCACGGAAATTATCCGACGGAGGATATTCTGGGAGATACGGCGGCCATCGATGTGACCTGCGACGGCAAGACGGAGGAACTGACCAACCAGTGGAAATACTATATCAACATGCTCTACAACATGGATGATTTCATGCGGGAGTACACGGAAGCCCTGGATGCCACCGGAGAGCCCACGCTGGTCATCTTCTTCGGCGATCATCTTCCCACCATGGGACTGACTGAGGATGAAGTGGCCACCCACGATCTGTTCCAGACCAAATATGTGACCTGGAACAATTTCGGAATGTCCAAGGAGGATATGGATCTGACCACCTATCAGCTGGTAGCGGAGTATCTGGACCGCCTCGGCATTCATGAAGGCACCATGGGACACTACCACCAGTACGAGATGGATCAGGGTGTGAAGGCGGGAAGTCTCGAATACATGCACGGCCTGGAGCTGCTCCAGTATGACCTGCTCTACGGCAAACGCTATGCCTATAACGGCGTGGATCTCTATCCTGCCACTGATCTGGAGATGGGTGTCAAGGACGTGGTCATCGACAGAGCCTACTACTTTAACAACCGACTGTATATTTACGGCGACAACTTTACCAAGTGGAGCGACATCTACGTCAACGGCGAGAAAATTTCCACCCGCTATGAGAGCGGCCAGGTGCTCTCCACCAGCGCCAGCAACGTGAAAGACGGCGACACCATCGTGGTCAACCAGGTCGGCTCCAGCGATACTATCTTCCGAAGTTCCAACGAGTACACCGTCCACGATCCGAACGCGGTTCAGGCGGAAGGCGATGAGGCGAGCGGCGATTCCGAAAGTTGACATTTTTCCCGGAACCTGTTATACTGCCAGACGTTTGGATAAATAACAGACATGCCGCTGGGGGCGCTGTTTTGCTGAGAAAGGAAAATGGGATGTCCGACACCCGTTTCCTTGACCCTTATCACTTGACCCGGGTAATACCGGCGTAAGGAAGCGTATCAAGAGCAGATCAACAAAAGAATCCTCCTGCGCATGCCAATGCAAAGGAGGATCTTTTTTATGAGTTTTTTTGTCACACCCTACGTGGATGAATACGGAGACACTACATACAATCTCACGGCGGCCGGATACACGGGCCTGGTGCTTCTTCTGATTGTCCTGCTGCTGGCGGGCTGCGCCATCTTCGGCGGGAAGAAGAAAATGAACGCCAGACAGCTGGTGTTCTCCGCCATGGCTATTACCCTGGCAACCGTTACCAGCATGATCAAGCTCTTTGCCCATGGGCGGTTCCGTGACCCTGCTCTCCATGCTCTTTATCGTTCTGGTGGGCTACTGGTACGGTCTGGGCGGCGGACTGACCGCGGCTTTTGCCTACGGCATCCTGCAGCTGATCATTGACCCCTACATCCTGAGCCTTCCCCAGATGCTGGTGGATTACCTGTTCGCCTTCGGAGCTCTGGGACTCTCCGGTCTGTTCTCGAACTCGAAACATGGTCTCATCAAAGGATATATCGCCGGTGTCCTCGGACGCTATTTCTTCGCGTTCCTCTCCGGATGGATTTTCTTCGGCACCTACGCGCCGGAAAACTTCCCCAACGCGGTGGTATACTCCCTGGCCTACAACGGAGCCTATCTGGCTGCGGAAGCAGTCATCACACTGATCATCATCTCCCTGCCGCCGGTATCCAAGGCTCTGCAGACTGTCAAGCGGCAGGCCACAGAATAGGAGGAAACACAAACATGAGTTACCTGTACAAGACAAAGGGAACCTGCTCCACCCTGATCGAAGTGGAGCTGGACGGCAACATCGTAAAGAACGTAAAATTTACCGGCGGATGCAACGGCAATCTCCAGGCCATCCCCAAACTGGTGGAGGGTATGACCGTCGATGAGGTGGAACGCCGCATCAGCGGCATCTCCTGCAACGGCAAAGGCACCTCCTGCGGGGATCAGCTGGCCAAAGCCTGTCGGGCAGCCTACGAGGCACAGCAGAAATAACGAAAATCTTATGCCCGGATGACCGGCTGGAGTTGCCTGCCCGCAAGGGCAGCCTCCAGCGTCTCCGGAATCAGTTCTGTCTTCGCTATCATAGAAGTTGGCTTCTTCTGCCAGCTGTCCTGACCAAAGGGCACAAAATAGATGTTTTTCATGTGCATCAGCGCGCCGATATTTTTGAAATTCACGCCCAGGGCGTCATTGGTGGACACGGAAATGACCAGCGGCCGGCCGTTTCGCATGTGGGCTTTTGCCGCCATCAGCACTGGCGTGTCGGTAATCCCGGCAGCAAGCTTTGCCAGAGAATTGCCGGTACAGGGCGCGATGATCATGATATCGAAAAGTTTCTTCGGGCCCACCGGCTCCGCCTGGGCAATGGTGCGGATTCCCTCTTTCCCTGTAATCTCTGTAACCTCCCGCACAAAATCTTTCGCTTTTCCAAAGCGTGTATCACACTGCAGCGTCTGATAAGAAAACACAGGCGTCACATCCGCCCCCATCTCCACCAGCCGCCGGAGTTCTCCCTTTATCTTTTCGTGGGTACAGAAAGATCCGGTAATCCCGAATCCGATCCTATATTTCGAAAAATCCATAACTCCTCCTTTTTAAAAGGGCATCGCCTGCAGAAGAATCTGCGCGCTCGTCTTTGGGGAATAGATCCCCGGAAGACCCGGAGTCAGCTTGCAGGGAATTCCCTTCCGTTCACAGTATGCCAGATCACATCCTCCGGGCGCTGAGGCGATATCAATCAGCGCCGCATCCCGCCGCATTCCGTCGATCTCCTTTTCCCCGATAATCCTGGCCGGAACGGTGTTGATCACGCCGTCCGCCCCCTCCAGCGTCAGTTCTCCCGCCGCAAGATCCATCACGTCAAATCCGAAGAATCCCGCCAGGGTCAGCGCCCTCTCGCTGCGGGCCGCAACCGTTACCATAGCTCCCAGACAGTAGAGTTTCTCCGCGATGACTTTCCCGCAGGTGCCAAAACCTGTCACCACAATCCGGGCTCCCTCCACATTGACCGGCATGAGTTTCATCAACTCCGCGATAGCTCCCTCCGCCGTAGCGATGGCGTTCTTCTTGGCTACCTCCGGGCTTTCCATGAGATCCACCGCCAGAATCCCGGCCTCTTCCAGGGGTTTCGCCCAGTCTTTCGGGAAAGATCCCCCATAGACCTTCCGGATCCTGTCGCTATGTTTTGCGATTGTCTCAGACAAGAGATCCGTATCGCCGGCCTTTCTCAGCGGAATTGGCAGAATCAGCGCATCCGCTCTCCAGAGCTTGTTCTCCTTCTCCAGGAGTTCGCGGCTGATACGCCTTCCCTCCCTCAGGTCCAGGAGGTACACCTCGTATCCCTTTTTTTTCAGCATTTCCGACATATATATCTGGCGCATATCCGACGCGATAACCCCGATCATTTCACTATCCATAAGCCGCCTCCTTGCTCTATTATATGTATGCCGGCCCTTTTGGTGCTAAGAGGCGGTATGGATAAAATAAAAGAATCCTGCCAAAAACAGGATTCTCAGCCTATCATGAGTCATTCCGGCAACTTCCTCTGATCAGTCTTCTTCCGGTGTCCGCAGCTGCTCTGCCAGGCGCCTCTGTGCTTCTTTTACCGTCTCCTCCGGGCCGCATCCGGTCAGATAGAGCAGCGCGTCATTCCATTCCTCCAGGGACGCCACGTCAGAGGATAGATTCTTTACCTTCTCTGCCAGTTCCTCTCTTCGTCTTCCCGACAGAAAGCGAAGATCTGAAAGATATGTACAATTCATTTGGCAGGCCAGCACCTGCAATAATTTTCCACCATTCTTCATCGTCATATCCTTTCTGTTCGTCGTCTCTTTTGTAAACTACCGATTGCCAAATGCTACATAACTGTTGTTATGTGGCTTTTCTTTTTAAGAGGACAACATCAGCCCCAGCGCGTCCATACATCGACGATGTTCCGAGCCCGAAGACATAATATAGACCCGTGTGGTGTTGATGCTGCTGTGTCCAAGCACATCTGCCAGCTTGGCGATATCTTTTTCTACGGCGTAAAAGCACCGGGCAAAGAGATGGCGGAGATTGTGCGGAAATACCTTCTGCCGCTCCACATCCGCATCCCTGCACAGCGTTTTCATCATCTTCCAGACATTTGACCGATCCAGCGGCTTGCCGCTTCTTGTCACGAAAACTGGTCCGGCGCAGATACCGGCTTTCCGAATGTATCGCTGCAACGCCCTCTTCAATTTACCGGACAGCAGAATCACGCGGGTTTTCCCCTTGAGCTGAATGACCGCTTCCCCCTGTCTGACTGCCTCCGCTGTGATATAGCGCAGTTCCGATACCCGTATGCCCGTTCCGCAGATCGTCTCCAGGAGCAACAGCAGCTTTTCGTTTTTCCTTTGTTTTGCCGCAGCCTCTCCTTATATGCGAGGACCTGTTCCCTTGTGATACTCTCCCCGCCCGCATAATGCAAAAACTGCAGGATATCGCGCTGGTACTGCCGACAGGTTGCGATGCTTCTCTCCTGCTGCCTCAGATGATAAATATAATCTTTCCACTTTTCTTTCACTACGAGACACCTCCTGTACTTATTTTGTGCAAAAGAAAAAGACGCTATGATTTCTCATAACGCCTTTTGCGTACTCTCCGTATTCTGATTTAGACTGTTTCAAACAGATGTCCGCCTTACCAGGCAATCACTTCCGCTCCGTTCTCCGTCACCAGAACCTGATACTCCCACTGGGCGGAGGGCTTGCCATCCATTGTGTAGACCTCCCAGCCATTCTCCTGGTCCGTGTAAATCTGCTGAGTCCCCATGTTGACCATGGGCTCGATGGTAAACATCAGTCCGGGCACCAGAAGCATCTCCTCGCCCCGTTTGGTGTTGTAGCCTACCCAGGGCTCCTCGTGGAACTCCACCCCGACACCATGACCGCCGATCTCACGCACCACCGTGTAGCCGTTGGCATGGGCATGTTCGCAGATAGCTGCTCCCACATCCCCGAGAAATCCCCAGGGTTTTACCTCCGCAAGGCCCAGCTCCACGCACTCCTTGGTTACCTGCACCAGTTTCCGGTTCTCCTCGCTGACATTTCCCAGACAGAACATCCGGGAAGAATCGGAAAAATAGCCGTTGTATATGGTGGACACATCCACATTGATGATATCTCCATCCTGAAGAATCACATCCTTCGAAGGAATACCGTGACACACCTGATCGTTGATGGAGGTGCAGACACTCTTGGGAAATCCCTCATAATTCAAGGGGGCCGGTATGCCCCCCATCTCCTTTGTCAGCTGATATACTCTCTGATCGATCTCCTCTGTGCTCATTCCCACATGAATGTGCTCCGCGATATCGTCCAGAACCGCCACGTTGATCTTGGCGCTCTCCTTTATCCCGGCAATCTGCTCCGGTGTCTTTAACATATCGTGGGTGGGAACAATGTGTCCCAGGTGCGCATAGTGTTCCATCTTTCGATCAAATGCCTCGTGACACTGCTTGTATTTCCGCCCGCTGCCGCACCAGCAGGGATCGTTGCGACCAATCTTCATCTTCTACTGCCTTCTTTCTATCCTCCGGGCTGCCCCTGTCGGGACTTTATTTTCCGGTAAGTTTTGCCACCGTCTGATTGATGACCTTTCCGTCGGCCTTGCCCTTCAGCATGGGCATAACCGTCTTCATGATCTCTCCCTTGCTGCCCGTTGCCAGGATGTCAGCACAGTTTTCCTTCAGGAAAGCCTCCACCGCCTCGGGGCTCATCAACTTCGGCGCGTACTCGGAAATCACGTCGTAGCGGAACTGATACTCCGCTTTCAGATCCTGACGGCTTTCCGGGCAGGAATCGATCTGCTCCTTCGCCGTCTTCTGCTCCTTCAGAATGACCTGATCCACCAACTCTGCCTTGATGTCATCCCGGCATCCCTGGTCGATAGCCGCTTTCTTTACCGCCGATACCAGAGAGGAAATGGCCTCCTTCCGGGGCTTATCCTTCGCCTTCATAGCTGCGATCATATCCTTCTGCAGTTGTTCTATCTCCATTTTTCCTAACCTCCTGTCCCCATCAAAAGGGAAAATTTACAGCACTCTTCGGATCGTGATGATCGTCTTGCTGTCTACCGGGCGATTGTTGGTAATACCCGCAGCGGTGCTCTGAGCCTCCACAATCCTGCCGCCTCCGGCGTAGATCGCCACATGGCCGGAATAGCACACAATATCGCCCGGCTGCATGTTATTGTAACTTACCTCTTTTCCGACAGACCGGAAACTTACCGATGTCATACGGCCGCCCCAGGTAATTCCGAAATGAGCGAAGACATACTGGACAAAGCCGCTGCAGTCCGCGCCGGTGTTGGGATCATTTCCACCCCACTTGTAGGGATTGCCCACAAAGGTGTTGGCGTAGCTTACCACGGCGGAACCGCTCACATTGGTGGAATGTCCCGGATTCAGATTCCCGTTGACATTGCCGCTGGAACTGCTTCCGGTATTGGCGTTGCTGCCGGAGCTGCCTCCGCTGCTGGAGCTGGACGAATTCTGCGCCTCCTGAGCAGCAAGCTGGGCCTGCCTGCGCTCCTCCTCCAGCTGTGCCTGGCGGGCTGCGAGAGCCTTCGCCTCCGCCAGCTGAGCGTCAAAGTCCTCCATCTCATCCTGTTTGTCCGCTATCATCTGATTCAGAGACGCCTGCTTGTCTGCCAGCTGACTCTGCTGAGACTGAAGGCTCTCCATATCCGACTCCAGTCCCTTCTTCATCTCTCCGATCTCGGTCTGTGTCGCCTCATAGGACTCCAGCAGTTCCCGGTCGTAATCATATACAGAATTCACATACTCCAGACGGTTCAGAAAATCCGAGATGCTTCCCGACTCCAGAAGAATCTCCAGCGCTCCCCTGTCGTCGTTCTCATACATATACTGTATGCGGACCTTCATATCCTCGTATTGCTGCTGCACCGCTTCCTCCGCGGCTTCCAGCTCCGCCTGGGTATCCGAGATTTCCTGCTGTTTCTGGGAAATCTGGGCTTCCAGCTCGTCCACCTCTGTCAACAGGTTTACCAGCTGGGAATCCAGCGCGTCAATCTCATCCTGCAGTTCATCCTTCTCATCCTCCAGCTGGCTGACCGATTTGGCCGCCTCCAGCGTAGACGACTGACTGGCAAACAGAACTGCTGCCGCCATCGCCAGAGCCAGATACCTGCCCTTTGGAAAGTGTTTCTTACTTCGCATTTTCCTTTGTCTCATAAAAAGCTCCTTCCGTTCTCCAAAATACCCGTTGTGTATAAAAGCGCAAATGAACCCTATATATAATAATACGAAGAATCCGCCGGAAATGCAACCCCCAAAAATATGGCATACCGCCAGGGGATCAAGGACTGTAAGCTGACAAAATTTATTTTGGCAGCACACTGTCCTTGAGACCCGCCTTTCTCCATGAGAAAGAAGCCCGGCAGGGCGGATTTCGAATGGAGAAACGGATTTCGAGAGCACGTCAGTGCGCAGAAATCCGAGCGTTATGCCGACTTCCCGTATATCCCGCTCTCCTCCATGAGAAAGAAGCCCGGCAGGGCGGATTTCGAATGGGGCGTGCCGCTACGGCAGCGGCACACTCTTGACAATCAGCAGCTTCTGCCCCGGGAAGATCGCATCCTCCTCAAGGCCGTTGATCTCCCGCAGGTTATCCACCGTGGTATGATTTTCCTTGGCGATTTTCCACAGGCTGTCGCCTTTCTGGACAATATAGCCCACCATCCCCGGGCTCTCCTGCAGAGCCTGCTCGTCGGGCTCCCTTTCCTCCACCCGCTGGATCATCGGAAGTTCCTCACGGGAGAATACCATCATGTTCAACTGAATCTCGCCCCGCACGGCAGCGTGGTGGCCGTCGCTTAACGTCAGCTGCAGCTGCTCCACTCCTGCCTCCAGATCCACAAGACTGTTTTCATCGATCCCCTCCGCCTCCAGAATCTGGGTAAAGGGAAAGGTTCTGCGGGCGCAGCCCAGCGGGAGATCTTCATCGCCGGTAAGATAGAGAGCGTCCACGGTGAGATCTCCCTCTACCTCCACGCCCTTCTCCACAATCTCCTTTCTCCGGATCCGCACACGGCTGTGACCGGAGCACAGGTACATGGCCTCCTCCAGTTCATCCAGCGTCATCTCCCCGGAAACCTTGGTCTTCCCGGAGTTTTTGATCAGCATCTGCTCCAGCGTCTCCGGCTTTCTTTCAACTTCCAGTTCGCCGGTAAGGGAGTAGAGATCCTCCACAAAAGAGATCTCCTCCTCCTTCCACAGAGAAATTTCCACCTCCAGAGACAAATCCACGGAAATCAGGCGCATCTCCCCATCGCTGTCCTCCCGCAGTTCCACCAGCGGACGGACGCCGCAGATCTTTACCTGATAATGCTCTGCCTGCGCGCACATACGGCAGGGCAGAATACCGCTGACCGCGGTGGATGTCTCATACCAGGCAAACGCCGCATCCTCCATCCCCTGGTACAGCAGGCACAGGCGGGCAGTCCCGGCGATCTCCACCCCATCCGATGTCAGTCGAAAATTGGCCCCCTCAAAATCCACCACGCTCCAGATCAGCTCACTCCTGTTGGGCTTCTCCTTCGGAAGGGACAGTTCCTGGCGCATTCTCAGGACATCTCTCCTGTTTTCCAACAGCTGAAGCACCTGACGATCGCTCATCTTTACCTCGTAATCTGTCCCATCCGGCACTGCCACCGGAACTGCCGTATCCGACATTACCCGGCATTCCGCCTGGAATTCCAGCACGCACCGCAGGGAAATTTTTCTGGAGTTGATCACGCTGATTCCCAGATCCGCAGCCTCCGCCCGGACTGTTACCGGATCCAGTTCCTCCACCCCGTCCATATTGATTTTTTCCCGGAAGGGAATCTCCCCCTGCAGGCTGCTGATCCGCTTTTCCCCTGACTCTCCCCGGTACAGCACCGAAAATTTGAGCTTCCCCTGAACAAAAACGCTCTGGCTGCCGACCTTTGTCTCCTCCAGCTCCACCTCGCCCACAGCGTCGATCATCTTCATCAGATCCGGCTTGTAATCCGGCAGGTTGTAATCGTCCTCCACAGTGGCCTGGGCATAAGCGGAGGCGATCAACTCGTTTTTATGTATAAAATTCTTTTCCAACTCCATAAAAAAGTCCCCCTGGCTTGCATGTTCATAACATACTATTCCAAGCCGGGGGACTTTATTCCATTTCGATTAACACAATTTCATGCGAATCTCTTTCGTGATAATATCCGTATAGCTGAAAGACAGAAGCTGTGCGGGATGATCATCGGTATCTTCCACCAGAATCGTAAAAACGCTGGGGTATGCTTCCTGAATGACTCCTTCCTGTACATCTACTTTATTCCGGCCTCTGTCCAGCTGAATCATCACTCTGCTGCCGCATTGCTGCTGTACAGATGCGCGGACCTTATCGAAATCTGAATGTTCCATGATCTGTTTACCTCCTGACTGACGCCTTTATGCCGTCAAATCGTATCTGGATAATTTTATCACGTTTTCACGATTTTGTCAAAAAACGTCCGTTTACTGGAAGATAACATTTTTTTCCATATATTCCGTTTTTACCACTACATACGGGTATGTGGCGGTCTCCTGCACCTTCTGCCCTTCCCCGGGGCCCGTCAACTCCGTATCAAAAACAAGACAGTCTTTCGTCAGATACAGTTCCTTGGCCTGTATACTGTATCCACTGGTTTTCTGCCTTCCGTACCCCTTGGCTATGTACAGATCTTCCCCACTCTGATAAATAAACTGGAATTCCTCTGCCTTGCGCTCTTCGATGGCCTCCGCCAGCTCCGGGGGAATATCCTGCTCTGCCACCACGGTAAACTCCACATCCCGCAGTTTCTTCATATCCGGGCTGCCGCAGCCCCCCGCCAGGCACAGAACAACCGGCAAAAACAACGCCCAAAACAGTCGCCCTCCTATCCTTCCCTTTCCTCTCATGACACTTTTCGCCTCTCCGGTCTTTTATTCTATTGGTATTCTTTCTCCCCCTGTCTCATTCCCCTTCCTTTTCATCGCGCATTTTATCTCGCGCGCATTTTTCACTGTATTTTCGCCAACACTTGGATTATAATAGGAGATAGCGCCAATCACTGACGCGCTGTTACTTTCAGAAAAATGACATGAAGGAGACCATCATGATACGTACCATTCTGTTTTTGCTTTTTGCCATCGCCTTTTTGATCCTGGGCCTGCCGGTTCTGGGCGCGGAATGGCTGCTGCGGAAAGTCTGGAAGAGGGGAGCGGATCTCTCCACCCTGCGCATTGTACAGTGGGGGCTTCGCACGCTCGAACACATCTCCGGCCCGGAAGTGATCGTCCGGGGAATGGAGCATATTCCCACCGATCAGGCAGTCCTCTACATCGGAAACCACCGCAGTTATTTTGATATTGTTCTGTCCTATTCCCGCTGTCCGGGACTGACCGGCTATATATCCAAGGATCTTCTGGAAAAAGTGCCCATCCTGCGGGCCTGGATGCGTCGGGTATACTGCCTGTTTCTGAACCGGGAAGATCCCCGTCAGGGCCTCAAAACCATTCTGACTGCCATCGAGTATGTGAAGTCCGGCGTTTCCATCTTTATTTTCCCCGAGGGAACCCGCGCGAAAACCGATGAGATGCTCCCCTTCAAGGAGGGCAGCTTCAAGGTGGCCACAAAGACCGGCTGCCCGATCATCCCCGTGGCTTTTACCAACACCTCGGCAATTTTCGAGGATCACGTTCCCTTTATCCGAAAGGCCCGGGTGGTCATTACCTACGGCGAGCCGATCCTCCCCTCCGAGCTGGCCCCGGAACAGAAAAAGCACATCGGCGCCTACGTGCAGGGCATCATCGCCGATATGCTCAAAGAGAACGAAAAATATCTGTAACCTTTTCCTCAAATAACACAGCGGCATGGTCCTCTTGTCCGACAGACCATGCCGCTTTCTCATGCTTTCTCAGAGTTTTCCCTTGCTGCCCTTCAGGCCGGACAGGCTCTGCTGATCCAGAATATTCGTGTCGAAGGAGAACGTCAGCGCCTTCTCCTCCCTCTGACGCTTCAGGGCGAGGGCAATCATCTTATCCAGAAGCTCCGGATAGGAAATTCCCACCGGCTCCCACAGATAGAACGCCAGGGAACCGGGAATCGTATTGATCTCGTTGAAATACAGCTCCCCGTTGTCCCCGTCGATCATGAAATCCATCCGGGCCACACCGTTACATCCCAGGCAGTGGAAAGCCTTCACGGCGATGGAACGCACCCGATCCCGCATCTCCTCGGAGATCTCCGCCGGAATCTTTCTGGATACGCTGGCCATTCCCTTGGACGCACCGCTTTTGGAATTGCTCATATATTTGTCTTCATAACTCAAGATATCCTGGCTGTGCAGCGGCTCCTCGCACTCCGACGGGATCGCCTCCTCGTCGTCTCCCAACACAGAACAGTTGATCTCCCGCAGATTGGTAATGGCATGCTCCACAATAATCTTTGACGCGTACAGAAAGGCGTCGTCGATGGACTGCACCAGATGAGCTCTGTCCTTTGCCACACTGATGCCCACGCTGGATCCCAGATTGACCGGCTTGATGATGACCGGATATCCCAGCCGCTCCTCGATCGCCGCCACCATGGCGTCCACATCGCGGTAATCGCCGGTGGTAAACTGCATGCAGTCAAGTACCGGAATCCCGTTGTCCTTCAGGATCGCCTTGGTCACATATTTGTCCATCCCCACAGCGGAGGCTGTCACATCGCAGCCCACAAAGGGGATGCCCACCGTCTTCAGATATCCCTGAAGCGTGCCGTCCTCCTCGTTGGTCCCGTGGACGATGGGGAACGCCAGGTCCACCGCAATCTCCTGATTTTTCCCAAATCGCTTCAGGGGGTAGGGCAGAAGACAGGGCTTTCCGCCGCTGCTGATCAGAATAACCCGCTGGGACTTCGCAATCAGTTGATCGATATGTTTATACTGCTCGATATCTCCCACTCCATCTCCGATATACATTTCATTTGTCTTGGAAATATATACGGGAAGAATATCATACTTTTCCCGGTTCATGTTCCCGATGGCCTGAATCGCCGAGATGACAGACACCTCATGCTCCACACTCTTTCCGCCAAACATCACTGCAATTTTCGTCTTCATTTCCCTGTGTTCCCTTCTTTCCACTGTATTCCATTCCGCCGGCACCCTGGGTGGATTTAATAATTATCCGGCAGATCGTTTTCCAGTAAAATATATTTGTGTCCCTGTTCCCGTATGCCATAGGCAAACTGCAGGGCATCCTCCAGTTTCTCCCCGGTAAAGATGCGGGTCTCGTCGAAACCTTCCGCCAGAAGTCCCTCGCGGATCGGACGGGTATGCCGCTCTCCCACCAGCGCCACATAGTCGCAGCAGCCGGCGGCATAGGTTCCGAATTTGTAATTGTACTCCTCCTCGGAATCCCCCAGCTCCACCATACCGGGCGTGACCAGAATCCGCACGCCCTCGAACATGGCCAGGGTCTCTACCGCCGCCTTCGATCCCACCGGATTGGAATTGTAAGCGTCGTCAATGATCGTCACATTCCCCTGCTGCCGCATCTGCAGACGGTGAGGCACCGGCTGCAGCCGGCGCACCGGCACTTTCAGTTCCTCCAGCGGGATTCCCATACGGTGGGCTACCGCGATGGCCCCCACCAGATTGATTACGTTGTGGCCGCCGATGAGCCTGGTCTGGTAGCGGGCCTCCTCCCCCTCGGGGGAAACCACGGTAAAATCCGTCCCCAGCTCGCTGACGCGGATATCCTTCGCATAGTATCCGCCCTGCCGCTGCTCCTCGGCCGAATAGAGAACCCGGTTGGGATAGCGGTCACAGTAATCGGTAATGTAGGAGCAGTCTCCGTTCAAAAACAGCGTCCCATGGTCCGACAGCGCGTCCGCCAGCTCGAACTTCGTGTGAACGATATTTTCCATGGTAAAGAACGTCTCCAGATGCTGGGGCCCGATGGATGTAATGACACCCCAGTCCGGGTGCACCATATCGCAGATCTCCTTGATATCCCCCACATGGCGGGCGCCCATCTCACAGAGAAAGATCTCATGGTCCGGCCGCAGATGTTCCCGGATCGTCCGAACCACGCCCATGGGCGTGTTGAAACTCTCCGGCGTCATCAGCACGCTGTAACGGGCCTCCAGCAGTGTCTTCAGATAAAACTTCACGCTGGTCTTTCCGTAGCTTCCCGTGATACCGATGATTTTCATATCCGGCATCTGCCGCAGACGGCTCAGAGCGTCATTTACAAAGTGCTGATTGACGGCCTTCTCCATAGGGCTGTTTAAGAAATTGCAGACCACCGGAAGACAGGGCATCAGCGCCAGGACAACTCCGATCAGCAGCCAGCCGGTCAAAAGCGCGGAGGAAAACCAGGTAAGTACAGCAGCCAGCCCGATGAGAATCGCCAGCACCACCAGCTCCGTCGCCAGAAGCCGTTTCACACGGCTGGTATAGACCAGCTTCTTTTTCGTGTGGCTGCGGTTGAGGTACCGGTAGTTCCACACCGTCAACACCAGATAGAACAGCAGCACAATCTTTGCCGCAATGGAGAGGATCTCCAGATGCAGGGGCCACAGCAGCAGCACCGCCGCCAGGGCCAGCACCCCATCCAGCGTCAGAATGCGAAACTGCCTGGCATTCTTCTTTATCCAGTGCAGATGCTCCCCGTTCTTGTAGCCGTTGAGCTGAAACATATGAAGGTTGAATTTGATCAGCGCCACGACCGCTCCTGTCCCTGCCAGCAGGCCGCAGACAAGCGTTATGATTTCCAGTTTTTCCAACAGATACATATCCTACCCCTCTATCTGAAAATATGACCGCAGCAGTCCCGCGAAAAGCTGGGGCTGCTCCAGGAAAGAGTAATGCCCCGCCCCCTCGATGGTAACCAGCGCGGCATCGGGAATCTTTTCTTCCATCAGCTTCCCGTCCGCCAGGGGCGTAGCGGTATCCGCAGTTCCCCAGACCAGAAGCGTCTCGTTTTTGATATTCGGAAGAAGATGGGACAGATCCTCATTGACCGCCCGCACCAGGCACTGGCGCATCATGGGCGTGGCGCTGCGGTAGTCCGCCGATCCCTGCTGACTCAGCCATCCGTCCACAGTCTCCGGAATCAGCCCGTACACAAAGGGTCTCATCAGAATCCATTTCCCGATCTTGAACACACGGATCTTTGCTCTGGTGGCAAAACTCTTTTTGGGAACAATGCCCGCGGCGTCCACCAGAAGAATTTTCCCGATCTCGAAACTGCATCCCTCCGCCGCCAGGCGGATGATCATCCTGCCGCCGTAGGAATGCCCGATCAGATGGGCTTTCTTTATATCCAGAGCGGACATAAACGTTTCAAAGAACCGGCAGTAGGCGCTCACATCCCAGGGTTCTCTCGGCTCGCTGCTGCCTCCAAACCCCGGCAGATCCAACTGCACCACCCGATACGCCGGCGCGAGTACCCGGGCAATGGAATCGTACACCTCCAAAGTGGTCCCCCATCCCTGCAGAATGACCACCGTCTCCGGGCCGTTCCCCGTTATTTTATAATTGATATCGTAACCGTCGATCGCTATCACGCTGTCTCCTCACTGTAACCGGCATGTATGGGCCGGCGCCAAAGTTTTTCATCGCTTATAGTATACCATTTTACACCCGATTGACAAGAACATCTTCCCAACCACCCTCTGACAGCAGCGAGCCCCTCCCTTGTCAAAGTACGCTATGCGAAATCGCAACTACAGAATGGAAATCCCGGGCGGCTGCCGCAGAAAAAAGGAAACGCGCCTTGCCGCCTCCGCCCGCCCCCACAGGTCCGAAACGATTCGCCGGATCAGTTCCTGCTCCCGAAACGCTTCCCCGTCCTCTCCGGCCCGGCTGGCCAACCCCATGCCGATCCGAAGAAGCTGCAGGTAGAGCACCACGCCGCCCTGTTCCCGGACGCAGCCGGTTCCGCGGACATAATAGCGGACGGCGTCCGACAACCGCCCCATCTCTCCGAAACAGACCGCCAGATTGCCGCAGAGCACCGCTTTCTTTTTCCGATAATCCGAGCGCTTCTTTCCGGTCCGCTCATTGATGCTGTAGAGCTGCAGAAAGACGCCCGCCGCCTCCCGATAGCGTTTTTCCCACAGGAAACCGAGTCCCGCATTGTTTAAGAGCAGCGTCTCGGTCCTGGTAAAATTATCCTCTCTCCACTCCTTCTGGAGACAAAAGGAGGAGCGGGTCATTGAAAATAGTTCCATGCATCTTTCCCGATACCCCGGCCCCGGCGCCTCGTAAATTCTCCGCCACAGAAGTTCCGCCGTCTGCCAGAACTGCCGTTCCATGACATCCTCCTCCGAATCCGCGTCCTTTTTCCACCACAGCAGAAGCTCCTCGGCACGCTCCACTCTTCCGCCCTCCAGCGCCTCCAGCGCTTCCCTGCGGTACTGTTCTCTCTCCGCCTCTCCGCTGCTGAAAAAATGGGCATAAGAATAGCCGGGCTCCCCCAGGCGTTCCATAATCTTCTGGAACCTCTGCCTGGAGGGAACCTGGCTTCCATTTTCCATCTTTGACAGAGAACTGGTGGAACAGATTCCCTCTGCCACTTCCTCCTGTGTCATTCCCTTCGCCTTGCGGATACTGCGAATTACCTCTCCAAATGTGATCTCATCCATATGCGCTCCTCTCATCTGACAGATAAGAGCATAGCATGTTCACGGGGAAAATCCCATCGGCGCTTCGCAAAGTCCGTTGACGAATGGTAGAAAACCCCAAATCCTAGAACTCGGGTTCAATCAGGCCGTATGTATTGCCCTTTCTCTTGTAAACCACATTGACCTCATCCGTCTCCGCGTTGCGGAACACGAAAAAGTCATGGCCCAAAAGCTCCATCTCCACACATGCGTCCTCCGGATACATGGGCTTGATGCCGAACCGTTTGGTCCGCACAATCCGGATATCCTCATCGTCATCCAGATCTTTTGTCATAAACTCGTCGTTGAATGCCTCAGCAGCGCTCTGATGCTTAGTAATCAGCTTGTTGCGGTATTTCTTCAACTGACGCTCTATCACTTCCTCCACCAGCTCGATGGAGACATACATATCGCTGCTCACCTGCTCCGCACGGATCAGCGTACCCTTGACCGGGATGGTTACCTCCACCTTCTGTCTCTCTTTTTCCACGCTCAGCGTTACCTGGACTTCCGTGTCCTGCGCGAAGTACTTGTCCAGTTTGGAAAGTCTGTCATTGACCGCGTCCTTGAGGCCGTCTGTCAGCTCAATATTCCTGCCTGTGATTGTAATTTTCATGATGACCAACCCCTTCTCACAAAGATTTGATATCCTCGAATATCATGGTTTCATTATACCATATTCCGATTCCCGGGCAATAGATTTTCCGATTATTTTCTGCTATACTGTCAGCGTAAAAGAACACCGAAAGGAGAACCGACATCATGAAGAAAACCGCATTTGTCTCCGGAGCCTCCAGAGGTATCGGAAAGGCTATCGCCGAAGCTCTGGCCGGGGAAGGGTATCATTTGGCTCTGACCTGTGAGAAATCCCGGGAAACCCTGGAAAAATCCGCACAGGCCCTCGCAAAAAATTTTCATGTACAGGTGCTGACCTTCTGCGGAGACATGGGCGATCCCGCCTTCGTATTCTCCATGGGGAAAGAAGTTCTGGCCTCCTTTGGCAAAATAGATGTGATTGTGAACAATGCCGGAATTTCCCATATCGGACTGCTGTGCGATATGACTGCTGAGGAGTGGAACCGCATCCTCTCTGTGAATCTCTCCTCCTGCTTCTATACCGCCAAAGCCTTCGTCCCGGCCATGATTTCCGCCAAATCCGGCAGGATCGTCAACATCTCCTCCATGTGGGGGACCGCCGGAGCCTCCTGCGAGGCGGCCTACTCAGCCTCCAAAGGCGGTGTCAACAGTCTTACCCGGGCGCTGGCCAAGGAGCTGGCTCCCAGCGGCATCTCGGTAAACGCCATCGCCTGCGGCGCTGTGGACACGGACATGAACGCGTTTCTCTCCTCCGAAGAGCGGACTGCCCTGGAAGAAGAAATTCCTGCCGGGCGCTTTGCCACCCCGGAAGAGGTGGCTGACACTGTGCTGACACTCTTAAAGTCCCCAACCTACCTGACCGGACAGATCGTTGGCTTAGACGGCGGTTACCTGTAGGTCTCTCTTCTCCTGCCCTGTCTTCCCCGGCGCTTACGCCGCAAGCGCCACAGAAAAGCCCCACCGTCTTTCCCCTGCCGCAAGCGCCACAGAAAAGCCCCACTGTCCTTCCCCTGCCGCAAGCATCGGGAACGCACCGCCGAAAAGGTCTGGCGCCTTTCTCGGCGCAAGCGCCACAGAAAAAGGAGATCCGCTTCCTTCCTGCGTGAACGCAAAGGAAGCGGATCTCCTTTTTCTGCTTTCGCAAAACTTATCGACATATTGTCGATTTTCCTGATTTTTTCGGAAAATTACGTTATGATATAAGAAAAATTTGTTTTGGAGGGTATTGAGGACATGACATTTGGAGAGAGATTACAGACACTGATCATATCGGAGCAGATTTCCCGGCAGCGGCTTTCCGAGTATCTGCACATATCTCCCTCCACA
>ERZ1643246.450-NODE-450-length-53290-cov-12.643186_pt1 | contig 53290 bp, 31 predicted proteins | sample MGYA00579265_ERZ1643246 | MGnify/ENA primary metagenome ERZ1643246 (study PRJEB29033, sample SAMEA4952261) | chicken gut metagenome | biome: Broiler Chicken; feature: Gastrointestinal Tract; material: Caecum | place: Ireland | collected 2018 | study: Broiler... | reverse complement strand
TTTTGCCGCTTATTCAAACGGATAAAATCGTTAAGCTAAGCTCGGATGCCATTGCACGCCACGTGAAAGATTACTTTGAAGGGCATCGCACGCACGATCTGCGTCATACTTTCATTACGCGCGCGCAGGAAGTTGCTATCCGAAGAGAAATTGTTTCTTTGTGGGTGGGGCATGCTCCCGATTCGAGCGTAACGAGCTTAATTTATACTCACTTGGAGTTCAATGAGCAGCTACAGCTGGACGAGATCAAAAAGTTCGATTATGTCCCGTAAACGGCCTGAAAAAATGTAAAAAACATACAATTTATTCCCCAAAACTTTCCCCAAAAGCGGTGTTTCACGGATTTTAGCTCCAATTTTTGTGAGTTTTGCGTGTTAAAATTAAACATTTAACATTCCGTTTTTTGGGGAAAGCTGAGGAGAGGATAGACGTAAAAAAGACAAAAAGAAAAAACCACGATATACAGCAAATTTTGTTAAAATCTACCATATATAGTGGTTTTTTGGTGCCGCTGACCGGACTCGAACCGGTACGAAATTTTATTTTCGAGGGATTTTAAGTCCCTTGCGTCTGCCAGTTTCGCCACAGCGGCATATGAAAATTTTATTCAATTATAGTTATTTTTGATCAAAAATAGAGGATGCCGTCTGATTTTAAGTCCCTTGCGTCTGCCAGTTTCGCCACAGCGGCATATCTAAATATTCAAGTGCAATTAAAGAAACGTTAGCGTCTTTATGATCTTCCTTTGCGAAGAAAGATAAGAAAATTATATCAAAATCATATATAAATGTCAAGCGTGTTTCAAATACGTGTCCTGGATTCTTGTAAATTCGTATTTTATAGAGGGAAGAATGATTGCGCAAAGCAAAAAATAATATAATTCCCCTCAAATTTTGTTCATAAAGTAAATATTATTGCATGCGGAGCTAATTTATGATATAATCGGCTGCGGAGGATGAGTATGAAAGAAAATCATTCCGCACAAGAGCAGACTTACGCAAGGGCGCAAGAATCATATGGCGCAAAGGAAGAAAGGAAAAAGGGGGTACTTTCTGCCGCGGCGGAAGATAAAAGTGTAAGTGCAAATTCAGATTCGGCGTTTGCCGCCTGCAAGAATGTGGGAGAAGGGGACTGTAGTTCCGAACGGACCGAAAAAAGAAGTGCGGGAAAAGAGCAACTCATTCAGATGCTCAAATTCACGGGATTCTCCATTTCGGCGGGTGTCATTCAGCTTGTATCTGACGGTATTCTGTGTGACTGGACGGGGTGGCTTCCCTGGTGGCCTGCCTATCTCATCAGCGTGCTTCTATCGGTCATATGGAATTTCACATTCAACCGTAAATTTACCTTTCGCGCCGCCAACAACGTGCCTGTCGCAATGGGGCTTGTCGTTTTATATTATTGTGCGTTTATTCCGCTTTCGGTGTTCGGCGGCGATGCGATTGCCGCGCGGCTTCCCGCTAATTTTGGATTGCTCGTGACATTTATGATGATGCTTGTCAACTTTGTCACGGAATTTATTTGGGATAAGTTCGTTGTGTTTAATGACAAGGTGACGCAAAAGATCGTCCGTATGTTTGAAAAGAAAAAAGAGGGTACACGGCAAGAAGACCGGGAATTTGAGAAAGGTTTTCCTGACAAGGAGAACGCAGATCACGGAGAAAATAGAAATAGTTAAAAGATAGGGAGCATATCCCGAAGATCTTTTCCAAGGAACAAACGCCGCCCCGAGGTTTTACCTCGGGGCGGCGTATAACATTTCGTGGTTACGTTTTAACGTGTACGTTCTCGTTATTTGTTTGCCAAAATAGATTGCAGGACGTTATCCGGCGCCTGTTCGTAGCGTGCAAAGCTTTCGGTGAACTTACCGCGTCCCTGCGTCATCGATCGAAGGCTTGTGGCATAGGTAAGAAGTTCGCCCTGCGGCGCTTCCGCTGTAATGACCTGCATGTCGTCCTGGGTATCCATGCCGATGATGCGTCCGCGGCGCTTGTTGAGGTCGCCGAGGATATCGCCGACATATTGTTCGGGAACGGCAATTTTAAGGTGAGAAAGCGGCTCCAAAAGTACGGGATTGGCGTTTTTGATGCCCTCTTTGAAGGCGATCTCTGCCGCTGCCTTGAAGGCGGCTTCGGAGGAGTCGACAGGGTGATAGCTTCCGTCGTAGAGCGTCGCCTTGACGTGGATGACGGGATAGCCTGCAAGGACTCCGTGAGGCAGGCACTCCATGAGCCCCTTTTCAACGGCGGGAATATATTGCTTGGGGACGGTTCCGCCGACCACTTCGTCGGCAAATTCGAAGTCTTTTTCGCAGGGCTCGAAGCGGATCTTGCAGTGGCCGTACTGACCATGTCCGCCTGTTTGTTTCTTATGCTTGCCCTCAACGTCGGACTTGCCGCGAATGGTTTCCTTGTATGCAACGGCAGGAGTACGGAACTCGGCATCTGCGCCGAACTTCGCTTTGAGTTTCTTCTGAATGACGTCGAGGTGAACTTCGCCCTGACCGCCGACCAATGTTTCGCCCGTATCGGGGTTTTTGCTGATCGTGAAGCTCTTGTCTTCTTCGGCGAGACGGTTGAGACCGCCGAAAACCTTGTCTTCCGTACCGCGTACCGCGGCATACACTGCCATATACAGAACGGGCTTGTGGAAGGGAATAGGGTCAAATTTGACAGGAGCGTTTTCGTCGCAGAGCGTATCGCCTGTTCCGGTATTGATGAGCTTGCTGACGGCTCCGATGTCGCCCGCACCGAGTTCCGCAATGGGTTCAAGCTTCTTGCCGCGGATAAGGTAGACCGCACTGATGCGTTCAGTGACGCCCGTGTTGGGGTTGAGGACGCTCATGCCTGGCTTCAAAATGCCGCGTGCAACACGCAGGTAGTTCATTTTTCCCACGAACGGGTCAACAGCGGTCTTGAAAATCTGTGCGGCAAAGGGCCCTTCGATGTCACAGGGGATTCCTACGACGGTGTTCTTCGTAAGGTCCGTTGCGGGCTGTTCGGCGCGTTCTGCGGCTTCGGGAAGATATTTGACGATCTCGTTCATCAGGTTGATGACGCCTTTATTTTGCAGGGCGCTTCCCGCCATGACGGGCACAACATTGATGTTGAAGATACCTTTGCGGATGCCGTGAATCATGTCCTCGCGCGAGAGGAAACCTTGCTCGAAGTACTTTTCCAGCAGCACGTCATCGTTTTCTGCCGCCGTCTCGGTGAGAGCCAGCTGCATCTCCTCGTAGTCGCGGCGATACTCTTCGGGTACAGAGATTTCTTCGGGTCCCGTACTCGTGAAATGGTACGCCTTCCCCGTCAGGGCGTTGGCGTTTCCCGTCATCTTCTTTCCGTCCATGATGGGAATCTGGATGGGGGCAAGCAGCGTCTTATATTTTTCGCGGAATGCCGCAATCGTGGCGGGATAGTCGGCATTTTCCTTGTCCATGCCGTTGATAAAGATAATGATGGGCTTCTTTGCCTTCAAACACAGCGAAATCGCCTTCTCCGCGCCGACTGTCACGGTACCGTTCGCGCCCGTTACGACGATCACTGCACCGCAGGCTCTGAGCGCTTCAGAGACTTCGCCTTCAAAGTCGTAAAAACCGGGAACGTCGATCAGGTTGATCTTGACGTCCTTCCAGGTAATGGAAGCGACGGAAAGCGAAACGGACATCTTGCGCGCAATTTCCTGCTCGTCAAAGTCGGAGACGGTGGTGCCGTTCTCGATCTTGCCCATGCGCTCAATGACGCCGCTGTTAAAGAGCATCGCTTCAAACAGTGTGGTTTTGCCTTCACCGCTGTGCCCGATAATGGCAACATTGCGGATATCCTTTGCCGAAATACTCATATTAAGACCCCTTATTAGAAATGCATTTGCGGCAAATTGTTCATTTGCAACAACTGCTGATATCTATTATACAGGAAATTGCGAAAAAATCAATACCAAACGCAAAAAAACTTGTAGATATATTCAAAAAACCCCAAAATAGGGCAGGACGAAAAAAGCAGACAGGCATTTTCGTAAAGGACGGAAAAAACGATTGCTTTTTTCGGCGATTTATTGTAAAATAGTCGGGTAATTGCAGAGATGGCGGAGCGGTCGAACGCGCACGATTCGAAATCGTGTGATGCAGGAATGTATCCAAGGGTTCAAATCCCTTTCTCTGCGCCAAGATAAAAAGTCGACATTTTCTGAAATAGAAGGTGCCGACTTTTCTTTATGTTAAAAATATGTTATAATGAAACAAAAGAGGGGAAATAAAAGTGAATTATACAAAGCAAGTAAGAGAGTATTGTGGAAAGCACAATAAGGGATTAATATTCTTAAAAGAAATTCTATATGCAATGATTGTCCTTGTGTATAAGTCCATAACGGCACAGATATAATAGTTTTTATTGTTAAAACGAAAATATGTAATGTCACTGACCCAAACTTGGTTTGGAGCAGAGGGATTGAATTGTTGATTCAATCGATTGTATTGTTTTGACAAAAAGAAGCGCACAGAGAAAACGGAACATGGGCAAAGTTTATTTGCTGAAAAATTACGATTTTTCGGAAAAGAAAAGGGGCGAAGATCTTGCGAGATCTTCGCCCCTTTTGAATGGCTGTGACGATTGTTGTTTTTGCGGACGCTTTTGAAAAGCTTCAAAAAGACAGGAAAATTTCAAAAAACCTGTCTTTTGTTGTTTTTGCAGACGTTTTTGGGAAGCTTCAAAAAGACAGGGAAATTTCAAAAGACCTGTCTTTTTGTGAGACCGTCAAAAACGGTTATCTTCTCTTTGCCTTTGCAAGAACTTTCAGGATGATCTGAATGATGCGCAGGATAGAAACGATGAACTGCATGATGTATTCCACCATGTAGCAGCGGAAGAGCTTTTTGACGGACGTATTTTCCTCGGGCGTGAGCATATTTTCGAGCATTTCCTCTGCGCGGACGATCGCCTTTTTTTCCACGGGGATGTTGAGAAGTGTCACGATAAATCCGAACAGGATAAAGACAGCGCTCAGGATAAGCGCGATGAGGGAAAACAGGACGGCTTCGATGAGAAAGATATCAAGCAGAATGCCCGCAAGAACGAGCGGAATAAACAGGGAAGGGGCAAACACGCCCAGCCCCTGCAATCTGCCGCGGATGATCATCTTTTTGTCGCCGTCGCGGTGCTGTTCGGCGAGTGCGACCTTCTGTGCGGCGATCGCGGCGGCGGTGACGCTTGTTTTTTGGATGGTAAGGATGCGCAGATACACCGTCTTTTTCATGATGCTGTAATGATTTCCGAAAAGGAGCGTGCGCAAAATGCCGCATTTTTTTACCTGAACGTCGGGCATGCCGTTTTCGTCCAGCAATTTGCGCGCGACTTGCTCCCCCGTGAGCCCGAGGGAGTTTTGCGTGCGGTTTCCGCGCCAATAGCCGACAATGACGAAGATCTGCGCAATGAGTGCGGCGAGGACGGCAATGCCGAGCAGAATGCTTGCAACGATGTAAGCGATGTCGATTCCCTGAATCTGTGCGGCAAGAATGCTATTCATAAGTCACCTCTCTACGATCAGATATATGGCTGCGGCGATAATTGCCGCGATGAGTATGATACGTGCGATCCATGAGCATGCCGTGTAGATCCTGCGTCTTTTGCGCGCAGTGTTATCGGCAGTATAGAGAAAATTTTCAAGCTGTGCGCTTCCTTCGATGACGGAGACGGCAGGGGCGTTGCGTGTTCCCGTCTCGTCGAGAAAATGCGAGAAACGAAGGCGGAGCACGGCATTCTTATTTTCCGTAAAGGAGACGCTGCAATCGAGGCTGTGCGGGAATTTGGAGTAGCGCGGCGTGAAGAAGCCCATGATCCCGACGATCCAGAAAAGCAGCGCATAGAGCGCCCAAAGGGGGCGGGAAAGCTCATGTTTTCTGACAAGGCGCAGAACGACGGTTTCCCCGTCTGCCTTGTCTGTTTGTATGTATTCCTTTCCTGCTTCCCTGCGGATAGGGAGAAGCTTTCCGTCACAGAAGACGCGCACATCCGCGCGGTTGAGCAGATACACTTTCATCGTTATAAGACCCCCGCATAGAAAATGACAGCGGCTACAACGGTGCATATCGTACTCAGAATCGCGGAAACCAGTCGCCCCGTCTGCGGCGTGCCGCTTTTGCGGACAATCAGCAGGTTGCCGATCAGAAAAATCACGGAGAGCACAAGAAAGACGGGCATGATCGTCTGATAGGCTGCCGATGTCGTCTGTACAATGACTTCCGCCTGTTCCATGCTCTCCATGTGAAACAGGGAAAGGAACTTTTCATTGAGCAGGATCGCGCCCAGCGTGATGATTACAAACATCGTCAGAATGACGATGCGCAGCACCGCTCCGAACGCCATGGCAAACATCATGCCGTATAAAAGTACGGGAACAAAGGCACAGACGGCGATCAGCCATCCGAGCCGCAGCATGGTCCCGCTCAGTCTGTTTTTCGCCTGCAGACGAAAGAGAGTCTTTTCCATAATCTCACACAATCTTTTTGATGTTTGTATTCTATCATAGATTCTTTCCCCTGTCAATAGCGTGGACATTTTTAATTCAGCGTTCTGTGTCTGGAAAATATTTCCTTATAAGCTACAGGCGCCCGCCAAACGGCGGGCGCCTGCTGCTTTGTTATCCTGATTGCTCAGGACTAAGATGGTCTCAAGCAGAGCTCGGTGTATTTGTTATCCTTATTTTGTTCAGGACTGGGAAAGACCGGAGCAGATCTCGGCGTAGTGGTTGTACATATCGCCGAAGCAGCCTTCAAATTTGGCGAATGCTTCTGTCTGTGTTCCATCCGCCTTGAGCCGCTCGTAGAGTGCGGAGGTCTGGTTCCACAGGTTGAGCAGATCTTCAAGATACGTCGTGGTCACGCCGTCTTCGCCCGTGCTGGAGCCGTCGGGATCCTGCTGGTAGGCGATATAAGCGATCTGCACTTTGAGCAGTCTGACGACGAGCGTCTGCATATCTTCGTTGTCCGCAAAGAGCAGTTGTTTTGCCGCCGTTTCCAGTCCGCCGTGGAAGAGGTTGAGCGAGTCGACGGAGAGCAGAAGAACTTGTTCGTCGGAACTGAGAGAATAGAACGCTTTGAGCATGTCGGAGACAGTCTGCGCATTGTTGAAGTCGAATTCTGTGCCGACATAGGGGATTCCCATCGCCTTGGCAGCCGTCCAGAAGTAGTCCGCATAGTCCGAAAGGAATTTGCGCAGAGCAGTTGCTTCTTCGTACTTGGTCTTCTCGATGCCGAGCGTTGCCAGATAGCGGGTATAGGCGTCGTCGGCAACATATACGCTGTAATAGAGGGGTTCCTTATAGTTGCCATCACCGTAGGGCATGAAGTAGTACGCATCTTTGATGTTCTGATCTTCGTTCGCAAGGATTTCGCCCGCGTAGATGCGTACGCGTTCGTAGGAGGCAAGGAAGGGCAGATACAGAGCGACGGGGTCCATGAAGTCGGTAAGGTCTTCAATGTACGTCTTTGCCAGCGAAGTGCCGTCAATGGCGTCTGCAAGCTTCTCAAAACTCGTCTGTGCATCTCCGAGGGACACTTCTTTGTACACCCACTCGGTGGAAGTCTGTCCGTCTGAGCCTTCGATCGTCTTTTCCTCAAAGCGATTAAAGAGGGTCACATAGCGGTTGTAGAAGAATCCGAGGTAGGAGTCAAAGGTCTCCTTGCTCGTGCCTTCCCAGGTGCCGTTATACGCCGTCTGCGCCTCCTGCATCCATTCGCAGAAGTTTTCGATATCTCCGTTCGCATACCATTCGAGAGCGAGCAGGAGCGACGTGAAGACGTCGTATGCGGTGTTTGCATCCTCCGAGGTGATGTCGACCTTCATTTCGGTGAGATAGTAGGTGTAAATGAAGGTTGCAAAGTCGGAGAAGAGCGTGTCGTGATCGGGATAGAGCGCCGTTGCGGGCAGATCGGGATAGAGGTAATAGAGCGACTGAATGAAGTACATCTGCTGGTTGGGCATGAGATTGACGAATGCCTCGAACATGGCGCGCGTCTTTGTGCCGAACTCATCGGTGTCGACATAGGTCGGGTCTTCGCTGTACTTCATCCACAGATCGAAGTAGTCGTTCCAGATCGCCTGAACAGCCTCGTCATAAGCCGATGCGCCGCGCAGTTCCAGATATCCGCAGGAGCCCGTGAGCATCTCGGAGAGGATGGGCGCATAGTAGAGCGTGTACAGGAAGGTGTACATGTCGTCATTGAGTGCAAGGATGGTTTCCGCCTGGTCGCTTGCCTGTTCATAGAAGTAAAGCAGAAGCGTGCTCTCCACCAGTTCAGGAAGCTCACCCGAAGATGGATCGTAGCTGTCTTTGTATGCCTGAAGAAGCGTCTGTGCCGACTGTCCGTAGGTATAGGTGACGCGCAGCTCCTCAAGCGGAACGGGGAACATCATCGCAGACAGGTTGTCGATCCTGCGCAGGGAGGACGCGGAGTCATTCTCGATCATATCGGCGTAGTAGTAGCGGTAGAGGATCTCGAAGAAGTCCTGTTTCTCGCGCCAACCGTTGAGCAGAGGATAGATGGTCGTGTTTCCCGTATCGCGGGCGTTGATCTCGGTGAGCGTCTGATAGACGTCGTCGATGGTACCTTCGGGCAGTTTCTTCAGGTCCTCCACCGTCCATTTCGTTCCGACGGCGTCATCAAGCGCATCGTGCGCTTCCACAGCCCATTCGAGGACTTCCCCGACGCGATTGAGATAGGAGGCTTCGGGAATGACGGAGGCAAGCGAAGGGATCGTGAGATCGACGTCAATCGTTTCACCCTCGATCACGGTGGGGGAATAGATGCGCGTATTTGCGCACTTGGCGTCGAGAATCCCGTTGTCGAGCATGTCGGCAAGCAGGGTAAGCTGCTTCATGTCGGCATCTTCTTTGTCGGCGATCTTTTCAGCACCGCGTACGGCGTCTGCGCGTGTCGCGCACAGATAGGTGAGTTCGCCTACTTCGTCGATCTCGAAAATGCCGGAGAACGCGCTCTCCACCGTTTCAAGCCAGGTGTTGTAGCCATAGACGACTGCAAGGCGTGCGACGGCTTCCAGTTCGGCCTGCGTGATGTAGGACGTCTTGGAAGAGGAGAAGCCGTAGTACATATTGAGCATCTCTACGGAGAGCTCTTTCATTTCTTGTTTTGCGTCCGCGGGATAAGCCATGCCGGGATCATCCGCGGTGGGATAGCGGTAGCATGCCCAGTCGAGCGTGGAGAGCTGTTTTGCCGCGTCCTTGAACTGAGAGACATCGCTGTAATCAACGGTGACTTCAAAGGTCGCCACTTCTCTTCCGCGATAGGAGACCGTGATGGTCTGCGTGGCGGAGGGGTTATCTGCCGTGACGGCGGAGGGCTTGAAGCCCGTCGTGGTGAGCTCGGAATAGCTGACGTTGCGCGTTGTTTTCCCGTCAGGACTGCTCAAGCGCAGCGATGCGCCGACGAGGCTGAGCTCGGTCTCATGGCTGCCGTAGGAAAGTTTGCGGGGCTTGACGAAGGTAACCTTCGGCTCCACGACGGCAACTTCAAACGTGCCTTCGTAGTGCTCGCCGTCCTTGTCATAGACAACGCTCAAAGAGAGCGCATCGTTTGCCTGGGTCGAATCGAAGCCCGTGATCGTGAGCGCCGCATCGCCTGCGGACACGGTGAACGGCGTTCCGTCGTCACGCGTGATATTGAGGCGGGGCTGTGCGTCCGTGAGCGATTCGCCGATGAAATAGACGTACGTCTCGGCTGCGCGGAAACGGGGAACGACCGTCACGGTGTACTGGATCGTCTTTTCGGCATAGGTGACGGTGATCGTCTGTTCGCCGAGCGTGTTTTTGTCATAACCGCTGACCGTGACGCCTTCTGCGTTGAGTGCGACCAGGTTGCCGTCCACGTTGAGCTTACCCTTGCTCAGGTCGAGCTCATTTCCGAGGACGTAGACGGTCTGCGGCTGGTTGTTCTTGTCGAGAGAGACGTTTTCCACCGATTTGCAGGCGGCAAACGTCATGAGCGAAGCGAGCAGCAGCAAAAATAACGTGATGCCCGAAAGCAGACTCTTCTTCATAAAAATCTCCTGTAGATATGATTTCTTCCGCGGATGTTTCGCGGGGATTTGTCATGCATTGGCGTTGTCCGCCGTCCAAACGGCGTACAGCGTGGTCCCGAAGGGAACACTGCTTAGCCCGTTGAGACTGTATTCGGCAGCTCCGCCTGCCTGCGTCGACCAGCCTGCAAAGGTGTAACCCTCGCGCACGGGTGCCGTGAGCTGGGTGCTCAGGTTGGTGTTCGAGATACTCGTCTGCGTCAGGACGAAGGAGACGAGTGCGCCGTCGGAGAAGGTGCATCCCCACACGACGGGGCGGTAGGAGGAGTTCCAGCGCGCGTTCCAGCTCTCGCCAGCCGCAGTCGCGTCGGTGTAGACCGTGAGCGCGTTGCAGCCGTAGAAGGCGTGCGTTCCGATCTCGGAGACGCTTGCGGGCAGGTAGATCCCCTGCAAAGAGGAGCAGTTGCGGAACGCCTGTTTGCCGATCGAGGTCAGGGTCTTGGGAAGACGGATGTTTGCAAGCGCGGTGCAGCCGAAGAAGGCATAGTCGCCGATGCTCTCCGCATTTCCGAGCGATACCTCGGAAAGCGAGGTGCACTTGTAGAAGGCATAATCCCCGATGGTGCGCACGCTGCCCGGAAGATGCGCCGCAGTGAGTGCGCTGCAGCCGTAGAAGGCGCGTTCGCCGATGCTCTCGATGCGGTTGCCGAACACGACGTCCGTGAGCGCCGCACACTTATAAAAGGCGCGCTCTCCCACGGAGAGGACATTGTCGCCGAGGATGACGCTCTTTAAAGAGCCCATGTTGGCGAATGCGTAGTTCCCGACGGCGGTGACGCCCTTTCCGATGACCACGGAGTCCACGCCCTTTTGCACGTCTCCGTTCTCCGTGCTGACGGTATATCCGCAGCCGTAGAAGGCGTAATCGCCGATCGAGGTGACGCTGTCGGGTATGACGAGCTCGTCATAGTCGGTGTCTGTGGAGGCATTGCCGAGCGCGCACTTGTAAAATGCGCTTCTGCCGATCGTCTTGAGCGTCTGAGGCAGTCCTGCGACGGTGTCGTAGCGCTGTTCCGTCTCATTGTAGATGCGCGTAGAGAGGGAAGCAAGGTTGTCGCAGTGATAGAAGGTGTAGTCTTCGATCGCCGTAAGCGTTGAGGGCAGGACGACCTGCGTGAGGTTGGTGCACTGATAGAACGCGCTTCTGCCGATGTGTCTGACCGATTCGGGGATGGCGGCAGAGGTGATAAAATCACAGCCGTAGAGGGCATAGTCGGCAATGCCGGCGGTGCCTTCGGGGAAGGAGAGGGAGCCGTAGGAATCGTTGTCCTTGCACTCCACGAGCCAGTTGCCCGCATACACTTCACGGGTAGCGTTCGTCCAGAGTCCCGAATCGCGGAAGGCGTACATGCCGACCCGCTCTAAGGTATCGGGCATAGTGATGTCCGTGAGCGCGGTGCAGCCGCGGAAGGCGTAGTCACCGATGGAAGTAAGAGAACTCTGTGTGAGCGTGCCGTCCTGCAGTTTGCCGAGAATGGCGTTTGTAAGGCCCGTGCAGCCCGAGAATGCCTCGTCGCCGATGCTCTCGACCCCGCCGCCGATGACGACGTTTGCAAGCGATTTGCTGTCCTTGAACGCCCCTGCGCCGATATAGCGGACGCTGTCGGGAATGACGAGCGTCGCGTCGAAGTTGTCATAGCCGTCAAAGGCGTAGTCGGCGATGCCTGTGGTGCCGTCTTCTAAGGTGACGGGGGAGGCGGTGTCCTTTGTGCCGAGGAACCAGCCGTCGACGTAGGTCGCGCCGCTCTCCTGCCAGAGCCCCGTTTGGTGGAACGCCTGTTTTGCGATCTGTTCGACGCCGCTGCCGAGCGTGACGTCTGTAAGGGCGGTGCAGCCGTAGAACGCCTGCGTGCCGATCGAGCGGACGTTGTCGCCGATCGTGACGGCGGCAAGCGCGGTGCTTTCTGCAAAGGCATAGTCGCCGATGCTCTGCACGTTCGCGCCCGCAGTGAATGCAGTGAGCGAAGTACAGCGGCGGAAGGTGTCCGTTCCGATGGCGGTAATGCCGCTGCCGAGCGTGACGGACGAGAGGGCGGAGCAGGCGAAGAAAGCGCCGTCGCCGAGGGATTTCACGTTGTCGGGAACGGAGACGCTTGTAAGGGCGCTGCAGCCGTTGAACGCCTTTGTCCCGATGGAAGTAAGCTTTCCTCCGAAGGTCACGGACGGAATGTCGCGGCAGTATTCAAATGCCTGCGCTCCGATCGAAGTGACGCTGTCAGGGAGCGTGAGCGCGCTTTCGAGCACGCGGCAGCTCTGGAACGCCTGATCGCCGATCGTGAGGAGCCCTTCGGAGAGCGTAATGCTTTTGAGTTCGGAGCAGTTGGCGAATGCCTGCGCTCCGATCTCGCGGATGTTGCTCCCGAGAGAGACGGAAGTGACGGTGTTCTTGTTATAGAATGCCTTGTCGCCGATGCGGATGACGGGAAGTCCGCGGTACACGTCGGGGACGACGATGTCGCCCTGCGCAGCGCCCAGTCCCGAAACTTCAAAGGCGGTGTTGCTTTCGATCTGGCGGAAGGTGAGTCCTGTCTCGTGTTCACGCGTGAAGGAAATGCTTTGCGACCAGGCGGAGTCGGTGTAGGTATCGCTGCCGCTTCCGACGACCGCTTTGACGCGCAGGGTATAGCTGCCTTCGCTGAGCCGTTCGAGAGAGTAGGAGTTCTTGCCCGAATCGACTTCCTGGGAGCCGCCGTTTCCGTCGATGCGCACGGTGTAGTAGTCGGCGCCGTTGACGGGGTTCCATGAGAGCGTGAGGGTGATCTCGTCGATATTCACGCCCGAGGGGGCGGGCAGCGGTGTCCCGCATGCGGTGAGGAAGAGGAGCAAAGCTATCAGCAGGAAGGGGAGAAAGATGCGGACGAGCCGCTTTGAGTGCTCAGAGTAGGTCATCTTATTTCTCTCCTTGCGCTTTTGTATTGGTATCGTTGAGTTCTTTCATTGCTTTTTTGTCCCGGATGATCTCGTGCAGCCACTTGAATTTGAACTTTCTGACGGCAATGTCCAGAAGGATGCAGACCATGATGACGATCAGGAAGGGAAGAGCGGGATTGGTTGTCTTGCGCAGGAACTTCTCGAAGGTGGCGAAGATCTCCACGGGATCGGTGATGACTGCGCCGCCGCCGCTTTGGGCGAGCGAGGCAAGGAAGTCCGCTCCGTCCTGGGCATCGCGGATGGCGTCGTATTCATCGGAGTAGGAGAACGTCTGCGTGAGCGTGATGTCCGCAAGGACGTTGCCTTCGGCGTCGATCTTTTCGATGAGGATGGAATAGACGCCCGTGCACATGATGGAGAAGTTGAATCCGACGTTGTTTCCGACGGGCACGACTTCCACGCCGCTTGCGTAGTAGTTCTTGGCGGCATCGGAGAGGGGCGTGACACTCACGCGCACGCTCTCGCCCTCTTTGCAGTCGGTAAAGACGTTGAGACGGGTGGAGTAGTTGTCGGTGGTCTTTTCCCAGACGAAGTCATTGCGGTCGGGTTCGGGCGGCTGCAGGGGCGCGAGGCTCTCTGCGATGTTCTTGACGAGCTGTCTGCCGATGGCGTCCGCGATGAACTCCGCCGACCAGTATCCGCTCAGATCGCACATGAAGCTGCCCACGTTCCCTGCGCCGAATTTCCATGACGCATAGATGGGAATGTACTCATAGACAAGGGGTACGCTGACGGAGTCATCCTTGACGCGGGTGCCGTAGTAACCGTTGAGCATGGGCAGGATGACGGAGGCGTCCATGCCCGCAAAGATGGGAGACTGATCTCCGATCGAAGGGGTGAACTCGATGCCGTCCTGCATCTCCGAGAGCGTCACGGAGGCGAGGTCCTGCTGCATATAGCTGCCGACCGCACCTGCCGCAATGGGCAGAGGTACGTTGTAATGGTTGCCGTGTCCGCGCTCTGCGGTCTTTTCCATCTGCGTGAAGTTGCTGCCGCTTCCGCTCATGCCGAGCGTGATCACCGACATCGTGATGCCGCGCTCGTAGTTCCAGTCGATATATTTGCCGTAGGCGTTGGCGTCGTTATCCGACGTTGCCTCAAGGTGATCGAACGGGTTGCCGTCCGTGATGAGGATGATGTGCTTTCTGTCCACATCGATGGGAGCAAGCGCTCTGCCTGCGCGGTCGATGGCGGGAGAGAACACCGTTCCGCCGCTGCCCGCGCTGTCCTCGCCCTCGCCCAGATGGCGGATGGCGTCGCGGATGGTCTCTTTCTGGGAGACGGGCAGCACCGTCACTTCCTCGGTCGCGGAAGTGCTGAAACTCATGACGCCGCAGTAGTCGCGGTCGCTGAGCGTGTCGAGCGTCTCTTCTGCGCCCTGGAGGGCGGCTTCAAATCTGCCCTGGCTCATGGAACCCGAGCAGTCAATGACCAGCATGACCGCGATGGGCGGGGAGTAGTCGATCGCCTGCACGGGGAGCATCTCCTGAAGAAGAGAGCCTGCGAGGTCCTCGCGGTTGTAGGCATGGGGGACGGGATTGCCGTCCGCGCCGATGTCGTTCTCGCCGCCGACCGTCAGCATGCTGCCGCCGAGGTCGTACACATATTCATACAGCGCCTGATCGAAGCCTTCGGGCATGCCGGGAGCTTTGAGATCGGAGTTGGCGATGTTGACGAGAACCACCTGCTGATAGGCGCACAGCTCTTTTGCGGTTGCGGGCAGTGAGGCGATGTCGTCGTGAATGTTCATGACGCGCACGGTGTAGTTTTCGGACAGGATGCCCTCAAGCTCCGCCGCCTCGCCCACATGGTTTTCCAGAATGAGGATATCCTCAAAGACCGAGATATCGAGACTGGTCTGGAAGACGTTGTTCTGTGTCACGAAATCGTTGCCGCTCTCGATCGTAACAAGAAGATCGTGCATCCCCGCCGACTGGAAGACGTGGGGAATGGTGAGCGTCTGTTCGCCCTTTTGCAGGGTGAAGGAGAGGGGCTCGTCTGCGAACTGCTTGTCCGAGAGGGTGACGGTGACGTTGGTCGGCTCCTCGATGGAGCTCTCCACCGTGAGGGAGAGGTTGACCGTCTGCCCGAGCACCACGCGATCGGAAGGCAGGCTCGCGCCCGTGAGCTGGATCTCGCCGCGCTGTTCATCGGGGAAGCAGACGGTGTCGATCTTGACGCCCGTCGCGGAGATGATCTGCGCCGTTGTAAGCGCGTCTTCGTCCGTTTCGAACCCGTCGGAGAGAAGGACGATTTTGGAGGTCTTGGGATTGGTGAACTGCTCTGCCGCAAACTTGAGGGCGGCGGAGATGTTGGTCGCGCTCGTGTCGGGCGTCTGTGCGCCGAGATACTGGCGGTACGCCTCGCGCGCGTCATAGGAGAGCGGCGCGGCATAGACGGGCTCGAGCCCGAAGGTCACGATGCCGATCTTGTCGTTTTTGCCGCAGACGTTGACGATAGACTGAATGTAATCGTCCCTTACGTCCGACTGCTCGGAGCCGCTGTCCGATGCGTCCACCACGATGAGCAGTTCGTTCTCGCGGTTGGGGACGGTATAGGAGAAGGAGATCCCTGCAATGAGCGTCACGCACAGGGTCACGCAAAGCGCGTGCAGAACGACGGAGATGACGCGGTTGCGCGTCCTGCGGAACTTCTTGGGAAGGCGCAGGAAGGGGATGAGCGTCAATAAAAGCGCGGGGATGAGGAGAAACAGGAGCCAGGGATTTGCAAAACCGATGCTGAAATCAGACATAATTCATCGCTCCTTTTACAGATTTTCCCGCGCGTGCAGGAGCCATTCCACGACGAGCAGAAGGAGCGCCGCCGAGGCAAACCAGATGAGCAGATCAACTGTGCCCTCTTCCTGCGAGGCGTCCGCATAGAGCGTTGGAAGGCTTTCTTCGACTTTTGAAATGTTGCTTTCGGAGGCGGGGATGTGCACAAAGAACTGCTCCACGACGGGCGCGCCCGCCATGTTGGTCTGTGTCACGGTATAGTCCCCCGGCATGTTTGCGACGATCTGTGCGGGCAGGGAAGTAAATTCATACTTCCCGTCGGGTCCGTCAACGGAGAGCGACTCGCCGCGCGCGTTGAGCTTCACGGTCTCGCCCACTTCAAAGGCGTTGGACGTGAGCGTCGCGGGAATATAGTATTGGAATAAATTGTACATCATGATGGGGAAATCGGGCGTCACGCTGTAGTCGGACTGTGAAAAGCTGATCGCAAGCACCACAATTTTTGCATTCGGCTCGTTCTTTGCGAGCAGGATGGGTTCACCGTTGCAGTATAACAGCTCCGAGTATCCTTCGCTCGGATAGACGCGGCGGTATTCGCTGATCGTCGGAATGCGCGCAGGGTCCATAAGCGCTGTGATGGGGTGCGGTTCTCCCAGGGCAAGCGTGAAACTTCCGCCCGTCTTTTCGATATCGCCAAGCTGCAAGCCGCTTCCCGTGGGCGCCTTGTCGGGGTCTGCAAAGAGCACGACGCCGTCCGTCGGCGTGACGTCGGGCATGGTGTGTTCAAAGACGTAGAGGTCGAACCCTTCGGTCGCCGCTTTGGAAGGGGAGGTCTCCACGATCTGGATGTTCCACTGATTGCGCTTGATCTCGCGCAGGGAGCTTAAAAGATCGTAGAAGAAGTTGTTGGGCTGACTGCTCGAATACTGAATGCGGATGGTCTGTTTGGTTCCGCCGTATACGTTGAAGGCGTTGTCGCGCTGGAAGGTATCCTGCTCGTCCACGTGCACGTACATCTCACGGAAGGAGAGGATGGCTTCGCCGCTGCCTTCAAAATCGGCAGCGGTGAACGTGATCGTCTTTTCGGGTTCAAGGTCGGTAAAATACTCTGTCTTGGTCGCAACGCGCGGCGAGGAATTGGCCTCGCCGTTGACGCCGATGAGTTCGCAAGTCACCGTCATCGGCTTTGCCTGACCGTAGCAGCCCGCATCCACCGTAAAGGAATAGGTATTGCTCTCGCTGAGCACGGGGGTCACATTGAGGACGGCGGCGTTCCAGTCGTCGTCACCCGAGACGTCAACAACGGTGAATCTTCCCTGATCGAGGTACTGCGTTCCCGTGTAGAGGATGACCTGTGCTTCGGGATTGACGTCGAGCACGTCCTGCGCAAGCTTGGCGGCGCCGTCGATGTCCGCCGCGCCGTAGCCGCAGGTGTTGTCGCCGAGCAGGGCAAGCTGACGCTCGATCTCGTCGGGATCTTCCGCCGTGAGACGGGAGATCGCAAAGTGTGCATCGCCGTCGGCGATGATCACGGACAGAATGCCGTCCTCATGCTGAAAGGTGGTCTGTGCAAGCTCTTTGACGGATGCGATCGCCCGATCGAAACGCGTCTCGTTGTCCGAGGCGACCATCATGCCCGCAGATGCGTCGATGATGGCGACCTTCTCGTTTTTGGAAGGCGCGGCGGCGATCGCAACGGCAGGCTGCGCCATCATCACGGCAAGGCACGCGAGAAGCAGCAGCTGCAGGATGAGGATGAGAATGTTGCGCAGTCTGCTGATGGGCATGCGGTTTTTTTTGTACTTTAAACTCAGCTTCCAGACAAAGGTACTGGAAACGAGCTTTTGCTGGTAGTTGGGGCGAAGGAGATAGATGAGAAGAAGGACCGCAAGAGATAATAGGCCCAACAGCCCCAAAGGTAGTAATAAAGTCATTCTAATATCCCGGTTTTCAGCAACTCGCTGAAAAGTACTCTTTCGATCGGCTGATCGGTTCTGACCGACACGAAGCCCGCTCCGCGCGATGCGCAGAAGGAGTTCATATCGGCAAGGTAGTCGTGAAGTGCTTCTTCATAGGCCTGCTGCATGCTGCGCGTGATGCGCAGTTTCATATTGCGGCCGTCCTCTGCCGCTTCCGATTCGGAATCGATGAGGCTGATTCTTCCGCTGTAGGAGGGGTCTGCCTCCTCGGGGGTCATCACCTGTACGAGCAGGACCTGCCTGTTTTTGAAGCAGAGGTAATCGACGGCCTTTTTCCAGTCGCTCTCGGTGAAGAAATCGGAGATGATGACGCTCAGCCCGTTGCCTTGCGAGAGATCTCCGCAGTTTGCAACGGCATTGCCGAGGTCTGCGTCCTCGCTGAAGTCGATCGCGTCGAACTGCCCGACGGCGCGGAAAAAGGCGTTCTTCCCCACGATGAGTCCGTAGGGGTCGGACGCGACCTTTCCGTGAATGGTGCGGAAGGTGAGTTTGTCCATGTTATGCACCGACAAAAAGCCGAGTGCGGCGGCAAACGCAAGCGCGTATGCCGCTTTCTTTTCGCTGACTCTGCCCATGGAGGCGGAACAGTCGAGAAAGATCTGCGTGTGCATCTGCCGCTCGTCGGTGAACAGTTTGAGGAAAAACTTTTCAAAGCGGCTGTAGAGGTTCCAGTCGATGCGGCGGATATCGTCGCCGAGCATATACTCACGGTAGTCGGCGAATTCCACCGTCTGACCGTAGGAATTGACGAGGTGTTTTCCGCCGAAGAAACCCGAAAGATCTTTGCGCAGACTGAGCGCGCACGTCTCCAGGCGGCGGAAAAACTCGTCGTTGAGGTAAGATACCTTCATTATTTTCTACCGAACCTGCGCTTTTTTTCTTCCTTTGCGGGGGCAATCTCCTCGGACGCGGCGAAAGCTGCGTTGTCCGTTTTCTCTGCGGCTGCGGCTTTTTTCGCATTGTCTGCGCCGCTCGTTTTGCCGACTTCCGCAATGATCATGCGGATGACTTCGTCGGGAGCGATGCGCTCTGCGATCGCCTCGAAGTTCATCTTGATTCTGTGGCGAAGAACGGGAAGCGCGAGTTCGTTGACGTCCTCCTCGCTGACGCTCAGGCGTCCCTTCATGAGCGCCTTGACCTTTGCCGCCGAGATGAGCGACTGTCCCGCACGGGGGCTCGCGCCGAGGCGAATGTACTTCTTTGCCGCTTCGGAGGCGCACTCGCTGTCGGGGTGGGTCGCCGAGCACAGCCGCATCGCATAGCGCATGAGCTGTTCGGAGACGGGGATCTGGTTGGCGGTTGCGCGCATGGCGAGCAGTTCCGCACCGCTGCAGGCGGCTTCGGAGACTTCCGCCATCGTCTTTTGCGTCATGTTGACGATGGACATGAGCTCGTCAAGGCTGGGGTTGGGAACGATGAGCTTGAACATGAAGCGGTCCATCTGTGCCTCGGGCAGGGGATAGGTACCGTCCTGCTCGACGGGGTTCTGCGTCGCAAGCACGAAGAAGGGCTCGTTCATCTTTCTCGAGACGCCCATGACGGTCACGGTGTGCTCCTGCATTGCCTCAAGGAGCGCCGACTGCGTTTTCGGGGTCGCACGGTTGATTTCGTCCGCAAGGATGATGTTGCTGAAGATGGGGCCGGGCTGGAACTGGAACTGCGAGTTCCCGTTCTCGTCCTTTACAATAATATTGGTACCCGTGACGTCCGCGGGCATCAGGTCGGGTGTGAACTGGATACGCGAGAAGGGGAGATCGAACACACGGCCGAGCGTGCGGACGAGTCTCGTCTTGCCGACGCCGGGGACGCCCTCCAAAAGGACGTTGCCGCCTGCGATCATCGCAATGACCGTGCCCTCCACGACTTCGGTCTGTCCGATCACGTCGCGGCGGATCTGTGCAAAGATGTTTTCGCACTGTTTGCTGAATTGCTGTACGCTCTGTTCTGTAATCATGGTTTTTGTATTCCTTAAAGTAATATAGTATCGGTAAATGTGCGGGAAAAATCCATTGTGCCTGTGTCTTAACGTAGAAGATCAGAGACTGCCGAAATATTTTTCGATGAATTCGCGCAGTTCCTGCGGAAGTTCGCCGCCGTTCTTGATGATCTCCATCGCCATGTCGTAATAGGTGTCAAACACGTCGCGGTAGTCGGTGCTGCCGTCGATGATCTGGTTGCTGTCCGACCAGCCGCCGCCTGCGCCTTCGCCCTGACCGTCGCCCTGGCCTTCGCCTTCCTGACCGCCCGAGCCTTCGCCGCTGCCTTCGCCCGTGGAGCCGTCGCCGTCGCCTTCGCCGCTGTCGCCGCCGTCGCCGCTTGCGCCGGAGCCGTCGTTTTCGTCGGGGTCGGGGGCGTTCTGGTCATAGTCGCCTTCCACGTCGTCGGAAATGCTGCCGTCTTCGTCGCCGTCGCCGTCCTCGCCGATCTCCTCAAAGATCGCCGTCACCGTAAGATCTGCCGTAATGCCGCGATCGGTGCGCTGCGTGGTCTTTCCGCCGTCGCTCCAGCGGACAAACGTCCAGCCGTCCTCGGCAACTGCCACAACGGGCGTTGCGTCCTCGCCCGAGGTGAGGATCTGATCGGCTTCACCCTCGATCTCGCCGCCTTCTTCCACAAGATAGCTGACCGTGACGAATTTCTCTTGCTCGGGCGTGACAATCCCGGGATCGGGGATGATGCCTGCCTGCGTCAGTCCCGTGACCGTCGTCATGCCGATCGCCGCAACGAGCAGAATGCCCAGTGCGGCAGACGCGCCCTTGGGAAGGGTATAAAGGCGGAATGTCTTCTTGACCTGACGGGGCGAAACGCCGCCGATCTGTGTGGTTGCGTCCGAGCGCTGCAGTCTTGCCATGGGGGTATCGACGTCGCGCAGTTCCGCCATCGTGACGGCGCGCTCTTCGAGTCCCATGCGGTCGATCTGACGCACCACGTCCTGTTCGGTGGGGCGCAGGCGCAGGAAGTATAAAAGAACTCCGCTCACGAGCGCCGCGCCGATCCCGATGCCCACCGTGAGCCAGATGCTTCCAAAACTCAACAGCCAGCACAAAAATGCCGTAAGGAAGGCGGCGCCTGCACCGATCATGACGCCGAATCCGACCGACGAGACGATCGCGGTTGCGATCATGCGCTTCTTATAAGTTTGCAATAGGTCTTGTTTCTTATCCATAGTACTCCTTTTCGTCCGGGCGGGAGTCGTGCTCCCGCCGAACGGAAATTTGGATGATTTTTTGTCTGTGCCGTAAGCGATTACGGCTTTGTTGCTTTCTCGCCGCAGTTTGTTACGATGTCCCTGCATCGCAGCATTTACAGCTTTGTTTCATTCTCGTCGCAGCCTGTTACGTTTTTTTAACGCAACAGGTTACGGCTTTTTAGTTCCCTTGCTCAATCGCTCATGGATTTTGCCGAAAAGGAACAAGTGTGTTTTTGTCTTTGTTGCAGGCAATTACGACTCAGTCGTTGCGGCAGTATATTCGATCTTTGCGCTGCATCCCATCTTCCACGACGAATTCCAGCCCATTCCGTTGTTGACGGGATCGTCTCCCTCTGCGAAGGGAACAACGATGGTCTGCGAAGAGGTCCAGTAGCGGAACGCCTGACCGTCGACCTTTGCGGAGGCGGGGATGACGAGCCGTTCGATCTTCGAGCAGGAATTGAATGCGCGGTATCCGATGCTTGTAATGCCTTCGCTCAAGGTAACGCTCGTGAGAGAAGACATGCTGAAGAACGCATATTCGCCGATGGAAGCTCTTGCGGGCAAGTTGACGGTGGTGAGTTTGGATGCACCCTGGAAGACGCTGGCGCCGGAGAATCCGCCGTTGTAGCCGACGAGCTCGAGGGGCTGTGTGCCGCCATCCTCAAAGGTAACTGTTTCAACTGCGGTGCCCGAGAAGAGACCGTCGGGGCCGAGATGAGTGACATCTTTCGGGATTTTGAATGTGGTCATGCCTGTAGGGACGAAGACGAGGTTCCATTCCATATCATAGAGTGCGCCGAACGCCGCCTGATATGCCGTGTTGCCCTGTGCGACCGTGACGGACTGCAGACCCGTATTTGCCTTGAGTGCCTGAAGGAAGGCATCGGAAGTGAACGAGGCGGGCAGTTCAAAGGAGGTAAGGGTGGTGCTCATCAGGATGATCTCTGTCTTGTCCTTGTTGTACAGCACGCCGTTTTCAAGGGCGAAGGAATTGCTTCCTTCGTTGAGTTTGATCTCGGCGAGCGCCGTGCAGCCCGAAAATGCCGTGGAGGCAATGGACGTGAGCGAAGCGGGGAAGGTGACGGAGGCAAGAGCAGCGCAATCCAGGAACGCGTTGTCACCGATTGCGGTAAAGCCTTCGGTGAGAACGAGGTTCTTGATGCCTGTTCCTGCAAAGGCATTGGCGCCGATCGTTCCCGTGCCCGCTCCGAAGGTGACGGACGTGAGTTTTGCGCAGTGGAAGAATGCATATGCGCCGATCACGGTGTTGTCGGGCAGGACGACGGATTCCAGAGCGGAAAGTCCGACGAACACGCCCTGACCCATTGCGCCGGTCTGGAGCTGAAGTCCCTGCGTACGGCCGTCCTCATAGGTGATCGTTTTGATTGCCTTTCCGTAGAACAAGGTGTTTTCGTTGGCATCTTTTACGGTCAGAGAGGTGACTTCCTTGGGAATGACGAATTCCGTCATGGCTGCGGGGATGAGCAGCAGATTCCAGTTCACGTCGTAGAGTGCGCCGCCCGAAGTGCGGTACACGGGGTTGCCTTCCTCGACGGTGATCTCTTCGAGCCCTGCGGCACCGCTTAAGATCGCGGGCAGGTTCTCCGTTGTGAGTTCTGCGGGGATGCGGAAACTCTCGATCGCGGCGGGCATGAACAGGATCTCTGTCTTTGCCGCATTGTAGAGTACGCCGTCTTCCACGGTGAGTGCGGTATTCGCGGAATCGAGGTTGATCGACTTGAGTGCCGTGCAGCCGTTGAATGCCGTGGCGGCGACAGATGTGACGGTCGCCGGAATGTTGACGGACACAAGTGCGGTGTTGTTCTGGAATGCGTATTCGGGAATGGCGACGAGGCCTGCTTCGATGCGCACCTCTTCGAGGAGGGTGCAGCTGCTGAACGCGTAGTTGTCCATGCGCGTCACCGTTCTGGGAATAGTGATCTGCGTCAGCTTCGTGGATGCGAATGCAAGGCTGCCGATCGTCGTCACAGAGGAGGGGATGGTGAAGCTCTCAAGGCTCGAACCCTCGAATGCGGATGCGCCGATCACGAGACACTTGCTTCCTTCCGCGAAGGTCACGCGCTTGAGCGAAGTCATATTCTGGAACAATCCGTAGCCGCTGCCGTTTTCGGCGTCCTTGCCTGCAATTTCCGTAAGGCTTGCGGGAAGTTCGATCTCTTCGAGGCTCGTGCATCCCGAGAACGTGTCATAGGAGAGCGTCTCGATCTGAGAATTTGCCGCAAAGGTGATTCTTGTGAGACCAGAACAGCCATAGAAGGTCTCTGTTCCCATCGTGTGAAGGGTGGAGGGCAGACTGACCGAAGTCAGCGCGCTGCATCCGTAGAAAGTGGCATCGCCCATGGTCGTCAGTCCTTCGGGAAGGACGGCGCTTTCAAGAAGCGTACAGCCTCTGAACACGCCGTTTCCAAGGACGCGCAGCCCCGCAGGGAGAGTGACGTTGACAAGGTCGGTATTGCTGAATACATTGTTGCCGAGTGCGGTGAGCGAGCTGTTTGCCGCAAACTCGATTTCGGCAAGAGAGGAGTTGGTGAATACTTCGTCGCCGAGTGCGCTCACGCCTGCGGGAAGCGAGACGGAGGAGACGGCGGTATTGTTGAATGCACGGTCATCGATGACCAGCTGTTTGCTCTCCGCCGCGAAGGAGATCGTTTCCAGACTCATGCAGTTGGAGAAAGCGTTTGCGCCGACGCGCTCCAGGGAGGCGGGCAAGGTGACCTTTGTCAGGCTGACATTTTCGGAGAATGCCTTGTCTGCGATCTCCGTGGTGCCGTCGGGGACGGTATATTCCGCATCCTCACGGGTGGGCAGGTAGTAGACGAGGGTCGTCTTATCCTTGGAGAAGAGCACGCCGTCAACGGAGCTGAAGTTGGGATTGTTTTCGCTTACCGTGAGGTCGGTCAGCTTCTTGCATCCGAGCATGGCGGGATCGAACGAGGAGAGCGAGGCAGGCAGGCGCAGGGAGACGAGCTCATTGCAGTTGAGGAAGGCGCCTTCGCCGATCGCTGCGACGCTGTCGGGGAGCTCCATATTGACGAGGAGGCTGCATCCCGAGAACGCGCCTGCGCCGATCTGTTTGCAGACGCTGTCTGCAGGGAACGTGATCGCCGTGAGCTTTTTGCAGTTTGCAAAGGCGTTTGTACCGATGCGTTCTGTGCGGGCATCCACTTCCACAGTCCCTTCCTTTGCGGGCGGGCAGTAGACGAGTTCTTTGAAGTCGCTCGTGTAGAGAATACCGTCCTTGGAGGCGTAGAGCGCGTTGCCCTCCGTGATGGATACAGAGTTGAATCCGTTGCCGTCATCGTCGGCGGTGGGGAATACGCCTGTTCCGTTCGCAAGAGCGGGGATGGTCGTGCTGCCCGAGGTGAAATCGCCGAGCCGCTTGGGAAGGTTCATGCTGAGCAAAGACTTGCAGCCGCTGAATGCGCTCGTGCCGATGGTGAGCACGCCTTCGTCGCTCTCTTCAAAGGTGACGGAGGTAAGACCGCTTTCGAGGAACGCTTCATTGCCGATCGCAATGACGTCGGTATTTTTGACGCTTGCGGGGATGGTGATGGCGCTGAGCGCGGAAGCATATCGGAATGCGCCCTCGCCGATGGTCGTAAGGTTGCTCTTCGTGAAGTCGCTGTCTGTGTACTGATCGCCGAACGTGACTGTCTCGATCTTCGAATTGCGGTCGAACGCGCGCTCTCCGATGACAGTGAGCCTGCCGGGGAAATGGATTTCCGTGACCAAGGTCTCGTTGAGCACATTCCCCGTATCGTTGCCGTAAGTCGTGCCGAAGGTGAGCGGCGCGGTGCCTTCTTCAAAGGTGAGCGAAGTGAGATCGTTGCAGTCGCTGAATGCATATGCGCCGATCAGGGTGACGGAGGCAGGCACGCGGAAAGAGGAGATTTTTGCTTTGCTGAACGCATATGCGCCGATCGTCTCCAGCGCGGAACCTTCTTCAAAGGTGACGGAGGTGAGATACCTGGTGTAATCGCTTCCTTCAAAGGCATGATTGCCGATCGTTTTGACCGTCGCAGGGATGGTGAGTTCGAGCGCTTCGCCCGTCTTGTAGAACGCATAGTCGCCGATGGACACCGTACCGCCCAGATCGAGAGCGGCAAGGCTTTCGTCGTCATAGGTTTCGTAGCTGTAATAGCTGATTTCCGCAAAGGCATATGCGCCGATCGTGATCGGACGGTCGGGAAGAGTGAGCGTATGCAAACCCGTGGACCAGAAGGCGTAGTCGCCGATTGTGAGGGGCTGATCGCTTGTTCCGCGGAACGTGACCGATGCTAGATACGAACACATATAGAATGCGTTCTCGCCGATAGCGGTAACGCTCTCGGGAAGGGAGATGTTCGTCAGGGAGAATTTTCCGTAGAACGCATTCGCCGCGATGGACTTGACGTCGTTGGGGACGGTGAAATCCGCGACATCGGAGAGGTACAGAAGGAGTGTCTCTTTCTTACCGTCGGCGTCCTTGATATAGAGAACATTGTCTTCCGATGCGAGCGTGGGGTGATCTTCCGCGATGATGATGTTTTCGATCTCAAGTCCGCTCAGGAAGTCTGCGGAGAGCGTGACATTGCTGGGGATGCTGAGCGTATCGATGGTGCAGCCCGAGAAGACGCCGTTTCCGAAAGTCAGTTGATTGGTGCCCTGGGCAATGGTGACGGTAAACGAGTCGTCATAGGTGCCGCAGTTTGCAAACGCTTCGTCGCCGACCGTCTTCATGGATGCGGGAATGATCACTTCGGGGAGCTTCTCGCAGTCCTTGAATGCGCCTGTGCCGAGCTCGGTGACGTTGCTTCCTTCGGCAAAGGTCAGGATTTCGATGTCTTCACAGCCGTAGAACGCATATGCGCCCACCGTCACGGCGCTCAGACCGACGCTGTCGCTTGCAAAGGAGACTTCGGAGATGGCAGTGCCTGCAAAGGCGAAGTCGCCGATGCTCGTAATGCCTGCGGAGATGTTCAGCGCGCCCGAGAGCGAGCAGCCGAGGAAGGCGCCTGCCGCGACCGATCTGACGGTCGTGGGGAAGACGTAGTCCGAAGCGCTCTTGGCGGCGGGGAAGTAGACGAGCGTTCTGCCGCTGTCGGTGAACAGCACGCCGTCGTTGGCGGTGTACACGGCGGAGGCGTTGTACGCAACGTCGATGCGTTCAAGTGCGGTGCAGCCGAGGAAGGCGTCGGGCGCATCCTCTGTCAGCTCGTCGAGCGATTCAAAGAAGCTGTTGCGCTGGACGTATTTCTGAAGGGAAATGTTCTGAAGTCTTGCGGGAAGGGAAATGGAGGTGAGAAGCTCACAGTTTTTGAAGGCTCTCTCGCCGATGGTGAGCGAGGGCTTCCCGAGACCCGGCTGTTCGAACACGACGGAGGAGAGGTATGCGCAGTCTGCGAACGCCTCAGCTTCGATGGCGGTTACGCTTGCGGGGATGATGACCTTTTCGATCATGCTTCCCGTGAATGCGGCGCGGGGGATGATATCCACGCCGTCGGGGATGCGGTAGGTGCCCGTCTTGGCAGAGGGGATATAGGCGGGGCGCATGGCGTGCGGCGCATCCGCGCTGCCGCTGTCAAAGAGCACGCCGTCCTGCGAGGTGTAGCGGGGCGTCGTTGCGCCTGCCGAGTAGACATTGACGGCTTCGAGTGCGGTGCAGCCCGTAAATGCCGTTGCCGTTGCGATCTGTTCGATCGTATCGGGCAGGTTGATTTCCTTGAGACTTGCGCAGTTCGCAAAGGCGCTGCCCGCGATCTGCGTGACTTTCGCACCGTTGTAGGTGGAGGGCACGGTGACGGAGGCAACCAGATTGATACGGGCGCCCGCGCTCACCGCATAGCCGTTTCCGACGGCGGTGTAAGTGAGAACTGCATCCACCCAGAAGGCGTAGACGGTGATCCCGTCCTCCGCGATATCCCAGGGTGCGACGGAATTGCCGTAAGCATCCGTGTAAGCGATTCCCGCGCCGTAGGGGGAGCTGTACCAGCCGCCGAACGCGCGCGTTGCGTCATCCGACTGCGGCACGGCAAGCGTGAAGTTTTCGCCGTAGCGGACGGTGTCCGTCGTGAGTCCGTCGGCGCCGCTGTAGTGAATGGTGTACGCCTTGGGCTCATAGTAAGCATAGAGGACAAGTTCGCCTGCGCTGACAAAGAATTCGTCGGTGTAAGCCGCGCCGTTGCTTTCGGGACCGTTGGGCGTCGAGTACCATGCGACGAACTCATAGCCTGTCTTGGCGGTGGGCTTAGGAAGGGCGACGCGATCGCCGACTGCCTTGTAGACGGTCTCGACTGCGCTGCCGCCGCGGCTGTCAAAGATGACGGCGTGGGCAAAGACGCTCACCGGAGCCCATTCGGAGGTGTAACCCTCGCTCGTAAAGCGCACTTCAATGGTATTGAGCCCTTCCTTTGCAAGGGAGGTAAGCTCATACTTTGCAATGCCGTTTTCGACGGAGATGAGCGAGGAATCGTCGCCGTTCATGCGGATCTCGTACTTCTGTGCGCCTGCGACGGGCTTCCAGCTGAGGATGCCGCCGTCATAGACCACGGTGGGATCGAGCGCGTTGTAGCGGAAGGTGAACACATCGCTCAGCGCCGAGGCGTCTCCCTTGACGACCTTGAGCTGCAGGGAGTAATCCGTTCCGTCCGCCCAGGTAAAGAGGTCGGTCAGATCATAGGAGGTCGTGCCTGCATCCACGGCGATCTCGTTGCCGTTCACGACAAGGAAGTAATTTGCATCCGCTTCCGCCTGTGTCCAGGAGAACGTCATGTCTTTAAGACTGAGGTCTGCGGGAAGGGCGGGCGTTGTCTTGTCAAAGGACAGCTGTGCCGCGGCAGGGGAGTTGAATCCCTTTGCGACGGGCGTCACCGAAATCGCATAGCTGCCCGCGGTGAGCGTTTTGAGCGAGAAGGACGGCTTGAACACGGTGTAGATGTCGTCGCCGATCTGCACGTCGTAGGAAGTTGCGCCGGGGACGCTGTCCCAGGTGAGGACGTCGTCCGTGACGGTGAGGTTTTCCGCGCTTGCAAGGTTGCGCTCAAAGACGAACGTTGCCTTGGAGGAAGCGTATCCGTCTGCGACGGCCTCGACGGTGAAGCGGATTCCGCCCGGCTGCATCTCGCAGTTGGAGAAGTTGTAGTAGAGGGAAGTTCCGTTGTCGAATGCGGTGTGCGTATGCGCCTTATCGCCGCAGTCGATGGTGATGAGATATTTTTGTGCATTCTCGACGCCGCTGAACACAAGGACGCTCGGCTCAATGACGCGAAGATCGGAAACTCTTGCGAGTGCGTGATTGACATAGTAGCGCACGGCGGGATCGGAGACGGCGCTTCCGCCTGCGTTGACGGCAGTGACTTCCACGCGGTACGCACCCGATTCGTCAAAGGTGATGGGGAAGGTCGTGCTGGTCGTGCGCTGATTGGTGTAAAGTGCCGTTCCGTCGGGCGCGGTCACCGAGATGAGATATGCCGCCGAACCGACCGATTCCCAGCTGATCGCCTGCTGCGAGACGCTGACGGCGGGAGTGGCGTATTCCGCATCCTCCGCCTGCCAGACGGCGAACAGCGTCGTGTCCGCGTTGAACAGCGTGCCTTCCGCCGTCGAAGAGGGCTCTTCGTAGCGGTAGGAGAGACGCTCGCGATCGTTCTCCATGCTCACCCACCAGCCGACAAAATGATAGCCTTCCCTTGCGGCGGGCGTTGCGGGCAGATAGAGCTTTCCTCCGATCGTCTGACTGTCGGCAATTTCTTCGCCGTCGTAGCCGAGATCGTAGGAGATGGTGTACTCGGCCTCGCCGGGCGTCGTCTGTGCCCAGCGTGCATACAGCGTAAGATCTCCCGTAACGGGCTGTGCGCCGAACAGATAGGGGGAGGTGAACTGTGCATCCGTATACCAGCCGAGGAATACATATCCTTCGCGCGTCGGATCGGAAACAGGCTTGGAGACCGCTTTCCCGTTGAGAACGCTGACTGCCTCCATTTCGCTCCCGCCCGTCGTATCAAACGTGACCGTAAAATAGAGCTTTTTCAAAAAGCGCATCTGTACGTTCTCATACGTGAGGGTGATGACGTCATTGCGCAGCGTGGCGGTCAGAGTCTTGGAATCGGTCTGCGTGAGAGTAAGCGTCTCCCCGTCAAGCGAGTAGGTTCCGCTTATGGCTTCATCGTCCAGCACGAGCGTGAAAGAGCATCCCTGACCAAGCGTGATCAGGGACTGCGTGTTGCGGTCTGTGTCGTCGTAATAATAGACGCCGACTTCGTCGCCGGACTGGGCAGCAGGCTGATTGTTGCATGCCGCCAGCAATGCTGCGGCCAGGAAACAACAGATCATGCCGACGGCGGCAAATAAAATTCCGAACCGTCTTTTTTGACTTGTCTTATTCATCGTCTGCTCCTTTTTGGAAATCAGGCGTTCCGCTTGTTTTTTCATTCCCTGCAGATTTGTCTGATCACCCAATTATTAATCCACATTATAATATCATGTTTTTTTCGCTCTGTCAAAAAATTGTGAGTACGAATTTCAACCATTTTCATCCATTTTTCATCCATATATAAAATATACAAAATCAATGTCCGTAATAAATATAAAATCTATAAGATTTGGTTATAATTATTCAAAATTACAAATTATGTAAGCAGTTGCGGCATACAATTTTTTCTTCAGACATTGTAAAATGAAAAATGACAAAGACGGGCTTTGTTTTTTGTGAGGGGATACTTCGGCATAAAGCCTCGTGCGCCGCTTCGTCGGAATGATTTTGGGGCAAGCATTCCTCCTCGCGTCGGGCGAACCCGCAACCTTCAGCGTCAACCGACACCCCGAAGGGGTCCCCTCGGTTGAGCTTCGCACGGCGGCTGACACGCATAAAAAAAGACGGATAAAATCCGTCTTTTTGGTGTGTCCGCCGGGGATACTTCGGCATAAAGCCTCGTGCGCCGCATCGTCGGAATGATTTTGGGGCAAGTATTCCTCCTCGCGTCGGGCGAACCCGTGTGTGTTCTCACCCCGCCGAAAGCAAAAGCCCCCGCAAGGGGGGCTTTGGTGCACCCGGCGGGGATCGAACCCACAACCTTCAGCGTCGGAGGCTGACACGCTATCCAATTGCGCTACGAGTGCATATTCTGTTCAATTTTTCTCATTATAACACATCTCGGCGGAAAATGCTTTATATTTTTGCGCGGATATGCTATAATTTTAGAAAAAATTTTCTTTTGGAGGTGCACGGTGGAGAAAAAGACGGTCGTTGTCGGCATGAGCGGCGGCGTTGACAGTTCTGTTGCCGCGCTCCTTCTGAAGCGGCAGGGGTATCGCGTCATCGGACTGTTCATGCGCAACTGGGAGGAGTCGGACGAGAGCGGCGCATGCACGGCAGAAGAGGATTTCGCCGACGTCGAACGTGTGTGCGGAATGCTGGATATTCCCTACTACACGGTAGATTTTTCGCGCGAATACATGGAGCGCGTTTTTTCCTACTTTCTTGCGGAGTATCGCGCGGGCAGGACGCCAAATCCCGACGTTTTGTGCAATCGGGAGATCAAATTCGGACCTTTTAAGGAGTATGCAAAGTCCCTTGGGGCAGATTATATTGCCACGGGGCACTATTGCGGCATTTCACATGAGGGCGGCGTTCACAGCCTGCTGAAGGCGAAGGACGAGGGGAAAGATCAGACATATTTTCTCAATCAGCTCTCGCAGGAACAGCTCTCAGACGTTCTTTTCCCGCTCGCACCGCTCACAAAAGGGGAAGTGCGCCGGATTGCCGTCGAGAACGGACTTGCCACGGCGAAGAAGAAGGACTCGACGGGAATTTGCTTCATCGGAGAGCGGAACTTTCGCAAATTTTTGAGCAATTATCTGCCTGCACAGCCAGGAAAAATTGAGACGCTGACGGGTGAGACGGTCGGCGAACATCTCGGACTCATGTACTATACGCTCGGACAGCGCAGGGGGCTTGACTTGGGCGGAAAGAAGGGCGAGGAGGGGCGCTGGTTTGTCGTCATAAAGGACCTTGCGCGCAACGTGCTTGTCGTCTCGCACGGAGACGAGGGTCCCCTCTATTCGGACGGCTGCACGGTGGAGGGGATGAACTTTATTCCCTTTCCTCCCAAAGAAAAGGAGTTTGTGTGCCGTGCCAAACTGCGCTATCGTCAGCCCGAACAGGGCGTGCGCGTCATGCGCACGGGAGAAACTTCGCTTACGCTGTATTTTGACGAACCGCAGCGTGCCGTCACGGAGGGACAGTATGCCGTTCTCTATGACGAAACACGTTGTTTGGGCGGCGGTGTCATCACGGGTACGTTCTTGCGGTCAAAATAAGATGAAACAAAAAATGCGGACACCATGTCCCGCAAACAGAGTAAAAATGACGGGTGCGCGGCGCCCATGTCCGAGGCGGACATGGGCGCCGCGCCGTATTTTTTCTTTCGTTCCTGTATAAAAATGCGTTCACAGGGCAATAACCTTGCGCGATCAAAGCGGAGGCATACCATGAAAAAAGTTTTCTTGATTATTCTGCTGATTGCGGCGGTTGCCGCGATCGCACTTGCATTCGGCGGGGAGAGTCAAAAAGAGAATGTGGATTCTCCCGCATCCTATCTGCGCGTCCATATCCGCGCCAATTCCAACGGGGACGCCGACCAGGCGGTCAAATACAAGGTGCGTGACGGCGTGGTGGAATTTCTGACGCCTACGGTTGCCTCGTGCGAAAGCAAAGAAGAGGCGATCGCCGCCATTACGGCAAAGCTTCCCGAGATCGAGCGTACGGCGGAGCGCATTCTTTTGGAGAACGGGTATTCATACGGCGCCCGCGCAAGGGTGGATCAGGAAAATTTCCCCACGCGCGTCTATGACGGTGCAACGTTACCCGCAGGGGTATATGATGCGCTTATTTTAGAGCTCGGGTCTGGAACGGGGGATAACTGGTGGTGCGTCGTCTATCCGCCTCTTTGTTTTGCGGGCGGGAATGCCAATATTGTCTATAAGAGCAAAATTGCGGAGATCATTCAAAAGTTTCTCAATTAATTGAGATGCAGAAACTTCAAACATGAGCAAATATCAAATGGTTTTTTGGGACACTATATTTTATGAAAAACGATATTCTGATTTGATGGCTTGAAAAATAATATGGATCGGGAAATAGGAAATATAATTTCAAAAAATGTTTGAAATGCGGACGCATATGTGGTATAATAGAATAAATCATATGGCGGTTGGCGGGTCAGTTTTTGCGAGCAGCGAGCCGTCTGGAGGTGAGACATATGCGGAAATTGTTGAAGACGATGATCTGTGCAGGACTTGTCTTTGCGATGACGGTGCCCTTCGCGGCGTGTGCAGGGGACGGCAACGAAGATGAAACTGCAGGCGGCGGGTCTTACACGGTCACCTGTGAAGACGGGGATTACTATGACCTGAGCTCCTCTTCCCAGCTGACGCCTGCGGGCGAGACGGTGACGATTACGGCAGAAGCGGAGGCGTTTATCCGTGTGGACGGAGTGTATGCAAACGGAACGGCATGCGCTTCAGGCAGCACGGCGGGGACGTACACATTTACGATGCCCGAAGAAAACGTCACGGTGACGGCTAAGGTTTCGGGAGTAGAGATCGCTAACGCGGAGGATGGCATGGGCTGGGTGACAGCGTCTCCTTTCCTCACGCCTTTTGACGAAAGCGAGCTTTCCCTGTATCAATATCAGTCCTATTTGGTCACATTCGGGACAGATCCTGTCAATGCGAGTACAGGAAAAGACGGCATGACATATGCGAAGGTCGTCTCTTTGAATGAGGACGTCATCCCTGCGGAAGCGATTTCGGGAGTCAAGGGAAGTACACCGGATGTCGGGAATGTTTACTTTTTCCAGGGAAGTTTCAAGATCGACCGCACGCAGATCAAGGAAGGGACGACGACGCTTGTCTTTTTTGATAACGACAACGATCGCGTGATTTCCAAAACGGTGACGGTGGTTCCTTTTGGGGATGTGTACAAGGAAGAAGCGTGGACGGTCTCGGTTACGGCAGATCTTTCGGATGTTTCGTCGGAGTATCTGAAAGGGAATTTGCGTCTGTTCTTCGTGGAAGGGGACGATACCTATGTCTACGGCAGCGTATATCCGAGTACGATTCAGAGGTTCGATTTCACTTCGGCTGACCTGACGGACGGCAAGATCACGGCGCAGTATTATTATGTATTCGGCGAGGGAAAGAAGTATACTGTCTGGGTCGCATACGAGAAGGAAGTGAACGGGATCACGGCATTTTATCCTCTCGGAAATAAAAGCATGGCGATGTTCTCTTCCGATGGGGGAACATTTACGATTACGGCGACCGATCCCGCGGAGTGACCAAATAACTGAAATTCATCTGAAGCCAATCTGAAAAGAAACGAAAATTGAAAAGCATAGTAAAAGCGGCTCCCCTGCGGGGGAGCTTTTTTGTGCATAAATTCCGAAAAGCCGCACAATGTATGCATAGGAGGACACTATGAAGAAAGGTTTGATGGTCGGCGCAATGGCATTTGCGCTCCTCGGAAGCGTGACGGCAGGAACTCTTGCGCTGGTCCGTGAAGAGCCTGTGGCGGAGCTTGCCGTAGTCGAGGCGGCGGTCCTGCGTCAGGGCAGTACGGGCGGCGAAGTCAAGGAAGTCCAGCGCCGTCTCAAAAATTGGGGGTACTATTCGGGCGCCGTGGACGGGATTTTCGGTTCCGGAACGCGTAAGGCGGTCATTTATTTCCAGCAGAAAAACGGTCTGACGGCAGACGGGATCGTCGGAAAGGCGACCTATAAGGCGCTGGGAATGAACGATTCCTATAATGCACTGAACGGCGGTTCGGGCAGTTCGTCCGGTGGGACGAACGGTTACACTTCGTCCGACGTCTATCTCATGGCAAAGGCGATCTACGCCGAAGGCAGGGGAGAGAGCTATACGGGACAGGTTGCGATCGGAGCGGTTATCATGAACCGCGTCAAGAGCCCTGATTTTCCCAACACGATTGCGGGCGTTATCTATCAGAAGGGCGCATTCACGGCAGTGGCGGACGGACAGATCAATCTGGAGCCCAACCAGACGGCTTACAATGCCGCCCGCGATGCAATGAACGGCTGGGATCCCACCTACGGATGTCTGTATTATTACAATCCCGCTGTTGCCACAAGCTCGTGGATCTTCTCCCGCGAGACGGTGACGGTGATCGGAAAGCACGTGTTTGCAATATAAGGGAGGGGAAAGATGAAGAAAAAAATCGGAAGCAATGTTTCGAGCGGTGCTGAGAAAGTAGAGCGCACGGCGAAAAAAGTTTCACAGCAGGACGACGCGATGAGCGCGGCGGAAAAGGCGCGCGCGGAGGCGCAGGAAGCCGAACGCGAGGCGGCGGACGCAAGGTATGAGGCCGCCAAGGCACGTGCGGCAAAGAAAGAGGCGTCCCGACTGAAGACGGCGGATGCCAAGCAGGAAAAGATGCAGCAAAAGCTTGCCGAGAAGCAGGCGCGGCTTGAAAAGCGTGCAAAGGAACAGAGCACGCGCGCGGAAAAGAAGGCAGCAAAGGCGGCGCGCCGCGAGATGATAAAGCAGGAGAGCGAGGCGGAGAGAAAGGCGCGCCTTGCACGCGAAAAGAGAGAACGCGCGGCACAGAAGCGGCAGAAGGCGCAGGCGCGCGAAAAGGCGATTCAGGAGAAGCAGGAGGCAAAGCGCAAGGCACAGGAAAAGCGTGCCGCCGAGCGCGGAAAGAAGCGTTCGGAGGGGAAGCGCGCGCCCGGGATCGGGGGCTGGATCGTTGCGGTCTCCATTCTGGGGGCGGCGTGCCTTGCACTTGCCACGGTGGTGACGGTCGGCTCCTTCCGTATGACGGATATCACGATGCAGGCGGCAAACGGGTTCCGTGCAACGCTGTATGAACTCGTCTCCGTCTCCGAGGATATGGACAATAACTTCGCCAAGCTGCGTATTTCCTCGGGTGCGGGGGAGCAAAGAACTCTGCTCACCGACATTCTTGTGGATACCGCGCTCATGGAGAGTGCGATCGAAAAGTTCCCCGTCGATGCGGCGACGAGTACGGATATGTCCGCCTTTGTCAACCGCACGGGCATGTATGCAAGATCGATGCTCAGAAAGCTTGCCTCGGGCGAGGCGCTTTCGGAGCGCGAGCAGCAGCTCATTGCGTACCTGTATGAGACAAACGCAAAACTGTGCGCGGAGCTCAACGATCTCGCCCTGCATACGCCTGCCGAGGAGCTCGCGGCGTTCTTTGAGGGCAAGACGGGCGGCGTGAGCGAACGGTTTGCGGAGCTCGGACAGGGCGCTGCCAAGGAGCCGAAAGAGATCGGCGATGCACCCTTTGCCGATAATGGCAACGTCGGGGAAAATGCCATCATCTCCGTCGCGGAAGTGAGCTCCTCCAAGGCGGAAGAGATCGTACGTGAGAGCTTCAAGGCATACCATGTCGCAGATGTCAGGATGACGGGCGAGACCATGTCGCGGGATATCAAGGCTTATAACTTCGTCATGACCGACGAAAACGGAGCGGAATTCTTTGTACAGGTCACGAAGAACGGCGGAAAGATCAACTTCTTTGACAGCTATGAAGTCTGCACGCAGAAGAACTTCTCGCTTGAGAACTGTGACTCCCTTGCACAGGAATTCCTTGCATCGCTCGGCTATAAGGGGCTGACCCCCGTCTGGTTCTCCGATTCGGGAAATGTTGCGTCCATCACGTATGTGGCGGATATCGGCGGCGTCCGTGTCTATCCCGATATGATCCGCGTGCGCGTGTGCGAAGAAAAGGGACGTGTCGTCGGTATGGATGCACACTCCTATCTGGTCAATCACCACGGCACGCGTGAGACGCAGCCAGGGATTACAGAATCGGATGCGCGTGAAAAACTCTCTTCCATGCTGGAAGTAAAAAGCGCAAATCTTGCACTCATTCCGATCGGCAGACGGGAAGTGCTGACCTACGAATTCGTATGCTGCTACGGCGAGGAAGAGTATATTCTCTACCTTGACGCCCATTCGGGGGACGAAGTGCGTATCTTCCGCGTGCATGAAAGTGCGCAGGGCAGCTATCTGAGCTGATTTGAAAAAAGCTCCCGTTCAGGCGGGAGCTTTTGCTGTATTTTCTGAGGAGAAAGGGGAGCAGAAAGGTGTCTGTTCGAAATATTAAAAAGCCAAGCGTTTCCGCCAGGCTTTTTAATGAGAAAAAATATGGATTCGGATAAGCAATATCTTCGTGTCCCCCACGGACAGTTATATTATAAAATGTGAATCGCGGAATGTCAAGTTTTTTCCGATAAATTCTTGTGATTCGCGGGAAAATGCAGGAATTTCATGAAAACGTCCTTGCAAAAAAAGCGGTTTTGTCGTACAATAGAAGAAACGGAGCGAAGAGAATGTTTCATATTGTACTTGTTGAACCGGAGATCCCGCAGAACGCGGGCAACATTGCGCGCACCTGTGCGGCGACGGGGTGCATCCTGCATCTTGTGCGGCCGCTCGGGTTTGAGATCTCCGACAAATATCTGAAAAGGGCAGGGCTGGATTATTGGCACCTTGTAGATGTGCGCGTGCACGACAGTCTTGCAGAATTTCTTGCGGAGTATCCGCAGGCACGCATGCATCTTTTTACGACCAAGGCGCGCAAGACGTATGCGCAGGCGGAATATCGGGAAGGAGATTTTCTCGTTTTCGGAAAGGAAACGCGCGGACTGGAGGAAGAGTTTTTGCTGGAGCATGCCGATTCCTGCGTCCGCATTCCGATGCGGGCGGAAGCGCGTTCGCTCAATCTTTCCAACAGTGTGGCGATTGCGGTCTATGAGGGGCTGCGTCAGAACGCATTCGGCTCTCTTGAACGGGCGGGGCAGCTTCATCGCCTGCACTGGGAATGAAGCGAGTCCTTTGCGTCGCACTCGGCGCCGTGCTCTTTCTGGGCTGGGCGATCGCGCTCGTGCTGCCCTTTCCCGCACAGGTGGGTGCGTCGGAAAATTATCTTTGCAGCTGGGAGGACGGAACGACGAAGGAGAGCTATGCCTCCGCCTATGCGGCGCTTGTCGGCGCAGGAGAGCAGGGCGTCCTGCTCGAGAGGGACGGAAAGCGCGGCGTGGTTTCTGCGTCTGAGGCGTATCGCAAGCTGTATGCCGATCTCGAATCGGACGATTTTGCCCGTCTGCTTGCGGCGGACGGCACCTCTTTAACCCGTCTTGAGCGCGCGGCGGTGCAAAGGACGTATTCCATGCAGCTTTGGTATGCGGATGAGTGGTTTTCCTGGACGGGCGAGGGGATCGGCCGCACACAGCTCTCCGAATTTGCCGAGGCGCAAACAGTGACGCTCTTTTCGGGAATGCCTGCGGCGGAAGTGCTTGCAAGTCTTCAGACGGCGCGGCTTGTCGTTCGCGGCGATGTGCAGATCACGGCAGAGTCGCTGATCGGAACGCAGATCGCCGAGCTTTCCGTGAGTGAACCCTATGCATTTTCGGACGGCGTGCTCACATTGGATACGGCGGGCGGAAAGCGCATTGTCTGCGGTGTCCCTGCTGCGCGTAAGCTGACTTTGCCCGACGCCGATTTTGCGGATGTCGGCGCATTGCTCGCCTGTACCGACTTGGAAGAAGTGACGGTTCCCTTTGTCGGAGGCTCAAAAACCGGCGCAGGGTCGTCTTTTGAGGGTGAATTTGCCTATCTTTTTCTGAACGGAGCGCGTTTTGAGGTCCCTTCGTCGCTGAAGAAAATCACCGTGACGGGCGGCGAACTCATCGCTTTTGCCTTTTACGGATGTTCGGACGTCAGATGTATTTCGGCTTGCGGACTGGCGGCGGAAGATGTTTCTCCGCAGGCGTTTCTCGGGTGCAGTTCGCTTGAGCAGTTGCATTCGCCGCGCGAAGACGTGCTTTTGTCGGGAGAATTCACGCAGAAACGTCTGCCCTGCGGCTGTACCTGCTTTGTGCGCGTTGATTGACTCGCGGCAATAACCAAGATACAGAAATGCAATAACTGATGACTCTGTAACACTGATATCATTTGACCCTTTTGGGGTTTCTCGCATGGGAGGTGCGCGTATGCTTAAAAAAATCTTCAGCCGTTTTGCGTTTGTCGCGCTGACCATCATTATTTTGTTTACCGTGGACGTGCTGGTTGTCGTCGGGCTCATCTGGCTGATTTCGGCGTGGCTGTCCGCTTCTTTTCCTGCGGCGGGGCAGTGGATCACCTTTGGGCTTACTTCGCTGAGCTGGATTATAACCTTTCTTGCCGTTCTGCATGCCGCAAACCGCGATATGGTGCCCGAGACAAAGATTCCATGGATAATTTGCATTGTCTTTTTCAACGTGTTCGGCGTCGCCATCTATGCCGTGTTTTCGTCGCATCGGCCCAATCGGCGCATGCAGAAGAAGGCGATCGTCCTTGCAGGGAAAGCGGCAGTGCATGAACAGATGTGCCTTGTACCTCAGGACTTCTTTTCCGAGGCGCGCCGATTTTCCGATGTAGGCGAGGCGCTTCTCACGGTCAATCCCTCGGCGCGCATTTACGACGGGACAAAAACGGAGTATTTCCCCGTGGGCGAGGCGTTCCGCGACCGACTGCTCGGCGATCTGGAAAAGGCGGAGAAATACATCTTCATGGAGTATTTCATCATCGAGCGCGGGCAGTTTTGGAACAAGGTTCTGGAAATCCTTGCGCGCAAGGTGAAAGAGGGCGTCGAGGTGCGGTTCATGTACGACGATATCGGCTGCATGGGCAGAGTACATCTTGCATATCATCGGAAGATTCAGAAGATGGGCATCAAGTGTGTCAAGTTCAATCCCTTTGTTCCCGTCATCACAAATGTGCACAATAACCGCGACCACCGCAAGATCACCGTCATAGACGGAAAGATCGGTTATACGGGCGGGATCAATCTCGCGGATGAATACGTCAACATCGATCCTCCCTTCGGACACTGGAAGGATACCGCCGTCCGTTTGGAGGGCGAGGGCGTGAAGGGACTTTTGCTCATGTTCCTCAAGCTCTACAATCTGGCGCAGAGGGGGGAGGCGGAGGACTTTTCTCCCTATATTCCCAAGACGTACCCGAGATTCGAGGGCGAGGGGTTTGTCCAGCCTTACGGCAGCGGACCTCGGCCCGTTTATCCGCGCAGCGTGTGCGAGGATGTCTATATCAACATCATCAACATGGCGCGCGGGTACGTCTGGATTATGACGCCCTATCTCATCATCGATTACCGTATGCGGGAAGCACTCGTGCTTGCGGCCGAACGCGGCGTGGACGTGCGCATCGTCGTTCCGCATATTCCCGATAAAAAGGTCACGTTTGCACTCACCCGTTCCAATTATCTTGCGCTCATCCGCGGCGGCGTGAAGATCTATGAGTATACTCCAGGGTTTGTCCATGCCAAAGTGTTCCTTGCAGATGACATTGCGGGCGTCGTCGGAACGGTCAACCTTGATTACCGCTCCTTCATCCATCACTATGAAGACGCGGTGCTCATGTATCGGACCAAGGCACTTTCCGAGATCAAAGAGGACATGCAAAAGACCTTCCTTGTCTCCCGCCTTCAGACGCCTGCCGATGCGAAAAAGAGCGTCGTATGGCGGTGGGTCTGCGAGATCGCCAAGTTGTTTGCGCCGCTTTTTTAGAGTGCGCGGAATCTGCATGCGGTGGACGTATTGTAGGGAAGAAACAACGCTGCGGCGCAGGGAAACAGCTGTGCAGCGTCAAATGAGAAAAGACATCCATATCATGGTTATGGGAGGGAACAGAAGATGATTCATTCGCTTTCGGGCGGCGTGATTGCCGAAAACGGGGTCGCAACTTATGCAAAGGTGGATGTTGCGGGAACGCCTTGCTGGTATCTTTCGCCCCGTCGGCTGGAAGCGGGGACGCGCGTTGTTGTCCCTTTCGGAAGATCGGGCAGGGCGGAGGGAACGGTGCTTCGCTGTGAGGACTGTACGCCGCAGACGGCGCCCGTTCCTGCAAACCGTGCGAGGTCAATTTTGCGGATTCTCAAAGAGCCCTGCGATAATTCTTGACAGATCGCGGCGGTTTGTGTACAATCAATGAGAAGACATAGGGGAGTAGTCAGCTCTTCGGAGCGGTACCGTCCACACATTGCGGCATTGACCGCGGGCGCTATCTGAAATGACGAGACTTATGCGCAGGGACGCTGAGGGGCGTTCTGCGCATAAGTTTTTTTTGTTCTTCCCGAAAAGGAGTTTGGCTGTGTCAGTTTGGGAGATCGTGCTCATCGGAGCGGCGCTTGCGATGGATGCCGTTGCCGTCGGGATGGCGAGCGGCATGACGGAACCGCGCATGCGAATGGCAAAAGGGGTTGCAATGGCGATGACGTTTGCGCTCTTTCAGTTCGGGATGCCGCTTATCGGGTATTTTTGCGGATATGCCTTCTCTGCCGTTGTGGAAAAGATCGCTCCCTGGCTGTCTTTTGCCTTACTTCTCCTCATCGGCGGGAAGATGGTCGCGGATTGCGTCAAAGAACAGATTGAAGAGCGGCGTTCGGGGCTCATTCATCCCATGCTCAGCGCGCATGCTTCGACGAGCCGCATCGCGTGGGTGGGCAGACTGCTCGCTCAAGGCATTGCGACGAGTCTCGATGCGCTCGCCGTGGGCGTTACGTTGCTCGCTTCCGAAATGTCGGAAGGGCTTCCCTTTCCCATTGTCGCCTGTGCCGCCGTCATCGGTGCCGTCACGTTTGCGCTCTCCTTTGCGGGCGTGCAGATCGGGCGCAAGGCGGGCGATAAATTTGCCGATTCTGCGGGGCTTTTGGGCGGATGTGTGCTCATCGCCATCGGTGTCAAACTTCTCGCGGAAGGGCTCATGTAAACTCCTTTGACATGTTGACAGAATCACGCCGCAATGGTATAATGAAAATACCATCAGACTGCGGCGGGATGCCGCATTCGCCACGGGGAGGGGAGTTATGGCGAAGACGATCAAACATTACGATTTTTCAAAAAAGCCGCTCAGACCGAGCAAGTTCTGGATGTGGCTGGCGCGCAATTTCGCCATCCGTCCGCGTCTTAAGGGACGCAAGGTGACGGTGGCAAAGAAGAATATGGAGGGCATTAAGCCGCCCTATCTGCTTTTTGTCACCCACGCGAGCATGCTGGATTTTCCCGCGATGTATACCGCTGTTGCGCCGTATGATGCGAATAATGTTGTCGCCATCGACGCTATCCGTGACGTGGGGGATTTCCTCATGCGTCGGCTCGGGTGCATTGCAAAGCGCAAGTTTGTCAAGGACCTGCATCTCATCCGCAATATGCGCTACTGTGCCGAAAAATACGGCACGATCGTCTGTGTCTATCCCGAGGCGCGCTACACGCTCGACGGAACGACGGGATTTTTGCCCGATTCTTTGGGGAAAATGTGCAAGCTCATGAACGTGCCTGCCGTTGTCTTGCGGCTGTACGGGACGTTCGTATCCGCGCCGCAGTGGAACAAGGATGAACAGCATCTGCCCATTCGGTGCGAGCTCGAGTGCGTCGCGACGAAGGAAGAGGTGAAATCGCTTCCCGCGGAAGAGCTGAACCGCCGCGTGCACGAGGCATTGCAGCGGGACGACTATGCCTATCAGCGAGCGGAGGGGATCGAGCTCAAAAATCCCCGCCGAGCAGACGGATTGCATAACATTCTCTATCAGTGCCCGCACTGCGGCAAGGAATTCATGATGTATTCGGAGGGGACGCGTCTGTGGTGCGCCGCCTGCGGGAAGGCATGGCAGATGAGCACGCTTTCCGAACTCTCCGCCGAGGAGGGGGAGACGGAATTTTCGCACATTCCCGACTGGATGGCGTGGGAACGTGAAAACGTCCGCCGCGAAGTGCGCGAGGGACGCTATCATTTTGAAGCGGATGTGACGGTACATACTCTGCCCAATGCCAAACGGTTTTACGATCAGGGCACGGGAAAGCTCATTCAGACCTGCGAGGGAACGCGCATTCAGTGCACCGCCTACGGAAAGCCGTGCGATCTGTACTGGGCGGGAACGGAACTGGAGAGCGTGCACATCGAGTACGACTATCCTTACCGCAAGGACAAGTATAAAAAGAATATCTTCGGGGACTGCGTGGATATTTCCACGCATGACGACAGCTATTGGCTGCACCCGGTCGGCTTGCGCGATCAGCTCACCAAGATCTCGCTTGCAACGGAGGAGATTTTCCTCCTTGCCAAGGAGAAAGTGAAGGAGCGCAGCAAAAAGAACTGACAGCCCGTAGGATATGCGCCCGACAGCGGATGCGGTCGGGCGCACATCGTGTGCGTAAAATTAGGCGGGCGCTCTCGGGCGCACATCGTGTGCGTAAGACTATGCAGGGGACCTGAGGATGACGCAGCGCAAAAACGGGTAAATGCGGACAAGTTTTACACGGTACCTTTCTTGGCATTGGTACGTACAAAGGAGAAAAAAAATATGCTCTATCTTTGGATCTTTCTGATTGTCGTCGGGCTGATTTTGCTGGTCAAGGGGGCAGATTTTTTTGTGGACGGTGCTGCCGGCATTGCGGGAAAGTGCCGCATTTCGCCGCTTGTAATCGGGCTCACGGTCGTTGCGTTCGGCACTTCCATGCCCGAGCTTGCCGTCTCGGTGACTTCGGCGGCGACGGGCTCGACCGATCTCTCCATCGGCAACGTTGTAGGCAGCAATATCGCAAACATCCTGCTCATCCTCGGCGTCTCGGCGCTCGTGTGTAAGCTTCCCGTGCGTCGTGCTTCGCTCGTTCTCGACATTCCCGTACTGCTGATTGCCAGCACTCTTCTCATCGGACTCGGGATCTGGGGCGGCGCGCTGGAATGGTGGGACGGGCTCATCTTCCTTGCGGTGTTTGCCGTGTATATGGTCATCCTGATGCGCGGCGCGCGCAAGGACCCTCCGATTCCCGAAGAGGAAAAAATTCCCAAGTCCCGTCTCGGGATCTGGTATGCGCATAAAAAAGAGCGGACATGGTTCCTCATCGTGCTTACGGTTCTCGGACTTGGTATGGTCGTCGGCGGCGGAACGCTCCTGGTCGAAGGCGCCAAATATGTCGCACGTGCGGCAGGCATGTCCGAGCGCGTCATCGGGCTCACGGTGGTTGCGGTCGGAACGTCTTTGCCCGAACTGGTCACTTCCGTAGTGGCGGCGTCCAAGAAACAGACGGATATCGCCGTCGGAAACATCATCGGCAGTAACATCTTCAATATTCTGCTCATCGTGGGCGTTTCGTCGCTCGTTGCACCTTTGGAATTCCGCATGACGGACAACCTGATCGATGCGCTTGTCGCGCTCACGGCGGCAGTGCTTCTTTACTGGCTCGCCATGTTTGATAAGCATCGTCTGGGGAAGGCCGCGGGGATCGTGTTCCTGCTGGGATACGCCGCGTACTATGTCTATCTCTTCCTCCCTGCATAAACTTCCCGCATAAAGGAGAAATTTGTGAAAGAACTCTTTTCCTGCATGAAAGCTTACAGAGTGGAGGCGGTGCTGTCTCCTCTCTTCAAGCTGTGCGAAGCGTGTATGGAGTTGCTCGTCCCGCTTGTCGTTGCAATGATCGTGGATGTCGGCATTGCGACGGGGGATGTCTCCTACATCGTCACACGCTGCCTCATCCTCGTCGCGTTCGGCGTGGCGGGGCTCGCCTTTGCGCTCACGGCACAGTTTTTCGCGGCAAAGGCGGCGGTCGGAACGTCCGCACAGCTGCGAGGGCGCCTCTTTGACAAACTGCAGTCCTTTTCGTATACGCAGATCGACGAGATGGGCACCGCGACCATGATCACTCGCATGACCAGCGACGTCAATCAGGTGCAGGCGGGCGTCAATATGACGCTCCGTCTGCTTCTTCGTTCTCCCATTGTTGTGATCGGGGCAACCGTCATGGCTTTTATCGTCGATTGGGCGGCGGCGCTCGTCTTTGTCGCCGTTACGCCGCTTCTTGCGGTTGCGGTCGTCGGAATCATGAAAGCGACCGTCCCCATGTACAAAAAAGTACAGGGTCAGCTTGACGGCGTCTACCTCGCTACGCGTGAAAATCTTGCAGGCGTGCGCGTCATCCGCGCTTTCTGCAAGGAAGGGGACGAAGAGGAGGAGTTCGCAAAACGCAATCGGGAACTCTGCCGCAGACAGAAGCGCGCGGGGAGCATCTCGGCGCTCACCAATCCCCTTACCTATACGCTTGTCAGCGTTGCCGCGATCGCGCTCGTGTGGGTGGGCGGGCTTCGCGTGGACGAAGGCGTCATCCTGCAGGGGGACGTCGTGGCGCTCTACAGCTACCTCTCCATTATCCTTGTGGAACTTGTCAAGTTCGCCAACCTCATCTTTACCGCATCCAAGGCGATTTCCTGCGAAAAGCGCATCGAGGCAGTTCTTGCGCAGGAGGGCGAGCCTTCTGTCCTTTCGCCTGAAAAAGATGAGGGATCGGCGGACGCGCCTGCATTCTCCTTTGAGAACGTCACGTTCGCCTATCACGGCGGCGGTGCGCCCGCACTCCATGACATCAGTTTCTGCGCTCAGCGCGGCGAGACGGTGGGCATTCTCGGCGGCACGGGCTCGGGTAAGACGACGCTCATAAACCTGTTGCCCAGATTTTATCCCGCCAGCCGCGGAACGGTGCGCCTTGGCGGAAGGGACGTCAATACCATTCCCGCGCAGCAGCTGCGCGAGCGCGTCGGCGTCGTGCCGCAAAAGGCGGTTCTTTTTAAGGGAACCATCCGTTCCAATCTCTTGTGGGGCAGAGGGGATGCCTCGGATGAGGACCTCATGCGCGCCGCCCGCATCGCTCAGGCAGAGGACGTCATCACGGCAAAGGGCGGGCTGGACGGCGAGATCGCGCAGGAGGGGAAGAACCTCTCGGGCGGACAGCGTCAGCGTCTGACCATTGCCCGCGCGCTTGTGCGCCGCCCCGAAGTGCTCATTCTCGACGACAGCTCCTCCGCACTCGACTATGCAACGGACGCGCGCCTGAGAAAGGCGCTCTGTGCGCTCGATACGACCGTCATCGTCGTCTCCCAGCGCATTGCTTCTGTGCGTCACGCCGATAAGATCGTCGTTCTCGATGACGGCGGCATGGTCGGCATCGGAACGCATGAAGAACTTCTTGCCAATTGTCCCGTCTATCGGGAGATCGCCGCTTCGCAGGAAAAGGAGGGCTCGTTATGAACAAACGCGAAACCTTCCGCTGTATTCTGCGCTATTTAAAACCCTATGCGCCTCTGCTTGTCGTCACCGTGCTCTGCGCGCTCGTCAGCGTGGCGGCACAGCTCGCCGTTCCCTTCTTTGTCGGACGTGCGATCGACTATATCCTCGGCGCGGGACAGGTGGATTATGTGTGTATTTTGCGCATCTTCATCGCCATCGGTGTGTGCATCGCGGCGGCGTTTGCGGCGCAGTACTTCATGAGCCTCATCAATAACCGCGTTGTCTATCATCTGCTCGCCCGCGTGCGCATGGACGCGTTCGGCAAGCTTCAGCGCCTGCCCTTGAAGTTCCTCGACTCGCATCCCTACGGCGAGATCTCGGGCATCGTGCTCACCGACGCGGAACAGTTCTCCGACGGACTTCTGCTCGGATTTACCCAGCTCTTTACGGGCATCGTCACCATTCTCGGCGTGCTCGTCATCCTCTTTGTCCTGCGTTGGGAAGTTGCGCTTGTCGTCGTGCTCGTCACGCCGCTCTCGCTCTTCGCGGCGCGGTTCATCTCCTCGCGCACTTACAAGACCTTCAAGCGCCAGGCGGAAGTGCGCGCCGAACAGACGGCGTTCATCGACGAGGCGATCGGCAATCTGCGCGTCGTCAAGGCGTATACGCATGAGGACGAGAATGCGGAATTCTTTGACAAGCAGAACGAGGAATACCGCAAGTGCGCTCTGCGTGCCGTCTTCTTTGCCTCCACGACCAATCCCGTGACGCGGTTCGTCAACTCGCTTGTCTATGCAGGCGTTGCGCTCGCGGGCGCATTGCTTGCCATTTCCACGGCGGGGACAGCGGCGGCGTTTACGGTGGGCGCGCTCACGACCTGCCTTTCCTACTGCAACCAGTATACCAAGCCCTTCAACGAGATCACCGAAGTGCTTGCCGAATTCCAGAACGCGCTCGCCTGTGCGGGACGTATCTTTGCGCTCGAGCGGGAGGAGGAACAGCCCTCCGACGAAGGCAAACAGGAGCTCGGCAGAGCGAAAGGCGAGGTGTCCCTCACCGACGTGAGCTTCTCTTATCGCCCCGAACAAAAACTCATCGAGCATTTCAATGTGAACGTGGGAGCGGGCAAGCGCGTCGCCATTGTCGGGCCGACGGGGTGCGGAAAAACGACGGTCATCAATCTTTTGATGCGCTTTTACGATGTGGACGGCGGAAGCGTTGCCGTGGACGGCGTGGATGTGCGCGACATGACGCGCGCGTCCCTGCGCAAGAACTACGGCATGGTACTGCAGGAGACGTGGCTGAAGCGCGCCACCGTGCGCGAAAACCTGTGCATGGGCAATCCCGATTGTACGGAAGAGGAGATGATCGCGGCGGCCAAGGCTGTGCATGCGGACGGCTTTATCCGCCGCCTGCCCAAGGGGTATGACACTGTCATCGGCGGCGAGGGCGCTATATCCGAGGGGCAAAAGCAGCTCCTTTGCGTCGCGCGCGTCATGATCTGCCGTCCGCCCATGCTCATTCTTGACGAGGCGACGAGCAACATCGACACCCGCACCGAGCACCTGGTGCAGGACGCCTTTGCCAAGCTCATGGAGGGCAGGACGTGCTTTATTGTCGCGCACCGCCTTTCTACGATCAAGAACGCCGATCTCATCCTTGTGATGAATGCGGGACATATCATCGAACAGGGCACGCATGAGGAGCTCCTCCAAAAGGGCGGGTTCTATGCCGAGCTTTACCACGCACAGTTCTAAACTGCAAAGAGGCGGGAACTGTGTGGGGCGCTGTCGTCCTCAGTTCTGAACTGATTGAAAAGATCGGAATTCGGCGCCGCGCGGTTCCCGCGCGGCGCCGAACAACAGAGTGCATTTTTATGAAAAAGGACGGCGAAAGAGCCGTTCTTTTTTCATTTTTGCGGTGTATGCCGTATTTTTTCTTTACATTTTCGGGCGTAATATGCTACAATTTCCCCCATGAGAGAGAAGAAAATTAAGGAAAAAAGAGCACTTTTTGGCAGGAGACTGGGAAACGGGCTTCAGCTTGTGCTTGTCGGAGCGCTGACGGGCGCATTTGCGGGCGTCATCGTGACGTGTTACACGCTGCTTGCAGCCATGTCGGAGGAGTTTTCGCGCGGATATTATGGATTTTTCCGTGATAATCCCGCCTTTATTCCGCTTCTTTTTCTCGCGCTTGCGCTCGGCTCCGTCGTCGTGGGCGGAATCGTGCGATTTTTTCCCTATATCCGCGGCAGCGGGATCCCGCAGACGGAGGGCTCCATGCGCGGACTCATGCGCTTTTCATGGTACCGTTCGCTGACGGGGATGTTTGTCTCCAGCCTTCTTTGTATTTTTCTCGGGATGTCGGCGGGCTCGGAGGGGCCTTCCGTTTTCATCGGCGGCAGTGCGGGTGCTGGCGTCGCGGAGACCCTCCGTACAAGCGCGTTCATCCGTCGCTATCAGGTCACGGGCGGCGCGTGCGCAGGGCTTGCCGTCGCGTTCAACGCTCCGCTCACGGGCATCGTGTTCGCCTTCGAAGAGGGGCAAAAACGCTTTACTCCCGAGGTGTTCGTGTGTTCGTTCACGTCGGTCACCGTCGCCGTGCTCATCCGCAATCTCCTGCTCGCGGCGCTCGGCCGCCCCGTCGGTGCCTTTTTTTCCACCTTTTCTTTCTCGCAGGCGGACATGCTTGCACCCGTTTTTTATGCTTATGTATTGTTTGCCGCGCTCATTGTCTCGCTTGTCGGCATCGGCTTCTTCTTTGCGCTGTTTGCACTGAAAAAACTCTTTTCCAAGATAAAATTCTGGAAGGGCATCGGTAAATTTCTCATTCCCTTCCTGCTCGCAGGCGCCGTCGGATTGATCGCTGCGGAGGATATGGGCGGCGGTCATGTCTTTATCGCCTCGCTCGGAAGCGCCTCTGAGGGCGTCGGCTCCGTCTTTTCCGCGCCGCTTTGGGCGTCGCTCATTATTATCGTACTTCTCAAATTGCTCGTCACCGCCTTCAACATGGGCGCCGGTGTGCCGTGCGGTGCGTTTATTCCCATGCTCGCTATCGGTGCGGGGCTGGGCGCGCTCATGGGGCTTCTCTTGCAGAAGATGGGGATGCCGGCAGGATACGCCGATGCACTCATCGTCATCTGCATGGCGGTGTTTTTCACCACGGTTGTCCGTGCACCGCTTACGGGCGTCATCATGACGGTCGAGCTCACATGGAATTTTGCGTTTCTTCTGCCTGCCGTCCTCGGTGTTGCAGTCGGATACCTTATCGGCGATGTCTTCCGCGTCAAACCTGTGTATGAACGTCTGCTCGATGAGATGCTCTTCGAGGGCGGAAACGAAAAGGTGGAACGGTTTGCCGCACGCTTCTGCGTGGAAGCGACAAGCCCTGTTATCGGCAGAAAGCTGAGCGATATACTTTTCCCTTCCGATGTGCGCATTACGCGCATCGAACGCGGGGAAGAACGCTTTATCCCGGACGGCAATTCCCGTCTGCAGGCAGGCGACATCCTGACCGCCGAGGGCGAGCTGTTTGCTGGGAGCGATGCGCCCGATCAGCTCACGGAGATGTTGGGCGAACCTTTGAAAGAATAAGCGCCGCAATCGGAAAAACAGACACCTGCAATCTGAAAAACAGGCTCCTGCAATCGGAAGAACCGACACCCGCAATCCGAAAAAACCAATAAAGGATGGGGGAGCGAGGCCCTGTCCGAACCATAATGACCCACTTAAAACATTTGAAACGGGAGCGTCCTGAAATGCAGGGGACGTTCCCGTTATTTTTTGAATGTGATTTGCGTATAATGCCCGCATTTGCTGCGCATAATGAGGTTGTGTAAGGGAGGAAACAGTATGGAATTTACCAAGACGCAGACCTTTCACAATCTTGCAAGAGGATTTGCAGGGGAGTGTCAGGCGGGAATGCGGTACCAACTTACGGCAAAAGCTGCGATGAAGCAGGGCTATGAAGTGCTGGCGGATACAATCCGTACCATTGCGAAGAACGAGACCAATCACGCGAAGGTATTTTTTGAGGAGCTCCTCAAGAATGCGGGAAGCTGTGAGGATGTGCACATTGATGCGCACTATCCGTTCCATGCAGGGACATTGGAGGAAAACCTTCGTTTTGCGATGGAAGACGAAACGTCGGAAGCAGAGGAAGTATATCCGACATTCGCCAGGATTGCGCGAGAAGAGGGGTTTGCGCAGATTGCGCTCAAATTCGAACAGGTAGCAAAGGTGGAAAGCCATCATCGGATCATCTTTTCGTACCTTTTCGAGGCGTTCAAGGACGGCTCCCTCTACAGTGCCGACAGACCGATGCTGTGGATCTGCAGTGAATGCGGGTATATGCATACCTCCAAAGAGGCGTGGAATATCTGTCCTCTTTGCGGAGCGTCGCAGGGAGAAGTCCAGGTGCATCTTCCCTTCGCAAAGGAGAAACTATGAAAAAGATGAACAACAAGGCGAATGGCGGCGTGAAGAACGTGAAGAACGGTCAGAACGGTCAGAACGGTCAGAATTCCAAGAGCAAGAACTGCGGCAAGCAGTCGCCCGAGAACTGTGACTGACGCCAAAAAAAGCGCGCTCAAAAAGGGCGCAAAAATGCGTTCGGAGGAAGACGCGCTGGGCAGCTATACGGGGGTCTGCAATGAAGACCCGCATGAAAAGCCTGTTCAGGATGCGGACGATCTCTGAAAGTGCGGGGACGGAATTTTTTCCGTCCTTTTTTTGTGCGGCAAAAGACGTGCTTTGTATGGGGGAAAAGGCACTTTTTTACATCGTTTGCCATGGCGGGCAAAATATTTTGCACAAAGTTGTAAAATGCGGAAGATTATGGTATAATCATAGCAGTATCGTTGTGTGCGGCGAACAGATCGGCAGTTGTTGCGATGCACAGACCGGCAATCGTTGCGGCGAACAGAGTGGCAGGCGATGCGCCGCGCCGAAGCGACGAGCGGAGCAGAACATTGGTGCAGTTATTGCATGGGTCTGAGAAAAATTCATCGATTTTTCACGGGTCAGACATTGCCTGCCCCGCTGTATGGAATATAATGGCAAAGGACGAAACAATTTTTGCGGAAGGAGTATGATATGAAAAAGATCGTGGCGGGGGCGGTAAGCCTTCTTCTTGCGGGGGTCACGGCGGCATCGCTTGCGGCGTGCAATCTTTTTACGGATGTGACGGCGGATGGCAATTATCCGTCGGACGTCGCCGCGCAGACTGGGGATTACGGTTCTGCGCAAAACTGGCTCGCCGCGCAGGAGACGCCCTCCACCTATGAACGCCGTCTCTATGAGGAAGCGATTGCGGACGGCAGTTTTGAGGGCACATACTATGAATTTCTTGCGAGCCTCGGGCTCTCGTCCGAGGATGATACTGCCTATATAAGCCGTGCACTTTGCAGTGTCGTCTGCATTGAGGTGAGTTATTATTCGAGCGGCGGCGGACAGACCATTTCGGATGGTTCGGGCGTCATCTATTCGCTTGACAAGGAGGCGGGAGAGGCGTACATCGTCACCAATTTCCATGTCGTTGCGCAGGCGACCGGTACAGGCGGGATCATATTCGGCGGAAGCTCGGGCGTGACGACGGATTGGAATACGGTCAAAATCACGCTCTATGGCGGTGAGACCATTGAGGCTTCGCGCGGACAGAGTACGGTGAGCTATGTGCGCGGGAGCAACGAGAGTACCGACCTCGCCGTTTTGCGCGTGAAGAGCGACGTGCTCAAGGACAGCTCGGCCGTAGCGGCGGCTTACGCTGCGCCCGTGGTCGGTGAAGAGGCATATGCCATCGGCAATGCGGAAGGCGAGGGAATCTCCGTGACGCGCGGCGTGATCTCCAAGCTCTCCGAGAGTGTCACCGTTTCTGCGGCAAACGAGGTTTCTTCCGTTACTTTCGATGCAATCCGCACTGATGCAGCAATCAATCAGGGCAATTCGGGCGGCGGACTCTTCAATGAACGCGGGGAGCTTCTCGGCATTGTTACGGCGCGCAGGGAGGCGACCTCGGGCGGAACGAGCGTGGACGGGTTCGGCTACGCCATCTCCGCGGAGGATGTCAATTCTGTTCTGACGCGGCTCGGCTGTCCGACGGTGGAAGCGTCCACAACGTCAGCGTCCGCGCAGCAGCGCGTTTTGCTCGATCGGGATGCTGCTGTGAAACGCGCTGCAAACGCCACCGTGACCGTGATTTCCGATGAGGGCGAGGGCTCGGGCGTCATATACGATCTCGATAAGAGTACGGGCAGTGCTTACATCGTTACAAATTATCACGTGGTCTACTCTTCTAAGACCGCTTCGGGGATCAGCAGTCAGCTCGACGTCTATCTCTATGAAGATACGGCAGAGGTGTTCCCCGTGACGGCAACTTACGTCGGCGGGGTCATGCAGGAAGATATCGCCGTCATCGAAGTAAAAAACAGCTCTTATCTGGCATCAAGTTCCGCAACTGAGCTCGTTGCCGCCGACTCCGACTCCCTGACGACGGGTGAGGACGTCTATGCCATCGGCAACGCGGGCGGATACGGGATTTCTGTCTCTTTCGGCATTGTCTCCGTCCCCGGGGAGTACATCCGAGTTGCCGCTTCGGACGATGCTTCCACTCTCACGCTCTACGGAATCCGCACCGATGCAACCGTCAACCACGGCAATTCGGGCGGCGGGCTTTTCAATGAAACGGGCGAACTTGTCGGGATCGTCAGTGCGCGCTCGGACGCGGACGGCATTGTTGCATTCGGTTATGCCATTCCCGCCAACCATGCCTTGCTCATTGCGGAAAATATCCTCGACAATCAGGAAACGTCGGACGGTGCCGTCTGCGCTTCGTTGGGCGGACTCACCGTATATACCGCCGCCTCGCATGCACTCTATGACGTGCAGACGGGAAAGGCGTATCTTGAGGAAAAGATCGCCGTCAGATCACTCTCTTCAACTGGCGCGGCGGCAAAAATGGGAATCGATATAGGCGATACGCTCGTTTCTGCCGTTCTCGAGCGCGGCGGTGAGACGGTCAGAACGGTTTCGTTCACGCGACAGGAAAAACTCAACGATCTCCTCTATGCCGTCCGCCTCGGCGATACCTTGCGCATCACGGTCTCCCGCGCGGGCTCGGCAAAGGAGTTTTCCTATACCTTCGACAGCGCAAAGGATTTTACGGAAGTTCTTTGATTGCTATGCAAAAGTCATAGGCTTTCGTTTGTTGCCCAAAGGGGGCAGGTGTTTTGCAAGTGCTTTCTATAAGACGCAGGCTTTTTGTTGCAGCCAAAGGGACAGGCGCTCTGTAAATGCTATCCAAAGGAAATAAGTTTATTGTTCGATGCTTTCAGACAATGTGTCTTAAGATATTGTTTGCGGCGGGCGCAAAATGCGCCCGCCGCTGCGTTTATCATAGTTTTCGGATGGATTTTGACGAATCAAGAGACGTATATTCACTTGAATATTGGTCAGATTAAGAGAAAAAGAAAGCGCGCGGTTTTAAACCGCGCGCTTTTGAGGTTGGAGCCCCAAAGGAAAATTTGTACGAACCTAGGGTAAAAGAAGAAGAGGCATTTTCAGCCTCTTCGACTTCTTTCTCCACTTCTTCAATATGTAACTTTGTGAGTTTTTCAGGTGCAACGTCTTCTTGAAAATTATATGTAATGACAAGCCTGTCACCGTACCAAATCACTTCTCGCACGAAAGTATTCACAAGTAACTTTCGTACTTTGATATCATCTGGATTCCCAAATACTTTGGTAAGCAAAAATTTCTCAACTTCGTCAACGGTCAGATGTGCATAAGTTTTCTGCATGGCATGATTGATATCGATTTCATAGCGGTCGATTTGATTTTGAAGTTCCATTAATCTGTCCTTTGTAAGATCCATGATAATGCCTTGTTCGATCGCTTTTATGATATTATCGGCAGCACGTTTTGCATCATCGCGCTGTTTCATGAGGATTTGAAGTCCGGAATCATCTCTGATTATCTTCTCATGCACTTTGACGATTGTCTCTGCAATTTTTGTTATGATGCTGTTCCTACGAAGCATCGCTATTGTCGCTTGAATAACGTAATCTTCCAATATTTGCTTCTTGACAGGCTTACATGGGCAGGCGCAGCGTTTGCGTGAAAGACAGATATAATAGTGATGCGTTTCTCCTGTGTGCGACGTCCCGCTTGTTCCTCTCATGCGATGTTTACAGATGCCGCAAAATAGTTTACTTGCTTGCGCAAATGGACAATACGTTTGTATTGCGTTAGGATTCTTTTCCT
>ERZ1643246.449-NODE-449-length-53341-cov-8.301580_pt1 | contig 53341 bp, 57 predicted proteins | sample MGYA00579265_ERZ1643246 | MGnify/ENA primary metagenome ERZ1643246 (study PRJEB29033, sample SAMEA4952261) | chicken gut metagenome | biome: Broiler Chicken; feature: Gastrointestinal Tract; material: Caecum | place: Ireland | collected 2018 | study: Broiler... | reverse complement strand
TTCGTCGGAGGGTCCAGCCGCTTGTCACTGTGTGCCGGACGCACTTCGATCTCCACCTCCTTCAGTTCGCTAAAGGTATCCTTGAGCCGCTCTACGTCTGCGGCATCGATAAAGCCGGTAATGGAGAAACGCTCTCCAAGGCCGACGACATATTTTCGGGCGCTGTGCATCCGGTTGAGGAAATTCAGCTCACCGCGGATCTTCGCAAAGTTTTCGCTGCACTCTGCTTTCAGCGACGCGATGACTTCTTCCACATGCTGAAGCTGCCTGCGGTCGCTGTCGATCTCATCTTGCAGCGTTTCCTGCGCTTTTTCCGGTGTGCCATGCACGAACTCCGGAATGCGGATCCGTTCAAAGTACAGAGAGGAGAACATGTTGTCCACATCTCCCTCATATTTCTGTGTGGTCATATACAGACACCAGCTGTAAGTATCATCCTGGCTGAATGACTTGAACACAAAGGGACGGTTGCGGTAATACTGCAGCTTCTTCACACTGTCCAAAGGCAGCCGTCCGAAACGGATCTTGATGTAGCGGCATTCAAAGAGATCATCCAGATTCAGGTCGATGCTTTCGATGTTGCGCACCTGAACCAGGGCGTCCTCATTTTCCTGGATCACAGTCTGCAGATCTTTTTTCACGCTGACTGCATTCTCATACTTCTGATCGATCTTTTCGATATAATCGCGGATCCTCTGCATATCATAGTCACGGCGTCGCACATCAGCGGCTTCCAATGCTTCCAATCCCATGTCGGAACAGATTTCCTGAAAGCGGGCGCTGAGCTCTGCCACAGGATTCTCTTCATCCATGCTGCTCAATCCGTGCACGCTGTCAATGAACTTGCTGGCCGGTTCAGGATGAAAGTAATCCAGATCGATGAACTTCTGCAGAACATCCAGCAGATGCTCTTTTTCGGCACTGATGGTGATCAGTTTCATTTTTGCAATTGCCATCGTAATTCTCCTTTCACTTACGCTCAGTAGATCAGCATGCTCTTGATCCGCTCGGCAGGCACCTGATAACGGATGCCTTCGATCACGCGGGTCACATTGGCCAGCTCGGTGCGCTGCAGCACGATATACGCGCCGAACATGACAGAGGCTTGTTGAGCGTAGTACAGCCTGCGCTTTGATGTCTGAAAGCGCAGCGCGTCCATATACCACCCGATATCTACTTCCGCTTCGTCGGGAATATCAAGATGATACCATGTGGATCGGATCAGCTTCAGCAGCGAGCGATCATCCTGCGCGGCGATCATCTCTTCCAGCTGCCCGGAATTCACATGAGTGAAAAAAGGATAAAGCGAATCACGGATCACGTCGCCTGAGGCATGGTAATAATGCTTCAGCCGGTAAATGATCTCCAGATCGATATCCATTCCGTGCAGCTCGCGCAGGTCACGTTGAAGCTTTCCTTTTGCAATTTTGTCGATGGTGCGCATTACCTTCGTATAGTAATGCTTCATCAGCGCATGCTCGCATGCGGTATAACTGATGTCGTTCTCCTCCCCTTTCGGCTGGCGATAGGGTGCGAGCAGCAATGCGTATGGTGTCTTTGCCAAGACATCCAGCATGTCGTCGAAGCAGCGCACAGCACCGATCTTCATCAGATCGAAGCTGGCAAATTCTTTCAGAAAGAGCGGCAGCTGGATGATGGCGTCATCATAGCGTCCGCTGATCATCATGCGCAGCGTTTCCAGGATCACCTTGATCTCATTTTCTTCAATGTAGAGATGATAATAGGCGGCCTCCTTGCGGTCCGCATAGCGATAGAGCTTGATCACTTCGCGAAACACATCTTTGCGCAGAAGGTCTTCCAGCTGCCCGCGGTGCACGTTGTTCTCGCGCACATCCCGCAGCGCGTACTTGTAATGGGTCTCATTTTTCAGGTACGCCGCGATCTCAGGCACGTTGCGCCTGCTTAAGAGCTCGGCGTAATCGCGTTCATCAAGCTGCTCTCCATGCAGGCTTCTCACCTTTGCCGCGATGGCATTGGCTCTGGCCATAGACCTCCCTCCTTTCTTTTCCTCGCTCAGTCGGCGTCAAGACAATGCGTGACGAGCTTGCGGACCCACTCTTCGCGGCTGCCGTCAAACTGCTGCTGCAGCTGCGCAGCAGTGTTCTCGTAACGCTTATTCTCTATCTCTTCCTGGCGGGTCAGCTGCGCCTGCAGCTCCTCGCGTTTCTTGCGAACGCGTTCTTTCGCGTCCTGCAGATACTTTGCCTTGATGCTTTCCCGTTCCTCACGGATCAAAGACTGGATGTTGTCTTTTTCCTTCTGTTTCTCGAGCAGACGCAGGCGTGCTTCCCGGTCAGCGTCTACAATGTCTCTGATCATTTTTTCCACTGCAAAACACCTCCGTTTCCTGTAACGCGTTTACGAGTAATCGTCAGCGAAACGCGTCACGTTTTCTTCCTTTCCGATCACGGTGATCGTATCGCCATGGCACAGGCGGCAGTCAGGCCGGACATCTGTCTCGATCTGTTCTTCGTGATGGATCGCGATGACATTCAGCGAATAGCGTCTGCGCAGATCCATATCGACGATCGTCTTGCCGACCATGCGGTCACTGACTTCGATCTCGATGATCTCGATGTCCTTGCCGATCGGCAGGAAGTCCACGAGATTCTTGCGCAGGATACGCTTAGCGATGCGCAGCGCCATGTCCCTTTCAGGATAAACAACGGTAGCGCCCAGCTTGGCAAGCACCTCGCCCTGTTCCGCGCTGGTCGCCTTGGAGATGACCGGCACGCCCAGATTGAGCACGTTCAGCGTGACCAGGATGCTGGTTTCGACTTTGCTGCCGATACAGACGGCAACAAGATCACAATTCTGGATCCCGATCTCGATCAGCACCTCTTTTGACAGTTTCTTGGCGACAAACGCGTATTCGCTGAATTCACGAAATTCCTTGACGCGCTCCTCATCCATATCGACACCGATGACTTCTTTTCCGGCTTCTGCGAGCTTCTTGGCCAGTGGCATGCCAAATCTGCCCAGACCGATAACAGCGATTGCATTTTTCTTCATATGTTTTCTCCTATCCGATGGAAATATCCTCACTTGTGTATACTGCGGTGCCCGGTTCCTTGAAGGTACCCAGGGTAGCGATGGTCATGACGCCCAGACGTCCGGTAAACATCGTCAGGATCAGGATGATCTTGGCGATGACGCCCAGCTCGGAAGTTATGCCGGTGGACAATCCGACCGTACCGAACGCGGAAACGCATTCGAACAGCAGCTGCATGAAGGAATATTCAGGTTCCGCCACACACAGCAGCATCGTGCCGAGACAGACGACGAACAGTGACATGATCAGCACGATGAATGCCTGCATGATCGTCTTATCTTCGATGCGGCGCTTGAATGCCACACAGTGCCCGTTCTTCATGGTGCGGCGGATCGCGCTGAAGATCACAAAGATGGTGCTCGTCTTGATACCGCCGCCGGTAGAGCCCGGGGAAGCACCGATGAACATCAGGATCACCAGGATGAACAGGCCTGCATTCGTAAAGGTGCCCAGCGGATATGTGGAAAATCCAGCCGTACGGGCCGAAACACTGTGAAAGAATGCGCCGAGCCATGTGATGTCCTCGGTCAGCTTCAGACCGATCGTACCGATGACGATCAAGAAGCTGGTCACCGTGATGACCACCTTAGAATGCAGCGTGAGCTTGCGAAAGCTGCGCTTGCGCCAAACTTCCATGATGACCAGAAAACCGATACCGCCAAAGATGATCAGCCCTGCCGTCACCAGATTGAGCAAGACATCATTTTGATACGGGATCAGGTTCTGCAAGCCGCCCAGCACATCAAAGCCCGAGTTGTTGAACGCCGCCACAGAATGGAACAATGCGATGCCAAGGGCATCCATGGGCGGATAATCCTGCACGAATACGATGAAGCTGAGCAGGGCGCCCACGCCCTCAAACAGCAAGGTCAGCTTCAGCACCGACTTGACGAGCTTGACGAGCCCGCCGTAGGTGCTCACGTTCCAGGATTCCTTGATCAGCTGCCTGGCCTTCAGGCCGATACGTTTTCCCGCCGCCAAGATCAAGGTGACGCCGACGCATGTCACGCCGAGGCCGCCAATCTGGATCAGCGCCGCGACCACGGTCCGTCCGAACACAGTAAAGTGATCGGCAGTGTCGATGGCGATCAGTCCCGTCACACAGACGGCACTGGTTGAAGTAAAGAGTGCGTCGATAAAACTGACCGTCGCGTCATCCCTGACCGAGATCGGAAGCATCAAGATCAGCGCCCCTATTAAGATAACAGCCGCAAAACCTGCGGACAGCAGCTGCGGCGGGGATGAGTTTGAGATCAGTTTTTTCACGCGGTGCAATATATTGCTCATAACTAACTCCTTCGCTGTCAAAAAAAAGACAGTCGGCAATGGGACTGTCTTTTCATCCAACACAAAAACATTGAATAAATAAAGCTTGCGCTTTATGACAGACTCCACCGCTTATTCAACGGTATGACTTTATCACAGTCACATTGCAAAGTCAATATGAGGAAAAGAAACGATTCATACCCTCTTCTTTTCCGGTTCATATTATACTCCTGCTCGATCAAAATTCCAGCCCAAAATAAATGAAAACAAACACTTTTTTCCCAGTTTTTACATTTCCCCGGCTTGATATGAAATGAAGCCGTTTTCACTTTACGGATGCTCCTCGCTCTGATATGATGGTCTGGACACAAACAAGGAAGGGGACAGCAATGGATATCAATCAAGCAGGCATTCCGCTCGGCTGGCATATGCTGCCGAAAATGGATTCAGTTGGCTCGACCAACACATGGCTCAAGGAACACGCCGCCGACCTGCCCTCCCACAGCGTGCTGATCGCCAGGGAACAGCGCGCAGGAAGAGGAAGGAACGGACGAGCCTTTCATTCTGCAAAGGATCACGGCCTGTATCTCTCCATATTGCTGAAACAGACCTTTTCCTGTGAACAGCTGGGACGGCTCACCGCGCTCAGCGCCCTGGCGCTGCAACGCGCCATCTTAGAAAGCTGCGGCCTGAACACTCAGATCAAATGGGTCAATGATCTGGTCATCCAGACGCGGAAACTGGCGGGCATCCTGTGCGAGACTTGCCGCCAGCAAGACACGCTGCAATCCACCATCATCGGCTTCGGCGTCAATGTCTTCTCTCAGTCTTTCCCTTACATGGAAGACAACCAGCCCGCCGCCATCGCTGATTTCAGCATGGTCGCGCCTTCCATGGATACGCTCACGAGCGCTTTGCTGCGACATGTGGAAGACTGCCTCTCTCATCTGGATGATCCATCCTACATGCAGGCATATCGGAATTGCTCCTGCGTCATCGGCAGAAAGATTCGAGTCAGTGACGGTCATGGGCGATACGATGCCTTTGCGGAAGACATCGATGAACAGGGACGTCTGATCATCCGCCACGGTGAAGCCAGAACAGTGCTTTGCTGCGGCGAAGTCAGCATCCGCCCGCTCAGATGACCAAGTCATTCGATATGCAAGATACGCAATTCCGCTTTCGCTGTCCATTCCGCGATCTTATCGATCCCCACCGATAAAAACAAAAATGCCTTGATTGCAGACCGCGCCAGCTTAACGCTCAGCACCGGAGTCATTCCGCTCGCTGCGCCTTCCACAAAATAGCCGCAGGCAAGCAGCAGACAAAAGGCCAAGAGCAGGGCAGCGCCTGTCTCCACGAAGATGGCGATCACGGCAGCGATCTTCATCGAACAAGTCAAGCAAGTCACTGACATGAGAAGTCCTCTTTCCTTTCTAAGCGATCTGATGCTTTTTCCAGTTTCTCATCTGATGGCGAAGAAAAGATGCGGCGATCTTGCTGTTGCGGCCCAAGGCCAAAACCACGCCTTCAATGACAAAGACGACCAGATATAGAACACTGAGGTCATCGCGACGCTCAGCAGCGTATTCAGTACGATGACTAGAGCGATCATGACCATCTTCTTTCTATGACTGATCATGAAAAATAACGTGTAAACAATGCAAAAGCCAGCCCGAGCGGACTGGCTTTTCGTTACGATCATAGAGATCGCTTTATCTGTCTCGTTTGCTTTTCTTTCGCATGAACAGCACTGCACCAATGACCAGAGCAGTGCTCAGCACAGCGGATAACAAAAGTCGGGAAGATTGGCCGATGACCCGCAATTGCGGCTGTTCACTGAGCGCCGGCATGCTGTCCACACGATGACCGCGCACCAGCAGCCGATGCGAATTGACTGCATAAGGCGTACAAGTCAGCAGCGTGCACAGGTCCTCGCCCTCCTCGATCTGCAAGGCAGTGAGATCATCCGGACTTACCGTGGCGATCTGATCGACTTCATAGACGAGCGTTTCCTCCAGGACATGGATCATGAAGACATCGCCCTCCTGCATCTTGTCCAGATCAGAAAACAGCCGGGCCGAAGGCAGGCCGCGATGGCCGGAAAGCACACAATGCGTGCTTTTTCCACCCACTGGCAGCGAACTTCCTTCCAGATGACCGACCGCGATCTGCAGCACCCCATCCGAAGTGCCATGATAGATCGGCGAAGTCATGTCGATACAGGGGATTTCCAGATAGCCCATGATCCCGGTCGAAGATACATCGAGCAGCTGTGTATACTGTGCATGCTCCTGCGCATCGGGATGAAATCTTGCCGCGTCATCCAGCAAAGCGGCATTATACAGCGAGGCCGCTTCCAGCAGATCCGCATAAGATGCCTCATCCAGATCAGACACCCGCTCCTGATAAGAAGCGATGGCCCTTGTCTGCACCATGGCATTCCAGCAATCACTGACCGTCGGATAGAGCAGCAATGCTGCGCCTGCCGCAACCAGCAAAAGCGAGATGAGCGGGAATCGCCTTTTCTTCTTCATCGACATGCTGAAGAAGCAACGATTTCCCGATACAGCTTACTCATGAATGGAACGTTGACGTCTGCGGATGATCATGGTCAGGACCCCGCCAGCCATCAGCATCGCTCCCACACCATAGAAGATGCCTGTGCCGATCCCGCCGGTCTCTGGCAGTTTTGGTGTCGTGGTGTTGACGATATCCGTGCTTGCGCTGCCGTCGCTGACGCTGAAGACAGGGTTTTCTCCATCACTGATGATCTCCCCATCCGCGTCTTTGATGACCAGCTCGCCAAAGCCAGGATCAGCTGCGTCCGTGTCATATGTCGCTTCGACCGTAAAGAGAATGTCGTCTGCCTTATTGTATCCATCCGGGACCGTGGTCTCTACGACCCTATACTGTCCGGCATCCAGACCGCTCCATGTAAAGGTCGTCATTCCCTTGAGCTCTTCACCGATCTGCACATAGTCTCCCTCATCCTTATTATATTTATATAGCGTGAAACCAGCACCATTCAATGGCTCATGCTTCTCATCCACCTTATTCGCGATGATCTCAAAAGTAAAGACGATAACTTTGTCTTCCGGCGTATTTCCGGTACCATCATCATAAGGGTTATTGGAGAACTCCAGATAGACTTCATTCGGGTTACCAGCGCTGCCGATGATTGCGTCGCTGTTAAGCTCTGCGGTATATTCAACGATGATCTTGCTGGCGGCATTGACCCCATCGACCGCTTTGATATCTGCAAATGCGATCTCAAAATCACAGCTGAATCCGCTATCTTCCTGATGTCCGGCATCCTGTCTGACCGTATACTTTTCCTGCGGGATCTCCGTGCGGGAACCATCGTTCTCGACATAGACCTTGATGGAATCCCGATTCAGCGTCAGCCCTTCTGAAAGGTCATCATGGAATACATAGCGATACGTCTCATAGCCAGCCAGATTGTCCGGAAGCGTGCCGGTCAGCTGAAATGGCACATCATCTCCGATATCGTAATCGGCACCGTCCTGCCAGTCTGACACTGCCCCGGTCGAATCATTTTCTTCCTTGACTTTCTTTTCTACTTCCGGCACATCAGCTTTCGGCGTGACGGTCACCGTATCTTCATCAAACGTGTTGACGATGACCAGCGAATTGCTTTCATCTTTGCCGCTGAAATCCGTGACATCGATGAGCAGCCAGTAACCTTTTTCTACATCGTTAAAGGTGTTGCCCACAGCCTGCGCGTCAGGATCCATATCTTTCAGCGCCTCATACAGCTGATCAGAAAATGTGCGCAGCGTTCCTTCCGTGTCAGATTCTGAGGTCAGCTTACCGAGATAATCGATGATCTGGGCATCAGAATATGCGCTTCCCTCAGGAATCTGCGCCTTCAGCACCTCGCGATATTTGGGATTTACCGTATAGGCATAATTCTTCGTGCCATCACTGTTGTCGCTCGTCGTCAGATTCAGCAGTCGATATCCATGGTAAGTACGATCTGTCTCTCTGGTTTCTCCATCGTTCATCGTGATATCCACAGTCTGGCCTTCAGCGCTGACCGGAATGACCGGCACACTGAAGCACACCATGGCAGCCAGACACAGAATGCCTGCTTTTTTGCTTATTTTCATCCTTATTTCTTCCTTTCTTTATTTTAATCGTTTTGATGTTTTTCATGATCTTGCCTGAAATGACAGGCCAGCACGCCTGCCAGGATCATCAGCAGACCGCCGACGAAAAAGAATATCGTGCCGCTGCCGCCCGTTTCCGGCATCTCATAGGGAAGCAAGCGATCTTTCACTTGCAGCGGCTGGGCCAATTCATCGCTCTCTGTCACAAGCTCGTCTGTGTAGCCATGGTTGGTCACTGCCATCAAGGTATCGCTCGCCCGATACGCTCCTTCGATCTTCGCGCTTTCCAGCAAGGCATCGATGTCTTCCTGCCGCGAATCATCATAATAAAACCAATAGCGCGTATCGCTGAGCGCATAGCCAAACGGCGCCTCAATTTCCTGCACATAATACAGGCAGTTATTGGCCAATATGAAGCCGGATGAAGGATCCCCGACATAACTGATCATCCCTTGTTCATCTGTGACGGCTTCTGCCAGCAGTTCCCCGGTATCGGCATACAGGCCATATCTGGCGCCTTCCACCGGTGTATCAAGCGTTTCTTCTCGTTTGCATACCGACAGCCGATATTCATCCTGGGTCATGCCGCCCGAAGGACTAATTTTATTGATTACAGTATCTGGAAAACTTACGCCAAATACATCGACGTTGACCGAATTGGTATATTGGTCTCCGATATTTCCCAGGGTCGATGCCCGATACGTTAGTTCATATACGTATTCTCCCGGATGAAGGATCTCGATCACCATGCCATGCAGATCTTCATCTACCGTCAACGTATAGTCCATGCCATAGATCAGCGTGCTGCGGATCCCATCCGCATCTTCAGCAGCGATTTGCAAAGAGCCGCGCAGATAGAGCAAATTATCGCTCATCTCATCTGTGATCGTGATCTTATCCAGAGCGCTCAGATCCAGCATTTCTCTGTTCGCCGTGATCATAAATGTACCATCTCTGCTCATGTAGCTTTTCTCGACGATATTCAGACCTCTTTTCTCCTGTATAGAATAATCCCGATATTCCCAGCGCATGGTTGACAAGTCCCTGCCCCTCAGAGAAAGCGGTGCCCGCCACAAAGTGGCACGATTGTTCATCGTCTGGGTATCATCAGGCTTATCACCTTCCTGATAACCGAAATATGCGACATTAGCCACCTCATCCTGATAACAAATGGTGAGCGTGCTCTCATCCATGAACCAGTCCAGACACCAGCCTTCTGGCAATCCGCTTACTGCAGCATGACTGCAGTTCTCATGACTGTCACACCGGGTCACCAGCATCAGTACATCGATCTGTGTATCCAGGTTTTCTAGCTTTCCCCAAAAATAAGCGATGTCTTCATCAGCGGAAGCCTCTCCTGCCTGATGCAGCACCAGAGTTTCTTCGCCCATCGTCAGCGTGACTTCTGCCTTTCGCAAATCAGGGTAATAATATGTTCCAGTATCCGGGGAGCGTGAATACTGCGATTCATCCGTGATTGCCCAGGCATAGCCTTGGTTTTCGTCATAAGCTGGAAGCGTCGCTTTCACATTCCAGATCAAGTTCCCGTCTGTGTCAAACTCGCCGGTCTTTTCGATGGAAGTACCATTCCCTCCGGAAGGCTCATCTGGAATAAACATGATCTCGGAGTTTATGGGAAAGCCATATTCATCTACCTCAAAATACAGATCGACCATAAAATATCCGCGTGTATGCACCTTGCGGTTATCTCTCATGGTCAAGACGATCATCGTGCCATCTTCTGTCGATTCCATCATCCCGATTTCTTCGCCTTCAGGTGAATAAAGCGGCTGAGATAATCCTGTACCCAGGATCCCTTCTGGCATGCGGTAAACATACTCACCAGCATCTGGAATTCCCTGCGGTGCGTAGAACGAAAATGAATAGCGATACCAGCCGCCTTCTTTGATCTCATAAATGCCTTGTTCCGGTTCGACCTCATTGCCAGCTTCATCGATCATCTTCCGTTCAAAGCGTGCTTGTTCATTGCCATAACCGCGGCTTAGCACATACTCTTCCAGATCGATCTGTTTCCGGATCGTAAACGACAAGGAACTGTCCAGCGCAAACGACACCCCATCCGTATCGCTTTGTGTCTCCAGCTTCGCAGCAGATGTATCCACGGGCAGGCTCCAGAAGCTCCATCCCTCCTGCGGATCATCAACAGTAAGCCGTACCTCTGTTTCTGATGGAAGCCACGGTTCACCTTGCGCATCGATGACCTGAAGCTGATATGAAGCCACTACACTCACGCCGCTTACTTCCTGATCGCTTGGATAAGCGCTGACTACCGCATCCTGCGGTACGCCTGAGACACGCATCTTCGGTGCATCCTCAGCCACCGTCTCCATCGAACTGTCCGTATAGACAGTGACCGGAATAAGCTGCGGCTCTTCGCCATGAAGCGCTTCAACCGGAAGCAGCGTGAATCCTAGCAGCAGCACACAAAGCAGCGATAACCGCATGTGCCATTTCTTTTTGGTTCCTTTCATTGGTCTTCACCTCCTTTGTTGTTCATGCTCTCTACAAAACCCAGGCCTTTGATCATCATGGATCACGGCCTGTTTGAAGCAGCGTATCCATATTTTCACCTCCTTAGCCAGAGCACGTAAAAAAGCCGTGCATCTCCCATATGCACGACTTATACGTTGACTTCATCTGTTTCCCTAAAACTTTTCAGTGTTTTTTTGCTTTTCTTGCTCTTCCTCTTCTCTGGACAGTGCGGAGCTGCGCGCACAGCAGCAATACAGCACAAAAAAGGCGATCAATACCAAACACACTACGCATACACCCAAAATGATGAACATCAGATCACTCCCATAAGTTAATCTATGCGATTTTCACCATTATACCCTGATGTCATGAAAATAAAAAGAACAATTTTGTCATCTTGTTTTTATTGATAAACCCACAGTCCAATAGATAGCATTTTATCTTACCTATAGTTTGCAAAACCTTACATCATAATTTAAACTTAATTTTCTTATGTATGAGCTCTTTTACGAATACAATGACACAATAAATTGATCCTCCGATTGTGCCCCCCAACGTATTGAAAAACAAATCTGATAATTGAAAAGTACCAAAATGAAGAAGTAATTGTAAAAGCTCTATCGATATCGAAAGCAAAAAAGACAGTATTATAGATCGTAAAAAGCATTTTTCTTTTTTCCCTTGCTCGCAAAACAGCATATACAAAATGCCAAAAGGAAGAAATAAAATAATATTTTCTATACACTCGGTTGTTAAAATCATTTCACCAGTTTTTCTTTCAAAAACATATAATCCCCAATTTCCAACTACGTTTGTAAGTGGATTATTCCAAACCTCACGATTTAATAAAGTGTGACTGATTATCATTCCCGTATAAAGTGACAAATAAAACACTTTTCTAAATTTTTGAGATTCCTTAAAATTAACAAAAAAATCTAATGCTGCACGTTTCCAACCTTTCCCACCACTTTCAGAATGCACTGCATAGAGATACACATACATAAACAGCGTCGCTAAAAGCAATGAAGGGAAAAACTCTCGATAAAATGATTGCAACACATCTATAATAATAGAGATAATTTCATCTGTCATTATTCAGATCCTTTTGATAAGTAATTATCTCTCGGTTTGCTAACATCAATAATTTTATTATAATATACTGTATTTGGAGGCACATCGTGAGTAACAATAGCTCCAGCTCCGACAATAGAATTTTCCCCTATTTCAACTGGCCCCAAAATAATAGCATAGGCCCCAATACTACAATTTTTTCGAATAGTAGGACAACCATCTCCTTCATATCTGATGCCACATGTTACATGGTGCTGAATAAAAACTTTTTCCTCAATAATAGTATTAGGGTGTATAACTACACCAGCGCCGTTATGTCCAAATCTAACACCTTTTCCTATTATTCTTGTATGTCTTGGAATATCGCAGGAGTAAATCACTCGAAGCACCGCATTAAATCCAGGAACCTTGCGTGAAATTTTAAATAGAGTATTAAACATTTGTAACCGCTCCCCCTTATAAATTTTCGATGATTTATAATAAAGTTCCAATTCTTGTATATAGCATTTAACATTAATATTTTCCTATCATTTTCTTTCCCATGCGAGCCACTTTTTTCTTAATTCCTTCATTCATATATTTACTTTCAAACCGACTGAATTCAAGATTATTTATGTCTAGAAAAAATGTATTTCGTTTTTTCGGCCATTTAACGGAATACAATTCCGCACTATTATTTCTCACAATATCTTCATATGTACATTCTCTGAAAGTCATATGGGGTTTAACTAATTCAACCAGTCTTTTCCCTTTCTCATTTCTAACCATTATAGATGAGATTCCTCTATCATCATTCATGTCGGGATAGATATTATTTATCCCCCAAAAGTCACCGATCGTAATATCTGCTTCACTGTGGCCCTTCATTTTGCACTGATAGCAAGTAGGTCTTAGGCAATAATTTCTTAAAAACATGTATAAGTATGAATTATTTTCTCTGGGTTCAAAAACAATCATATCACCGACCTTTGCCTTCATCCCGAATTGACTCCAACTTTTATCCTTGCATCGAAAGTTAATAAATGAAATCTTTCCATCATATTTTTCTTCAATAGAACTCGCATATTTTTCCCAAAGCATTGGTGAGGGAACACCATGACATATAATATCTATACAATATAGATTTTCATAGTCCCTTTTTAAATATCTCCGTAATCCACTTACCTGACACGGTGTACCAGAAAACAGCACAATTTTATTGTCTATAAGAGATTCTTTAACATGTTGATAACTAAAGGACACTTGACTCTGGACATATTTTGACCCGTACAAACGTTCAAGGTCTTTATAATTATCAACTCCAATAATCTCAACTCTTTTAAAATCATCAGAAAATGCACTGCCAAATACATCACCTCGTTGTGAGATAACATATTGTCCAAACAAAGAAAAGATAGCACCTGATGAACTCATCATTCGAATCTTCTCATCTTCATATATCGCTGCGTAACATTCCTTCGGTTGTGAGGTTTTAGATACATTTTTAAATGGGCAGACATTAACACACATGTTACACTGAACACATACACTTTCGTCAACCTCTGGATAAAAGAAGCCTTCATCATCCTGTTTCATTATAATACACTTTCGGGGGCAGATATTCTCACAAGCTCCACACCCACAACATTCATCTTTTTTGATAGATATTACTTTCATCTGACTTCTCCTCCCACATTTAGTGCTTTTTCATCTCAATATTTTACTTAACAAAGAAGCCAAAACTTTATAATTAGCAACGACAAAAACTACGATAAAAACAAGCATCAATAAAACATCGAAAATGATGTTAGTCCATATTGTTATTGTAGCAATTATAACAGCAGTAATGGCATATACACAGAACTTCAACACATTTATGTTAATTGGAAACACTTCTTTAACGTCCCTCATTCTTGTTATCCACATAACGAAGAAGCCAGCAAACGTTGAAATTGTAGCCGCATGAAGCCCAATAAAATTAATTAATACCACATCCAACACAAGATTTGCGACTGTTCCATAAATACTCGTAACAGCAGCACCATTTGTTTTTTTGCTCTGTAAATATCCAACACTACAGAAAGAAGAAAATCCTTGAAAAATAGTACCTAAATACAAAAATCCCATATATATAGAGGCTTCTTTATATGCTTCGCTTAAAATCAATTTTGTTACGATTTTGGTTGCAGGCATTAAAACAAATACCGCACAAAAAGACAATTTGTAGATATGCTCAAAAAGCTCTGATGAATACTTTTCTGTTGCCTCCCCTTGTTTTAAACGAGCCAAGGCCATATCTGTCCAAGAATTATTGAACATAGTAAAAATAGTTTGCATGATAGTGGGAAATTTATATGCAACTGAATATATACCGTTGGCAACACTCCCTAAAAAAAATCTAATTAAATAGCGGTTTGAAGCGCTAATAGCCCACCAACTTAATGCTGATGGAACCAAAGGGATCGAGTAGGATAACATTTCATGTTGAATCTTTTTATGATTCTTCCAAATTCCATTGACTCGAATGCGCCTTTCAAATATAAGAATCATTAAAATTGTTGAAGCCTGTGCCAGGATTACACTTTGTAAAAGAGCAGCAACACCTTCCCTTAAAGCGCAAACCTTGATAAGATTCGCGCCGAGCATCACACAAGTATAGAATATGCCCGACGTTGCAAAAAGCTTCTGATTTTTTACTCCACGAAGTAATTTTTGTATGCATTCTAAAACACGATCACCGATCAAAATTGCTATAAAATAATAACAGTTCCAAATCGGAACAAACTGGTTGACAACAAGCAATAATACTGCACACAAAATACAATTTCTTATTAATAACTGATAAGTAGCTGCTATGCTTTCATCAGATTCCTCTTTATCTCTACTTTTAATTATCCAACGATACGTTGCATCGGAGATTTTCATTGTTAAAAGCGGAGATAACAAACTGACAGTCGTCATTAACAGATCATAATCTCCTAAATCTCCTGGTTGAATAAAATATGTATATAACGGAACAATTAGGAAACTTAAAAATTTTGTTCCTATATTACCAATACCATATATAATAGTACCAACTAATAAAGCCTTATTATTTTCTCTTGTTTCTGCATTCATAGAATATTCTCCTATCACTTCAATCTATAGAAGATGTATAAAAGCATTGCTAGTTTATTTTTTATTAATAGCTTTGCAATAAAATTCATAGTATCCAAATAGTCTGAAGAGAGACCTTCAACAATTCGTTGAGTGGTGGTAGATTGGCAAATCTGCCGTATTTTTGCAACGCCTTCACTCACACTCTTAAATCGTGCCTCTTGTATAATACATGTTTTGATTAATGAGAATGTTTTTATGTTTGTTTTATCAATAACGTCCCGTGAGTACAGTTCACTTGAACCAATAAAAGATGCAAAGTTTTCTAATCTATATAAATAATCAGATTGATATCTGTGGCTGAATGATGTCTGATTTTTTCGATATTTATATATATGTATATCAGATGTGATAATTATTTTGCAGTAAGAGAGATAAACAAAATTGAACAAGTAATCTTCTGAAATAACTTGCCGTTCAGAGATGAATCTAATTTTATATTTTTCAAGTATTGATTTTTTGTAGATCTTGTTCCAAACCCCGCTACCGAATTTTGTACGTAATCTTGACATATCATCTAAAACATCTTCATAGTTAGTAACGATAATACTAGGATCATTTTGTTGTATGAATACTTTATCTATTCTATCTTCATCATCAAATACACTCCACCCAAATATTCCTAAATCGGCCTTGGTTTGCATCATTACCTCAAGAGCTTTGCTATAACCCTGTTTTTCAGTTATATCATCGGCATCTACAAATGTAATATATTCTCCCCGTGCAAATTGCATTGCGTAATTACGTGCAATGCCTTGACCTTCATTTGCCTTATGATATACCCGAATCAAACTACTCTTACATGACAGGTTATCACAGATTCCGCTAGTTTGATCTGTTGAACCATCATCCACTAATATTATTTCAGCGGATTCGAGTTCTTGAAAAATAATTGAATCTATGCACTTTTCCAGATAATTTTCACAATTATACGCTGGTATAATTATGCTCAATAATACTTTTTTTTCGCTCATTTTTTATTGTCCTTTTATGGATCTCGCAGGTACGCCAACAAGAGTATCGCCCTTTATCATGGAACTTTTCACTACAACGGCTCCGGCTCCTACAATTGTATCGTCTTGAATATGAATGCCGCCAATAATCTTTGCTCCATTGCCAAGAATTACATTATCACCAATAACAGGCGCATTAGGATGGTTCCCATCAACGCCAATACAGTTATCCCCACGCAATTGGCAATGTGCGCCTATCTTGGAATAACCATTCACCACAATTGCACCAGCATGCCATATTCTTAGTCCAGGGCCAAAAGTATTCTCCCAAATTTCAATACCCAGTTTATTTCCTAATGTATTTTTCTTTCTTCTATAATAGAGGTAGAGTAATTTATGGAGCACATTGCTTCGATTATTGTAGTGATATTCTGATAATCTTAGAGCTCTTTGAAAGCGATAGATGAGCCAATCTTTATCTTTTACCAGAATCAACTCAAGCGCTTTTTTAGATCTACCAAGGTATAGGCCTTTTTCCATTTTTAAAACTGCTTTTAATTCTTCTTTTGTTTTAATCATGTAGATCTCCTAATGAAAATGCCTGACTCAGAAATTGGCCTGCTCTGTCCCTTTCATAGCTGAGAATTTTGTCGCTTTGAAGAAAATCAATTTCTTTGTCCATTTCTTTTTTCCCTGTTAATATACGATCTGTCAATCCAACCATATTTAGTAAGCTTGATAATCTAGACCCCATATCTTTCCCTTGCGAACGGCGTGGCACTACCCAAAACGGCTTATGGAATTGCAGAGAAAAACACGTTGCATGAAAAGAATCTGTAAAAACTGCAGTTGAATACCGTATTAATCGTACAAAATCAAACGGTCCACATGAATAGTATCTATTATGTAGATCATTTAGATTTATAACCTTATAGCCATGCTCACGAGCATATGAATATATGATCTTTCTAATTTGATTATGCATTCCTCCCAAAAAGTATGTAACGATATACGCACTAGCAATATTTAAATTTGAATGATTAATTGCATATTCCCAATCATTAGCTGTTAAAACCAATGTTGGATCCAATACTACCGTTGAAGGGATTCCACCAATATCTTGTAATATTTTTTTCCCTTGCTCTTCTCTGACTGAAATAGATCTAAATTTATTTAACTCTTGTGCAGCATAATCACGATACTTCGGTAAAATATCATCTACACCAAAACTAGCAGCAAAAGCTATTTTTTTTTCATTATTGTGAACAAAATCCAAAAAGTACATCGGCGTGAAGTCAAAAAAGTACGTATTCCATACCTGATCGCTACCTACCGAAAAAAAGTCATATTTATCCTCTTGAATGGTAGAATAACTTTCAGGTGTATAGGTTTCCGTAGTCATTTTGAGTACCGTACAATTAAAAGTCTCAAAGTTATTGTTTCTCTGGCTAATCCTCGAGGCATAGATTTTTTGTTCGAGCCTAACAGCCAATCGTTTGACATAATGTAAAACATTCTTATTTTGTGCGGAAGCAGAGACTTTTAATCCCTTAGGATAAAAACGAATAGTTTCAGCTTCCAACCCCATTTTTTCATATATTCTTTGAACTGCGTAGTTCTGCAATTTATTACCATAGTTGAAGCCATGATTAAGCGTAATTATAGCTACTTTTTTCATATTGTCCCTTTCTTCTATTTGATATATCTATAATATACGGTATAGCTAACAGAGCAAACATAGTATACCCCATTGATTCGATTTGCATCGTTTGATTGTAAACAACCATAATTATTGAAGAAATGCAGCAATACAATCCCAATTGCATCAGCAAATTATTTTTTAATGCAAGCATCTCCTTGACAGCTATGACAATATAAAAGGCAAAATACAATATTAACCCTATGTAGCCTCCTTCAACAAACATTGTTGCATGGGTAAACCATGTATATTTGATCCTATCCCCAAACTGAATGAAAAATGGACTTTGTAGAAAATCGAATTGTGCAGATGTACCATTGCCCAATCCAACCCCAAACCAGATGTCTTTCAAATCTCCATCAAAGCAGGTTTCCGATATAACGTCAATTGCCGTCAATCTATTTATATCAGTTGCAGATCCATATGTTCTAGTTAATGCATAATCCTCAATAAATTCCAATGACAAAAAACCAACATTATTGGAGTAGAATCTATTGTATAGCGCAACAGCCAAATACCCTAATATACATAGAATTCCTATAGTTGCTAACATTTTAAAATTGTGTTTTACAAAACCAACAACAAACAACACAGCAATAATTATTTCAAAAAAATAAAATTTAAGCTCTGCAACGACTGCTATAGCTAAACAACCAACAATAATCCCCATTACTTCCGGCCACTTTTTCTTATTATGCACATATTGTATTAGAACATATCCAGTCACAACAACCATTAATATATTAAGAGGACCATTGCCACCTGTTGCACCGTTTCCAAAACTTCCTCCAAGGAAATCATAGTTTACGCCCTCTACAAAATACTCATAGGCACATATTGCAAAGTTAATCACTAGAATTTTTTCTAGCAATTCAAATATTTTAAAAAGATCTGATTCATTCAAATTATATATACAAGCAAAAAAGAAGATATAAAATCTAAATATATTTCTTAATGACCATAGATAAAATGTGATAGATGTAAAATCAACAAAAAAAGAAACGGTCGTGCACAATAATAGTATGAATGTAATGTTCAAAGCAGCATTTCGCCGTGGAATTTTATAATCCAATTTTTTTATAGTAAAAATAAATAAGGCAACAGTGATTAAATCGGTTACATAATTTAGTAGAGACGGAAATCCTAAATCAATCACTAAATATTTGACAAAGCAATTATATATAATTTGAAAATATATCAATTTCTTGCAATTAATTTTCATTAACATTTTATTCTCCATCTCCAAAATCATGCTTTGGAGTGTCTCGCATTAAACTGTTTCCATACGAGTTCCTCAATTTCATTTTCGCTCAGCCCTGACAACCGCTCACCTTCTTCTATTCGCTTGTCATGCAAATCATCAAAGTTCCCGATTATTTTCGCGGGACGCCCGCCGACAATTACCCCAGACGGTACATCGCTAAGCACTAAACTACCAGCAGCAATAATTGAATTTTTTCCAATATGTACATTAGGCATTATGATACTACCCAGCCCAATAAAAACATTTTCCTCTACCTCTATACATCCAAAATGCGGTACATAATTTCCATGATCCATAAAATATAGCATATGTCTTATGGCATCGTGTGTTACGAAATACACATTTGCTGCAACTGTAACGTTATCGTGGATTTTCACAAGTTTAGGGTCCATCGGAAAATTTCTACTCTGAAACATGCAATTCATGCCCATTAGTTTTAATATATTATGTTTTCGCAGATATTCTGCACGTTTACACCCATCAACTATGATAGTAAATCTTATCTTGTGATACAGTGCAATGATTCGCTTGATATTCATCTTAATCTCTCCTCATATATATCCTATCAATTCATACAAATTAACTATCAAATAGCATTTTTAAAGCAAGTCATATGCTACATCAACTATTCGTCGCATCGCAACTCCAGGAAGAAGGAATAAAGAAAGACAAAATCTACATTTTTGCCACTGTATTATAATAATCTGCTAGTTTGTTATGCATTGCCTTCATACTGAATCTCTCATTAACCCGAATTATGTTTTCAGCACTTGTGGAACATAAAAAATCAATGTCCTGCGCATATGTCGTTAAAGCTTGTGCCAGTGCTTTTATATCACCGGGTTTAATCAGTATCCCGTTCTTATCTGAGATCACTTCAGGAATAGCACCGACTGTTGTACTTATAATTCCTTTTCCTGCTACCATACCTTCAAGAATTGCCATTGGTAATCCTTCATTATATGAGGGTAGCACAACTGTTGAAACCAATTTTAATAACTTTAACTTATCATTTAAGTTTACCCATCCAACAACTTCTATGTTGTTTTCGAGTTTTTTATTTTTGATTATTTCTTTAATCCTTTCTATATCACCATCTCCTGCAAGATATAATTTAATATTAGGTACAGTTTTTTTCGCCAATTGAATAGCATCAATCAAATCATAAGTGCCTTTACGTTTTCCAAGTCGGCCCAACATAAGAAACGAGTGTTGGTAGCTCTTAACATCTACTATTGCCTGCTTATACTTATTAGTATCAATTCCATTTTCTAAAACGACACAATTGTCTAGTTTAAAGATCGAATCAAACCTTTCTTTCCATTCATCTGACAATGCAATAACAATATCTGCCCTATGTAATATATCAAGAACAGTTTTCTTTTTTCGTTTCAGAAGTTCTCGATAAAATTCCATGTACTGTGCTCCGTGTATATGAAATATCACTTTTTTTCCCCACTTTTTTGCTGCTCGAACGTAATATCCTTTTCTAAAGGTGCTTCCTCTAGATGCTGCATGAATGTGGTATATATCGTAATCCCTTTTTGTAAAATAAAATTTTAAATAGGCATAGATACAATATATTGTACGTATAACTATATTACCATCAATATAAGACTCGTAAATATCGATATTGTATTCTGTTACCAAATCCTTGTCGCTTTTAATTTCAGAAATAACTGTGGCCATTCCTCCCTTTGATTTCTCAGGGCTAGGGCCAATAACTAACACTTTCATTTTTTCCTCCATTTCCCCGCGCCTAAAGTCGCGCGGACACAAATACTTCATCAATAAATCCCACATGCTCTCTTTCGTGTTACAATATCAGAGAGGTGGTACACTACAGAGCACGTAGGAGAGAGTAGGAATTCTGCTCATTTGAATATCCTGTATTTTTATCAGTTGCCGTCATCATCTCAAGCACAAATAAGTAGGACTTTGAGCCTGGACACTTATGATTGTTTAATCAACTGTTGTCGATTCGCTTTGATGACAGTCAATGCCACCTCTCCTTTTGCATGAAAGGAGTTTTTTATATGGCAATGAAAATCGTTCGCTTCAACTGTTGTGGCATGGATGTTCACAAAAACCTGGTTGTCGCTACTATCGGTATAACCGATCGAAAGACCAACATTACAGAATACTTCCAACGATCCTTTTCCACTTTAAACTCCGATCTGTATTGGTTGAAAGATTGGCTGAAATCTTATCACTGTTTTGATGTCTGTATGGAATCCACCGGTAAATACTGGATCCCCATCTTTAACATTCTTGAAGATGAGATCAATGTTCGTTTGACTCATCCCAAGTATGTCAAAGCCATCAAAGGCAAGAAAACAGATAAGAAAGATTCCAAATGGATCTGCGATCTCTTCAAGCATGATCTGCTCAAGTTTTCTTTTATCCCTCCCAAAGAAATTCGGGAGATGCGCGAGATCTCACGCTATCGATACAAACTGGTCTGCATGCGTACTTCAGAACGTAATCGTTATCAGAACTGCATGACCGTTTCCAATATCGGCTTAGCTTCGGTTATCTCAGATCCTTTCGGCAAGACCGCCTCCAACATCATGAAAGAAGTCATGAAGTCCAACGTGATTGACGATGACAAGATCCTAAAGCTCATTCATAGAAATTGCAAGAACAAAGATAAGATATTAGATTCTCTTCATGGCTATCACATCGAATCTGATCAGCGGTTCAAGATGAAGAAATCATTGGATCATATGGAATATCTGAACCATCTCATCGATTCATGCGAAGTAGAATTGATCAAACGTGCTTATCCTTTACGTAGATCCTTTCAGCATATCACGCAAATAAAAGGGATCAGCGCCTTATCTGCCATCCTTATTATCTCTGAGATAGGGATCGATATGTCTCAGTTTGAATCCGATAAACAACTTGTCAGCTGGGCCGGACTTTCTCCTGCCAACAACGAAAGTGCTGGCAAGAAAAAGTCAGTCCGTATCTCAAAATCTGGACAGTATCTCAAACCGCTGCTTGTCCAATGTGCTTTATCAGCCATCAAAGATAAAACTTCTTATTTTGGAAGAAAGTATTCCAATATCAAGAAACGGCGTGGTCATAAGAAAGCAATCATTGCGATCGCACGCATGATGCTCGTTAGTATCTATCACATGATTCTTACAGGTGAAGAGTTTCAACCAACCGATTATGAATCCTTGATGAATCCAAAATCAAACACAGACCAATCACCAACAGTTGAAAAAGCATTAAACTTTTTAAAACAATCTGGTATAGATATTTCTTCTATTCCGGTCAACTGATAAAATTTTTTGATATTTTTTACTACTTGTTTTTAAGTCGGCCTTTTGTACGCATTTTTATTCACACTTCTGCTCCCTTAAGTCAAATTGAGCCAGTTACCCAAAGTCAAATCAAAATCATATGAAGAAAATTTGTCGAATCCTGCACCATTCGTAAAGGTAATTTCGCCAAAGTATATATGATCATCTACAATATAGAAGTCTACTCTAGCGTGATGAAATGGTTTTGAAAGTATAGTTGCATATCTTAAAAGTTCATCCAGACATTCAGGCTTATAAAAATCTCTATTAGAAGTTGGATATCCCATCCCTGCACCTGAAACTTTATTCCAATCGACGTCATAAAAGTCCATTTTGTGATCTGTGAATCTATCTGTATCCATCCTAATTAGACGAGGAATCCCATTAAAGCAAAAGACTTTATAATCTCTTAACTGCTCATCATCATGACTTTCTATAAAATCCTCGATAATAATTCTCGGTTTCTCCAATCCGTAAAACCATTCACCATAACAGGGGAGGAATTGGGTTTTAAGCCATTTATGACACTTCTTAATGACTTCTTGAGGAGATATGCACTTACTTCCGTCTTGTATGATATTAAACGTTGATCCATGTGTGACTTTAATTACATATTTTTCTGGTAGTTCATCGAAAGGAATCTCTTCAGGTGCAAAACCTTGCCATATCAAATGGTTTAGAATCTTTTCGCACCCCTGATCTATCACATACTGCCTTACCGCGTATTTATCACAGCATTTAGGCATTAGTTCATTTCTATCGTAAAGCTTTATCCACTGTAACTTCTCGTTATATGTTTTTGGATTTCTAAGATTTAACGGATATCCTTGCTTTATACGAAATAATACTTTTAATGTTGCCTGTGGACTTATTTTATATAGGATATTTAATGGCGTTAATATTATGTTCTTAGTAAGATTGTTCATTTTTTGCCTCCCATGCTATTTGCTTAATACCATTCTTTATTTAGAAAATTTTCTATACTATCGATATAGCGGGATGTATTGGAGGAATATGTATTGAATTCATGATTTCTTACATAGTTAAGAGCACTGCCAATCTCGTCGCATTCTCTTAATCCACAAATTAAATTCTGGTCTTTGAATTGCTCGATTAATTGTAATTGATGATCATCTACATGTTCTCCGTATTTAGAGAGTCTAGCTACAGCTATTACTTTCTTTTTCTTTTTTAGAGCTCCAATTATAGCTCCTGTACCACCATGAGTAATTACAATATCTGACTGATTCATAATGTCAGAAAATTCCTGTCTATCAAGAAATTTTTTGAATTTATAATTTTGTGGAGTATAATCACTATATCCCACTTGCGCAAAAACTTCTTCCTCAATATTTCCTGTCTCTATTAGTCGGTCAATCGACATAAGTAGTCTATTAAATTGAAATTTCTGAGAGCCCAAAGTTATGAATATCATTTATTTACATTTCTCCCTATATACTCAATATATTTTTAGTAAATACCGCCAAGATAAATTGCTTTTGGATAAACCTTTTTCATTGACTCCCACTGCACATAAAACTGATCTGCAAATTTATATAATAATTTTCCGCTTTCCGTGGGAGACGTCACCTTTGCAAAAGATTCAATGTAGATTAATTTTTTTCTAAACACTTTTGCTATTAAGCATATAGGAATCGTTGCTAGGACTCCCGTACAAATTATTATATCTGGCTTCTCTTTTAAATAAATCCCGAATGATCTAATTATATTTATAAACATTCTAGGTAGAAAAATTTTTTCTTTCCGATTCACCTGTAATAAATAATATGTTTTTTCTCCATCAAGTTTGGCATCATACAATGTTTTCTCTGTTATAATAAAGCTGGGATATTTCTCCATCAACGGTTTTAACATCATTAACTGCTCATAATGTCCTCCAGAAGAGGCAGCAAAGCATATTTTTTTTATTGACCTTTCCATTATTCTTTCCCTCTGTACAATTAATCTCTTTGGAAAATATCCCTTGTGTATACTTTCTCTTTCACATCATCCAAACAGTTATCATATCGGTTTGCAATAATTGCCTGAGACATATCTTTGAACTTTTCGAGATTGTTCACAATTACACTTCCAAAGAATGTACTGCCTTCTTCTAATGTCGGCTCAAAAATCACAACCATAGCACCTTTTGCCTTAATGCGCTTCATTACGCCCTGGATGCTACTTTGACGAAAATTGTCAGAATTACTCTTCATGGTCAGCCGATATACGCCGATCACACAACTCTTCTCTTCATCCACTCTATAATCGCCGTGATTGAAATAGCCATAATAACCGGCCAGCTTCAGGACACAGTCAGCAATAAAATCTTTACGAGTTCGATTGCTCTCTACAATAGCCTGAATCAAATTCTCCGGCACATCGGCATAATTAGCCAGCAGCTGTTTGGTGTCCTTGGGCAGACAGTACCCACCATACCCGAAGCTGGGGTTATTATAGAAATCACCAATACGAGGATCTAAGCACACACCTTTGATGATTTGCTGAGTGTTCAATCCCTTCATCTCAGCATAAGTGTCAAGCTCATTAAAGTAAGCAACACGGAGTGCTAGATAAGTATTGGCAAACAGTTTTACTGCTTCAGCTTCGGTAAAACCCATAAACAGTGTGTCAATGTTTTCTTTAATAGCGCCTTTCTGCAGTAGCTCTGCAAATGTATGAGCTGCTTCCACCAGTTGATCATCCTCCATATCGGTGCCTACAATGATTCGCGACGGATAAAGGTTGTCGTAAAGAGCCTTAGACTCTCGCAGAAACTCCGGGCTGAAAATAATATTTCTGCTGCCCGTCTTTTCCCGAACGCTTTTGGTATATCCAACAGGAATGGTACTCTTAATGACCATTATGGCATTGGGATTATATTTCACAACCAGATCAATGACGTTCTCAACAGCAGAAGTATCAAAGTGCTGGGTGGCAGAATCATAGTTTGTAGGTGCCGCAATCACCACAAAGTCAGCAGCACTATAGGCCATTTCAGCATCTAGCGTTGCCGTCAAATCGAGGTCTTTTTCTACAAAATATTTTTCGATATATTCATCCTGGATTGGCGATTTTCTTTGATTTACCATATCGACTTTGGACGGAACTATATCAACCGCAAATACTTTTTCATGCTGCGCAAGAAGCACCGAAATAGAAAGTCCTACGTAACCTGTTCCGGCAACCGCAATCGTATATTTTTTCTTCATAACTCTTCCTCCCAAAACTAGTCCAACAACTCTATATGAACTTTTCTCGGTTCTGAGAAAAGACGAACCCTAAGTCTACTTATTCAGATCAATCATCGGGGCCATAGCTAATTCGCACCCTCACTGCTCATGAAATCATCTTTGATTCCATCAACACTAAAGGCAAAATCTCTGGTTATTGTGCGCTCATTAAGTGGCTATTCTGTGGCTCTAGGCTGGTTTTCGAAATTTTGTGTCTCAGACACGACGAACAGCGGGTAGACTTTCGTCCATCCGCTGCGGCATTACTACGCTCCTTAAGTCGGCCAGAAACGCCCTATCTGCAGGCTTTTTGCTCACTTTCCCGGGCAAGAAAATATGAACAGTATCAGCGAGCCATAGGTTCTCTCCGACTTATTCCTATTATGCCGCATTCACATATTCATCCTTTTTCAATCCATACTTTTCTGTGATCTGTTCAGCCGGAATGATCTCAGGCCGGTTCACTCCGTTTGGAATAAACCGTGTCTCTCTCTTATATATTTCCTTAAAATAATGCTTTGCCCCTTCGCTCAGCACGATGATCTCGTCTGCATATCTGACCATGCATCGCTCCCCAAAACGGATATATTTAGCGCCAAATCCCTGTGACCATTTTTCCCGCTGCCAGTCAAGCCCATGCACGGTCACGATCACGCGCTTTCCAAACAGCTTTGGCAGCCAGCACATGGCTGCCGGCCCCTCGGCGTGAACATGGACCACATCATATCTGCCGATGGCACAAGCAAGCGCCGCAAAGAAACTGGAGCTTACCGCCGATAATCCTTTTGCCTGAAGCGTAGGCACATATCTTTGCTTCACCCCTGCCTGTTCTTTCTTTCGCTGTGACCTCGGGAGCGTTTTGTTCACCCGGTGATAACAGGTGACCTTATGACCATGCGCCGCCATGCGTACCGCCAGCTCTTTTGCCACAACTTCCACGCCTCCGCCCAATGGATCGTCCGGCGCGCGCTGTCCAAACATCGCAATCGAAAGCTTCTGCTTCATTGTCTTTCCTCTCTTTTCATGTATCGCGACACAAGCCTGTATCTCATCCGACACAGGCTTGTTTTTTTCTTTATTCTTCCCTCTTATAATCGTGTTAACGGATCTGCAGTGTCATCGGAATGACCGGCTGTTCTGCAGAGACATTGACCGTATCGCTGGCTAACGCTGCCTTGATCTGTGCAGCATCAAGACCATTTTCTCTGGCAAATGCATCCAGTTCATGCTCATACGCGATTCGAAGTGCCGCAGCTGTGTTGGTAAGCAGCTTTACTGCTTCTGCCTCATCAAAGTTCATGAACCGCACGTCGATATCGTCTTGCAGGGCGCCTTCTTGCAGCAGCGCGGCAAACGCATTGGCCGCCCAGCATAGCCTGTCATCTTCCAGATCGGTACCGATGATGATGCGCTCCGGATAAAGGACATCGGTAAATGCTCGCTCTTTCTGGGTGAAATTCGGACTATACAAAATATTCTGACTTCCTGTCGTATCCCGCATGGTCCTGGTAAATCCGACCGGAACATCCGTGCGGATCACGATCATCGCTTCTGGATTGCACCGTACTGCCAGTTTGACCAGCGCCTCGGTCTTCTTTATCTCCCTGCCTGGCAAGGCGATGATCACATGATCGGCCCGCCGACAGGCTTCCTCGGCATCTGTCGTTGCCATAAGAGCCAGCTTTTTCTCTTTGAAATACTTTTCGATATACGCTTTTTCAAATCCCAATTCACACCGGCCGATCTTTTCGGCTTCCTCCTGATCCTCGCTGATCACGGTGACTTGTGCGTGCTGTGCAAGCAGCGCAGCCAGTGACAGGCCGGCATAACCTGTTCCTGCCACTGCGATTCTGTGTTTTCCCATGTTATCCTTCCTTTCCATAAAAAGGGCATGCTTCGCCGGGTCCATCTCCCCGATGTACCTGGTTCACATGTCCCTGATCCTTCGCAAAGTGCCTGGACAACTATTGCGGATCCAATCAGATCTTTTTGATGATTTCCAGCGATACACTGATCTCACGCTGCTCACCCAGCAGCCGGACACTTAACAGTGCTCTGCGTTTATGCCGGTCAACTTTGATGATCCGGCTCTCCTGTCCGCTGAGCGGACCTTCGCTGACGATGACACGGTCTCCCTCGATTACGCCGACAGAGTGCCTGAGCACCTTTTCATGATCGAGCATCTGTTCCAGATAACGCTGCTCGCTCTCATAAAGCGCGGGAACATCACGATGCTTCAGCTCTCGGATGATACCGGCGCGCCGCATGCGGATCTTTCGGATCGTCGTGGAAAAATCGGCCGGTCCATCTGTGCTTTCCACAAATACATAAGAAGGAAACATCGGTTTCTGTACCAGATGGCTCTCTCCTTTTTTACGATGCACGATTTCGATCATCGGGATGAACGCACGCGCCTGCGCATATTCCTCATTCAGGATCTCTCTTACTTCCGTCTCTTTGCCGCCGAGGACAAACAGTACATACCATCTCATTGGGAATAATAATATCGATAATATCCTTCGCTCGATGCATCGGTCTTGTTCAAGACGGCGCCCAGCACATGGATGCCGGTACGCTGCAGCGTTGTGAGCGCCAGCCTGGCATCTTGCTTTACCGTATCATTTGCTGAGACGATAAAGATCGTCCCATCAGCAGTTCTGGATACCGGAACAGCGTCAGAAACAGCGAGGACCGGCGTGCAGTCCAAGACGATGAAGTCGAACTGGGCCCGCAGCTGCGTGATCAGGTGGCTGAATTTGTCCGAGGAAAGCAGCTCGAGCGGATTGGGGACCTGAACTCCCGAAGTCAGCACATACAGCGGATTACTGCCGGATTCCCCAGACACCTTTTGAAAGTAACGTTCATCCTGGATGCTGACATGTTCCTCAAAGAGCAGATTGCTCAGCCCTGATCTGTTTGACAGGCCTAGGAAACGATGCACGGCTGGCTTGCGCAGATCGCAGTCCACCAGCAGCACCCGGTCATACTGCGCGGTGCTGACCATGGCCAGATTGACCGCTATGGTCGTCTTTCCTTCATTTTCCTTCGTGCTGGTGATATTGACGACCTGGACCGGTCTTTCTACGGATGAATATTCGATGTTGGTCCGCAGCTGACGATACACCTCGGATTGGGTCATCCACTTTTCTGCCATGGACAGATCAGCGGTCCTCTTGCTTTTCTTTCTTGCTTTCATAGACTCTCCTCACCTTATAAACCGATGCTTGACTGCCGGCAGCGAAATGAGCTTTTCATCACGCAGGATCCGGCCTGGGTTCTCGCGCAGCAGCAGACTGGCTATTTCCTCTCCCTCATGTTTCTTCAGGAACGATTCGACATCTGACAATCTCTCGATTCGCTTTCCTTCAACACGATGCGCGTCTGTCGCCACGATATGGGCAAGTCCCTGCTCGATCAGCGCAAGCGCGTTGCGGCGCATGATCCTCCCGCCATGACCGAGCAAAGAGGTCCGGTTGACCTGGATCACACAGCCCATGCTTACCCATTCCTGTATCCGGCTCAGCTCGCTTCGTTTCCGAAAATAACGCTCCGCATGCGCGATCAATGGCCGCAGGCCCATCACGATGAGCTCATACAGCCGCTCTTCTACCGCTGCTGCAGTGCCTAATGGCCAAGCGGCATCAAACTCTACAAGCACATAGGAAGAAGCGCCCAAAGGCAAATACAGCTGCGTCTGAAACAAGCGCATGTATTCTGCATTCAGCATGATCTCAGCACCGGCGTACAGCTTCATCTGCAATGCGTCCGCCGCGGCTTGCGCTTCTTGAAGCCGCTGCTTGATCCGCTCGACATCCGCTTTGTCATGCATGCCTGGGATCAGATGCGGCGTGGCGATGATGGCACTGATGCCATCCTGCTTGGCCATCTCGATCAGCCGCATGAACGCCTGCTGATCTGCGATGCCGTCATCGATGCCCCAGGCACAATGGCTGTGCGTGTCAATGAGCGCCATGTTTCATTTCCTGAAGCGGGATGGTGGTCAGTACCGGAATGCCCAGATACGCTTCCACCGCCTCACGGTTGCGCAGCCTGCGATCCAGCACATACTGCAGACAGATGATGCCGACGACGAGAGCCGCGCCAGCCGCGCCGCCCAGCAATGTGTTGCGCTTTACATTCGGGGACACCGGAACCTCATTCACCTCAGCCTCATTGAGGATGGTGATGTTCTCGATGCCCAGGATATCCTTCATCTCTTTTGCAAAGACGTCGACCGTCTGCTGCACGATATCGCAGGAAAGCTGTGGATCATCGGTCGTTGAAGTGATCGAGATGATCTCTGTCTCTTCCTTATTGCTCAGCGACAAGGAATCCTGCACCAGCGCCACATCATTGAGCTCCAGGTTTTCGGATACCTTAGAGAGGATCGTGCGGCCCTGCAAGATCTCCATATAATTGTTCACAAGCATGGAATTGGTCTGCATGTCACTGTATTCGATCGTTCCCTGCTCGGTCGTTTCCGGCGTGATGTAGATTGTAGACTCGCTGCTGTACTGCTTCACCATTACAAATGCGCTGATCAGATACGCGGCAAGCGCACCGATGACAGCTATAAGGATGATCCACAGCAGCCGCTGCTTCATCATGCGAAACAGCTGCCCGAAATCGATGATGATCTCATCTTCCTGTTCTCTATAGTTGTCCATATGTCTCTCCCCTTCATCTGGCCCCTCTGGCACCCGTCACCACTTGCACGGTCTGGATCAGGATGACGATATCCAGCCAGATGCTCCAGTTCAGTTGATAATATTCGTCCATCTTCAGTCGGTCGTGAAAACCCACATCGCTTCTGCCATGTGACTGCCACATCCCGGTGATGCCGGGACGGCATTTGATGACCGTCTGATAATAGCTGCCCATGTCTTCCTTTTCCCGCGGAAGATATGGCCTTGGTCCGACGAGGCTCATCTCGCCTTTCAGCACATTGATGAGCTGCGGAAGCTCATCCAGGCTGCTCTTGCGCAGGAACGCGCCAGCCTTGGTGATGCGCGGATCATCGATAATCTTTTTGTTGGTGAGATATTCCTCACGAATCGCCTCATCCTCCCGCATCATCTTTTCCAGCACTTGCTCCGCATCAGGCACCATGGTGCGGTACTTGTAGATCTGAAACGGCTTTCCATCCTTGCCGATGCGCTCCTGCATGAACAAGATCGGATCATGATCACCGTTTTTCATGTTGATGAGCTTCACCGCAAGCGATATCGGAAGCAGCATCAGGCAGCCTGACAGCCCGCCGGCGATATCCACGAGACGCTTGACGGCCTTGCCCATCGCCATATTGCGCTTGCGAAAGCTGGTGACCAGCAGCAGGCCGTTGAGGTCATCGACCCTGGAGTCAAACGTCACCAGTCCGCTGGCCCTGGGCACAAAACGGATCGTGTTCACCTTGCCGCTGGTCAGCGACAGGATCTCATCCATGTATTCGCTGTCAATGCGAGAGGAAGAGACGATCAGCTGATCCACCTGCTTCTCTTCGATCACCTGACACAGCTGCGAAAAAGGATAGACGTTTTCTTTCACGACATCCTGATCCTTGCGGCAGCCAGCGCTGAGGGTATAAGGATACCGACTGTTCTCGATGCTGATGAAGCCGACGATATCCAGCATGGCAAAACGGTTTTTCGCGGCGATCGTCTGCAAGGTCTGCGCGGTCCTGCCAGTGCCGATGACCAGCGTCTTCTCCCGGACAAACGAACGTACGCACAGCCGGATCATCCTTGATCCAAGCAGAGAAAGCACGAACATGACGATGCCCAGCAGCACACTTTGCGCGATCACAAAGGGATCCATGTGTTTCATCAGCACGACGATGCAGATCGGGATGAAACATAGATGAGCCTTCAATAATAACAGAAACTCCTCCCAGATCAGGCTTGTCTGCACTTTGTAATGGCAGAATAACAACAAAAGCGCAAAATAGACCACTTGCACGCGGATCGCCATGTCTCTCTCGATGCCTAGCGCCTGTGTCATGCCCCAGAACAGCGTCATCTCCAGCACAAACTGAAGCGCCGCAATCACTTTCTTCTTCAACACCATCAGTCCCCTGTCCCTTTCAGCCGTCACATACGGCAGGAGTGCAAGCGATGAGCATATTGCCTCGTTTATCTCTCTGACCGGAGGTCACCCCTCACGCACCCATGGTCATTCTCCCGCTTGCAGACCGCAACAAAAACGATGAATGAACAACTGTTCCAGAATTTGTCAAAGTTCATCCACATCGGGATAATGATACCCCCTCCCCGATCCGAAATCAATCGTTTTTTATATTTTTTTACATAATATTGTCATATAAACACGTTTTATTTAAGAATTTACACTATTCTTCCTGTTCAGCTTTGCGTTTAGCGCTTTTTTCGGTTTTTTAATTTTCAGCATCATTCCTTTTTTCTATATTATCTGGGAAATCATCCACTCCTCTTCCTTTTCTGACATAAACGCGAAAAAAGACAGGATTTCCTGCCTTTTCATTTGATTCATTTAATACAGATGATACATAAATGCGATGCCCTGCAAGATGCCGGCAATGGCCACAAAGACATGCCAGACGACATGCGCATACGGAAACGGCTTCTTCGCATAGATGAACGCACCGATGCTGTAAGCAATGCCCCCGGCTGCCACATATAAGATGAAGGATAATGACGCGCGCTGGATCAGCTGCGGAAGCAGCACGATCACGCTCCACCCCATGCACAGATAGAGCACGAGCGACAGCTTGCTGTTCTTGCGCTTTGCGAAGATCTTATAAAAGATGCCGATGATGACCATGCCCCATTGAAACGCCAGCAGACCGGCCTTCATCCATCCCTCCATGATCGCGATCACCGCCGGCGTATAGCTGCCGGCAATGGCCAGATAGATGCAGATATGATCAAAGATGTGCAGCACATCCTTGGCTTTTGACCCTAATGGCATCGCGTGATACAGCGTAGAGGCGGTAAACATGCAGATCATGCACAGAAAAAAGATGAGGATGCCGCTGCCGGCCACCATGCCATGCGCTTCCCATGTCTGCGGAACACCGATGCACATCCAGACGAGGAACGCTGCTGCCATGATTCCATGCGTCAGGACATTCAGCTTCTCTTCATAGCTCAGTTCAGCTCTCATAGACATTTCCTTGGATCATGTCATGCAGGCGGACCAATACCTCCTCCTGCTTCTGCTTGCCATATTCCGCATAGGGGATCGGCTTGCCATAAATGACGCTGATACTGTGAACATGGCTTTTCTTTTCATCGAGCGCATAACAGTGCTTCAGCGTGACAGGGACGATCGCTGCCTTGCCCATATAAGCTGGCTGCAGCGATCCCATCTTGAACTCATGCATCCGATCTCCCTTGGAGCGCGTGCCCTCTGGAAAGATGAGCAGGTTCTTGCCCTGCTTCAGCCGCCTTGCGCTCTCCCTGAGCATATGCACATTGCCCTCTCTGCTCTCCCGATCAAAATGTATCGTGCCGATCAGCTGTGCCCAGCGGCCCAGCAGCGGGATATCCTCATTCTCCTTTTTGGAGATGAACGCGACCGGCACCGGACAGCTTGCCACGATCGGCGCCGGATCCAAAGTGCCCTGATGATTAGAGACAAAGAACAGGGGACCTTCCTTTGGAAGGCTCTCTGCGCCCTGCACATGCAGATCATAGCCCAGCGCTTTCACTGCCTTGCGCGCATATCGCTGCAGCACGAAGTAATTCTTTTCCCATTCCTCCATGCTGCTGCGGCGGGAGATGATCCATGCTCCCGGAAGAAGATGTGCCACTCTCAGTATCTGAAATGGCGTCATGTTATCACGGTCCTTTCCGTAGCTTATTTGGCGTCGCTCAGCGCGCACATGATCTCACCGCGGGCGGCCACTTCGCCATCCACGCTGGCACAGACATCCGCAAAATAGATGCCGGCGCGCTGATTGGTCAGCTTCACTTCCAGCTTCAGCACATCCCCGGGGATGACCATGCGGCGGAAACGCATCTTGTTGATGCCGGCAAAGACACCGATCTTGCCCTTGTTTTCCTCACGGGAAAGCAAGAGCACACAGCCCGTCTGCGCCAGCGCCTCCACGATGAGCACGCCCGGCATCAGATGCTGCTGCGGAAAGTGTCCCAGAAACTGCATCTCATTGGCGCTGACACATTTATGTCCGACGATGCTCGTGCCATCCTCGCCGATGCTGTCGATCTGATCGACAAGCAGGAACGGATAACGATGCGGGATGATCTTCTGAATATCATTTGAATTATATACCATGCCTTAGTCCTCCCATTTCGCGAATACGAGCGAAGCATTGTGGCCGCCAAAGCCCAGTGAGTTGCTCATCGCATAATGCAGCACTGCCTCACGGCCTTCATTAGGCACGATGTCCAAGTCACAGTCCGCATCCGGCTGTGCATAATTGATGGTCGGCGGGATATAGTTTTCCTCCAGCGCTTTCAGCGTGATGATCGCCTCGATGGCGCCGCTGGCCCCCAGCAGATGTCCGGTGTTGGACTTGGTGGAAGACATTGCCAGATGATACGCATGTTCCCCGAACGCCAGCTTTACCGCTGCCGTCTCAGTACGGTCATTGAGCGGTGTGCTCGTGCCATGCGCATTGATGTAGTCAATATCCTCGGCCTGCAAGCCAGCATCTTTCACCGCCTGCACCATCGCTCTGGCGCCGCCGCTGCCATCTTCCAGCGGCGCGGTGATATGATGCGCGTCACATGTCGCGCCATAGCCGACGATCTCGCCATAGATGTGCGCGCCGCGCGCCTTTGCGTGTTCAAGCTCTTCCAGCACGAGGATGCCAGCGCCTTCTCCCATGACGAAACCATGACGTTCCTTGTCAAATGGGATGCTCGCGCGATCCTTGTCATCGCCCTCGCACAGCGCGCGCATGGACATGAAGCCCGCGATGGCCAGCGGCGTGATGGCCGCCTCGCTCCCCCCAGCCATCATGATGTCTTCATAGCCATCCCGGATCTTATGAAATGCCTCACCGATCGCGTTGCTGGCAGCGGCACAAGCCGTGACCGTGGAGGAACAATGTCCCTTGCAGCCCCAATCGATGGCGACCGTGCCGGCTGCCAGATTGATGAGCGTCATCGGAATAAAGAATGGTGATACCCGGCTTGGTCCTCTGCTCTCCATGTTCTTCTGCGCTGTCTCGATCGTCTCGATGCCGCCGATGCCCGAAGCGATCAGCACACCGAAACGCTCCATGTCTTCCACTGACGTATCCAGCCCGCTGTCTTCCATCGCCTGCTTGGCCGCGATGCGCGCAAACTGCGTGAAACGGTCATTGAATTTAAGCTCACGCTTAGAGAAGTATTGCTCCATATCCAGATCCTTGACTTCCGCAGCGAGCTTGACTTTATAGTCCGCAGTATCAAAATGCGTGATCGCATCGATGCCGCACTTATTTTCTCGAATGCCCTGCCACAGCTGTGCCGCTGTGTTGCCGATGGGTGAAACCGCACCCATGCCTGTCACTACCACTCTGCGTTTCATGCTTACCTCCTACATGGCCATTCCGCCATCGACCGAGATCACCTGTCCAGTGATGTAGCTGCTTTGATCAGATGCCAGGAACACCGCTAAATTGGCGATATCCTCCGCGCTGGCGAAGCGCTTCATGGCGATCATGCTCATGGCCGCCTTGCGCGCGTCTTCGCTGAGCACCTTGGTCATCTCGGTCTCTACGAAGCCCGGCGCGATCGCGTTGACGCGGATGCCGCGGGCAGCCAGCTCCTTGGCCGTCGCTTTCGTCAGTCCGATGATGCCGGCCTTGCTGGCAGCGTAGTTTGCCTGTCCGATATTGCCGGCGATGCCCACCACGCTGGACATGTTGATGATGGAACCATGACGCTGCTTCATCATGATGCGTGCCACATGACGGATGCAGTTGAAGCATCCCTTCAGGTTGACATCGATGACACGATCAAAGTCTTCTTCTTTCATCCGCAGCAACAAGCCGTCTCTGGTGATGCCAGAGTTATTGACGAGCACATCGATGCTGCCCATTTCCTTCACGACGTCGTTCATCATTTGTTCCACGGCCGCATGATCTGCCACGTTGCAGCGATATGCCATCGCTTTTACGCCTTTTTCCTCACACTGGGCGACGACTTCATTGGCAGCCTCCTCGCTTCCATTATAATTAACGACGATCTGATAGCCTTCAGCGGCGAGCGCCAAGGCGATCGCTTTGCCGATTCCTCTGCCGGCGCCGGTCACCAGCGCAGTTTTAGTTTCCATCCGGGCAAACCTCCTTCACTACTTTTTCCAGGTCTTCTGCCGTATCGATATTGTATACCGGGATCGCTTTGGTCGTCTTGCGCACGAAGCCGCTCAGCGCATGACCTGGACCGATCTCGATGAAGAGCTCCACGCCCATGTCGATCATCGTCTGCAGCGACTGGGTGAAATGCACGCTGTGACAGATCTGTTCTTGCAGCACTTCGCGCAGATCGCGCGTTTCCGCCTTGCCGCTGACGTTGTTGATGACCGGGATGAGCGCCTGTTCGAACACATACGTATCCAGCACCTCGCGCAGCTGCACGCTGGCTTCATCAAGCAGCGACGTGTGGAACGCTCCGCTGACCTGCAGCGGGATCACCCGGCGCGCGCCGCGCGCTTTCAGCTTTTCGCTGGCCGCGGCGACTGCCTCTTTCTGCCCGCTGATGACGATCTGTCCTGGGCAATTATAGTTGGCGATCTCGCATACGCCGATCTCCTTCACTTCCGCGCATACCTCAGCGATGACGCTTTCCTCCGTGTTGAGCACCGCGGCCATGCCGCTGGTGCCCTCCGGCAGAGCGGCCGCCATGATCTTGCCGCGCTGACGCACGAGCTTAGCGCCTTCCTGCGGCGTGAATACGCCAGCATAAGCCAGCGCCGAATACTCGCCCAGGCTCAATCCTGCCGCCACATCAGCGCGGATGCCCTTTTCGCTGAGCACCGCGGCGATGGCACTGGATGTCGCCAGGATGCAAGGCTGCGCGATGGCCGTATCGTTGAGCTGTTCCTGCGTGCCCGCAAAACAAAGCTCCTTCACCGGGATATCGATGTCGATGCTGTCATACAGACGACGCGCCGCTTCATATCTTTCATAGAAATCTTTGCCCATGCCGGGATGCTGTGATCCCTGGCCGGCAAACAAAAATCCGATCTTCATCTCAGTTCTCCTTCAGGGCCTCTTCCGTGCCCGTGATCAATTCGTTCATCAGTTCGCGCACATGCATCATGTGATCCACACGCCAGGCATTGGCGCCGACAAAGACGATGCCTTCATCCGCGTCTTTGCTGACCGCGCGGATGAGCGCCTCGCTGATGCAGTATGGCGTGTTTTTCGGATCGCATGGCTTCATGCAATGCAGACAGCTGCTCATCGAGATCATCTGTCCCTGCACCTTCTGCGCGAAACGGTTGTTCAAGGCCCTGCCGGGCAGGCCCGCCGGACTTTTGACCAGCGTGATGTCTTCCTTGCGGCAGCTGATCACCGCCTGCTTGAACGAATCGCTCGCGTCACATTCATATGTGGCGATGAAACGTGTGGCCATCTGCACGCCGGCCGCACCCAGCTTCATCATGCGGGCGATATCTGCTCCATCATAAATGCCTCCGGCGGGAAACAGCGGGATCTTGCGGCCATATTTCGTTTCAAAGGGCACACACACCTGTGCCACCTCAGGCACGATCGTTTCCAGCGACTGGCAAGTTCCGGCTTCCAGATCTGCCTTGCGAAAGCCCAGATGACCGCCGGCCTCACTCCCTTCGATAACGATGAAATCCGGCGTGCGTCCATAATGAGAATCCCAGTAACGCAGCACGAGCTTGGCTGCCTTGGCACTGGAGATGACCGGCGCCAGCAGGATATCGCTGCCCTCCACCAATGAAGGCAGATGCAGCGGCAGCCCCGCACCCGAAATGATCGCGTCCGCGCCTGCTTCGACGCTCGCTTTCACATACGTGTCATAGTCGGTAGAGGCTACCATGATGTTCACTCCGAGCAGACCGCGTCCGCCGCTGATCGCTCTGGCTTTGGCGCATTCTTCCTTGATTGCCTCACAATTGGCATGCATGCTGTCAATGCGGAAATCTGAGCGGGCATAGCCAGGATGAGCCGCGCTGATCACGCCCATGCCGCCTTCTTTCATCACATGTCCGGCGAGCGAGGAAAGCGAGATGCCCACGCCCATTCCGCCCTGAATGATGGGCACTTCCAAGATACGGCCGTTCAGGACGGCCGGTTTCATCATCTGCTTTCCTCCAGCTCTTGCTGTGCGTGAGCAAGCACGGCCGGCACATCGCTGACGAGGCTCGCCAAGATGTCCTTGAGCGGACGGATCGTCTTGCACAGACCGGCGATCTGCCCCATCATCACGGAACCGGTCTTCATGTCCCCCTCGAACACGGCGCGGCGCAAGCCGCCCAGCGTCAGCTTCTCCAGCTCATCGCGGCTTGCCGCTTCTGCTTCCAGCTTGATGTACTGACGGCTCATCGGATTCTTCAGGATGCGTACCGGGGAATTCAGGCTTCTTCCGGTCACGACGGTGTCGGTATCTTTCGCCTTGATCACGGCGTTCTTGTAGTTTTCATGGATCGGGCATTCCTCAGAGACAAGCAGACATGTGCCGACCTGCACGCCGATGGCGCCCAGGCACAGTGCGGCCGCAAACCCGCGGCTGTCAGCGATGCCTCCAGCGGCAACCACCGGAACATGCACGGCATCCACGACCTGCGGCAGCAGCGCCATGGTCGTCTGCTCACCGACATGTCCGCCAGCCTCTCCGCCCTCGACGATCAGGCCGTCAGCGCCGCTGCGCTCCATGCGGATAGCCATCGCCACGCTTGGCACGACCGGGAAGACGCGGGCACCGCTCTCTTTGAGCATCTTCATATAGACGCCTGGGTTTCCAGCACCGGTCGTCACAAGCGCCACTTTTTCTTCTGCGATCATCTCCATGAGTTCCTTCGTATAAGGATTCATCATCATGACATTGACGCCGAAAGGCTTGTCCGTCAATGAACGGCATTTGCGGATAGCTTCTCTGGCCTGCTCGACATTCATCGCGCCTGTGCCGATGACGCCTAATCCACCGGCATTGGATACGCTGGCGGCAAATTCTGCGGTAGCGATGTTGGCCATCGCGCCTTGAATGACAGGATATTTGATCTCAAACATTTGATTTAAAAGCATATTCTCTCTCCTTACAGTTCCATCCAGGACGCGCCGTAGGTCAGTCCTCCGCCGAATCCCACCAGGATCACTTTCATTCCTTTGCTCAGTCTGCCTTGTTCCATCGCCTGTGCGAAGGCAATCGGCACACTGGCAGCCGAGGTATTGCCAAACTCATCCAGATTGATGAAGAACCGCTCCATCGGCAGCTTCATATGACGGGCCACAGCGGCCAGGATGCGCACATTGGCCTGATGTGGGATGATCAGATCCACCTCATCGATCGTCTTAGAAGCCCGCTCGAGCACAGCTTCGATCGCTTCCTGCATGGCGCCGACCGCAAAACGAAATACTTCGCGGCCATCCATGTGCAGATAACGATATTGCTCTGCCACATTGCGGCAGGGCACTTCGCTCAGCGTCTTGCCCGGAATATCGAGGACGCGCTGCGGATCGCCTTTGCTGCGGGCAAAGTGCCAGCATTCGCCGCCGCTGCCTTTGCGGATGATCATCGCGCCGGCCCCATCGCCAAACAAGATGCTCGTGCCGCGGTCGGTCCAGTCGATGACCTTGGACAGGTTTTCCGCACCGATGATGAGCGCGCACTGCCCATCTTCCAGCATAGCGCTGGCGCATTGCAGCGAAAAGAGAAACCCGCTGCATGCCGCGTTGAGATCAAAGGCCATGAGCGGCTGATCCATCATGTCCAGCTGCTCCTGTACCAGGCAGGCAGTGGAAGGCATTGGCTGATCGCCGCTCAGCGTAGCGACGATGAGCAGCCTGATCTTTCCCTTGTCCACGCTGGCATTATCCAAAGCAGCCCTGGCAGCTCTTGCCGCCAGCATGCTCGTCGTTTCCTGCGTGCTTACATAACGGCTGTAGATGCCGGTGCGCTGCACGATCCATTCGTCGCTCGTGTCAAGGATCGCTTCCAGATCCTTGTTATATATTCTGTGTGCGGGGCGCGCATAGCCGCTCCCCAGTACTTCGATCTTGCTCATTTCAGATCACTCCGATGCTGCGGTATTTCTCATAGCGCTGCGCAAGCAGGGATGGCATCTTGGCTTTCTGCAGCTCCTCCAGCGCCGTGTGGATATAGGCACGCAGCCGCTCGCATACCGCTTCGATATCATTTTGCGCGCCGCCCAGCGGTTCTTCGATGACCGCGTCAAGGATGCCCTTGTCCATCAGATCATGAGCCGTCAGCTTCATGACCTCAGCCGCTTCTTTCGCACGGCTGCCATCTTTCCACAAGATGCTGGCAAAGCCTTCTGGGGAAAGGATGGAGTAGATGGCGTTCTCCAGCATGATCAGCCGGTCGCCTACGCTCAGTGCCAGCGCGCCGCCGCTGCCGCCCTCAGACAAGACGATGCAGATGACCGGCGTCTGCAGATCAGAGAACGTATACAAGCATTGCGCGATCGCTTCAGCCTGCCCGCGCTCCTCCGCGCCTTTGCCCGGATAAGCACCGGAAGTATCCACGAACGTGATGATCGGACGATGAAACTTCTCTGCCTCTTTAGCCAGACGCAATGCCTTGCGATATCCTTCCGGATTAGGCATGCCAAAATTGCGCTTCATGTTTTCTTGCAGATCCCGCCCTTTGGCTTGAGCGATCACCGTGACCGGTGTCTGCTCAAACATGGCGATGCCGCCGATGATGGCACGATCATCGCCATAACAGCGATCCCCGTGCAATTCATAAAACGTATGAAACAGCCGCTTCAGATAATCCTGAGCCTTGGGGCGGCGCGGATGCCGCGCCAGATAGACACGGTCCCAGGCGCTCAGGTCCTGATACATCTCTTCCTGCATCTCCTTGATCTCGTGTTCCAGCTGCATGCGGCGGGCCGCGTCATCCTGACACTGCGCCAGCTGTTCCTGCAGCTGCGAGAGCTGCTGCTCTTTTTCCATCAGACTCATACGCGTTTCCCTCCATGAAGCATGATCAGGTCCGCTACCGTCCGGCGCATGTCCTTGCGCTCGACGATGCGGTCGATGAAGCCCTTCTCCATCATAAATTCCGCATGCTGGAATTCCGGAGGAAGCACCTCATTGACGGTCTTTTCGATGACGCGGCGGCCGGCAAAGCCGATCAGCGCGTCCGGTTCGGCCAGGATCACATCGCCCAGCATCGCAAAGCTGGCGCTGACCCCGCCCGTTGTCGGATGCGTGAGCAGGCTGATGTAAAAGCCGCCATGCTCGCTGAACCGCTTCAGTGCAGCGCTCGTCTTGGCCATCTGCATCAATGACACGATACCCTCTTGCATGCGGGCGCCGCCGCTGGTGCAGCTGATGAACAGCGGCAGATGCCTGCGGTCCGCATATTCGATGAGCCGAGCGATCTTATCGCCGACCACATGACCCATGCTGCCCATCATGAAGCGGGAATCCATCACTGCCACGGCGATGCCATAGCCCATGATCGTCCCAGAGCCGCAGATGACGGCCTCATGCATGCCGGTCACTGTCTTGGCCTTCTCCAGCTTTTCCTCATAGCCCGCGAACTGATCTTCATTCTGGCTTTCCACCAGCGCATCACGCTCGCGAAAAGATCCTTCGTCCAGCAATTGCCGGATACGCTCACGCGCGCTGATCTTCATATGACAGCCACAGTGCGGACAGACATACAGTGATTTCTGCAGATCCATATACGGTATGTTCTCACCGCAGCGCTCACAGTTCTTGAATACATAATCAGGAATTTCCTTAGGCTCCTGCGGCTTGCTTTGAGGATTGCGGAATTTCTCAAAGACGTGCAGGCGATCCTGCCGTTTCTTAAATAAATTCTCCATTTTCTTTCAGCTCCTCGATAAATTGCTGGGCATATCCGGTATCATATGTCCCCTCGATGAACTGGCGCTGATGCAGCACCAGATAATGAAATTCAATATTGGTCTCCACCCCGTCGATGATCAGCTCCTCCAAAGCGATGCGCATCTTCTTGATGCACTCCAGCCGCGTCGGAGCAAACGTGATGATCTTAGCGATCATGGAGTCATAATAAGGAGGAATGGTGTATCCATTATATACTGCCGTCTCTACACGCACCCCGCGCCCGCATGGCAGATTCATGAACGTGATCTTGCCAGGAGAAGGCGCAAAGTCGCGATGGATGTTTTCAGCGTTGATGCGGCACTCCAGCGCATAGCCATTGGCATGAATGTCTTCTTGCTTCAGGCCCAGCTTCTGATGATCCGCTACACGGATCTGATACTTCACGATGTCGATGCCGCAGATCTGCTCCGTGATCGGATGCTCGACCTGAATGCGGGTGTTCATCTCCATGAAATAGTAATTGCCATCAGCAGCTAACAAAAACTCGATCGTCCCCACGGACGTGTACCCTACATATTTGCAGGCGCGGATCGCGTCCGCGAACATCCGCTGCCGCGTCTGTTCATCGAGCACATGGCAAGGCGCCTCCTCGATCATCTTCTGATTGCGGCGCTGAAAGCTGCAGTCACGCTCATACAGATGCACGACATTGCCGAATTCGTCAGCCAGCACCTGTACTTCTACGTGCTTTGGATGCTCGATATACTTTTCCATATAGACATCGTCATCGCCAAAGCAGGCCTTGGCCTCGCTCTTAGCGCTGTAAAATGCATTTTCGAGCTCATCTTCACTGCGAACGATGCGCATGCCGCGTCCGCCGCCGCCGTTGGCTGCTTTGATGATGAGCGGATAAGTGATCTGCTCAGCCAGCTGCCGTCCCTCTTCCACGGTAGCGATGATCTGCTTGCTGCCAGGTACGACCGGTACGCCAGCCTCCTGCATCATCTGCCGGGCCATGGACTTGTTGCCCAGCTTTTCGATGACATCGGCCTTGGGTCCGATGAAGATCAGCCCGCACTGCTCCACCAGACGGGCAAACTGCGGATTTTCGCTCAGGAAGCCGAATCCCGGATGAATGGCGTCACATCCGGTGCTGCAGGCCGCCTGGATCAGGGCATTCATGTTCAGATAGCTTTCCGCTGGCCGCGGGCCGCCGATGCATACTGACTCATGCGCCAGCTGCACATGAAGCGCATCACGGTCTGCCGTGGAATAGACCGCCACGGTACGGATGCCCATCTCCTTGCACGTACGGATGATGCGCACCGCGATCTCCCCGCGGTTGGCAATCAGAATCTTAGAGATCATTTAATCACCGATGACCATCAGTTCTTCATCGAACTGAACCATATCGCCATCTTTAACCCTGATTTCCTTGATCACGCCGGCCCGCGGCGCGTGGATCTCGTTCATCACTTTCATCGCCTCGATGATACAAAGGATATCGCCTTCCTTGACCGTGCTTCCGACCTCTACATACGGCTTGGCTCCGGCACCCGGAGCGGCATAGAACGTCCCTACCAGCGGAGAGCGCACGGCATCTCCCTGCGCAGCGGGCTGCGCTGGCTGCTCCAACACAGGCACAGCAGCTTCCGGCGTCGGGACAGAAATGGAAAGCGGCGCAGACACTGCGGCAGATCCTTCCTTCTTCAGCGTGATCTTCATGTCATCTGCTTCCAGATGCATGCTGCTCAATGTCGAGCTTTCGAAGATTGAAATGATTTCCTTGATTTTGGCGGTGTCCATTTTTCCTCACTCCTTTTTAAAATGAGCTAAGATATCTTAGCTCATGTTTCTTATTTCTGCTTTTCCTCAATGATGTTGATGATGTCCTGCACTGTCTCCAGCTTAGCCAGCTCATCATCCTCAATGCGGATGTCGAATTCCGTCTCCAGCTCCAGCGCCAGCTCTACGGCCGCAAGGGAATCGATGCCCAGGTCGTCCTTCAGGTTTGCTTCCGGCGTAATCGTTTCCTCGTCGATGTTCAGCGCGTCAACCAGCACTTTTTTGATCTGTTCAATCATGTTTCATGTCCTCCTTAAAACTTTGAGTATCAAAGATTACGAGGGAAGTATACACCTTTCACGGAACGTTGTAAATACTTTGAATATAAAATCAATATCAATTTTTCATCAACAGAAAATCATATTTTTAAAGAAAGCGCTAAACAATCCTATTTGTTGATTTTTTTCAACAAAAAAGCCAAGCCCGCTGAGCCTGGCGATATCACTGTCGCGATGATTCATTCATTGAAAAAGCGCTCCTGCACCTCTTCCCGGGCATTGACGACCTCCTGGGGAAACAGCTCATTGGGGACCGTAAACCCCGATCCAGACGAATATGCACCCTCGCTCTGCCATTCATCACTATCCTCATCCCTGCTGAAGAAACAGATGAATTCATCATCATGGCTGTCCTCAAAGTGAATGAAAAACAACATGCCATCACGATCCTCCTGTGCATTTGCAAGCGAACCATAATAATCTGACGCCTCATCCCCTGCATAGGCAAAACGGACAGCTTTACGCTCAGGATGATTCTGTTGAAGATCTTTGACGATCATCTCCGTCACCGTGTCAAAATCATCATCTGTATACCGTTCAGATCGATAGTTCATCCGCATGGCATGACTATTGTCCGCAGGCGACTGACAGCCGCCTGCGATCAATACAAATATGCTCATGAACAAGGCAAAAATAAACTTATTCTTCATCACAGATCCTCCTAGCTTCCATTATTGCCAATGATCCAGAGAACGCTCGAAGCAGTATCATTTTTCCGATTTGATTTATTTGAATCTGAACGTAAATAATAATTCGCTGTATGTTGAGCAATATACTTATTCGAAGATGATGATCCATTTGCCGCCACATATGCAACATGATCCAATGCTCCATCTCCGCCAAGATCTGCGGCGATGAACATTCCCGGTTTCAACTGTTTAACAAATGTGCTCCACTTGGTTGATTTTCCTTTTTTGTCCCATACGATACCGAAAAAGTTGGCATTGATCCATGGCTTGGTATATGGCTGCCACACTGGCGCATAACGCAGGCCGCCGGCACAAGCGATCTGAGAAGCAAAATTCGTGCAATCGGCACCGCTATAGTATTTGTACGATGAAATTGGATTATTTGCGTATTTTTTAGCATAATTTGTTGCTTTCGTCACATTGATGTCCCAAATGCAGCGGACCGTTTCTTCTACAGTTCCTCTTTCGTCATGTCCATCAGTTGTTGTGACCATGTTTGCGGCATGGACAGGAAGAGCAGACAGAAGCATCGCGGATGAAATTCCTGAACAAAGCATGTTTCTCAGCTTTTTCATAAAATATCCTCTACTTTCTAATGCAGAGTTTTCGTACAACAGATATCTTTTTTCCCTGATGGAACATGCGCATGAATAAAGAGTGTTTATGTCAGCGGGCCTGACTTTTCTCTGCATCTTCATGATAAAGGAGAAACATTCTTTGGTCAATCATATCAGCATAACAGTAATGTAATGTAAGAAACAATAAGGTCACATTAACTTTTTTGCATATAAAAAGCTGACCAGGATGATCTGATCAGCCACATGTCTCAGATGCCGGCTTGCTCCCGATACTCCTCTCTGAAGTATCTCAGGATGTTTTCCAGCGTTTCGTTCAACAGCTCATTTTCTTCCAGGTCCAGCTTGCCTAAGGCCTTGTCGACCATCTCGGCGTGAAAATCCTCATGAATCTTTAAGATCGGTACGGCCTTTTCCGTGATCCGCAGGCGGTTAACCCGCTTATCTTTGTCGTCTTTGTAACGTTCTACATAGCCTTTGTTGATGAGCTTGGTGACATTGGTCGTGAGCGTGCCCTGTGTCACCATCAGACGGGCTGCGATATGCGACATGCTGTTATCGCTCGCCTTCTTTATATTTTCAAGAATATGCACATCGTTCATCGACAGCTCGATGCCGCGCTTTTTCAGATTGCGCTCCTCGATGTAGAGGATGTAATTGAACAAGCCGACCAACAGTTCATTCGTCGTATGCCGCAGATTACCCATAACATCGCTCCTTCCTTCGTGACATTATAGCATGACTTGTAAAAAAAACAAGAAACACTCTCTTAAGGCAAAGAGGAGAGCCACAAAACCTCTCCTCTTGAACATGTATTATCGTGCCGCTGCTTCGCGGATCATCTTCGCCGCCTGAATGATGATCGTAGGGATCACGGCCAGTACAATGATCGTAAGCAGCTGCTGTCCATCGAGCACCGTGACCGAGAACAGCGTATGCAGCTGCGGTACGAGCAGGATGATCGCCAGCAATGCCGCACCGGCGAGGAATGCCGCAATGGAATAACGGTTGCTCATGAAGCCGATATGCTTCAGCGAGTATTCGCTGCGGCAGTTGAAGCCATGGAACAGGCGGGAAAGACAGAGCACCGCGAATGCCATGGTCTGTGCCGTCGCGTCGTTTGCGCGCATGCCGAGCATGAATGCGATGATCGTCACGATGGCGATCAGGATGCCCTGCATGCCCAGGGTGCGGATGGTCGGCCCATTCAGGATGCCGGCCGAAGGATCACGCGGCTTGTCCTTGAGCACATCGCTGGAAGAGCGTTCCATGCCGATGGCCAATGCTGGCAGCGAGTCAGTGATCAGATTGATGAACAACAGGTGCACCGGCAAGAACGGCAGCGGCCATGCCGCCAGCGTCGCCACCAGCACCGTGATGATGCCGGACAAGTTGCCGCTGAGCAGGTAGACGATGGCGTTGCGTATGTTGGCATAGATGTTGCGTCCGGTCGCGACCGCCTTGATGATCGTCGCAAAATTATCATCGGTCAGGATCATCGTGGCCGCGTCCTTACTGACTTCCGTACCGGTAATGCCCATAGCGATGCCGATATCGGCCTGCTTGAGGGCCGGCGCGTCATTGACGCCGTCACCGGTCATCGCGACCAGCCTGCCTTTGCGCTGCCATGCGTCCACGATGCGGATCTTATGTTCCGGGGCGACACGGGCATAGACACGCACTTTCTCCAGATGCGCGTCAAGCTCTGCATCGCTCATCGCGTTGAGCTCCATGCCATCCAGGCACTCATCGCCATCATGATAGATGCCGATCGAGCGAGCAATGCTGCAGGCGGTGACTTTGTGGTCACCGGTGATCATGACCGGGATCATGCCGGCGCGCTGGCAGTCCGCGACAGCCTGCGCGCTCTCCTTGCGCGGCGGATCCATCAATGAAGCAATGCCCACGAAAGTCATATGATCTTCATCTTCCAGCGTGACTTCCCGCTTGTCCATGATGCGGTAAGCCAGACCGAGCACGCGCAGGCCATTTTCCGCAAAACGCTCATTCTGCGCGAGCACGGCCTCACGGTCTGCCGCCATGATGGCACGTGGGCCCTGGGCCGTCTCGATCTGTTCACAGCGCCGCAGCAGCTCATCGCAGGCCCCCTTGACAAACATGATCAGCTTGTCATCGATCTCATGCAGCGTCGCCATCATCTTGCGCTGAGAATCAAAGGGGTTCTCAGCAATGCGCGGATAGCGGGCACGCAGCTCCAGCTCATCTTTGCCATAGTGATGCGCCAGATCAACAAACGCGAGCTCGGTCGGATCACCGATGCGCTGTCCATTGGCTGTCTGGGAATCGTTGCACAGCACATAGCCAAGCTGCATCAGCTGGTGCGCCGTATCGTCCGGCAGTTCCTCTGCCTGTGATTCTGTGCCGCAGCAGAAGAACTGCTGCACGCTCATGCGATTCTGTGTCAGCGTACCGGTCTTATCTGAACAGATGACCGATACACAGCCCAAGCTTTCGACCGAATTGATATTCTTGATGATGGCATGCTCCCGAGCCATCTGAGAAGTACCCATGGCCAATACGATCGTGACGATGCTGGAAAGCGCCTCTGGGATCGCCGCCACAGCAAGCGCCACCGCGAACATCAGGGCATCCAGCACCATATTGCCTTGCATCACGCTGAGCCCAAAGACGACCATGCAGATGATGATGATGCCCAGGCTCAGCTTGCGTCCGAAGTCATCCAGCGTGCGCTGCAATGGGGTCTTGCGCTCCTTGGTCTGATTCATCATCGTGGCGATCTTGCCGATCTCCGTATTCATGCCGGTCGCAGTGACCACGGCCGTGCCGCGGCCATAGGTGACCAGACCGCTGGAGAACACCATGTTTTTCTGATCGCCGAGCCCGCACTCATCTTCGACGCGCTCGACTTGTTTCTCCACGCTTTCCGCTTCACCGGTCAACGCGCTCTCATTGACTTGCAGGGAATACGACTCCACGATGCGCGCGTCAGCACCGACCACATCACCGGCCTCTAACAACAGCACATCGCCCACGACCAGATCGGTGCTGGGAATCTCCTGCTTCATGCCGCCGCGGATGACACGCGCGCTGGGGGTAGACAGCTGCTTCAGCGCATCCAGCGACTTCTGGGCCTTGACGGTCTGTACCGTGCCCAGGATCGAGTTCATCGTGATGACCGCCAAGATGACGATCGTACTCTCCAGTTCTCCTGAGATCATGCTGATGATGGCTGCTACGATCAGGATAAGCACGAGCAGATCCTTAAACTGAGAAAGAAAGATCATGAACGGGTGAGGGGGCTTGCTCTCCTCCAGCGCATTGGCGCCATCCCGCTCCAGCCGCCCGGCGGCTTCTTCTTTGCTCAGACCTTGCAATGAGGTCTGCAGCTCATCCATCACTTCGGCGGTTTCTTTTTGATAAAAGTGTCTTTCCATGCATTTCATCCTCTCATCGTTTCCATAAGTCCCGGTGATAAAAAAACGAGACTTATAGAAAAACACTTTCTATAAGTCTCGTCACTTATGAATCCGGCCAGAATCAAGATTCGGGTATGTTGAACCAGATTCGCACTCACGTGCTGACTACTCCCTTATCGCCGTTATTCTAACAGCTTTCGATTCATTTGTAAATGGACAATCTCATAATTCTGTGTCATTTCCCTCATCGGGCTGCGGCTCTTTCTGCGCATTGCGGATATCGATGATCCGCAGCCGCGTACGCCAGTATATATTCAGATAAACGGCAAACACCAGCAGACATACTGTCGCCAATACGATACAGATGCCGATCATCCAGGGAAACCCATGCACCGCGATCTGCATGCAGATGGCGATGACACTGAATACAGTGCACAATGCCGCAATGGAAAGGATGCCCTGCCAGTTGCGCGTCAGATGCTCAAACAGCGCCAGCCTTGACTCGACATTTTCTTCATATTCCAGCATGTCGCCTTCTTTCAGCTCATAGCGGAAGAAATGCCAGCTGCCCCGCGCATTCACTTCAGTGTGAAAGATATCTTCCCAGCCAGCTGCTTCCCAGCGTGCTTTCTGCGCTTCATCCGGCTCACTGGGATAAAAATCAAGCAGATAAAAATAGTTGCGCGGCTCGCCCTTGACAAAATCAAAGCTGAATCCATCATTCTTCACGAAATGATAGCCACGCAATGACATGCTGCGCAGATACTCCGCTTCTTTCTCATAATCAGAAATGTAGAACAGCTTATATGTCCGCAGTCCTTGTTCCGTTTCCTTTTCTTTTATATTCTGTACTGCTTCGCCCACTTTATTCCGGGCATTGCTCACCTTTTCCGCTGTCTTGTTCTTCAGCGCCTCACGCTTTTCCACAGAAAACATGCGCTGCACGCACTTGCGGATACGATCGAGCACTTTCACCATCACAGCTTCAACCTTTTCCTTCAGCTGTTTGCCGCTGTCTTTATCTTGCAATGCTTCCTCAGCAGGCGCCTTGACCTTTTTCCTGATCATCCGGATGCTCTTTTTCACCATTTGTCCCTTCGCCGCATTTTCCGTTTCCGATGCTTTGCTTTCATTCTTTCCCGGTACATGCTCTGTCATGATCTGTTCACGCTCATGTTCTGAATTGTTCATATGACGACCTCCTATTTCGGTTTTCGTGATGATCGGAAAATCTGTTTAATGATATCACCCATGATAGAAAAATGTCAAATTATCCCATGCGCTGATCCTAGTGAATCGATGCGCTGCTGCAAATGCTCAAGGAATGCACAAGCCTGCAGACCATCCATCTGCACATGATGAAATTGAAACGAGATCGGCAAGGAAAGACCAGCATCCGTTTTCCGATACTTTCCCCAGATCAGAAATGGATTATTGTAAATGCCGCTGTACATGTTGAGGGCACCATCCAGTTCATGATTGATCAAGGCAGAGGTCCCCACGATCATATGATCCGTGATCTCATGATCCGCGCAGGAATGGCGCACTTGCGCGGTCAGCCGCTGATATGCGGCGTCAAACTCATCCAGATCTGACGTAAATGGGATATCACAGGAATTGATGCCGCCATTTGCATTGGCAACGATGACATTGACGCCGATGTGTTCATATTCCAGCATCTTTTGACCGGCCGGAAGCAGATAGAATTCTTCGCACGCGGATGCCGCCGCGCCGATGCAATAGCACAGCAGCATGTTCAGCGAGCGGCCTTTTTCTTTCAGGCGCCCCAGATTCGTGATGTCAAAGGTCCGAAAAAGCGTGACCATAGGCATCGGCGCGTTCGCATACAGCTTCCAGCTCTGAGCACGCGTGGTCTGCAGCGGGTCAACTTCTCTCATCATCGATGCGTCTCCTTTCCGATTCCAGCTGCAGCAGCGTTCCGCCGATCGCTTCCTGGAAAGCTCTGTCATGTTCTACCAAAAGCATAGTAGGCATATGCTGGCGGATCAGCGTCTCGATCTGCATCCTGGATCCGATATCGATATAGTTCAAGGGCTCATCCCAGATATACAGATGCGCTTGCTGGCAGAGGCTTCCGGCAATCAACACCTTTTTTTTCTGTCCATCGGAGTATCCGGCCATGTCCTTTTCAAACTCTGCGCGGGCAAAGCCCATCTTGCGCAGCAACGCCTTGAACAAGCTTTCCTCAATGCCTAACTGCTTTGCGCGGTCTTTGCAGCGGCCACGCAGAAACGAAGTATCCTGCGGGACATAAGAGATGATCAGACCACTGGCAATGCTGATGCTTCCGGTATGCGCGATCGGCTCCCCCATGATCGATCTGAGCAGGCTGCTTTTCCCGCAGCCGTTGCGGCCATTGATAAATACGCGCTCGCCCTGATGGATCACCGCGTTCAACGGCGCGCACACCGTATATCCATCATAGACCGGCGCTGCATCCTTCAGCCGGATCAGCACATCGCCATGATAGCGAAGCGGTGAGATCTTCAGCTCTTCCATTTTATCCACATGCCGAAGCAGGGCGCGCTTTTCCGCAATGGCTTCTTCGCAGCGGGCTTCCATGCCTTTTGCCCGCTTCATCATCTTGGCAGATTTATGACCGACATAACCCTTATCGGCCGCGCCGCGTTTACTGGCCTCCACACGATCAGACCAAACCATGGCCTGACGGGATGCATCGCGCAGCCGGCGGATATCTTTTTTCAGCTGGGCATTGCGTACTTCTTCCTCGCTTTGCCGGCAGCGCACGCTTTCCTGCCACGCAGAATAACTGCCGCGGCAGATCTCGATGCCCTCCTCGCTGAGCGCCATGACATGGTCGGCACACTCATCCAGCACGCTGCGGTCATGACAGACCAAGATGAAGCCGCGCTTTCGTTTCAGATATGCGGCGACCAGCGCCCTGCTGTCTGCATCCAGATGGTTGGTCGGCTCATCGATCAGCGGAAAACAGTCCCCCTGCGCAAACAGCGCCGCCAGCTGTATCTTTGTCTGTTCGCCTTGGGACAGCGTGTCATAGGAACGTTTCAGCACTTCCTCATCCAGTGCGAGCTTTGACAGCTCCCGCAGCACCTCCCATTCCTGCGCCGCGGGCGCGATCGCTTCCAGCAGCGCCTTGACCGGCAGGCGCGGATCATCGATCACGCAGGGAAAACGGACAAAATGAGCAGGGGCATCGATGCTTCCTGCATAGCTCTCCTGTCCGCAGAGCAGCTTCAGCAACGTGGTCTTGCCGCTGCCGTTGCGGCCGACCAATGCCAGCTTCCATTCTGTATCGATCACAAAGCTGACATCGGCAAAGACCGGCACATCTCCGCCATAGGAAAAAGTCAGATGTTCCGCACGGATCATCGACATGTTTCATCACCTCCTGTTGCGGATGCATCAGGCTGTGACGCATCCATTCAGATAAATCGGACGATATTTTCTTGTTTTTCTTTTTGCAGCGGATCCTGCGCAGCATAGCCGATGACGCATGATTCCAGACACTCATAACGTTCCAGGCCCCACATCCGCTTATGTTCCTTGCCCTGCAAGGTCTTGAAATACTGCACAGATGCCGTATGGATCCAGCATGAGCCCAGTTCGAGCTCGGTCGCGGCCAGAAGCATGTTTTCGACAGCCGCTGCTGCGTCCTGCAAGGGCGTAGAGGCTATTTCCATGTCCGCAAAGACAAAGATGATGGCATCTGCCCCATGATATGGCGATCTATCCAGCTTCAGCACATGCATGCAATACTGCAGGAAGAGCGCCTTTTCCTGATCGTCCTGAAGGACGACAAAGCGCAGCGCCTGTGTGTTCCTGCCCGTAGGCGCCAATACTCCGCAGCGCACGATCTGTTCCAGTTTTTCCTTTTCCACGACGCGGCTGCTGTACGCGCGGGTACTGCGGCGTTTCTCAATGCATTCGATGACTCTCATAAGCCCTCCTTCCGGTTTCAAACCGTTTTCATTTCTGTTTTCATTGTATCATCTTTTCTCTGCATTGACATCATTTTACGAAACGCAAAAAAACCGGAAGTCCCTCGCTCCCGGTTTTCAGATCATCTTTGGCTCAGGCTGCCAGCGCTTCCTTGGCCGCATCACACAGCGCAGTGAAACCTGCGGCATCGTGGATGGCCATCTCAGAAAGCATCTTGCGGTTTACAGCGATGCCTGCCAGCTTCAGACCGTGCATCAGCTTGGAGTAAGAAAGTCCGTTCAATCTCGCTCCGGCGTTGATACGCGCGATCCACAGCTTGCGCATATTGCCTTTCAGCTTTCTGCGGTCATTGTATGCATACTTGAATGAATGCATGACCTGCTCATGCGCGGTCTTATATAAAATATGCTTTGATCCGAAATATCCTTTTGCCAGCTTCAGGACACGTTTTCTTCTGTTGCGTGATACAGTTCCACCTTTTACTCTTGCCATGTTCTATTCCTCCTACTCAATATATTCGACTGACTGAAGTGATTACTTCACTAACATTTCTTTGATCCGCTTGAAGTCCGTAGCGTGTACCGTAGCCGGCTTAGCCAGATGACGACGCTGCTTCTTCGTCTTTCCATGGAAACGGTGAGAAGTATACGCGTGGCTTCTCTTCAGCTTTCCTGAACCGGTGATCTTCACTCGTTTTGCAAGTCCTCTGTGGGATTTCATCTTTGGCATAATTCCTACCTCCTAATTTTATTTCTTCTTCGGTGCCATTACCGTTGACATTGTGTTGCCTTCCAGAAGCGGCTTCTTTTCAACAGTCGCAATATCAGCGCATTCCTCGATAAAGCTATCCATAATCTTTCTGCCGACCTCCAGACGGGTCATCATACGCCCGCGGAAACGCATGTCGATCTTTACCTTCATGCCGTCTTCCAGCCAGCTGCGCGCATGACGCAGCTTGGTCTCAAAGTCATGCTTGTCGATGACCGGAGAGAGACGAAGCGGTTTCACTTCCGTCACATGCT
>ERZ1643246.448-NODE-448-length-53341-cov-11.541230_pt1 | contig 53341 bp, 57 predicted proteins | sample MGYA00579265_ERZ1643246 | MGnify/ENA primary metagenome ERZ1643246 (study PRJEB29033, sample SAMEA4952261) | chicken gut metagenome | biome: Broiler Chicken; feature: Gastrointestinal Tract; material: Caecum | place: Ireland | collected 2018 | study: Broiler... | reverse complement strand
CACCACAGCCGCCGTCCCCTCCGACTTCTACAACAACCCGGAAGCAATCGGCGGCGACGAGGTGCAGATGATTGCCGTGACCTTTTCTGAATAAGCTGTGCCCACAATGATTCCCGACAAGGAGGGGGCCGTTTAAAACAGTTTGTTTTAAACGGCACCCCTCATTTTTTCTCCACTGGAAATCCCCAAACGAATATGGTATAATGAAAAGCAGCTTTGACCAGCAAGGGCCGAGCCACGCACGGCCACGAGCGCAAAGCCTCCCATACGACCCATCACCTACATCCGGAAGGAACACCAAGATGAAAGAAAACAAATACAACGACCCTGTTTTTTTTGAAAAATACAATCAAATGGCCCGCTCCCGGCAGGGGCTTTCCGCCGCCGGCGAATGGCGGACGCTGGAACCGCTGCTGCCCGACTTTGCCGGCAAGGAGGTGCTGGACCTGGGCTGCGGCTACGGCTGGCACTGCATTTACGCCGCCGAACACGGCGCCCGGCAGGTGACCGGCATCGACCTCTCAGACAAGATGCTGGCGGTGGCGCGGCAAAAAACCAGTGCCCCCAACGTGGAATATCGCTGCTGCGCCATCGAGGACGTCGACTTTGCCGACGGCTCCTTTGACATTGTGCTCAGCTCGCTGGCGCTGCACTATGTGGAGGATTATGTTGGCGTGGTACAAAATGTCCACCGGATGCTGCGGCCGGGCGGCATCTTTCTCTTTTCCTGCGAGCACCCGGTCTTTACCGCCGAAGGCTCCCAGGACTGGACCTACAATCCCGACGGCAGCATCGCCCACTTCCCGGTAGATAACTACTATTATGAAGGTAGGCGTACCGCCCGCTTTCTGGGTGAGGAGGTCACCAAGTACCACCGCACCCTGACCACCTACCTGATGGGGCTTTTGCAAAACGGCTTTGCCATCACCGCCGTCGCCGAACCGATGCCCCCTCGGGAGATGTGGGACATCCCCGGTATGAAGGACGAGATGCGCCGCCCGATGATGCTGATAATCCGAGCGGTCAAACAATAAAGCAGGAGGGAACTGCCATGACAGAACGAGAAAAGATGATTCAGGGCCTGCCCTACAATGCAGGCGACCCGGAACTGATGCAGGCACGCAGGCGCTGCAAGGAGCTTTGCTTTGCCTTTAACCAGACCCCGCCCTCCCAGCGGGACAAGCAGCAGGCGCTGCTGCGCTCGCTGTTGGTACAGGCGGACGAAAAAATCCACATCGAGCCAAATCTCTGGTGCGACTACGGCTGCAACATCCACGCGGGACGCGGACTTTACATCAACCACAACTGCGTCATCCTGGACTGCGCGCCGGTCACCTTTGGGGAGGACGTGCTGATCGGACCAAACTGCGGCTTTTACACCGCCTGCCACCCCATCGACCCGGAACAGCGGCGCACCGGCACCGAGTTTGCCCGCCCCATCACCGTCGGCAGCAACGTCTGGTTCGGCGGCGGCTGCACCGTGCTGCCCGGCGTGACCATCGGGGACAACTGCGTCATCGGCGCAGGCAGCGTGGTGACCAAAGATATCCCCGCCAACTGCGTCGCCGCCGGCAACCCCTGCCGGGTGCTGCGCCCCATTTCCCCGTCGGACAAGCTGGATCTTTCCGACCACAATTAAGGAGGTTTTCCCATGACAAACAATCCACCCGCATTTTCCAACACCAAAAAGCTGGTGCTCTCCGCCTTCTTCCTTGCGCTGGGCCTGGTGCTGCCCTTTTTGACCGGCCAGATCCCGGAAATCGGCAACATGATCAGCCCCATGCACTTCCCGGTCATGCTGTGCGGATTTATCTGCGGCGGGCCCTACGGCGCGCTGGTGGGTCTGATACTGCCGCCGCTGCGCTTTCTGCTGTTTCAGATGCCGCCGCTGTTCCCCACCGGCATCGCCATGGCCTTTGAGATGGGCACCTACGGCTTGGTCTGCGGCCTGCTGTATGGCCGCCTGCAGCAGAACCTCAAGGGCATCTATCTGAGCCTGATCGCCGCGATGATCGCCGGCCGCATCGTCTGGGGCATCGCCCAGGTCATCCTGATGGGTCTGTCGGGCGGCACCTTTACCTTCCAGATTTTTATCACCCAGGCGCTTCTCAACGCCATCCCTGCCATCATCCTGCAGTTGATTATCGTCCCTGCAATTGTCGCCGCCCTGCGCCGGGCCAAGCTGATCCGCTAAAAGCGCCTCTTTCCCAAAGTCCATTCCCTGCGGGATGGACTTTTTTCTGTCCGTTGATGTTATAAAATGTTAAATTATTGAACAAAATGTTATCTTTGTATTCGGTGTATGAATTTTATCACTCTCCTATTGACAGTGCTAATTTTCCGAGCTATACTGTAGTCAGAACAAAAGAAAAAGACCTCCAGGGGCGCCGGTTCCAAAGAGCCGCCAGGAGGAGGTTCCATTCGAACGATTGGAACCTGCACCCTGATGAGATCCGCTCCGTGTTCTAAGGAACATAAAATAATGGATTAAAATGGAGGAATGATTTATGTTACTGCCTAGCATCTTTGGTGAGAGTTTGTTTGATGATATGTTCGATTTTGATAAGGAAATGAACCACATGAATCGTGCGCTGTACGGAAAGCACGGCCGCAACATGATGAAGACCGATGTCCGCGAGACCGACAACAGCTACGAGTTGGATATCGACCTGCCAGGCTTTAAGAAGGATGAGATCAACGTACAGCTGGACAACGGTTACCTGAGCATCAGCGCTGCCAAGGGCCTTGACAAGGATGAGGAGAAGAAAAACAGCAAGTATATCCGCCGCGAGCGTTACGCCGGTGCGATGAGCCGTACTTTCTACGTCGGCGACAACCTGACCCAGCAGGATATCAAGGCTAAATTTGAGAACGGCATCCTGAAGATCAGCGTTCCGAAAAAAGACGTTCAGCAGGTTGCCCAGAACAACCACATCGCAATCGAATAACCGTCCGCGCATCATCCGGTGCGCCATTGCATAAGATAAATGTAAAATTTAAATTGGAGGAATGACTTATGTTACCGAGCATCTTTAGAGATAACCTGTTTGACGATATGTTTGATTTTGACGATTTTGACAAAGAGTTCAACCGTATGATGAGACCGCTGTACGGCAAGCATGCGCAGAACATGATGAAGACCGATGTCCGTGAGACCGACAACAGCTACGAGCTGGATATCGACCTGCCGGGCTTCAAGAAAGATGAAATCAAGGTTGAGCTGGACAATGGTTACCTGAGCATCAGCGCCGCCAAAGGCCTTGACAAAGACGAGGAGAAGAAGGACGGCAAGTATATCCGCCGCGAGCGTTACGCCGGTGCGATGAACCGTACTTTCTACGTTGGCGACAACCTGACTCAGCAGGATATTCAGGCCAAATTTGAGGATGGTATCCTGAAGATCAGCGTTCCGAAGAAGGACGTTCAGCAGATCGAGCAGAATAAGTATATCGCGATCGAATAATTCTTTTTCCGACATTCCTTTCTATAAATGTGTCTTGATATTTCCCACCTGAGGGGAGGGGGAGGCAACCGAAACGTTGCCTCCCCCTCCCCTTTTCTTTTCCCCTGTAAAAGGCACTTGATTTTTCTTTGTAAAAGTGATATATTTGTCCTATCAAGAGATAAATAGATCACTTTTTATGAAGGAGGATATCTTATGCGCCGTCTCACCTTTCCGCATATTCTGGTTTTATTTTATGGGATCGCCGTCGCCGCCACCCTGCTCATCTACTTTTTGACCGGGCGCAACCTGCCCATTCGGGAGATTATTCTGGCCCTGACCTTCCTCTTCCTGCTTCTCTACCGCATCCACTTTTTTCTGTCTCCCCACTCCGCAGCTGAACAGTCCCCGGAACAAAACACCCGCACCCGCCGCATAAACCCACGCCTTGGCTGGCTGGGGCTGCTCGGCCTGCTGGGGATTCTGGGCTTTTTTACCGGAGAAGGCTTTCTGTTTTTGTTCTTCTGGTTCTTTGGATTTTTCGGCTTTTTCTATGAGGGCAAACTTTCCAATACGCTGCGGGACGAACGTTTCATCCTCAACCAGCAGCGCGCCTGTTCCGCCGCCTGCCAGCTGGGCCTCTCCCTCATCGCACTGTCCGCCATCTTTGCCTGCTACATCGACGACCCGCTCCTTTCCCGCTCTTTTTTGATGGCCATGCTGGGGCTGAGCCTGGCCGCCACCAGCTTTTTGCAGCCCTACCTGCTGTACCGCTACGACCAGTTGGAGGACTAGAGGATGGGGACATTTCGCTGTGAGCTTAAAAAATACCGCCAACTCAAAGGTCTCACCCAGGAGCAGCTTGGGGAGCTGGTGGGGGTAAGGCGGGAGACCATCATGCGGCTGGAAGCCGGGAAGTACAATCCCTCCCTCAAGCTGGCGGTGGATATTTCCCGGGCAGTCGAGGCACCAATTGAGGAAATCTTTCTTTTTGACTGACCCGACAAAAAAGGCGGTCCCCTGTGGGACCGCCTTTTTATTTTTGATTGTTATTTTGCCGCGGCAGCTGCTTCCGCCTCGACCTTTGCCTTTTTCTCCTCATAGAGTTTGGCGATCATCTCGAGCTTGTCCGGGATGGCGATCATCTGCGGGCACTTGGTGGTGCAGGCCATGCAGCGCACGCAGTGCTCGGCGCCGTTGCCGTGCTCCACAACCTCCTTGTAATCCTCAACAAAGGATTTCTCCTTCTCGAAGATCTTGTAACGGGAGTAGATGGCGAAAATTTCCGGGATATCGACGCCCATCGGGCAGTCCATGCAGTACCGGCAGCCGGTGCAGGGGATCTCGTTGACCTTGCGAATCTCCTCGACCACCTTGGCGACCGCCTGCAGCTCCTGCTCGTTCATCGGCTCAAAGTTGGTCATGGTGGCGACGTTGTCCTCAAGCTGCTGCTCGTCGCTCATGCCGCTGAGCACAACGGCGACCTGCGGCAGCGAAGCAACCCAGCGAACCGCCCAGCTTGCAATCGAGCGGTTTGGCTCCATCTCCAAAAACGGCTTGGCGCGCTGCTCATCGATGGTGGCAAGATAGCCGCCGCGCACCGGCTCCATGACCATTACCGGCAGGTTGCGCTTTTCCAGCTCGCGGTAGAGCTGCTCGGCACCCTGGTTCTGCCAGTCGAGGTAGTTCAGCTGAATCTGGACAAAGTCCCAGTCGTAGTCGTTGAGAATCTGGGTGAAGACCTGATAGGTGTCGTGGAAGGAGAAGCCCAGGTGCTTGATCTTGCCCTGACGCTTCATCTCCTGCAAAAATTCCACGCAGTGGAAATCCTTTACCTTTTTATAGTGGTTGCGGTTGAGGCTATGTACCAGATAGAAGTCGATATAGTCGGTTTTGAGGGTCTTCAGCTGGTTCTCAAACCGGCGCTTCATGTCCTCCTCATCCTCGCAGACCCAGATGCTCATCTTGTCGGCAATGTAGAAGGTGCTGCGGTCGTAGTTTTCAAAAGCCTTGCCAAAAATTTTCTCGGATTCGCCCTTATGATAGACCATCGCGGTATCGAAGTAGTTGATGCCCATCTCATAAGCCTTGTGCAGCAGTTCTACCGCTGCGTCAAAGTCGACGTCGTCGCCGTTTTTGGGAAAACGCATGCCCCCGTAACCCAGTCGGGAGATCTCTGCACCCAGTGTTGGAATCATCTTGCGGTCGATCATACTCATTCGCTCCTTGCTTCTTAAAAAGTGACCCCCGCCCCACTGACGGAGATCCCGCACCTTTATCCTACCACAAAATCGCCCCGCTGTAAAATGGCAGCGCCAAAAAAGAACAAAAGAATGTAAACATTCCTAAAATTTACACCCTTTGCCCCTGCTCAAGCACCCATAAAAGATTGACCTTTTTTGACAGGTGGTTTAAAATAAAATGGAATTAGTTTGCCCAGCGGGCCATTCCCTTCGGGCAAAAGCGTTTTTAGAAAGGTCGTGCCTTTTATGATAAAAATTTCCCCATCCATCCTCTCCGCCGATTTTGCCCACCTGGGACAGGAGGCGCAAAAGATGCAGCAGGCCGGCGCGCCGTGGCTGCACATCGACGTCATGGACGGGCACTTTGTCCCCAACATTTCGTTTGGCGCCCCGGTGATGAAGTGCATCCGCAAGGACTTTGACGGCGTCTTTGACGTCCACCTGATGATCAGCGACCCGCTGCGCTACGCCGAGGACTTTGCCAAGGCCGGCGCAGACATCATCACCTTCCACCTCGAGTCGGACAGCGACCCCGACGCCACCATCGACCGCATCCACAAGCTCGGCTGCAAGGCCGGCATCTCGGTCAAGCCCGGCACCCCCGCCGAGGCGGTCAAGCCCTTTTTAAACAAGGTGGAGATGGTGCTGGTCATGACCGTCGAACCGGGCTTTGGCGGGCAGAAATTCATGAATGATATGATGCCCAAGGTCTCGGCCATCCGCCAGTGGATCACCGAGAGCGGCCGGGAGATCGACCTGCAGGTGGACGGCGGCGTCAACGCCGAGACCGCGAAGATCTGCCGGGAGGCTGGCGCGAACGTGCTGGTTGCCGGTTCCTATCTTTTCTCGAAAGAGGACTACGCCGCGGCGATCCAGACACTGGTAAAATAAATCAAAAGTTTTCGCCAGCCTTTTTCAAAAAGCTGCAGGTGTCCAGCGGGCAGCGCCTGCTGGTCGAGCTCCGCAGAGCTCGAAACGCCTTATCGTTCAAGCGCCTTTTGAAGGGAAAATTGGCAAGAGAAAGTTCTCTTGCCGATTGGGGAACTTTTTGTAAGAGAAAAAGTTCCCCAGCCGCTGTCGTTTCCAGATTCCTTTTTCTCTTGCCAAAAGGGACCCGACGGAAATCCGCTTCCAAAAAGCGCCTGCACAGCAAAAGCTTTCGCCCCTCTTCTACTTTTTCAGTCAACCAGAAAGGAGCTTTTTCTTTCATGTCCTTATTTCAGTGGCTGACCACCGGCTCTTTTAACGGCATCTACCTCGAGCAGGAAAAAGAGCCCGCTCTCTCTCAGCCGTTCTTACCCTTTTTCAGTGCCGCCACCCTGCAGAGCAAGCCGATCGAGCACGGGTATGATCTCTCCCATCCGCTGAGCTGTGATCAGCTGGCGGACATCGCCGGGCGCGCCGGCATCATCGACGAGCACGACGGCAAGGAGCTGGCCAGCAAGATCCGGCAGGCCTCCAAACAGAAAATTTCGGCTGTCTGCGTCGACGCCATCGACGACGAGCCGTATGTCTCCAGCCAGATTAACCCCTTGCTGCACTGCAGCAGCGAGATTGTGCGGGCCGCCAACTGGCTGGCCAGCGCATTTGACGTGGGTGAGCGCTTCATCGCCGTTTATAAAAATATGTCGGCGCTGGAAACCAAGATCCCATCCTTCATCGACGGGGTGGAGGTGCGCCGGCTGCAGGGACGCTACCCAATGGAAATCCGCGCCTTCCGCCGCTTCGACAAGGCCACCTTCATCGCCGGAGCCGCTTCGCTGCTGCACCTGTACCGCGCGGTCACCGAAGGCCGCCGCCAGACCACCTCGTTTGTCACCGTTGCCGGCAACTGCGTGAGCAGCCCGCGCAACTATGAGGTCACCATCGGCACCACCGTAGGCCAGCTGCTCGACCGCTGCGGCCTGGTTTTGCAGCCTTCGGTGCTGGTGGAGGGCAGCGCCATGCGAGGGGTGCGCATCGACGACCCTGAACACACCACCATCCGTCCGAACACCAGCTCCATCCTGGCCTTCCATATGGACCGTCAGGAACAGCTTTACAGCTGCATCGGCTGTGGGCGCTGCATTGAGGCCTGCCCGGCAGGACTCAATCCCCGCAAGCTCTACCGCTGCGTCACCACCAGCCACAAGCAGAAGGCCCTCTCCCTGGGCATCACCAGCTGCATCGGCTGCGCCAGCTGCAGCTACATCTGCCCTTCCCGTCTGGATCTGGCGCACAGTATCATCCAGGCCAAAGCGCAGCTTATCCCCGAGCAGGAATAGCCTGCCAGATAAAAGGAGGTCTTTTACCGTTGTCTCCATCACTTCACCATATGCCGTATATCCGGCACCCTGAATCCGCCCGGACCATCATGGGGGACGTCATCATCGCGCTGGCGCCGCTTTATTTCATGGCCTGTTTTTATTACGGCTACCGCATTCTGCTGGTCGGCGCGACCGCGGTGCTCAGCTGCCTGCTGGCTGACTGGCTGTGCAGCTATCTTCTGCACGGCCGGATCAATTCCCGCGACCTCAGTGCGGTGGTCACCGGCCTGATTATCCCCATGCTGATGACCCCTGCCATCGATCTTCCGATTGTGGTTGCCGCTTCGCTGTTTGCCATCCTGGTCTGCAAGGCGCCCTTTGGCGGAACCGGACACAACATCTTTAACCCGGCAGCTGCCGGCGTCGCCTTTGCCACCATCTGCTGGAGCGACCAGATCTTTTCCTATACCCAGCCGCTGACCCATCTGCCGGCCGCCATCGACAGCACCGTCACCTTCCTGCAGGGCCCGACCGCTACCCTCAAGCTGGGCGGCATCCCCCGCCTGGACCTGACCGAGCTGCTGCTGGGCAACTTCCCCGGGCCGATCGGCTCCACCTATACCCTCATCATCGCCGCCTCGCTGCTGTATCTGCTGGCGCGAAACGTGGTGAAGTGGTACTCGGTGCTGGCCTACATCCTCCCGGTAGCCGCAATCGCTGCCGTCAGCCATCCGTACGGCGTCAGCCCGGCTGAGTCGATCGCGTACGAACTGTTTGCCGGTTCGCTCTTTTTTGTGGCTGTCTTTATCGTCAGCGACCCGGTCACCTCGCCCAAATACCGCCTTTCCCGCATCCTCTACGGCGTGTGCGCCGGCATTGTGACCATGCTGTTCCGCTACTTCAGCCCGCTGGAGCTCAGCGCCGTCTTTGCCGTCCTGCTGATGAACGCGCTGGCGCCGGTATTTGACATCACCTGCGAGCACTTTTTATCTCCACAGAAAGGGGGAAGCGCCTCATGAAGCTGACACGCGCGCGCAAGTATGAAAAGATTCTGCGCAAAACGCGGGGCATCTTTTACAAGAACCCGCTGCTCTCGCTTGGACTGGCGCTGCCGCTGGCGGTCATCCCCTCCTACAATCTGATCGCCACCACCGCTGTCAGCCTGTCGATGCTCATCTGCTTTGTTCCCGCTGTCCTGCTGGCGTCGCTGATTGGCAAGCGGATTGCTTCTCCATGGCAGGTGGTGGTCTATCCCCTCGTTTCCTGTCTGCTGCTCATTCCCACCCGCATATTGCTGGTGACCCTGTTCCCCATGATTCAGGATACGCTGGGAATTTACCTCTCGCTGGTCTGCGTCAACTCGCTGCTGATGTACGCCACCGGCAAGGCAAGCGAGCAAAAACCCGGACAGGCGCTGGGCTTTGCGCTCCGCCTGTGGCTGGGCGCGTCTCTGGTCGCCTTTGTCTGCGGAGCAATCCGCGAGCTGTGCGCCACCGGCAGCCTGTTTGGCTTCACCATTTTATCGGATGCGCCGCGGCTTCCTGTCGCGCAGATGGCCATGGGCGGCTTTATCCTGCTTGCCTTCTTCGCCGCTTTCTGCCGCACCATCCACCGCCTCATCCTGACGCTCGCAATGAAAGCGGACACCCCCAAAGGAGGTGAGGAACAATGATGGTCTACTTTTCCGAACTGGCCACGGCCTTCATGACCGCCCTGGTGCTGGAAAACCTGCTGTTCACCCGCGCCATCGACATTCCCTCCCTGTATGAAAAGCGAACACCCGGGCAGATTATTCTTATCGGCTCTGTTCTGACCGGCATCATCGCCGTCTGCTCGATTCCATCCTATTTTCTCAACCGCTTTCTGGGAAGCCAGTCTTCCCTTTCCCGCTTTTTGACGCTGGGGCTTTTGATCCTGAATATCCTGGTATTCCTGGCGGCCTATTTTCTCATCCGCCGCTTTGCTCCGGCGCTGTTTGCCCGCATCGGGGACGCGCTGCCGTTTTACGGCGTCAACTGCGTCACCCTGGGCACGCTGATGATCGCCTCCAGGATCAGCGACAGCTCCAAATTTTTCTCCTTCTTCGGCTACTGTGTGGGGGCTGGCGTCAGCTTCACCGCTGCCCTGCTGCTTCTGTGGTCGGTGCGCCAGCGCCTGGCGCTGACCCGCGTTCCAAAGGCTTTTCGCGGCCTGCCGATCACCCTTCTGTCTCTTGGCATCATTTCTCTTGCGCTGTTCGGGCTGCTGGGCAATCAGCTCCCGGCCTAAGGCGCGCTTTGTTCAGGGAGGATTTCTATGGGAAGACCTTACAAGATTAAACGTCATAAAAGGATCTACCGCCGCTCCGCGGGCAGCATCGTCCTGCGGGTGGTGGTGATCGTCGCGGCCATCGCCGTTCTGTTCGGACTGGGATGGGCCTTATATGCGCCGGTCAGCGAATGGATTGCGCAGCGGCAAAATCCGCAGGAGGAGCAGGACCTGACCGTCGGCGCCTCCGACCCGCAGGAGCAGGATGTACAGGAAACTCCGGTACCGGGTGAATCGGAGCAGGAGGAACCCTCTACAGAGGCGCAGGGCGTCTCGATGACCGCCTATCTGCCGATTGAGACGGTGCAGGACAGCGCAAGCTTTACCGCGGCGCTGCAGGCAGCCAGGGACGCCGGCTATGACAGCATCATGTTCGACCTGAAAACCGACGACGGCACCGTGACCTATTCGATCTCCTACAATGAGGCGACCGACGCCCGCGTCACCTCCCAGACGCCGGTGGATTTAAACGCGGTGGCGCAGCAGATTCTCGACGCGGGGCTGACCCCCGTCGCCTCGATCTACACCTTCCACGACCACCTCTACCCTCTGGCCAACAACGACGCTGCTACCTGGTACGCCGGTTCCGAGTCACTGTGGGTGGACGACGACCCGAACAACGGCGGCCACGCCTGGCTCAACCCCTTCTCGGAGGCCGCGCAGAGCTACATCCAGAAAATTGTGGACGATGCCTGCGACGCCGGGTTCCAGATGATCGTGCTGCAGGATGTCCAGTTCCCGGAGGGCTACTCGCTGGATATGATCGACTACTTTGAGCATGCGGAGGACGACAAGCACGCCTTCCTGCAGCAGTTCGTGGCACAGATGACCGAGTACGCCGCGGCCAAAGGGGTGGAGCTGACCGCCCTGTTCCCGGCATCGAGCATGCTGGGCGGCGACAGTGAGATGTACTTTGGCGACGCGGCTGAGCTGTCCGGCGACACCGTCGCGGTCGACCTGCGCACCGAGGTCTTCGGCTCCGGGCTGCAGACCGACCTGGTCTCCATCCCCGACCCGGCCGCTGACCCGTACAGCACGGTGCACACCGCCAGCGCGGCGCTGCGGCAGAAGCTGCCGGACACCCAGATAATCGCGCTGCTGGACAGCGACAGTCTGGAAGCGCGCATTCAGGGAGCCGGCGAGAACGGCATCGAACAATACATTGTCGATAATCCCGCGCTCTCTTAAAATCAGCTAAAAGCGCAAAGCGGCTAAGGAAATTTTCCTTAGCCGCTTTCCTTATGCAAAAGGCCGGAAGCGGTCCGCCGCCCCTGCCTGACACTCCTATCCTATGCGGGCGCGGTGGCTTTGGCGAGGGCTGTCCCGCCTCTGCGATAGTGGAGCCTTTCACTGCCGCCGCCTTTTCTTCCTTTTCCTGCTGCGCGGGGCGGCGCTTTTGACAGGACAAAAAGGGGCAAAAAAATTTAGCAGGGTGCGCTCCCACCTCTGGGAGCGCACCCTGCTGGCTGCTCAGTTTCCTTTATGATAGCTCATTCCCATCGGATGCAAGTAAAAACCGTTTGCCATCCCGCCTACCGGACCGCCATCAGCACCCCCATAAACAGCGGGAACTGCTGCCGAGTGTCGAGGATCAGGTAGAAGAAGGGGCGGTCGAGGCGCAGATAGAGACGCTCGTTGTCTACCTCCGCTTCTGCAGCAGCGGCTCCATCCTCCACTACCGTCGCAGCGGCAGCCTTGGTGCGCTCCTCGTCCACCTCGATTCGGGTCCTGTGAATCACCTTGCTGATGTACAGGTTTCCCGCCTGCGAGCTGCCCATCCGGGAAAGGTCGGCAGTCATGGGGTCAAAGGCCTGCCCCAGCCCCATCCCCGACAGGATGTCCTGCAGCTCGGCGGAATACGCGACTGAGAACCTTGGCATCGCGGTGCCGACCGAAGTCTCCTGCCGGTTTTCCAGCAGCTCATACAGCTGCTCGCCGTCGATGCCGCGCAGCCATTCCGCCATGCTCATCCCCTCCTCGGGCAGCAGGGCGACAAAGGCGTAGTCCCCGCCCTTGTAGGATTTCATAAACCCAGTCGTGTGCTCCCCCGCAAGATAGGTCCCCTCGTCGGAAAAGAGAAACTCCACCCGCTGCTCTTCCCCCTCGTCGGAAAAGAGAAACTCCACCCGCTGCTCTTCCCCCTCCTCGGTGGTGAAGGTGTCCTCGTGCACACGCTCCGCTTTATACTTTTCCGCCCATTCCCCGTCGAAGGAGAGGGCGTTGACCAGGTAGAGCATTGCGCTGTTGTCGGGCGGGGAATCGAGCAGGCTTGGAATCATGACGTCCGTCTTTTGGTTGACCCAGGCGTTGATGTCCTGCTGGGTTCCCTTATCGAAGGCAGACTGGTAAACCTGCGCGTCATAGCCGTCCTTGGCCGCACGCAAAAAGTCCTCCTCCACCTGCAGGCTGTCGTCACCCCGCAGCCAGATGGCGTCGGCCAGCTTGACCTGCCCGCCGGGCAGCTGATCGAGGTAGGCCTTCATGTACTGGTTGAGGGTGTCCACATCGGTTTGGAGGAAGGTTTCCAGCTCCGTCAGGGTCCCGCCGTCCGCGCCGTTGGCGGCCATCCCCAGCGCCGCCGTCAGCGACAATGGGGAGAGCAGGATGTTTTCCCCGGAAAAACTCTCCCGCAGCAGCTCGAGGTTCCAGCCGGCAATCTTCTGTTTTGGATTTTGCGGCTGGTAGCTCTCGCCGGAAATATCCACCTTTTCGATCACCGCCCCGCTGACCGTGGCGGTGAGGTCGGTGCTGTGCGAAAGATTCCCCGCACAGCCGCCCAGCAACAGCGCCGTCAAAATCAATGCAACCATTTTCTTTTTCATCCAATCTCCTCCCCTTCACCAAATTTTCATCTTAAGATAAGCATAACAGATGCCGTTGAAATGGTCAAGCCGTACGGCTTGACACAGGCGTTTCAGCCACAAAAAAGTGGAGCCGTCCATGCCGGACGGCTCCTCTTTTTGCTTGATGGGAATTTTGCTCTGAAACGATTAATAGTTCTGTGCTCTGAGCTCGAAGTATGCCTTTGGATGTGCGCAAACCGGGCAAACTTCCGGGGCTTCCTCGCCGAAGTGGATGTGTCCGCAGTTGCGGCAGATCCAGGCCTTTTTGCCCTCGCGGTTAAAGACTTTGCCTTCCTCGATGTTCTTGCACAGAGCTTTGTAGCGCTCCTCGTGCTCCTTCTCGATGGCGGCTACGCCCTCGAAGAGGTTGGCAATGTGGTCGAAGCCTTCTTCTCTGGCCTCTTTGGCGAAGGTGGCGTACATGTCGGTCCACTCATAGTTTTCGCCGGCAGCCGCGTCCTTGAGGTTGTCTACAGTCTTGCCGATGCCGCCGTTGAGGAGCTTGAACCACATTTTGGCGTGCTCTTTTTCGTTGTTGGCAGTCTCGGTGAAGATGGCAGCGATCTGCTCAAAGCCTTCCTTCTTTGCCTGAGAAGCATAGTAGGTGTATTTATTTCTTGCCTGGGATTCACCAGCAAATGCAGCCTGCAGATTTTTTTCGGTCTTTGTTCCTTTGAGTTCCATGATTTCATTCCGCCTTTCTTTTTGTTTTTAAATTTATAGAGTTCCTTCTTCTTTGCAGCGGTCGCAGGTTCCCCAGGCCCGGATCTGGACCTCGTCGACCTGTGCGCCCGCACGTTCAAACGTTTGTCTAAGCAGCTCTGTCTCCCGGTCGATGTCGCACTGCAGGTCGAACACCCCGCCGCACCGCGTGCAGATCAGGTGCGGATGCGCCGTGATCACCGCGTCAAAGCGGTCGCCGCCGATGCCGGTATGGATCCGCCGGAGCTGCCCCATCTCCTCGAGGAGGTTGAGGTTGCGGTAGACAGTGCCGAGGCTGATGTCCGGAAGCTGCTGCTTGACCACCTGGTAGACTTCTTCTGCGTTCGGATGCTCATGAGAGGCTTTCACCGCGTCATACACGAGCATCCGCTGACGTGAATTTCTTCTGAGTGTCGCCATCTCTTTTGCTCCTTAATAGTAATAATTCTTGTTACTGACTATAGTATATCAGCTTTGCTCCTCCGTGTCAAGCATTTTTCTCACAAATTTATGCCTTCTTTTCTTTGCTGTTTGCACAAGGCTTTTCCCCGCATTTTTTAATTTTTATAGGGAAGGGAAAAATGCGGCCAAAGCCGGCAACAGAGATTGACAGGCGGCTCGTTTCGCTGTACCTTAGAAAAAGCAAAAACGCGCCGGCCGGCGCATCCTGGCAATCTGTGTAATGATGAAAGGAAGATTTCCTGTGGACAAACGAATGAACCTGCTCAGCCTGACCTGGCCGATCTTTATCGAAAACATGCTGTTCATGCTGCTGGGCTTTATCGACATCTTTGTGCTCAGCCGGTACAACGATGTCGCCGCCAGCGCCGTCAGCGCGGCCAACCAGGTCATCTCGATCTGCAACCTGGTGTTCAGCATCATCTCCGGCGCCACCGCCATCCTGATTTCCCAAAGCCTCGGCGCCGAAAAGCGGCAAAGCGCCTCGATGATTGCGGCGCTGTCGCTGCTGTTCAGCACGCTGATCGGCCTGATTGTCTCGGCGCTCATCGCGGTGTTTCACCGCCCGCTGCTGGCGGCGCTGGGCGCGCAGGGGGACATCTTGGAATACGGCTGCGAGTATCTGCTGATTGTCGGCGGATTCATCTTCACCCAGGCCATCCTCAACTCGGTCACCGCCATCCTGCGCAGCCATGGATACACCCGCATCTCGATGTATGTCACCGCCATCATGAACGTGCTCAACGCCATCCTGGACACCGCCTTTGTGCTGGGACTGTTCGGCCTGCCATCGCTGGGCGTGCGCGGCGTTGCCATCGCCACCACCCTGGCAAGGGTAGCCGGCGTGGCCATCTTGTGCTTCATGCTCTTTTCCCAGGTGGAATCCCCCAGCATCTTTGCCCTGCTCAAGCCCTTCCCCCGCGAGGAGGGAAAGAAGATTTTGCTGGTCGGTCTGCCCTCCGCCTTTGAGAGCATCAATTACAATGTTGCCCAGCTGGTCGTCACCTCAATCATCTTCCACTTTCTCTCGGACACCGACTTTATCACCAAGACCTATTTTTCTAACATCGTCATTTTCTTTTACGTCTTTTCCAACTCGATCGCCCAGGCCGCCCAGATTCTGGTCGGCTACCACATGGGCAACGGCGATCCCGAATCGGCCGACCGGGTCTGCATGCACTCGCTGAAGGTGTCGCTGCTGATCTCGATGTCCATCAGCATCGGTGCGCTTTTTGTCCGCCAATACCTGATGATGATCTTCACCACCGACCCGGTCATCGTGCAGGCGGGGGCCTCTCTGTTCTTCATCGACCTGTTTGTGGAATTTGGGCGCACCTTCAACATCGTGGTCATCAACGGCCTGCGCGGCGCGGGCGACACGGTCTACCCCTCGGTGGTGGCGGTGTTCTCGATGTGGATTGTCTCCACGCTGGGCTGTTACCTGCTGGCCGTCCCGCTGGGGCTGGGACTCCCGGGCATCTGGATTGCCTTTGCGGCGGACGAATGCCTGCGCGGGCTGCTCATGCAGCTGCGCTGGAAGAGCGGGAAGTGGAAAAACAAGAGCCTGTACTCCCGCGCGAAGGCCTCTTAAATGAAATTTGCGTGTAAGGCGGGCGGGAGAAAAAGGGCGTTGTTATGCACTTTTCATAAAATTGCTGTTCTTTTAAAAAAAACGTCCCTCCCGCCCTTGACAGCACGTCCGGCCTTCGATATAATATAGGGGCTGTCATTCCAAAGACAGCAGGTGCAAATGCGACAAGCATTGGCTTAAAGGAAGCCTGCCGAGGAAATGATGAGAAAGCATGAATATGACTTTTCATCTGCTCTTTTTGCCTCGGGGTTTTTCCTTGAGGGGAAAAGGGCTTTTTTAAGTTTTCGGGTTTTCTGAAGGGGCCGCAGGGCTTTTTCAGAGCGGCGATTTGCATCGAATCCGCGCTGCGGCGCCTCGGGCGCTGCACACAAACATTTTTCAGGAGGTGAACTGATTTGCCTAACGAAAAGGTTTTACTCGAAAAACAGCAGTATGTTGCCGAGCTCAAAGACAAGCTGACCAACGCTGCTGCCGGTGTCCTGGTTGATTACAAGGGCATCACCGTAGCTGACGACACCAAACTTCGTAAAGAGCTGCGCGAGGCTGGCGTAGAGTACCGTGTTGTTAAAAACACCATGCTCCGTCTGGCGCTGAAGGATACTCCATATGAGGAGATCTCCAACGTGCTGGAAAACACCACCGCGATCGCCATCTCCAACGATGACCCGATCGTCGCTGCAAAGATCATCTGCAAATACATCGAGGGCGCCAAGAGCTCCTACGCTGTAAAGGCTGGTTTTGCGGATGGCAAACCGATGGATAAAGAGGGCGTTGAGACTCTGTCCAAACTGCCGAACAAGGAAGGCCTTGTCTCCATGTTGCTCAGCGTACTCACTGGCAACCTCAGAGGTCTGGCTGTTGCGATCAAAGCAATCGGCGAGAAGAAAGAGGAAGAAGCTGGCGCACCTGCAGAAGCTGCTGAAGCTCCGGCTGCTGAGGCTGAGGCTCCTGCCGCTGAATAATCCATCCTTTTTATGCTGCGGGCAATAGACCCGCCACCAAACAATTTTGAAAATTACATTATGGAGGTACTATCATGGCTTCTGAGAAAGTTTTAGCATTTGTTGAGAATGTTAAAGAACTGACCGTTCTTGAGCTTGCTGAGCTCGTTAAAGCACTGGAAGAAGAATTCGGCGTTTCCGCCGCTGCTCCGGTTGCTGTTGCTGCTGCTCCGGCTGCTGCCGCTGCTGCTGAGGAGAAAACTGAGTTTGACGTTATCCTGAAGAGCGCTGGCGCTTCCAAGATGGGCGTTATCAAACTGGTTAAAGAGATCACCGGCCTGGGCCTGAAAGAGGCTAAAGCTCTGGTTGACGAGTGCCCGAAACCGATCAAAGAGGGCGTTTCCAAGGCTGACGCTGAGGAGATCAAGACCAAGCTCGAAGAGGCTGGCGCTGAGATCGAACTCAAATAAGTTCTTTTTTCAAAAGATACTTTTTACCGGATACAGGGTTTCCTGTATCCGGTTTTTTTATTGCCCGCCTTCCAAACGCAAAAACGTTTTGCGCTCCACCCTGTTTTGTGGTATACTAGTCCTACAACCGCAACCAACCCCATTGAATCGAAAAAGGAGCATCCATGACCTCTCAGTTTCTTCCCATCACCAAGGCTGAGGCCGCCGCGCGCGGCTGGGATCAGCTGGATTTTGTCTACATCATCGGCGACGCCTATGTCGACCACCCCAGCTTTGGCGCGGCGATCATCTCCCGCGTCATCGAGGCGCTGGGATTTTCGATCGGCATCATCTCCCAGCCGATCTCCGACCGGGACTACATGGAATTTGGCGCGCCCAAATACGCCTTCCTCGTCACCGGCGGCAACATTGACTCGATGGTCGCCCACTACACCGCTGCCAAGCGCAAGCGCAGCGACGACGCCTACACCCCCGGCGGCAAGGCGGGCCGCCGTCCCGACCGCGCCACCATCGTCTATTCCCGCAAGCTGCGGCAGCTGTATCCGGACTCCCCCATCGTCATCGGCGGGCTGGAGGCCTCGCTGCGGCGCTTTGCCCACTACGACTACTGGGACGACGCGGTGCGCCCTTCCATCCTTGTCGACGCGCAGGCCGACCTGCTACTGTACGGCATGGGTGAAAAGGTGATTGCCCAGCTCACCGAGCAACTCAAGGCAGGCAAGGACATCCATGAAATCCGCGACATCCGCGGCACCTGCTACCTGTGTACCCAGGATGAGATTCCAAAGGACAGTGTGACCTGCGCCTCCTTCCACAAGGTCTCGGAGAACAAGGAGAGCTACGCCAAGGCCCACCAGATCCAGACCGAATGGCAGGATGCGGTCTACGGCAAGACCATCGTGCAAAAGCAGACCAACACCGGCTACCTGGTGCAGAATCCGCCGATGCCCTCCCTCACCCGGGAGGAACTGGACCGCGTATTCGACCTGCCCTTCACCCGCACCTATCACCCCTCCTATGAGGCGCTGGGCGGAGTGGACGCCATCAAGGAGGTCGAGTTCTCGATCATCCAGAACCGCGGCTGCTTTGGCAACTGCAACTTCTGCGCCATCACCTTCCACCAGGGACGGCAGGTGGTCTCCCGCAGCGAGGAATCGATCGTCCACGAGGCCGAGGAGATGACCCACAACCCGCACTTTAAAGGATACATCCACGACGTGGGCGGGCCGACCGCCGACTTCCGCTACCCCTCCTGCAAAAAGCAGCTGAAATACGGCCTGTGCCAGAACCGCAAGTGCCTGGCGCCCAAGCCCTGCCCGCAGCTGGAGGTGGATCACATGGAGTATGTCGGCATTCTGCGCAAACTGCGCAAACTGCCGGGGGTCAAAAAGGTGTTTGTCCGCTCGGGCATCCGCTACGACTACCTCAACGCCGACCCCAACCCCACCTTTTTGCAGGAGCTGGTGCAGCACCACATCAGCGGGCAGCTCAAGGTTGCCCCCGAGCACTGTGTCAATCACGTGCTAGACAAGATGGGCAAGCCGCACATCCAGGACTTCGACCGCTTCTGCAGGCGCTTTTATGAGGAGACCAAGCGCATCGGCAAGGAGCAGTATCTGGTGCCCTACCTGATGTCCTCCCACCCGGGCTGCACCATCGCCGACGCGGTGGAGCTGGCGCTCTACTTAAAGCGCCACCACATGCGCCCCGAGCAGGTGCAGGACTTTTACCCCACCCCCGGCACCAACTCCACCTGTATGTTCTATACCGGCCTTGATCCGCAGACGATGGAGCCGGTCTATGTGCCCAAGAGCGCGCAGGAAAAATTCTACCAGCGCACCCTGCTGCAATATTACAAGCCGGAAAACCGCCGCGCGGTCATTGAGGCGCTCATCCACGCCCACCGCGAGGATCTGATCGGCTACGGACCGGACTGTCTGGTCGCGCCGGACAGCGAATACATCCGCACCCACCCGCGCAAGCCAGCAGCGCCCAAAACGGCGGCAAAGGCAGGCGGCCAGCGGGCACACAGCGCCCGTTCCAAGACACCGGCCCACCGCTCCCGCCGGGGCAGCGTGGTCACCCGCGACGGCGTGCTGACCAACGACACCCGCTCCCCGCGCCAGAAGCGGCGGTAAGACCGCACCACACCATCGACGGAGGAACCATCCCTTATGGCAAAAAGAAGACGCAGAAAACAAAACAGCAACCTGCCCAAGTGGGTGCTCTCGGCCTTTGCCGCAGCAGCGGTGGTCCTGAGCGTCATCACCTTTGGCGGCGACATGATCGGCATCGACACCTCGTTTGTGCAGGAGTGCATGAACTTTATCGACCGCATCCTCTACGGAGGTCCCACCTCGCCCGCGCCAACCCTGCCGGCCTCCGGAGAGCTGAAGGTCTATGTCATTGACGTCGGCCAGGGCGAGAGCATCCTGATCACCACCGAGGAGAATTCGCTGCTGATCGATGCCGGCGAAAATGACAAAGGCGACGAGGTACTGGACTTTATCAAGCAGCTGGGGCTGACCGAGCTGGACTATGTGCTGGCCACCCATCCCGACTCTGACCACATTGGCGGGATGGATACCGTGCTCGAAAATATCGACGTGCCCGGCGGGGTCTTTTTCGGCGAGATGCCGGACGATCTGATCCCCACCACCAAAACCTATGAGGACGTGCTGGACGTCATCGAGGAAAAAAACATCCCACTCTTCACCGCCGCCGCGGGCGACACCATCGATCTTGGCAGCGGCGCAGTGCTGACCGTTCTGGGGCCGGTGGACCCGCAGGCCGCCGACAACAAGAACAACACCTCGCTGGTCACCCGCCTGGACTTTGGCGAAAGCTCCTTTCTCTTTAACGGCGACCAGGAGGAGGATATGGAGGAGATGCTGGTGCAGAGCGGCGCCGATCTCGACTGCGATGTGATGACGATGGGCCACCATGGCAGCTCCACCTCCTCCAGCCAGGAATATCTGGACGCGGTGACGCCGGAATACGCCTCCATCTCCTGCGGGCGCGGCAACCAGTACGGCCATCCGCACGACGAGACGATTGAAAAGCTGGAGGCGATGGGGGTCGAATACTACCGCACCGACCTGGACGGCAACATCACCTTCACAAGCGACGGGGAAACCATCTCTGTCCGCACCGAAAAACCGTAATCTCAAAAAAGGAACAGGTGAAACACGATGAAAGAACTGATTATCGACCGCTTTGAGGAGGGGTATGTGGTCTGCGAGACGCCGGCCGGCGGCTTTGACGCCATCCCCCGCAAGAATCTGCCGCCCAACGCCGAGGAGGGCAGCTGCATCATCGTCTATGATGACGGGCGCATCGAGGTGGACATCGAAAAGACGCTGCGCCGCCGCGCCGCCAATATGTACAAGTTAAAGAATCTGTTGTGCAAACGCAAGGAGAAATAAATCTCTTTCCCACACGTGCAAAAAATCCCCGCCGCAGAGCAATCTGTGGCGGGGATTTTTTCTATATATGTCGTTCTCGTGCTGTCTCGTGGCTGACCTCGGTGTCGCGGAAAAAGAAGGAAATTGCCCAGACACCAGCCAGGGCCACCAGGGTATAGACAATGCGGCTGAGCAAAGCCGCCTGGCCCCCAAACAGAGCTGCCACCAGGTCGAACTGAAAGATCCCGATGCTGCCCCAGTTCAGTGCGCCGATGATGACCAATGCCAAAACAAGTTTATCAAGCATCATAACATCTCCTTATCGTTTTTGAGGACAATGTTATTTTTCACCGATTGCCGCGTTCTATTCACCCGGCGGCGCACATATTTTTTTGAGAGAAAGTTCTTCCCTTTTCCCCAGTTCCTTCCAACTATTTTGACACAAGCTCCTGCAGGCAGTCTCCGCAGATCCAGCTGCCCTTAAACTGCTGCAGATTTTCCTGCGACGCGCAGAAGACACAGCGGTTGTCCTTTTCCGGCTCGTATTTTTTGATCACGATGGATTTATCCTGCATCTGAATCTCCACCTCGTCGCGGATCTGAAGATTCAGCGTTTTCCTCATCTCGATGGGCAGTACAACCCTTCCCAGCTCGTCTATCTTGCGGACAATTCCGGTCGTTTTCATCTTGACCAACTCCCTTTTCTTTTCCGGATTCGTCTTTTTATGATAAATATACTTTATTTTCCAGTTTCTGTCAATTGTATTCGGTGGCGGGTTATGCAAACTTTGCGTGAAAAATGTAAACTTTTCATTACTCTCTGTCGAGGGGTGTCACATCCTATCAAAACAAGGGGGCACTGTCATGCTCGGATTTTTGATCGTGCTGATTCTTTCCTTTTCTCTGATTACCGCCATCTTGCAGGGGTCGCTGGACGCGGTGTGCTCCGCGCTGCTTGCCTCCCCGCAAAAAGCGGTGGAGCTGGCTGTCGCCACCGGCTGCGGCATCTGCCTGTGGAGCGGTGTGATGGAGGTAGCCCGGCAGGCCGGACTTTTAAAAGCCCTCTCCAACCTCTTTTCCCCCATTGTCTCGCGGCTGTTCCCCCGCATCAAAAAGGATTCTGCCGCCGCGCAGGCGGTCTGCGTAAACCTTGCCGCCAACCTGCTGGGGCTGGGCGCGGCGGCGGCACCTGCCGGAATCCGGGCGGTGCAGGAGTTTCAGAAAAGCGCTCCCGACCGGCAGACTGCCTGCGACGAGAGCATTCTGGTCATCCTGCTCAACACCGCTTCGCTGCAGCTGATCCCGACCACCGCGGCCATGCTGCGTCTGCAGGCCGGCTCGGCTGAACCGATGGCGATTCTTCCCGCGGTCTGGGTCTCGACGGCGCTGTCGCTGACCGCCGGGATAATCGCCGCCAAGGCGATGGCTCGCCTCTCCCCGCTCTCTGCCCGGCCGCATCCCGGCACCTGTGCCCGAAGGGGGTGCCGCCGATGAGCTTTTTCTCCAACCTCATTGTGCCGCTGGTGCTGTGCATGGTCTTTTTGGGGGCGCTTGTCCAGCGGGTGGATCTCCTCTCCGCCTTTGCCAAGGGTGTGCGGGAGGGGCTGCAGGTGGTGCTGGATATGTTCCCCTCCCTGATGCTGCTGACGCTGGCGGTCAGCGTCTTCCAGTCCTCCGGCGCGCTGGAGCTGCTGTCCCGGGCGTTGAGCGCCCCGGCCAGCCTGTTGGGTCTGCCGGAGCCGATCATCCCCCTGACCCTGCTGCGGCCGCTGTCCGGCAGCGGGGCGCTGGTGGTGTTCCAGAATATTCTTTCCCAATTCGGCCCGGACAGCCAGGCCGGGCAGATTGCCAGCGTGCTGATAGGCTCGACCGAGACCACCTTCTACACCATCGCCCTGTACTGCTCGGCAGCGGGCATCAAAAAAAGCCGCTACGCCGCGCCCGCCTCGCTGTGCGCCGACCTGATGGGCTTTGTCGCCAGCGCGGCGGCGGTGCGGTGGCTGATGGGGTGAAAGAAAGCGGAGGCCATACAAGGTCTCCGCTTCAAGACGTTTTGGATAGAAACTCGCTCTAATCCAATTTTTTTGACAGCAATACCGGCAGCGCCAAAATCGCGGCGATGGAAAGAAACGAGAAAAAGAAGAAAAGTAAAAGAGCAAGCCTTCCTTCAATTTTCACGACCAGTAAAACGATAGCAAGGATGAGAGCCACAGCCGCAAACAGAGCACATAAATTCCCTGTTATGCGGTTTGCGTACTCCCATTTTTGTGCGCTCTCCATCAGTTCCCGGTGGTGGTAGCCCACTCGGAAGTCGGGAAATGACGTGTGTTTCTTTTTTAAGACAAACGCTAAAATTCCTAAAATCAGCGCCAATACTAGATAAAGCAAATTCACTAAAATCATTTTTATACGAACCTTCCTTCTTTTACTTGTCCTAAACCCCAAAATCTATTTTGTTCGTCTTCTTCTCAGAGATACCCTCTTCTTGCCAATCCGATAACATTCCGCTATAATAACGGCAGGTCATGTATGGCCTACAACAAAGCTTAGGGGGAACAATCGTGCGAAAAACAGGCGATGAACCAATTCTATGGAAGGGCAAAGAGACCGGATTTTGCCTCCGCGACTTTTGGAGCTGGAGCTATTCTGACCTGCTCGACAACACCCTACGAGGGTGCTACTCTGAGTTCATTGTGGCGGCAGCGCTGGGAATCGACCTCTCTGAACCAAGAGCGAATTGGGAGCCGTGGGATCTAACTTTGTATGAAGAAGCAAATGCCATTCATATTGAGGTCAAGAGTGGCTCTTACCTGCAAGCCTGGAAACAAAATCATCCCTCCACCATTCGGTTTGGCATCCAGCCGACTATATGCTGGTCGCCCACTAACGGCTATACTGGTGAGCCGCACAGGCAATCCGATGTGTATGTGTTCTGCGTATTTGCGGAACAGGACGCGGCAAAAGCCGATCCCATGAAGCTGGACAGCTGGGAGTTTTACGTCCTCCCCACAAAAGAACTGGACAAACACTGCGGGGTACAAAGAACCATCAGTCTGAATGCGCTGCTTCGACTTAGCCCCCAAAAGGTAGATTTCGCAGATTTAAAATCTGCCGTCCTGCAAAGTGTGTGACAGAAACTCTCTGTCTCTATTCGGTTCATTTTCGTTCTACCCCTTCACCACCGGCTCGCTGTAGTCCAGACCGCAGGGGAAAATCTGCTCGGTGAACAGGCCGTACTGGTCGGCGCAGGCGGCCTCCAAGGCTGCAAGCGCCGCCGCTTCGGATGAGCTTTGCGCCAGACGTGAAAGGCTCACCGACACCGGCAGCGAGGCGGTCCGCTTCATGCGGGAGAGGATCTCCCGGCCCCGTTCGTTCATCCCCAGCACCCGCAGATAGGGCGGCGGGGTTTGATGCGCCTGCGCCGGTATCTGCAAAAAGGCCGCCAGCACCAGCCGCCGCACCCGCGAGAGTGGGTAACGCTTGGTTTTGATCTGCTCGTAAAGTTCCTCCAGCGAACAAGCCTTCTGCACCGCTGCGTACAGCCGGTTCTCGATCCCCTCGGAAAGGTCGGGCAGGGCCGCCAGCTCCTCCCGGCTCATCCGCCGCAGAGCGGAAAGCACCGCGCGCTCCCCGTTTTCCATCCGGGCGAGCTTGCCTTCCTTCGCCGCCTGCCGGTAGAGATGGGGGGCAAAATCGGGCAGGTACTCCGCCGCCTGCTCCCATTCCCCTGCCAGCAGCAAGCCCCGCAGGTAGCTGGCCGAGGCAAAGCCCTGCACCGGCGCGCCGTCGTGGGCGTTGCCGACCCGCTCCAACGGTACCGCCTGCGGACGCCGCTCGGGGGACAGCCCCCGCAGCTGCGCCAGATACTCCACCGCAAGGATGTTGTTCGGCTGCTGCAGAATCTGCGACACCCGCTCTCCAAACACCCTCCCCACTGCGCGCTCCCGCGCCTTGGCGAAGGTGATGCCCGCCGCCAGTTCCTCCTTGAGGGCAAGCTGCACCTGCGGGTGCTCCAGGGCGTTGGCGGCCTGCTCGAGCAGGGCCAGGTCGGTGTCCTCCGCGCCAAAGCCGAGCCAGTCCACACAGCCCATCGCCCCGATCAGCTGCACCGCCCCAAACGCAAAGCCCTGTGCCCCCGCACAGGCGTAACAGACCGGCAGCTCGAGGACAAGGTCTGCCCCGCCCTGCAGGGCTGCTGCCGCGCGCACCCGTTTGGGCAGGATGGCCGGCGTGCCGCGCTGGGTAAAGTCCGGGCTCATCACCACCGCGATGTGGCTGGCACCCCGCTGCCGCAGCTGGGAAAGCTGCCAGGCATGGCCCTTGTGAAAGGGATTATATTCCGCAATGACGGCTGCCGTCTTCATATCAAATGCCTCCTGTCCGGGTGAGCCGCAACCTCTTTTGGCGAGCTGGAAGCCGTTTTTCGCCCGATTTTCGGGAAAATGGGCGAAAATTCCCGTCTTTGCCAAAAATATTGCCGTCTTTCTCTTGAAAAGTTTCTCTAAATATAATAATATAGTAAGTGTATAGGAGTGTCAATCCGCCTCTGGCCCGCTTCTCGCGCAGGAGGCTTTAAAAAATGATGGAGGAATTTGAAATGAAAATTCTTGTTTTGAACTGCGGAAGCTCCTCTCTGAAATATCAGCTGATTGATATGGAGAACGAGCAGGTCCTGACCAAGGGTCTCTGCGAGAGAATCGGCATCGACGGTTCTGTCCTGACCCACAAAGTACCGGGCAAAGACAACTATGTTGTTGAGACCCCAATGCCGGACCACTCCGTAGCTGTACAGCTGGTTCTGGACGCTTTGACCAGCGCAGAACACGGCGTCATCAAATCGGTCGATGAGATCAATGCAATCGGCCACCGCGTACTCCACGGCGGCACCAAATTTACCAAATCCATCGTTGTCAACGAGGATGTCAAGGCTGCTATCCGCGAGTGCTTCGACCTGGGCCCTCTGCACAACCCTGCCAACCTGATGGGTATCGAGGCCTGTGAAAAAGTTTGCCCGGGCAAACCGAACGTAGCTGTATTCGACACCACCTTCGGCATGGGCATGGACGAGAAGTCCTACCTGTACGCCATCCCGCACGAGTACTATGAGAAGTACGGCATCCGCCGCTACGGCTTCCACGGCACCAGCCACAGCTTTGTCTCCAAAGAGGCGATCAAATTCGGCGGCCTGGATCCGGAGAATGCAAAAGTTATCGTTTGCCACATCGGCAACGGCGCTTCCGTTTCCGCTTCGATCGGCGGCAAATGCGTCGACACCTCGATGGGCCTGACCCCTCTGGAGGGCCTGATCATGGGTACCCGCTCCGGCGACATCGACCCGGCGGTTGTACAGTACATCTGCAACAAAGAGAACAAGTCTGTCGATGAGGTTCTGAACATCCTCAACAAGAAGTCCGGCCTGCTGGGCATGAGCGGCGGCCTGTCCTCTGACTGCCGCGACATCACTGCCGCTGCTGAGGAAGGTCACCACCTGGCTAAAGTTACTCTGGACGCCTACACCTACCGCATCGCCAAATACGTTGGCTCCTACGCTGCTGCTATGAACGGCGTTGATGCAATCGCCTTCACCGCTGGCGTCGGCGAGAACGACATCGAGATCCGCGAAGAGCTGTGCGAGAAATACTGGGGCTACCTGGGCGTCAAGATCGACAAGGAAGCCAACCACACCAGAGGCGAGAACAAGGTTATCTCCGCTGCTGATTCCAAGGTCAAGGTTATGGTTATCCCAACCAACGAAGAGCTTGCCATCGCAAGAGACACCCTGGCTCTCATCTAAGTTTCCAAAAACTGCAAGGCCGCTGCCCGTTTGGGCGGCGGCCTTTTTTGTGCGCTTTCAGCATCAATCAAAAAAGCAGGACAAATTTTCTGTTTTCCCTCTTGCATTCCTGACAATCCGTTGTACAATAGAAACAGCGGCTTATATTCTACCGCTTTATTTTTGGAAAGGAAGATTCCTCATGCTCACACAGGAACATCTGCAGGACGCGCTCGACTATGGGCGCTGCTTTATCAAATTCGGCAAGCCGGCCTCCTACATTCCGGAGCTGGCCCGGGTGAACAAGTATCATCTGGGCGTCTGTGTCGTGGGGCTGGACGGCAGCATCATGGAGTGCGGCGACTCGCGCGTGCCGTTCACCATCCAGAGCATCTCCAAGCTGGCCTCGCTGATTCTGGCCATCAGCGACAAGGGCGCGGACTACCTCTTCCACGACAAGGTGGGAGTGGAGCCGACCGGCGACCCGTTCAACTCGATCATCAAGCTGGAGACCAAAACGAAACCCTTCAACCCCTTCATCAACGCGGGGGCAATCACAGTGGCCGACTGCATCGACGGGGCAAACGCCGACGAAAAGTTCGAGCGCTTTCTTACCTTCATCCGCAAGCTGTGCGGCAACGAGGCAATCGCTTTAAACGAGGCGGTCTACCTCTCGGAGAAGGCGACCGGCGACCGCAACCGGGCGCTGGCGTATTACCTGAAGGCCAGCGGCATTCTGGAGGGCAACGTGGAGGAGTGTCTGGACTTTTATTTCCGGATGTGCTCGGTGAATGTGACGGCGGTGGACATCGCGCAGATGAGCGCGGTGCTGGCAAACCACGGCGCCTGCCCGGGCTCGGGCGAGCAGCTGATCCCGCCGGAGAGCGCCAAGGCCATCCGCGCGCTGATGCTGACCTGCGGGATGTATGACGGCTCGGGCGAGTTTGCCATGACGGTGGGCTTCCCGGCCAAGAGCGGCGTGGGCGGCGGCATTGCGGCGGCGCTGGTGGACCGGATGGGCATCGGCGTGTTTGGCCCATCGCTGGACGAGAAGGGCAACAGCGTGGGCGGCATCAAGGTGCTGGAGCACATCTCGAAGAATTTGGATTTTAATTTGTTCTAACAGGGACAGAAGAAAAAAGAGGAAGGCCATCCCCGGGCGGGGATGGCCTTCTTTTGTGGGTGAACTTTGTTAAAAGAATTATTCAGCTTCAAATGCCTGCCACTTTTCACAGCTCTGACAGTACCGGAACAGCTTTTCGTTGCCGTCCTCGTCGGTGACGTCAAAGTACATCCAGTCGTGGCGGTGATCTTTGTCGGTTTTCTGAATCACCTGATGCCGCAGCTTCGCCGACAGCTCGTCCACGGTGAGACCAGTGAGTTTGCAGTTAAACTGCACCAGGCTGTACTGGCTGTTCTCAAAATCAATGGCCAGCTTTTCCTTCTCGGCAAACTGGGAGAGGGCGTTCTTTTCCCAAAGCTGGTCGATATTATCAGCTTCCTCTTCTTCCTCTTCAGCATCAATTTCATAGCAGAAAACCAATTCTCCTGACTTTTGGGCTGAACCTGTGTTTCCACTAAAACCTATTTGCTGTCCTTCCACTACAACCTCTCCACCTTTTACAGTTATCTCTGATATAGGTGTAATTGTTCCATCTTCTGGTATCGTCTCACCGCTCGCAAAGCTTAAAACAGAAAGACAAGTTACGCATATTAACATTGCAACAAATATACTGGCAATTTTTTTCATTAAAATCCTCCTATCAAAGCATATGTCATATTATATTCGTATGAAGGAGCTCCTTTGTTTTTATCTTACTCCTTGTCCTTCTAAAAGTCAATGAGCAATTTGTGCAACTATTTTGTTGCACGATTTGCCCATTGACAAACTGTTTGTCATTCTGATATGATGAAAAGAGAACAATAATCCCATATCAGAAAGGAGCTATTTTATGAAAAACTTACTGATTTCTTTTTTGATTCTTCTCACCTTAATCGTTTCTGTTCCACAAGCGGTGTTTGCAGACGAAGATCTTCCCACCCCTCCACCGGTTGAAGATGGAAACGGGGAAGATGGAAAGGGAGAAGAATTGCCCCCGCCGGAGGAAGAAGACCCTCCCATTCGACTGGACTGGATTAACGGCCCAGATGGAGCCAACTAATCAGCCAGGTCCAAATTGAACGTTTCCTTCGCGTACTTTTTGACATTCTCCGCTTCCGGGAATCTCTGCATCAATCGATAGGCGTGGTAGGAATCTTTGACCTTCGCAATGCTCTCCTCGTCCTGCCCCAGCTCGTGCAGGGCACAGGCCATATTGATGAGCAGGCCCCCAAGCGTCCTAGCTTGATTGTATTTGATACACGCTTCGTACCCCATTTGCGCATACTCCAGACATTCCTCATAGCGCCTTTCCTGCCCCAGCAATCTGGAGTAATTGTAAGCCAGCATGGTCACCACCGAGACCTCCGCCTCGGTGTTGTAAAAGCGGCTGCGCGGGTACTCAAACAGCTGGCGGTAGATGTGGATGGCGTACCGCCGGTCGCCCGCATCCGAGTAGGTGATGGCAATCTGGTTGATGGTCTTTATCTCATCGATTCCCAGCAGGCACCGGCCGATGTTGTCCAGACTGAAACTGGGGTGGGTCAGCTCGATTGCCTGAAGCAGCATTTCCCGCTTTGCCAAGTTGTCATAAGCAACCCGCTGCCCATCCTGCAGGTGGCCCGCCAGGGCTTTCGACCGCAGCAAAAACTGCTGCATCACCCGGTCTTTCGGGTCGGTCAGCTGCTCCATCCGCCCGATTTTTTGCAGCGCCTCGTCGTACTTTCTCTGGGCGTTCAGCGCCTCGATCTCCTTGTGCAGGTTGGAGATTTCCATCTCAGCCGTCCCCAGCAGAAAAGAAAGGGAATCTTCGTTCACCCCCAGCCGCTGCAGCAGCAAGGCAACTGTTCCCATCGACGACACATGGCAGCCCCGCTCGATGCGGGACAAGGTGGACTTGCTGCAAAGGCCGCGGCACAAATCTTCCTGATTGACGTTTTGTTCTTCTCTCAGCTGCCGGATGCAGTCCCCGATGTTGTAAGCCTTCATCTTTCCGCCCTCCCGTTTTATTTGCTTCTTCCTCGATTATATCATACTTGTCGTTTTTTGACTACCCTTTTCTTCTGGTCAAACACAAACGGAAGGCCAGCCCTTAACAGGGCTGGCCTTCCGTTTGTTACAGATTTTCTCTCCGGTGACCATTCTTGTCGTAGTAGTACCGCAGGTCCTTCTCGATCGGGATGTAGGGGATGATCAGCATGATGACGTCCATCGCCAGAATCGCCCGCTCCACAATGTTGGCCGGCAGCACAAACACAAACACCACCGTCAGCACCAGCGACACCAGCCCCAGACCCACCATCCATCGGCCGTAGCGCACGTGCGAATACAGCCAGGTGTCCGGGCTTTTCAGCGCCCACTGGGTGCGGTAGCCGATGAAGAAATTGCCCAGATTATCGGGATTTTTCGGGTATTTCGGGGGCTTGTAGATCCACCAGAATCCCCAGATAATCATCAATACAGGAATCAAAAGCAACAGCATTTTTTTGACAATCCTTTCTGCTTCAAAACAAATTTGCAAGTATGGTTAGCTTTTTACAGTATAGCACATTTGGTGCGTTTTGTAAAAAGGTTTCCTCCCTTCGACACAAAAAATTTTATCATTTTTCCTCCTCCCCCTTGACAACCGCATTCCATCCGTGTATACTGGAGCCATAGTTAATTACTCAACTAACTAACCAATAAACAAGCGAAGGGAGGCATCCGATTGAAGATTGATTTTGCATCCCAGACCCCCATCTTTGTCCAGGTGCAGCAGGGGCTGGAGGATGAGATCCTTTCCGGGGTCTACCGCGAGGGGGAGCAGATCCCCTCCATCACCGAGCTGGCCGCCAGCTACAAGATCAACCCTGCCACCGCCCTCAAGGGCATCAACCTGCTGGTGGATGCCGGTATCGTTTACAAAAGGAGAGGAATCGGAATGTTTGTCTGTGACGGAGCCTTACAAAAACTCAAAGAAAAGCGGCAGGAGGAATTTTTTAACCAATATGTGCTGCCGCTCATACAGGAGGCCAAGCGCCTCTCCATCAGCCCTCAGCAGCTGCAGGAATGGATAGAAAGGGGATTTTCCAGATGAAACTGAACTGCCAATCGGTCACCAAGACCTTCCAAAATCAAACCGCTGTCGACAAGGTTAGCTTCAGCCTCTCCGAGCCAATGATCTGCGGCCTGCTGGGACGCAACGGCGCGGGCAAGACCACCCTGCTGCGGATGATCGCCAACCGCTTCCAGCCCACCACCGGCCAGATTCTGCTGGACGAGCAAAGCGTCTGGGAAAACGAGCAGGCGCAGCGGCAGATCTTCTTTGCCACCGAGGGCGCAAACTTTGCCGAGATGAAGGTGCGGGACGTCATCCGCTGGATGGCCGCCGCCTACCCCAGCTTTGACAAGGAGCAGTGCCTGAACTACGCCAAGCAGTTCGAGCTGGACCTGAAGAAGAACAACCTCAAACTCTCCACCGGCTACAAATCGGTGCTGCGGGTGGTGCTGGCGCTGTCGGTCCACACCCCGCTGCTGCTGCTCGACGAGCCGACGCTGGGGATGGACGCCTTCCACCGGGAGCTGTTCTACAAGCTGCTGATCCAGAGCTACAGCGAGTCGCCCTCCTGCATCCTGCTCTCGACCCACCTGATCGGCGAGGTGGAGGGGCTGCTGGAACATGTCCTCATCATCGACCACGGCAAGCTGTTGGTCAATGACAGCGCCGAGCATCTGCTGAACCAGGGCTACTGCGTCTCCGGCCGCATCGGCGAGGTGGACGACTACTGCGCGGGCCGCCATGTCATCGGTACGGATGTGATCGGCGGGCTCAAGACCGCAGCCATTCTGGGCGAGCGCGGCGACCTGCCTAGCACGCTGGAGGTCACCGGCCTGAGCCTGCAGCAGCTGTTTGTCCAGCTGGTCGGAACGGAACATCCGTCCGACCCATCCCATCGATAAAAAGGAGGAGCCTCTTATGAACACCGCGACATCCTTTCGCTATCAACTTTCCGATTACCGCTACGCCTTCCCCATCTTCTACGGCACCATGATCGTCCTTTACATCGCTGCCGGCCTCACCTCGCAGACTTTAGCACAGGGGGAGAGCTTCACTTCCGGGCTGGAAACCTCCAGCCAGTGGTTTTTGTTCGTCGCAGCGATGTGCACCTTCCGCCAAAACTTTCTGGTGCACCTGCAGCTTGGCGCCACCCGCAAGACGCTGGTCAAGGGCTGGATCTGCACCGCCCTTGTGGTCGACGCGCTTCTCGTCCTGTTCAACCTTGTGATTTTGGGCGTCTTTCTGCTGACCGGCGTCCCCGTTGTCTCCCCGTTGTTTAATATGGGGCTTGACCCATTCCCGCTGCGCCTGTTTGCCAACAGTCTCCAGATGTACTGCGCCAACCTGCTGCTGATGAGCATCGGCTACCTGCTCACCTGCGGATTCTACCGCCTAAACAAAATCGGCAAATGGATTGTCTCCATCCTGATGGGCGGCGTGGTTCTGCTGCTTGGCAACCTGGCTATCCAGTTCGAGAGCGCTGTCAATGCGGCACTGGATGCCTTCTTCACCTTCCCTTACACCCACCCCTTCCTCTCCGGCGGATTCCATCTGCTGGCAGCCGCCATCCTCATGGCACTGTGCTGGCTGATTATTCGGGACATTCCAGAAAGAAACTCCTCCGCTTCCTAAATAAAAATAAGCTGTAAACTTTCGCTTTCCCCCTTGCAAATTGCAGGGCGATGGTGTATACTAGAGTCAGGGTTAAACTAAACAAATTTGGTATACATTAAATCAACTTGTAAGAAAGAAGGAAGTTTTTATGAAATTCTATATCTGCAAACACTGTGGCAACATCATCACCTTCATGGAAAACAAAGGCGTTCCGGTTATGTGCTGCGGCGAGAAGATGAGCGAGCTCATCCCGGGCAGCACCGATGCGGCCACCGAAAAACACGTTCCGGTCATCTCGGTCAATGGCAGCAACGTCACTGTCACCGTCGGCTCGGTTGCACATCCGATGCTCGAGGAGCACTCGATCAAATGGATCGTTCTGGAGACTGCCGAAGGCTTCCAGCGCAAGACCCTGAAACCGGGCGACAAACCGGAAGCAGTTTTTGCGCTAACCGAGGGCGACAAGGCAGTTGCCGCTTACGCTTACTGCGACCTGCACGGTCTGTGGAGCGCAAACGTATAAACAACACCATCTTTCAAAAGAACACCTCAAAACAAAAGCGGGCGTCTGAGATCGGACGCCCGCTTTTCTCTTGACGGAAATGCCGTTTTTTTGTATAATGGTTGCAGCATTTTACAGATTGGAGAATTTTTGCAATGGGAAAACGGGACAAACAGATTCTAGTCGGCCTTTTGGCGGCGGCGCTCATCCTGATAGCCGTCTTTTTTGTGATGCGCCAGCTCAGCGGCCCCGAGGCCTGGGCGCTCATCTCGATTGACGGTGAAGCAGTTCAGGAAATCAACCTCAACACCGCCCCCGACCAGCAGATCGACCTCTCGGAATACGGCGTCAACGTGGTGCTGGAGATTCAGGATCACCGCATCCATTTTCTATCCTCCGACTGCCCCGACCACCTCTGCATTGGATTTGGCTGGCTGGACAGCGAGCCGCAGAGTGCCGTCTGCATGCCCAACCGGGTAGCCGTTACCATCAACACCCAGTCCACAACAGGCTGAGCCTGGACCCAATTCACGGCGGCATGATGCCGCACCCCAGGCTGAGCCTGGACCCAATTCACGTATCGGTTTAGCAGGTAGCCTGAACTTCTACCTCGCGGCACCCAGTTTCTGCTAATAAAGTTTTCGTCCACCTTTTTCAAAAGGTGGCAGTTTCCAAAGACAGCGTCTTTGGTCGCACGCCGCAGCGGGCGAAAACCTTTATCGTCAGGCGCCTTTGCGGGTGAATTTTGCAGGCTGATTCTCAGCTTGCAAAAGAGGGGGCTTTTGTAAGAGAAAAGCCCCCTGCAACCTGTCGTTTCGTACTGTCCCCGGCAACCTTCCGGTGGACGGTTGCCGGGCGATATAGACAGCAAGGTATTATCATCCCCTTTCCAAATCTGCAGTTTGCCAACCAAAGGCCGCCGACAAAAATCCACATCAACTTTACCGCACCACCTGCCCGCAACAAAAAATGGCTCCCTCACCGGGAGCCATTTTTTTGCGCGTATTTGTTCCTCGTCAAACTCCTATATTAATAAGGAAGAGAACTCGCTTTTATTCCTCGTCCACTCTCTTCTTGCGCAGGTACTTGTCGACCGCCTCGACCATGTTCTGCGGGATCTTGCGCGGTACCGGGAAGACCACCGCGTTGACCATGTGGTCCGCAAACTCCTGGACAAAGGCTGCGGTCTTGCCGAAGTTTTTGTAATCGAGGTAGTCAATCACGTCGTGGCGGCAGTGGATCATCGCGCCGCCGTTTCTGCCAAAGCGGCAGAAGTTGATGGCCGGAACGCCCTCGTTGACAAACGGTACCGAATCGCTGGAGTAGACGTCCTGGGTGACATCGGTGGAGAAGCCGAGCTCCTTGGACAGGTACTCAACAAAGCGGCAGAGCGACTCATCCGCGGTGATGGCCGCCCAGTCAGCGCCCAGAACCGGACCGGCAACGTCGACGTTGATCATCAGCTGAACGTCCTTGAGCTCGTCCTTGTGGGCGGCGACATACGCCTTGGAGCCCAGCAGGCCGCACTCCTCGGAGCCGTACCAACAGAAGGTCAGGTTGCGCTTTGGCGGGTTCTGTTTGTAGTGGCGGGCCAGCTCCATCAGGATAACCGAGCCTGCGCCGTTGTCATAGACGCCGTGGCTGAACTGCACGCTGTCAAAGTGCGCGCCGAAGGTGACGTTCTCGCTGCCGCCATCGGTGCCCGGGATGTGCAGGATGACGTTTCTGGACGGACGTGTAACATCGTCCTGAATCAGGGTGAAGGTGACCTCCTCCGGCTCGCCCTTGACCAGCTCCATCGCGTCGATGGCGCGCAGCACACCGCCCGGGATCTTGCCGTAGCGCAGCGCCCAGTAGCGCAGCTCGCGCTCCGGCAGGTCGGTCTCTTCGCGGACGTCCGAAACATTGCCGTTCCAGGTCAGGAAGGCGGCGACGCCGTAGCGAACCATCCTCTCATACACTTCCTCGTTCATCTTGCCGTTGTTGACCAGTACGATCTTGCCCTTTTTGTCGTACAGGTCGACGTCGCTGCCCTGCTGCACATAGGCAAACGGGGCGGTCAGGCCCTCCTCCGGGGTGGAGCCGGAGCGGCGGTAGCCCTGAATCTCCCACTCCTTGCCCAGTGCCTTGAGCGATACCTTGTGGATGTCGGCGGTTTCGACGTCAAACTCCTCGATGGTCGCCTCCATCCCCTCCTTGGCCAGCTCATCCTTGATGATGTTGGCGGCCTTGGTCTCCTCGGCGGAGGTGCTGGTGCGGATGAAATTGATCTTCTCCAGATCCGCAAAGATGCGTTTGCCCATCGCTTCGGTGTTCTTTAAAATGTCCATGTGGCCACACTCCTCTTTCTTTTTTTATTGTGTAAAAGGTTATGCAAAAATCGATGGAAAAATGGCTCCGCCTTTTTATCGGGAGCTTGCACAAAAATAGCAGCTCTGTTTTTCTGTTTCTGTGCGATTTTTTCCTGCATCCCCAGTATAGCACAAATTAACGCGGCTTACAATCCCGATACGGTCAAACCTTTGAGCAAAATCGAAGGGGTCTGCACAAACTGGCTGCCCGCTGCGGTCGGGGCCGGGTCGTCGCCGAGGGCCTCGATTTCCTCGAGCATCGTGTAGATGTTGCCCGCGATGGTCACCTCGCAGAACGGCTTGACCGGCTTGCCGTTCTCGACCAGCATGCCCTTACTCAGCAAAGAGAAGCTGCCGTTGATGGTGTTGACACCGGCGAACACGCCCTCCAAGTCGGTGACGATGATGCCGCTGCCCATCTTTTCGCAGAGCTGCTCCATGCTCAGATAGCTGCCGGACGCACTCTGCAGGGCGACGTTGGTGACGCCGGTGCCGACTGCCGACTGGATGTCCGCCTTGAAACCGTTGCCGCTGCCGGACTTTTCTTCCTTCGCGGCGCTCCTGCGGTTATAGAGCACCGATTCGAGCTTGCCGCCATGGATCAGGTACTTCTTGCTGACCGGGCAGCCCTCGTCGTCGAAGTGGCGATGGACGCGGCCGGTCGGCAGTTCCGGGTCCTCGATCAGCTCAAGGTCGGCGCAGGCAATCTGCTCACCCTGTTTGCCTGCCAGCTTGCTCATCTTGTTCTGCATCTCGGAGGCGTAGAAGATGGGCAGATAGGCTTCCAGCAGCTCCGCCGCGGCGCTGTTCTGCAGAATGACGGCATATCGTCCCGACTCCAGCGGCTTTGCGTGCAGGCGCTGCGCGCCCATCTGGGCCACCTCTTTGGCCAGGGCGTTGACGTCGATCTGCGCAAGACTTGCCGCGCTGCGTCCGCCGTGGGCAATCTCGGTGTCGCCGTCCTCGCGGGAGACAACGCCGATCGAGACCGAAGCCACCTGGGTGCTGTCGGTCATGCAGGTGCCGTTCTCGTCCATCAGCACGACCTCTTTCCAGGAGTGGTTATAGCGGCAGTTGCTGATGGCAGCAATGCGCTTTTCCTCCCTGGCCTTGCTCTCCGCCTCGGCCAGTACCTTAATCGCTTCCAGCTCATCGGCAGGGGCAAAGTCGGTGTGGTAGCTTACCTCCTGTTCAAAGGCCGGCAGCGGCTGGTAGTCCTCCTGAGAGGCAGAGGCGGAAATCTGCATCTGCTCGACCACATCGTCCATCCCGTCCAGGGTGTTGAAGAAGGTGCAGCAGCGCTTGCCGTCCTTGCCCGCCTCGACAAAGTAGGCGCTCTCCTTGGCGCGGGTCGCGCTGTCGCGCTTGCCGTCCAGCACACCGACACCGACGCGCTCGGTCCGCTCGATGTAAAAACGGACGTCTGCAAAGCCTTCCTGTTTTAATCTCTGCGCCAGTTCGCAGAGGACTGTTTTTTCCGAAGTCATCATTCCTGATCCCCTCCTACCGTCATTTCGGTGACTCTCACTGTCGGCTGGCCCGCCCCGATATAGAGCGCGCCGCTGGCTGCAAAGCAGAAGCCCTGGCCCAGCGCGTAGTCGTTGCCGACCATGTCGACCTTCTGCAGAATATCCCCACCGGTACCGATGAGGGTCGCGCTTCTGACCGGGGTGGTGATCTTGCCGTTCTCGATCAGGAAGGTTTCGCCGGTATTGAAGTTGAACTCGCCGGTTGCCGGATTGACCGAGCCCGCATTGATGGCCTTGACAAAGATGCCGCGCTCGGTGGAGGCGATCATCTGCTCCGGGCTGTCGGTGCCGGGAGCGATGTAGGTGTTGGTCATGCGGGAGGTTGGCTCAAAGCGGAAGCTCTGGCGGCGGGAGGAACCGGTCGGCTCACAGCCCAACATTCTGGCGTGCAGCTTGTCCACCATGTAGCTCTTGAGCACGCCGTTTTCGATGAGGACATTTTTGCGGGTCGGCACGCCCTCGTCGTCCACCTTCAGCGAGCCCCACTGACCCGGCATGCTGCCGTCGTCGATCAGGGTCACCTTTTCGGAGGCGACCTTCTGGCCGATTTTGCCGGAAAATTCCGAGTTGCCGCGCGCGGTGCTGGAAGCCTCCAGCGAATGGCCGCAGGCTTCATGGAAGAACAGGCCGCCGAAGCCGTTGGTGATGATGACCGGCATTCTTCCTGTCGGGCAGGCCTTGGCGTGCAGCATCGCCTTGGCGTTCTGGGCTGCCTGGCGGACTGCCGCGTCAACGTCGATCTCATCGTAGAACTCAAAGCCCTTCATCGCGCCGGGACCGGTGTAGCTGGACTGACGGTCCCCGCCCTCCTCGCAGAAAACGGTGATGTGCAGTCTGGTCTTGACGCGGCGGTCATCTACAAAGCGTCCCTCCGAGTTTGCGATGCGCACCTTCTGGTCCATGTCGAGATACTTGGCCCGCACCTGGCTGACCAGCTCGTCCGCCTCGTGGCCGGTTTTGACCACGCGGGAGAGCAGCGCCATCTTGTCCTTCAGTCCCACCTGCTGCGGATAACGCGCAATGGGGTTGAGCGCAACCTGCTGCAATTCTTCCAATGCCCTACGGTCAAAGCTGCCATCCCGATACTGGCAGGCAGCCCGCAGCATGGTGAGCAGATTTTCCTCGCTCAGGTCCGCAGTGTAGAGGTATGCGCTTTCCGTCCCGCGGAACAGGCGGATACCCACGCCCTTCTCGGCGCCCGCCGAGGAATCCAGCACCTTCTGGTCCAGCACAGTCAGGTTGCTTCTGCGCACGTCCTCATAAAAGACCTCCGCAAAATCCGCGCCGTGGCAGACGGCATAATCCAGAATCTTCTCGATCAATTGCTGATTCAAAACAAAATCCCTCCATCTCTTTCTATTGGAAAAGCGGCTGCGGGGAAATCCCCGCAGCCGCCCCGAAAGCATGAAATTATCAATGAAAATACGGTTTCTATTTACTGTTTTTTGCCGTGGCAGAGGTGGCAGGCGACAAAGTGATTTGGCTCGATCTCCAAAAGCTGCGGCGCCTCCTTGGCACAGATGTCCATTGCATAACGGCATCTTCCACGGAATTTGCAGCCCGGAGGTGGATTGATCGGGCTGGGCACTTCTCCTTCCAGTTTGATGCGCTCGCGGGCCTTTTCAGCATCCGGGTCCGCCATTGGGATCGCGGAGATCAAAGCCTGGGTGTACGGGTGCATCGGTTTGTCGTACAGGTCATAGTTGCTGGCCAGCTCCACCATCGAGCCCAGGTACATAACGCCGACGCGGTCAGAGATATGTTTTACCATCGAAAGGTCGTGGGAGATAAAGAGGTAGGTCAGGCCAAATTCCTTCTGGAGTTTGATCAGAAGGTTGACAACCTGCGCCTGAATGGAAACATCCAGCGCGGAGATCGGCTCGTCGCAGACGATGAACTTCGGCTCTACCGCCAGTGCGCGGGCGATGCCGACACGCTGACGCTGACCGCCGGACAGCTCATGCGCGAAACGGTTGGCAAATTCCTGATTCAGACCGACCTTGCCCAGCAGGTCGGCGACGCGGTCGCTCTTTTCCTTTTCGGTCAGATGGAAATGAACGTCCATTCCCTCGGAAATGATTTCGCCGATGGTCATGCGGGGGTCCAGGGAAGCGTATGGGTCCTGGAAGATGATCTGGACGTTCTTGCGGAACTCCAGCAGATCCTTGCCCTTGAGGGTGGAGATGTCCTTGCCGTCGAATACGACCTTGCCGGAGGTTGGCTCATACAGCTTCATCATGGTTCGGCCGCAGGTGGTCTTGCCGCAGCCGGACTCGCCTACCAGTCCCAGGGTCTCGCCGCGTTTGATCGATACGGTGACGTGATCGACCGCTTTGAGCACCTGCTTTTTGCCTGCCTTAAAGAATTTGCACAGGTCGGTGACCTCCATGATGGTGTCAGCGTTTTGCAGTTTTTCAATTACCTGATCCATTACTTCGCCTCCCTGTCATAGAAGGATTTTACCTTTGGCGCTTTTGGATGCTGCAGCCAGCAGGAAACCTTGTGGGTATCGGTGATGGTGGTCTCGAACGGATTGCGCTCCTTGCAGATTGGCATGCAGTATTCGCATCTGGACGAGAATGGGCAGCAGTTGAGCGGCAGAATCAGATCCGGTGGGGTGCCTTTAAGCGCATACAGTTCCTGCTTGGCTTCCTTGGCCAGCTTTGGAACCGAGCTCAGCAGCGCCCAGGTGTACGGATGCTTGGAGTCATAGAAAATTTCTCTCGCGGTTCCGCGCTCAACAATCTGACCGGCGTACATAACCTGAATTTTGTCGGCAAAGTTTGCGACGACGCCCAGGTCATGGGTAACCAGAATGATTGCAGTGTTCATCTTTTCTTTCAGCTCGCGCATCAGGTCCATGATCTGCGCCTGAATGGTAACGTCCAGCGCAGTGGTCGGCTCGTCGGCAATCAGAACCTTCGGGTTGCAGGCCAGCGCCATCGCGATCATAACACGCTGACGCATACCGCCGGACATCTCATGCGGGTAGCTGTCGATTCTCTTTTCAGGGCTTGGAATATTTACCATCTTGAGCATCTTGATGGCTTCCTCGCGCGCTTCCTTCTTATTCATGTGGCGATGGATGCGCAGGCTCTCCATGATCTGCTTGCCGACGGTCATGGTCGGGTTCAGCGAGGTCATTGGATCCTGGAAGATCATGCTGATCTCGTCGCCGCGGAATGCGCACAGCTCTTTTTTGTTCAGCGCCAGCACGTCCTTGCCGTCGCAGGTGATTTTGGAGCCTTCCTTAATTACCGCGAACGGAGGTTTCAGCAGACGCAGCAGCGATTTTGCGGTAACGCTTTTGCCGCAGCCGGATTCGCCTACAAATGCCAGAGTCTCACCGGGAGCCAGGTTAAAGCTGACACCGCGCACCGCCTTGACCTCGCCGGCATAGGTATTAAAGGATACGCTTAGGTTTTCTACTTCCAAAATTTTATCATTTGCCATTGATGTATCCCTCCTACTTTCTCAGTTTCGGGTCAAGCGCGTCACGCAGGCCGTCGCCCAGCAGGGTGAAGCCCAGCATGGTCAGTGCGATCATCAGCGATGGGAAGAACAGCTGATATGGATAGAACATAAAGTTCTGCTGCGCGGCGGAAGCCAGAGCGCCCCAGCTGGTATCCGGCGGCTGAACACCCAGACCGACGTAGCTCAGGAACGCCTCGGAGAAGATGTAGCCCGGGATATCGAAGGTGATGGCAACGATGATCATGCCCAGAGTGTTCGGGATCATGTGACGCATGATGGTCTTAATTGGGGAAACGCCCAGCGCGTTTGCCGCCAGGATGTACTCCTGGGATTTTAACTGCAGCATCTGGCCGCGGACCAGACGCGCGATGCCGCACCATCCGGTCAGGACCAGCGCCAGCATCATAGTGCCGATGCTCTTGGAATCGGTGACAACCGAGATCAGGATAACGGTGAGCAGGTAAGGGATGCTCAGCAGGACCTCAACGATACGCATCATGATATCGTCCACGATGCCGCCAAAATAGGAGGCAATACCGCCATAGATACTGCCCACAACGCTGGCAACAACCGCGCCGACAATACCGATGGTCAGCGATACGCGGCCACCCTGGAAAACACGGGCAAACAGGTCGCGGCCCAGGTCATCGGTGCCGAACCAGTGCTCAGCACTTGGCAGCTGATTGATTTCATCGGTGTTCATCTGCTCAAAGTTGTAGCCGGAGATGCCAGGGCCGATGATGACCATGATGACCATGATGACCAAAATGATCAATGCGACCAGCGCAATCTTGTTTTCCCTAAATCTTCTCCATGCGTCCGCCCAGTAGCTTACCTTGGGGCGGGCGATGATGTCGCCGGAGAAGTCATCTGTGCCGATAATTTCAAATTTTTCTGCCGGAATGTCTTCCCATTCCACCGCAGATACATTCTTATTCTGTTCTGACATGTGGTCTCCTCCTTACTTACCGCCTTTTGCCACGCGAATTCTTGGGTCAAGAAGGGTGTAGGCGATATCAATGAGCAGCTGCGCCACAACAAACAAGGCAGCAGCGAAGATGGTGGTGCCGATAATCATGGTATAGTCACGGTCGTTGATGGAGGATACAAAGTAGAAACCGAGGCCCGGGATGCCGAACATCTTCTCTACTACGAACGAACCAGTGAAGATGCCGGAGATCTGGCCGCCCAGCATAGTGATGCACGGCAGAATCGCATTCTTCAAAACGTGATTTTTGATGACATTAAAGCCGCTGACGCCCTTCGCCTCTGCAGTCAGGATGTAGTCCTGTCCCATAACCTCCAGCATATTGGACTTGAGGTAACGGGCATAGGTCGCGATTGGTCCAAAGGCCATTGCGATAACCGGCAGAATGATGTGCTCCGGTTTACCCCATCCGGTGGTCGGCAGAATCATCCACTTTACAGTGAAGAAGTACTGCAGCAGCGCCGCCAAAACAAAGACCGGAACAGTGATACCCAGAATCGCGATAAACATAACCAGGTAATCCGGCCACTTATTCTTGTTCAGCGCCGCCACAATTCCCAGCACAATACCGATTGTGACACCAAACAGCAGCGCCAGACCGCCGGTGGTGGCAGAAACTTTGGAGTTTGTGAGCAGAGTGTGGGTGATGCTCTGGCCAGGATATTTCAGAGACTCACCCAGATCACCCTGGGTAACCAGGTTCTTCAAGAAGATTGCATACTGCTCGGTGACCGGCTTGTCCAAACCGTACTTCGCGTAGTAGTTCGCCCTGGCCTGCTCCGGTAGCTTGTTGACCGTAGCGCCCAGCGGGTCACCAGGAATGGAATGCATCATGAAAAAGGTCACTGCGGAGATGATCAGCAGCGTAACCAGCATGTAGCCAATACGCTTCAGGATATACTTAAACATGCTTTTCCCCCTTTTTTCCCTTCGTTCTCAATATCGAAAGGAAACAGGCAGCCAAAGGCTGCCTGTTTCCGCCTTCTACATAAAAGTGAGAAGATTGATTTGTGCTCTTTTTGGTTTACCGGCCGCTTACATAAGCGTATTTCAGACCGGTGGAAGTGAACGGCATGGTGTTTGCGTTCTTGATATAGGTGTAACGGAAGGTGTTGGCGGCTTCGTTAACAACCGGGCAGAGAGGGCCTTCCTCAAACAGGAGGGTCTCAGCCTGCTTGTACAGCTCAACACGTTTTGCCTCGTCCATCTCTACAGCAGCCTGGTCGAGCAGGGAGTCATATTCCTCGCTTACCCAGCCGGTGTTGATGTTGCCGGAATCGGAACGCATGATGTTCAGCATTGCGTATGGGTCATTGTAGTCGATGGACCAAGCCATGTAGCCCATCTGGTAGTCGCCGTCCATAACCTTCTGGTTGAAGGTGCCCCACTCGTTGAAGTCGAGGACAACAGTGACACCCAGAACATCCTTAAAGGTCTGCTGATAGTACTCGCCGTAGTTTCTCATCCACTGAGAGGTATCGCCGAAGCTCAGGGTTACTTCCAGGGTGGAAGGATCGCTGCCAAGGCCAAGCTCTTCCATACCGGTGAGCAGCAACTCTTTTGGATCCAGACCTTCTTCATACATGGTCTGCAGAGGAGCCTCAAACTGCTCTCTGTAGTTGCCCTGTTCACCAGTGGTAACACCATCCGGTACCCAGCCATAAGCCGGAGCCATGGTGCCGTTGTAGATAACCTCTACAACATCCTCGCGGTCAAGTGCCAGAGTGAAGGCGTTGCGGATGTTCTTGTTCTGGAACAACTCATCGGTAGTGTTGTAGAAATTGAATCGAACCGATGGAGAAGTGTAATGCAGATACTCTACATTGTCCATCTGCTCGAAACGATCCATCCACTCGCGGACGATGCAGCCGCAGGAGTCGATAGAAGCGTTGCTGAAAGAATTGTAGATCGCATTCTCATCGTTCATGATGCTGTAGGTGATGGTGTCAAGGTTTACATTTTCAGCATCCCAGTAGCTTTCGTTCTTGGTCATGACCAGCTGGGAGTTGTGGGTCCAGGTATCGAGTTTGAACGGACCGTTGTAAACCAGGTTTGCCGCGTCGGCACCGAAGGTGTCGCCGTACTGCTCAACGATGTCCTGACGCTGTGGCATCATGACACGGGTATCGGTCAGGGACAGGAAGTATGGGGTCGGCTGCTCCAGGGTGAAGACCAGGGTCTTCTCGTCGGTAGCTTCAACGCCCAGTTCGGAAACATCCATCTCACCAGCCAGAACAGCCTCGCCGTTCTTCAGGCAGGTCAGCAGGTAGGAGTTTGGAGAACCTACATCTGGGGTCATAATTCTTCTGACTGCGTAAGCGTAATCCTCAGCGGTTACAGGCTGGCCGTCGCTCCAGGTGTTGTCACGCAGATGGAAGGTCCAGACATCGCCGGTCTCGTTGGATTCCCAGGTCTCAGCGCCGGCACCTTCACGGACGTTCTGTCCGTCTTTTTCACCCAGTCTGGTCAGAGGCTCCATAACGTTGGTCAGAACTGAGGAGCTGTAGGTATCGTTGCCGACTACGCTGTCCAGAGTGGTTGGCTCACTGCCGAGGTAGCCGTTAAAGTACTGTTCCTCGTCCAGCACGTTGCCGTCGATGGTCTTCTGCTCTGCTGTGGCAGCGCCTTCACCGTTGGCAGAGGATTCTTCCTCGCCGCCGCAAGCTGCCAGAGAAAGCATCATCGCGCCTGCCAGCAGAACCGACAGGATTCTTTTGATTTTCATGATAATTTCTCCTTTCGGGCTTATCAAACTCTCTTATTTTACACAGCCTCATCTCTGAAGCCATGCAATTAACTTTCTTTGCTGCCATTTTTATTCATCATCATAAAAATGGCAATCAGGGCATGCCCTGATTGTTTTATGCTGGGGTCCCTTCAAAAAAACGAAGGATCTCGTTAAAGGACCGCTCGTCCTGCTTTCGGTCATCCTCATTTGCGCCCACATCATAGTGTTTCTGCAGTGCCCGGATGATTTTTTCCTCGTCCTGCGTCTCATAGGCCGCAAGCAGTTCCCGGTGGCGCTGCACACACCGCAGGATGTCCTGTTTTTCCACCGCGGCAAAGACTGCCACGTTGCTGGTGTCCATGCTTTTCCAGATCCGCTCCAGTTTATGAAATCCCGCCTGCTCAACGATGCAGGAGTGAAAGCTGTTGTCCAGCTGCGCCTGATGATAAAGATCGCTTCCCGCCTGACGCATCTGCTCGACGCTGTCCCGCATCCTCTGCAGGGCCTGCGGTTCCATTTTCCCTTTGCACAGCTTGACTGCCAGAATCTCCAGCGCCGCACGCAAAAGGCCGATCTCATAGATGTCCTTTTCGTTTATCGGCGCCACCGAGCATCCAACGTTTCGCTCGTACCGGACCAGACCTTCCTGTTCCAGCTGGCGCAGCGCCTCCCGAACCGGACCGCGGCTGACACCCAGCAGCTGTGCCATCTCGTGTTCCTTAATTCGTTCACCGGCTTTGAATTCTCCTTTAAGAATCTTCCGCCTGATCTCGTCCGCCACTTCCTGCCTCAGGGTTTTATAGTTTAATTGTGCCATCTGTTCCCCCCGTGCTGCAGCAGATTATAAAATTGACAGTATGCTGAAGATTGTCTACAATCTTCACGCTTTGTATTGTATCACAGTTCTTTATCAATTGCAACAAAGGGCGAAACACTTTGTTCATTTCATTCATTTTTCCCTCTTAATCTATATACAAAATGTCCATAAAAGTTCGGGAAATCTTCGAAAAGCAACAAATCTTATTGTCAAAAAGGACAAATTCCCCGCCTTTGTTATCTCTCTGAGAACAACATCAAAAAAGGGCGATCCTTCGACCGCCCCTCTTTCACGCTACAAGGTAAAATGTATTTTATAAGGAAAATCTTCCGCCGAGATCCCATGTTCCCACAAGTAGCTGACCGTGGTTTCCATATAGTGGTCCAGCAGCGTCTGGCAGATCAGCTTGACATCCCCTGTGCGGACCGCGTCCAGCACCTTGCGGTGGATGTTGGCCTGATTGCGCACGACATATTCGCTCTTGCCCGCGCCGCGGTAGAAAACGATCGTATTTCCCCCATCCATGCTGTTCCACAACAGATACAAGCGGTTGAGCCCGCACTCCCGAATGATGCACTCGTGAAATTCGTTGTCGTTGTCGATGATTTCATCGAACTGTTCGACCTGTTCGATGCTCGCCATCCGCTGCACAATCTGCTCCATGTGCTCGATGGTCTGCGGGGAAAATTTTCCGTCGCACATCTTGACCGACAAAATTTCCAGGTTTGCGCGCAGCAGATAAACTTCATATACATCCTGCGCGTTAAAATCCTTGACAAAGCAGCCCACATGGGAGGCGTATTCCACCAGCCCTTCCTGCTCAATCTGCCGCAGCGCTTCCCGAACCGGGCCGCGGCTGACGCCAAGTTCCTCTGCCATCTCCTGTTCCACAATTCTGGTGCCGGGCTTCAGCTGCCCGGTTAGCAGCTTCATCCGGATCGCCTGTGTTACCTGCTCCCGCAAGGTTTGGCGCATAATTTTCGCCATCCTGCCTTCCTCCTGTTCTGCAATGCCATATCGATCAGCCCTCTCATACCTGATAGCTGTAAATATAAAGTTCACTATTTTACCATAACATAACATCTTTTCAATTGCAATTCAAAATTGTGAAAAAGATATCCTTTCTCCCAATTTTTTTGCATTTTGCCCTTGACAAACTGGCGCAGAGCTGGTATTATTGTATTAAGCACTTAATACAATAATGAAAGGAGGCGGAAGGATGACCTGGAGCTTTGACGACAAACTGCCGATCTACCTGCAAATCATCCGCATCTTAAAATCCGACCTGGCCCGCGGCAAATATCAGCCTGGCGAAAAGCTGCCCGCTGTGCGGGAGCTGGCCCTGAGCGCAGGGGTTAACCCCAACACCATGCAAAAAGCGCTTGCAGAGCTGGAGCGCGATGGCCTGCTGAAAAGCCAGCGCACCTCGGGCCGCTTTGTCACCGACGATAAGGAGAAAATTATGGAAGTCAGAACAACCTTAGCTTACGACGAAATTGCGCGGATGGTGGACACCATCTCCTCGCTCGGCTATCATCGGGAGGATATCCCCCAGCTGCTGGAGCGATTTCTTTCCTCCCAGCAGGGTGCCCCGCTGTCCGAACAAAAAGCGGGAGAATTTCCCGGGAAATTTTAATTTGTCATCGGATACGTTTTGGGAACACGGCCCAGAACCATCATCCAATTCAATCGTCTTTTGAGAAAGGAAAGCAATATGAGCAATACAGTAAATCAAGCGATCCAGGGCGGCTCGATTTCGGAGCTTCCGGTCCTGCAGATCACCAACCTTCACAAGAGCTACGGCTCTCATTCCGTACTGGAGGGTGTCAGCTTTTGCATTCCACGCGGCAAAATTGTCGGCTTGCTGGGACCTAACGGCTGCGGAAAATCCACCATCATGAAGCTGATTGCCGGGTTGATTCCGCTCAGCAAAGGGGAAATCCTAATCGATGGCATGGCGCCTGGCCAGAAAACCAAGTCGCTGATCTCCTATCTGCCCGAGCGCAGCTACCTCAACGACTGGATGCGCATCAGCGATCTGCTCAGCTTCTTCCACGACTTTTACAGCGACTTCGATCTCGAGCGCGCCAAGCAGATGCTGGCGGACCTGAACATCGCCCTGAATGACCGGCTGAAAACGATGAGCAAAGGCACCAAGGAAAAAGTGCAGCTGGTGCTGGTGATGTCCCGCCGCGCCCGCCTCTACCTGCTGGATGAGCCGATCGGCGGCGTTGACCCGGCGGCCAGGGACTATATCCTCAACACCATCCTCAAAAATTTCGAGGAGGATTCCTCCATTCTCATCTCCACCCACCTGATTCAGGATGTGGAGGCGGTGTTTGACCGCGCGCTCTTCCTCAACCAGGGCAAGATTGTCATCGACGGAGAGGTCGATGAGATTCGGGAAAAATACGGCAAGTCGATCGACGGACTGTTCCGGGAGGTATTCAAATGCTAAGAAAGATGCTTAAATATGACCTGAAGGCGATGGCCAAAACCTTCATCCCCTTCTACGCTGTCATCCTGCTGATGTCGGTGCTCAACATCATCTTTATCCGCGCCGAATGGACGCCCGGCATGGTGAGCGGCACGCTCATCTACGTCTGCCTGTTCATGGCGCTGGCGGTGGTGGCGCTGGTGCTGACCATCACCCAGTTTTATAACACCATCCTCGGCCCCGAAGGGTACTTAACCAACACCCTGCCGGTCAGCGTGGACACCATCATTCTTTCCAAGCTGTTCTCGGCCAGCATCTGGCTCATTTTGAGCTGCATCGTCGGCGTGCTGTCCATCCTGATTCTCGGCTTTGGCGGCTTTGCCTCCATCGGCGAATTCTTCTCCGCCTTTGGCGAGCTGTTCGGCGCCATTGGCCAGCTGCTCATCACCCCTTCCTATTATGGGGACCTGGCACAGATGGCCGCCGCGCTGGTTCTGATGTTTGTCATGCTGCTGTTCGCCCTCTTCAATGAACTGCTGCATATGTACCTGGCGATGGCCTGCTCGCAACTCTACCCCTTCTGCAAAAACCGCATCGCCGGCTCGTTCATCGCCTACCTGCTGATCAGCATCCCGCTGAACATCCTGACTGCGGCGCTGTTTTCGGCGACAGGGTTTGTCGGTGAAAGGCTGGAGGTCATCCGCAGCCTGATGACCGGGCCGCACACCTTTGCCGCCATGATGCTGGCCTTCGCTGCCGTCATTGTGGTGCTGGCGCTGCTCAACGCCGCGCTCTACTTCCCCACCCGATACATTCTCAAAAACAAGTTAAACCTCGAATAGATTCATCCATAAGGAAAGCGCCCGACCGCCGTTTGGTGGTCGGGCGTTTTTCGCTGTTCTGATAAACCCTTCATAATAAATAATCCTTTTCTTTCAGCAAGCCTCCTGTTCTTTGTACAATCCGTTTGTTTTTTTATTGATATTTTATTATCATGCACAACAATTGATCTGTGATTCTTCCAAAAGAACCAAGATCGAGGGGGTACAGACGTTATTTTTTTATCAAAACAGACAATCAAAATTGCCATGAATTTTGCGGTCGATAATTTTCTTTTTATGGGATTTCACGTTTTTTCAAAGCTGCTTTGCTTTTTGTTCATTTTTGGCTTGCATGTTTTTTCGCCTGCGGTATAATGGGGAAACGATAAACGAAAGAATAGAGGAGGAGATTTTTCATGTCCTATCATTATCTTGTGGACATCGCGCTGATCCTGATTTCGACCAAGCTTCTGGGCATGGTCACCAAGCGCTTTCAGATGCCGCAGGTAGTCGGTGCGCTGCTTGCCGGCCTGATTATGGGCCCCGCCTTTTTAAACATCATCCACAGCACCGAATTTTTGACCCAGGTTTCCGAGCTTGGCGTCATCGTCATGATGTTCACCGCCGGCCTTGGCACCAGCCTGGAGGATTTAAAGCAGACCGGCAAGGCCGGCTTCTGTGTGGCGCTGTGCGGCGTCATCGTGCCGTGGATCGGCGGCTCGGTCCTGGCCTTTTTCTTTAACGATTCCGGTGCGCAGAACGTGCTGATGCAGAACGTCTTCATCGGCGTCATCCTGACCGCCACCTCGGTTTCCATCACCGTCGAAGCCCTCAAGGAGATGGGCAAGCTGAGCACAGTGGTGGGCAACACCATCCTGGCTGCCGCCCTGATCGACGACATCCTGGGTCTGATCGCCCTGACCATCGTCACCAGCCTGGGCGGCTCTTCCGACACCAGCCTGCCGGTTGTGCTGCTCAAGATCGTCGGCTTCTTTATCTTTGTTATCGTGGTCGGCGTGCTGGTCAAAAAGGGAATGGACTGGTATGTCAAGAACGTCCACTCCACCGACCTGCAGCGCTACCCCATCTTCGCCTTTGTGCTCTGCCTGTTCATGGCCTACTGCGCGGAGGAATTTTTCGGCGTGGCGGACATCACCGGCTCATTTGCCGCCGGCCTGATCATCTCCACCACCGCCAAATCCAAATACATCGAAGTTAAATTCGCCCCACTCTCCTACCTGCTGCTGACCCCCATCTTCTTTGCCAGCATCGGCTTAAAGGTCGAGCTGCCGGAGATGAACAGCCGGATCATCGTCTTTTCGATCCTGCTGGCACTGATCGCGGTGCTGACCAAGATTATCGGCTGTGGACTGGGCGCCAAGCTGTGCGGACTCAAGGGCCGGCAGTGTCAACAGGTGGGCATCGGCATGGTCTGCCGCGGCGAGGTCGCGCTGATCGTCGCCGACAAGGGCGCCGCCCTCGGCCTGATGCCGGACATCTTTTTCGCCCCTGTCATCATCATGGTGGTGGTCACCACCATCGTCACCCCAATCCTGCTCAAGTTTGCCTACCGCGAAAGCGGCGCTTACGAGGAGCTGCAGGAGAGCCCACTGGTCGACCGCTACGAGGAGGCAGAACAGCTCGACTACATTGCTGAAAGCCTGATCTCCGCCAACGACCGCATGATGAAGAAAAACAAGGTGAAATAACACGCTGCCCCTCCGAGGAGAATCCGCTCGGAGGGGCAGTTTTTGTTGGCTCATTTGGTCAATCCTAGACCACCTGGAACAGATAAAATTTCAGGTAGTTTGTCTCCTCGACGTTCCAGAGAATCGGGTGGTCGGGCGACTGCTGGCGCGCCTCAATCTGCCGCAGCGAAACCCCGGCGTCGGCCGCCGCCTGGTGCAGCATCTTGATAAACAAGCTCTCGGTCATAAAATGGGAGCAGGAGCAGGTGGCAAGGTAACCGCCACGCGGCAGCAGGCGCATCGCCCGCAGGTTTATCTCTTTATAGCCGCGCGCCGCGCTCTCCACCGTCTGGCGGGACTTGGTGAAGGCCGGCGGGTCGAGGATGATGAAGTCAAACTGCCCGTATCGCCGCACCATCTCCGGCTCGGAGAGGGTGGGCAGCAGGTCAAATACATTTTCCGCAAGGTACTCCACCCTGTCCTCCAGCCCGTTGCGGCGGGCATTCTCCCGCGCCATCTCGATGGCGCTCTCGGAAATATCCACGCTCAGCACATACGCCGCGCCGCCCCTGGCTGCGTTTAAACCAAAAGACCCGGTGTGGGTAAAGCAGTCCAGCACCCGCTTGCCGCGGCTCAGCTTCGCCACCGCCTGGCGGTTGTATTTCTGGTCGAGGAAGAAGCCGGTCTTCTGCCCGTTTTCAAAATCTACCGCATAGGTGATGCCGTTCTCGGTGATGGTGGTCGTGGTGGAATCGGGGAGCGGCCGGTCGGGCAGCGGGTAGAAGCCCTTATGCTGCTCCATCCCCTCCAGCTCGCGGATGGCTACGTCGTTGCGCTCATAGATGCCGCGGAGAGGCTCTCCCAGCTCGTCAAAGATTTTTGCCAAAGCGGCAAACAGCATCCCCTTGCGCCGCTCGATGCCCAACGAAAGCACCTGCGCCACCAGAATGTCGCCGAAGCGGTCGACCGTCAGTCCCGGGAACTGGTCGGCCTCGCCGAAGATGAGGCGGCAGTTGGAGAAGTCCTCCCCCATCACGGTGCGCCTGTAGTCGATGGCGTAGCGCAGCCGCCGCTCAAAGAAGGCCTCGTCAAAGCGGTCGTTGGCGTTGCGGGAGATTAAGCGCACCCGAATCTTGCTGTTGCTGTTGGCAAAGCCGGTGCCCAGGTAGCTGCCCTTTTGGCTCACAACATCCACCAGCTCCCCGTCGGCAAAGGGCTGCCCGGCGGTGATTTCATTATAATAGACCCACGGGTGGCCCTTGATGATCGAATGCTCCGCTCGCTTGGTGACAGTCAGCTGCGGGTATCCTCTATTCTGCTTCATGGTGTCAAACCTCTCCTTTTTCTGTCTTGTTCTTTCCTTTTATTGTATCAAATCCTGCCTGGTTTTAAAAGAGCCGCCAACTATTTTCCCAAAGTTCCCCGCCAGAAAGGCCCTCAGTCGAACCGCTTCTTTTACAAATTACCCAGGAAATAATGGTTCGTCCATTGTTTCTTCACAAAACGTCTATAATTTGGCCCTGTTCTTATTTAAAAAATTCCGTTAAACTTATAAACGTCCTCCATGATGCGCCGGTTGTGCACCTTACACAGTCACAGGCACCCAAAACTGCCAATTGTGGGGGCGGTTTTGCCTGTCTCGACCGCTTTTTCGGTATCAATCCTGTTACAAATCTTGAATCCGGGACAAAAAACGCTTATAATAAAAAAAGCTGTCACAATTTGAAGTTGTCACTTTTTTGATCTACAGGGAAAGGAGCGAGTTACGGGTGTCAAACCCAGAAAACAATAAATCAACCAAACCGGCCGCTTCTGGTCCTGCTGAACACGTTTCTTTGGCATACCTGATCTACGCCGTCTGCTATCTGCTCGGCGCAAGGATTATTCGTTACTGCCGCCGCTCCCGCCGGGTCCTGCGCAAAACCTGCCTGCACCTGAAGTGGAAGATTCGCAGCGCCTATCTTGATATCCGGGAGCAGCGCGCAGCCGCCTCCATCACCCAGAAATCCTGGAAATATGAATGGAAGGTGGCGTTTGACCGCACCTTCCAGGCTTTACAGGAGTGGAAGCGCCGCCGTCAACAGAGCGGCAAGCTGCATCCGCTGGCATTTTTAAAGGCCATTGCTCCCGCCGCAAAGATGATGACCCGCGCGGTCAACTACCTGCTGCCCATCGCGGCCATGGTGGTGCTGACCCTCACCGTCCAGCATTTTGGCACACTGCGCTACGGCCTGCGGGTCGAATATAACGGCGAGCACATCGGCTATATCCTTTCAGAATCGGCCTTCACCGAGGCGGAAGCCAAGGTGCGTGAGCGCATTGTCAACGAGGCTTATCTGCCTCCGGAAGACAGCGTGCCGATCTATTCTTTGGAAGTTGTTCAGGACGACCAGATCTCCGGCGAGGACATCCTCATCAACAACATCATCCGCGCTTCCGGCAACGAGATTGCCGAGGGCGCCGGCCTGTATGTCGACGACGAATTTATCGGCGCGGTCTCTGATGGGGACGAGCTGCTGCTCAGCTTAAAATCCCGCCGCGACGGCACCTACCAGCCCGGCGTTCCGGTCAGCGAGCTGCAGCCCGCCGAGGAAGAAACCACCCAGCCGGAAGAAACCACCGAACCCGAAGAAGCTACCGAACCAGCGGAGACAACCCCACCGGAGGAAACCACCGAACCTGAAGAATCCACCGAGGAGCCGCAAAGCTCCCCCGCCCAGACCCATGTGATTCAGGAGGGCGACTCGCTGTGGGATATCGCGATGGAATACGGCGTTTCGGTCGAAACCCTCACCGAGCTTAACCCCGACGTCAGCCAGACCATGCTGGTGGGCGAAGAATTAATTATTTCCGAAGGTTCTTCCGACTCCTCCTCCACACAGCAGACGGAGGAAGAGACAACCGTCGAGGAACCTGCCGCAGAGACGACCTCCCAGGAGGATCAGCCCGCCGCCGAGGATACCGAGGAATCATCCTCCACTTCTTCCGGCCAGCGGCAGACCTACACCATCCAGGAGGGCGACTCGCTGTGGGATATCGCCATCGAATTTGACGTCTCGGTGGCAACCCTCACCGACCTCAATCCTGAGGTCAGCCGCACCATGCTGGTGGGCGAGGAACTGATCATCTCCGACGGCTCCGCCCCTGCGGAAGAATCGTCCGACGACACCGCCGGCGAGCAGAGCAGCGAGGAGGAACAGCCCACCGAAGAACAATCCTCCGGCGAGGACACCACCCAAACAGAAGAAGATACAACCCAGACCGAAGAAACGGCCACCACCATTCCGGAGGACGCCGTGGTCACCTTTGTACAGTCCATCCGCGTGGAGGAAGGCCTCTATCCAGTCTCCTCCATCGAGAGCCTGGACGCCATCAACGCCAAACTCGACACCGTCGTGGAGGGCGAACAGACCTACACCATCCAGGAGGGCGACTCGCCTTCGCTGGTTGCGGACAAGGTCGGCATCCCCACCCAGACGCTGATCGACTTAAACCCCGAGGTCACCCAAACCATGCTGGTGGGCGACACGCTGATTATCTCCCACGAGCAGCCATTTTTGCAGACACAGATGGTCCGCACCGTCACCGAGGAGCGGGAAATCCCCTACACCACCGAGACCGAGGTCGACCACAACAAGGAATCGACCTATGAGGAGGTTGTGCAGGAGGGACAGAACGGCCTGGAGGAGGTCGTCAGCCAGATCACCTACATCAACGGCTATGAGACCGAGCGCACCGTCCTCTCCGAGACGGTCATCGTCGAGCCGGTCAACGCCCAAATCGTGGTCGGATCGCTGACCAGCACCCAGTACAACTTCAGCGGTTCCGGCACCCC
>ERZ1643246.447-NODE-447-length-53540-cov-30.444536_pt1 | contig 53540 bp, 54 predicted proteins | sample MGYA00579265_ERZ1643246 | MGnify/ENA primary metagenome ERZ1643246 (study PRJEB29033, sample SAMEA4952261) | chicken gut metagenome | biome: Broiler Chicken; feature: Gastrointestinal Tract; material: Caecum | place: Ireland | collected 2018 | study: Broiler... | reverse complement strand
TTATTCATTGGTAATTTATTCCATTAAAACGGATTTTCTAACTTTAATTAAGGTTAATTTTTACCATTATGCAATTTATTAAACATAAATAAAAAGTTTATTAATTTTGTAATATACTTATGCTATTTAAAAATCTACTAATATCAAATCATCTCCTATACATTTTATATTCTGCCATGGTATTACAATATCATTATTTTGAGAGAAAATGTTTAAAAATTTATTGCTTCCTGGAACTATTATAGATGTTATAACTCCTGTTTCTAAATCTGCACAAACATCTTGAACATATCCTAATCTTTTTCCATCTTTTATATTTACTACTTCTTTGTGTTTAAAATCTAATCCCTTATCATGCATATTTAATTTTCTCCTTTCTTTTCATTATATGAAAAACTTAAAAATAAATGACTTAAATTTAAGTCATTTATATAATTTTTTTATTGTATAGGAAAAATCTGCTTTTATCTTGGCTTTATGTGGATTTTTCCGTATACAACAAGGTTAGGCTACATTAATTCGCCCGAACGAAGTGAGTGGCATATATTTCGCACATGCTACAAAGACTTGCTTAGCGAAATGCCTTTCTTATATGAGATATTGCACTTTTTTCAAGTCTTGAAACTTGAGCTTGTGATATTCCGATTTCTTCTGCAACTTCCATTTGTGTTCTTCCATCAAAAAATCTTTTTACTATTATATTTCTTTCTTTTTCATTTAATTTTTTCATTGCCTGAATTATAGTCATCTTTTCTGCCCATAATTCATCTGAATTCTTTTTGTCTTTTACCTGATCCATTATATATATACTTTCTGAACCATCATTATACACTGGTTCTTGTAAAGATACTGGATCTTGTATTGCATCTAAACTAAATGCAATTTCTTCTCTTTCTACATCTAATTCTTTAGCAATTTCATCTATACTTGGTTCTTTTCCAAATTCTTTTGTATATCTTTCTTTATACTGAATTGCTTTATATGCCAAATCCCTTACTGACCTACTTACTCTTATACTATTATTGTCTCTTAAGTATCTTTTTACTTCTCCAATGATCATAGGTACTGCGTAAGTCGAAAATTGTACATTTTGTGTTATATCAAAATTATCTATTGCTTTTATTAATCCAACACAACCTACTTGAAATAAATCATCTGATGACTCACTTCTCCTATAAAATCTTTGTATTACACTTAATACTAATCTTAAATTTCCATTTATAAATGTAGTTCTTGCTTTTTTATCTCCTTTTTTTATTTTATTTAATAGTTCTTCTTTTTCTTCTCTTGTGAGTACTGGTAGCTTTGATGTATTAACACCACATATCTCTACTTTATTTAACAAAAGAAAAACCTCCTTAAGAATACTTATTTTTAGTATTCCCAATGAGAATTTTTCTATTCAAATTATAAAAATTTCATCCTGTCTTACTCATTATTTCTTTTTTCATTTTATTTATAATCTTTTTTTCTAGTCTTGAAATATAACTTTGCGATATTCCTAATTCATCTGCTACTTCTTTTTGTGTTTTTTCTTTACCTGTTTTGAATCCAAATCTCATTTCCATTATATCTTTTTCTCTATTGTTTAATTTTAAAATAGATGCTCTTAATAATACTTTATCAACTTCATCTTCTAAATTTCTTGATGTTATATCTGGATCTGTTCCTAATACATCTGATAATAGCAATTCATTTCCATCACCATCTTTATTTAAAGGTTCGTCTATTGATATTTCTCCTTTTATTTTATTATTTTTTCTCAAATACATTAATATTTCATTTTCTATACATCTTGAAGCATATGTTGCTAACTTTATTTTTTTATCTGAATTAAATGTATTTACTCCTTTCATAAGTCCTATCGTTCCTATCGAAATTAAATCTTCTATTCCTATTCCTGTATTTTCAAATTTTTTCGCTATGTATACGACTAATCTTAGATTTCTTTCTACTAATATTTGCCTTGCTTCCAAATTATCTTCTTCAGATAATTTTTCTATCATTTTTTCTTCTTCTTCTGGTGATAATGGTGGTGGTAATGTTTGACTTCCTGCTATATAAAATATTGGTAGATATTCTATTTCATTATCTTCATTTAAATATTTAGCACATATTGTACTTATACTATTTTTCACTAACTCTAGTAATTTCATTTTGCATCATCCTTTCTTTGTTGCAATTCAGTATAATTAAAACTTAAATAGCGCGAGAATATAATAATTTATTAAGTTTGTAGGGACTTGTGGGGACCGTTCAAAAATTCTCAAAAGTTTGAAAAACTTTTGTTAGAATTTTTAGAATGGGGAGACGGAAAAATTAATAAATTATTATATTCGGGAGCGTTTATATTTTTGAATACTGAACTGTAAATATTATCAACTTAGTAATTCTACTCCTATGAGTCCTCTATATTCTCCTCTTTTTGTTAACGATTTATTATATATTCCAACAATTACATTGTCATGTTCTATAACTTGATCATCTTTTTCTACTATGGCTTTATCAGCTTTTATTCCTACTAACATACCATTTTGCTTTCCTAATGAAGAATATGGAATCCATTTCAATTTAGCTATGTATGTACTTTTTATATTGTCTGGTATTTTTTGAAAATCACCTCCTAAAATATCGTCTAAGTTGTCTAAAATTTCTTTAGGTATTAATTCATATAAAGCTGTATTTTCTACGACTATTACAGGTAACCCAGATATTGGCTCTTTTAACATATTTCCTGTATCTATCATTGTTTTTATATTTACTGTTTTATTGTTTAATTCTATTGATACATTGCACATCATATCCTTTTTGGTTATATTGCTTTTTACTACTTTAAATGCTGTTATTAGAATAGCTGTTGCAACAATTGCTCCTAAAAATACTGTTTTTAATGGATACATTCCTAGAAATAGTCCATTTTTCATTAATATTTCTTGCGGTTTTATTACATATATTAATGCAAACGCTACTCCTCCAAATAGGAATGATGTTAAATAAAATATTAATATTTGCTTCATTAATGTTTTTATATTTTGTGGACTAAATGCTATATATACCATTACTATTGATAGAAAAATTTTTAAGAATAAATTATTATATACTTCTAAATCTGATATGTATGATAATACTGAATAAATTGCTCCAATTAAGCTTGATATAATGATTCTTAAATGTCTGATTTTAACTTTTAATACTATTGCTGTTGCATAGATTATTATTGCGTCCATGATTAAATTTTCTACAATTACAACATCTAGGTAAATTGTCATTTATATCACCTGTTTTGTAATTGTACTACTTTTGATTTAAAAAGACTGTCTTTTCTTATTGTAGAAAAAAAGAAATAATCGATTACTTTCGATTATTTCTTGATTATTTCTTTCTTATTTTATCTATTAGAGAAATCATACTGATTTCCTAATAGATAAAATCCATTGCACACAAATTTATTTCATAAATTTGGCACAGAACAAATTTACGGAAAGCCTAAGAGGATTGTTAAGATTGTACAAATTTTAAGGCTTTCCGATTTGTTCTTTTTAGTTTTTATTTTTATTTTTTCTTAAAAATGATGGAATATCTAAATCATTTTGTGATGAACTTACATCTGAATTTGAAGGTATTGAGTTTATTTTCTTTTCCCATGTTTTAGATACTATATTGTCTACTCCAATGCTAGATATTGGTTCATTCTTTTCAAATCCTGTTGCAATTACTGTTATTTGAATTTCATCTTGCATTGATGTATCTGTTACTGTACCAAATATAATATTAGCTTCTGGATCAACACTTCTTTGTACTAATTCTGCTGCTGTATTTACTTCATGTAATCCTAAATCTTCTCCTCCTGTGATGTTTATGATTACTCCTTTTGCTCCTTCTATTGATGTTTCTAGTAATGGACTTTGAATTGCTTCTTTTGCTGCATCTTCTGCTCTGTTTTCTCCTGATGCTCTTCCTACACCCATATGTGCCATTCCTTGATTTAACATTATTGTTTTAACATCGGCAAAGTCTAGGTTTACAAGTCCTGGTACTGCAATTAAATCTGATATACCTTGTACACCTTGTCTTAATACATCATCAGCCATTTTAAATGCTTCAATTATAGATGTTTTTCTATCTATTATTTGTAGTAATTTATCATTTGGTATTACAACTAATGTATCAACTTTTCCTTTTAGGCTTTCGATTCCTCTTTCTGCTTGTGATAATCTTTTTTTACCTTCAAAAGTGAATGGTTTTGTTACTACACCTATTGTTAATATTCCCATTTCTTTTGCTGTTGCTGCAACTATTGGAGCTGCTCCTGTACCTGTTCCGCCTCCCATTCCGGCTGTTACAAATACCATATCTGCTCCTCTTAATACTTCTGCTACTTCTGATTTGCTTTCTTCAGCAGATTGTGCTCCTATATCAGGATTTGCTCCTGCTCCTAATCCTCTTGTTATTTTTTCTCCTATTTGTATCTTTGTATTTGCTTTTGATTGTTGCAAAGCTTGTCTATCTGTATTTACTGCTATGAAATCAACACCTTTTATTCCAGATTCAATCATTCTGTTTACAGCATTGTTTCCAGCTCCTCCTACCCCTATTACTTTTATAGTTGCTGTTCCATCCATCATTGTTACATTGTTATCATCATACTCCATCATTTGGCTTTTCCTCCCTTAAAACTTTATCTAAATTTAAAATTAATAACTTATTATGAATAAAAAAACTCTTTAATTCTATCTATTATATTCTTAAAAAAGTTTTCTTCTGATTTTGTATCAATACTACTTGATACTGATTTTGTAAATGGTCTTGCTGCTATATATCTTACTAATGCATAACTAGTTCTATAGTTTGGCTTTACTGTACTTATTGCTCTTCCTGTTGAAATTTTTACTGGAATATTTAAATTTATTTTTCCTGCTACATCACTTTTGTTTATATTTATTATTCCTTGTCCTGTTAGTACTACATTATTTATTCTAGATTTGATTCCTTGGTTTGTTATGTCTTTATTTATTATTGAGAATATTTCTTCTATTCTAGCTTCTATTATTTCTATTAGTTCTGAACTTTTTATTATTTTGTTTTTATTTTTTTCATCTTTACACGTATTTAATATTATGTCATTGTCTTTATCGCTATCTATGTATGATTTTAGTGCTAATCCATATTGTCTTTTTAATTTGTCTGCTTCTTCTTCTGATATGTTTAACACTAATGCTATATCATTTGTTATATTGTCTCCTCCTAGTGGTATTGAGTTTGTATAAACAAATGAAGATCCTTCAAATACTCCTATATCAGTGTTTCCTGCTCCTATGTCTAATAACATTACATTATCATGTAACTCATTATTATCTAATATTAAGTTTCTTTCTGCTAATGTTATTGGTACTATTCCATCTATTTCTAATCCCGCTCTTTTAAATATTGTATTTAATTGTCTTACATAGTCTTTTTCTGCTAATATTACTTGTGCACTTACTGTGAAACTTGAACTAAGATTTCCTACTGGGTCTGTTACTACTGTTCCATTGTCTAGTGTTATTTTGTCTGGTACAACATCTATTAATGTTTTTCCATCTGGTATTTCTATGTCTTTTACTTGCATTATTGCACTTTGTACATCTCTCATTGAAATACCTGAATATTTATCTTTTACTTCTTTTGTAATACTATTTTGCACTATTGTTGCATATTTTCCTTGAATTGTTACATATGCTGAATTTATTTTTAAGTTTGTTTCATCTTCTGCATCTTTTATAGTTTTAGCGAGACTTAAACTTATTTCATCTTCATTTATTATTTTTCCTTTTTTTAATCCACTACATTTATATGAGGTACTGCTTATTATTTCTATTTGGCCAAAATTGTTGACTTCTCCGACAACTGTTGCAACTTTGGTCGTTCCAATATCTACACCAACTATAATATCACCTATTGCCAAGTTAATTCCTCCATTTTTTAGAATAAATTTTCTAGAGTATTTATATTACATTTTGAAAAAAAAGTCAATAGAAATTGTTATATTTTTGTAACATTTTTGTAACGTATTTGTAATATTTTCTTGTAATCATTTATTTTACTGCGTTTTTCGATTTTTAATTATTTTTTTTGACTTTTTTCGACTTTTTTGCAATTTATAAAATATGATAAACTTTTAAATGAAAAAAATCAAGAGTTTTTCTTGATTTTTTTCTCTTTTATCTTATTTGACCACTTTTCAACATAATATCGTCTTATTGTTCCTAGGTTCATAAACATTCTCCATACAAATACTACAATTGCTGCTAGGTATATATCTACATTTAATCTTTGTCCTAGTATTGTAAGTAATATTGCAAGTATTGCATTTCCAAAAAATCCTGATATGAATATTTTTAAATCGAAGTTTTTATTTATTACTGATGCTATTCCTCCAAAAACAGAATCTAATGCTGCTATTATTGCTATTGCTAAATAACTTGAATATGTATATGAAATTACTGGTGCATTAATTCCTATTATCGCTCCTAATACACATCCTATTAATATCGCTATAAAAACCATGTTTCATCATCCTTTTTTATTTATTTTTAATTTTGTTGCATATATTTTACTGTTATATCTTTATTATATTGTGGTATTTCTACTTTGTCGCTGGATTCTATACTTACATCATATCCTTGTCTTTGCAATGTATCTACATATCCGCCTCTTGCGACTAATGTACTTTCTAGGTATGTCTTATCTCCTATTGCTTTTACTACATATGGTCCTATTATTCTTTGTTGATTAACTAATATTAATGTTTCATTTATTGTTGCTATGTCTGATGTATTTATTATTCTTTCATCATTTATACTTATTGCTTCTGCTCCTGCTAATTTTAAATAATTTACTAATATATTTAATATATCTGATGTTATAATTAGAAATTCTCCATCTTCACTTTCTTTATCTCTTAATGTAATTGTTACTCCTTCTCCTTCTACATTTGTTTTTCCTAGTAGTAAATTTACATTATCTAATTCATCTTGTACTAATTTTGAAGTTTCTTCATCTGACTTTTCCTGTTGTTGATATTGTTCTAATGTTTGCTTTTGTTGTTCATATTGTTCGTTTGCTACATCATACTGCTCTTTTAAATTTGCAAGTTCTGTTCTTAGTTCTTCTTCTCTCATATTTTCTATTGATGTTATGTCTGTTTCATTTACTAATTTAAATTGCATAAACATTACTGTTGATAATGCTAGTACAGCTATCCCTATTGTTATAGTTACTGTAATTTTTCCTTTCTTTTTCAATATTTGCCTCCTTATTTTATGGATTTGTTTTTTAAAATTATTCTACTGTTTTTGCATGTTCAAAAGTTATAACTCCTGAATATCTTGGTATAGTTATATTGTTAGATTTCTCTAATTTGACTTGCATTTGATATTTTTCCCTTAAATCATCTAAATATCCTCCTGGTCTTTCCAAATTTGAAAGGTTCTCTGGAAGTCCTATTGCTTTTATTTCAAAAGGTGCTCCTACTCTTTGTCCATTTATATTAATTATTGCTCCTCCACATTGTATTGATGATGTTGTAACTAATCTTTGATCATTTATTGATATTGCTTCAGCACCTGTGTTCTTTAATTCATTTACTACACTTAAAATATCTAGGTCATGTAATAATAAATCATTTGGATTAAATACTGTTGTTGGATCAGTTGTACTATCATCTAATGTTATTATTACTCCTGGTCCTGAAACATCTGTTGTGCCTATTATCATATTTCCTTCTTTAATTTGACTTTGAGCATCTTCTAAATTAGAGTTTTCTTGTGTTGCTTCATCTATTTGCTTATTTATTTCATCATTTAAGTCTTCTATATCTTTTAATATATTTTCATATCTTTCCTGATATCTTAGTACTTCTGCTCTTAAATTGCTTTCTTCATAAGATTGGCTCACAGTTGTACTATTTTGAACGCTACGTACTTGAATACATATAGCGACTGTTAAAGCAAAACACATTACCCCTAATACTATACTAATTAGTTTTTTATTAGTCATATTAGTAATCCTTTCTATAATTTTATATAAGCTTTTTGATTATACTTTTTGTTTGAATCTTGGTTTGAAGTTATTGTTTAGATCTCCATTTACATATATTTCTCCTTCAATACCTTTATTATCTTCTAATATTGCTTGAACCCATAATATTTTATCTCCTAAGTTTGTTCCATCTCCTAAATAAACTATTTTCTTCTCTTGTTCCATATATATACTATAGTCATTTTTGTCTGACATGTCAATACTAGTTATTAGACTATCTAGTCCATTTGATTTGCATATACTCATAATTCTTATTACAGTTTCTAATTTTTCTAAATCTTCTGTTTGTAATCTATTTCCTGCTTTTATTTCTTCTTCTGGTGTAGTTGCCCCCTGAAGTACTGGAAGACCTGCTTTATCATTTGATATTTCTAATATATATCCTTGATTATTTATATACGCATATCCATTTAAAAATTCCAAACTGTAATTTCTTTCTCTTTCTGTTATATTTATTTCAATCTTGTTTGGTAATACTCTTTTTACTTCTACACTATCTACATATGGTTCTTGTTTTATATTTTCTTCTATATTATTTGTAAAAAATCTAAAAATGTTTTGTCTTTTTGTTAGTCCTGATAAACTGATTACAGTATCTGTTGATATTCTATTTACATTATTTACTTGAATGTCTTGAATATTAAACATCGGTGAAACCATTGCAAACGTTGTTCCTCCTGCTATTATGACTATAATGGCTGTCCATTTTATAATTCTTTTTATTCTCTTTATTTTTTTTAGTCTTTTTCTTTCATTTTTATCTACTATCTTTTTTTCAATGGTTTTATCTCTTTCATGATTCTTTTTTGTCATTCCTATTACTGTTTCTGTGTCTAAATCAAACTTTTCCTCTTCATTTACTTGCTTTTTCTTTCTTTCTTTTATTCTCTTTTCTCTCTCTTTTATTTTTTTCTTTTCTTCTTTTTCTTCATCAATGGTTACATTTGTTACTGGTTTCATATAGTATAAATTGTTGATCTTTTCCTTTTGGCTTTTATTCAAAGGTTTCACCTCCTGATTAGCTTCTGTATCTCTTAATTTTACATTTCATATTTTAGCATAAATAATTAAAATGGTCAATTGGTTAATTGGGGACAGGTACCGTTTAACCATTTTTGGTTAACTTGGGACAGGTTTCATTTAACTATTTTGCCTCAAATCGCTTGAATAGAGCAAGTTATGCATATTTTTACAACATCCTAAACTTGCTCTATAAATTACATTACATATATGATTTTACATACTTTTGCTTATTTCTATATTTCCTCCTAAACTTTGTATTTTTTTGTCCAATTGCTCATACCCTCTTAATATATATTCTATGTTTTCTACTACTGTTATTCCTTTTGCTGACATTCCTGCTAATACTAATGCTACTCCTCCTCTTAAATCTGTTGCTTTTACTGTTGCTCCATATAGTTTTTTTACTCCTCTTATTATTGCACTTTTTCCTTCTATTATAATTTTAGCTCCCATTTTATTTAGTTCTTGCATATATTTGTATCTATTTTCAAATATGTTTTCTACTATTATTGATGTTCCTTTTGCTGTTGTAAGCATTGCTCCAAATACTGATTGCATATCTGTTGGGAATCCTGGATATGGCATTGTTTTTATATCTATTGCTTTTAATTTCTTTGGTGCTAATAGTTTTATTTCATTTTTCTCTATTTCTAGTTTACATCCTGTTTCTTCTAATTTTGTTATTATTGGTGTTAGGTGTTCAGGTTTTACACTTTCTAATTCTATATCTCCTCCTGTTGTTGCTGCTAAACACAAAAATGTTCCCGCTTCTATTCTATCTGGCATTATGTTATAGCTTATATCTTTTAATCTTTTTACTCCTTCTATTCTTATTTCATTTGTTCCTGCTCCTTTTACTTTTGCTCCCATTTTGTTTAAAAAGTCTTGTAAATCTATTATTTCTGGTTCTCTTGCTGCATTTGTTATTATTGTTTCTCCTTCTGCTAATACACTTGCTAATATTGCATTTTCTGTTGCTCCTACGCTTGGAAAGTCAAAGTCTATTTTGTCTCCCTTAATTGTCTCACATTTACATGTTATATTACCATAATTCTGTGTTACATTTATTCCTAGTTTTTCAAATGCTTTTAGGTGTAAATCTATTGGTCTTGCTCCTATGTCACATCCTCCTGTTTGTGATAGTTTGTGGATACATAAATTTTAAATGAAATAGCAAGCCTCCATTTTCGTAGAGTTCTTTGTACATTTCATCATTTAAGTTATATTCTTGCTTTTGCTCTTTTGTTATTTCTTTTGGATCAAATACTACAATTTTGTCAAATAATCTTGATAGTTCTTCTTTTGTTAGTCCATTTTTCTTGATGTCATCTATTGCTTTAAAGATTAAATCTTCTTTATTTTCTAACTTATTTAGGTTTGATAACTTATTTTCTAAGTATTGCTCTTTTTCTTTTTCTTCTTTTATTTTTTTGTCTAATTCTTTTTTCTTTTCTCTATATACAAATTCTGGTATGGCATCTTCTAATTTATCATCATATACTTTTTTATATTGTTTTTGATATTTTTCTAATAACTGTTTATTTGTTGCTAACTCTTTTTCAAGTGTCACTTTATTTGTATTTATAGCTTTTACATTATCCATCACAAAATCTTTAAATTCAGGATTGCTAATTAAATTATCAATATATGCATTTACGATTTGGTCTAAATATTCTATTCGCATTCTGTGTGGTTTGCAACCATAATCTGGTCTTATATCTTTTATAGCACCTTCATTGCTATATTTTTTACATAAATAACTATCTGGTCTTTTTCTTGTGCCACTTGTTCCCTTTCTTTTATACATTGCTGTTCCACATCTTCCACAATATAAAAGTCCTGAGTATAAATTGTTTTCTACATCTACAAACTTGAAACCATTATTATATTTATCACTTTCTTTTTTTCTTTTCTTTCTAATTTTTTGTACTTTTTCAAATAGTTCTTTATCAATAATTGGCTCATGATGATTTTCTATTATTGTCCATTCTGACTCATCTTTTACTCTTGTTTTTTTAGATTTAAAACTTACTTTTTCAGTATGTCCCCCTACATAATCTCCAATATATCTTCTGTCATCTAATATTCTTACTATATGCTGTGCTTTCCAATTTGCAGTTTGTTTTGCATTTGCAAAATTTCTACTTTGAGATGGTGTTGGTATTCCTTTTTTATTTAGATATGTTGCGATCTTTTGATACCCCCAGTCTTTAGAATATAATTCAAATATTTCTTTTACTACTGGAGCTGTTTCTTCATTTATTACTAATTTTTTTCCATCTTTGTTATATCCATAAATTGCTTTCACGAGTAAATCTCCTTCTTCTATTTTATGTCTTAAATTTCTTCTTATATTTTTACTATCATCTCTTGCTCTTCTTTCATTAAACCACGCATATAGTCCAAACATTTCCTCATTATATTGTTCATCTTCAAATATTATTTCTATACCTTGTTCTTCTAAGTATTCTACAAAGTCTAATGCCTCTTTTTGATTTCTTCCAAGTCTTGCAGAGTTTTTAAAAACGATTACATCTATTTCTTTATTTTTAGCTTTTTCTCTTATATCATCAAATCTGCTAAAGTCTGTACCGCTTTTGTCATCATCCATTATAATATCTACTATATTTGTATATCCATGACCTTTACAATATTTTATAAGTAAATCTCTTTGTGTTTCAATTCTTTCATAGTTTTCACCATAGTCATCTCTACTTTCTCTGCAATAAATTACAACTCTTTTTTCTTCATTAGACTTTTTCATTTTGCACCTCCATTTATAATGTATCAATAGCATTTAGTTTTATATATCATTTTATTGTTGCTATTATATATAAAAAGTTCCAAAATTTCAAGTCATTTCTTGAAATCTTAGAACTTTTTTCAGTTGGCTACAAATTGTTACCAACTTGTTAGTTTTTCTATCCTATTGAACCGTCAAAAAATTCTTGACAGTTCATTTACATCTAAGCCAATTTGTAACAAGTTGTTACCAGATGGTTAGAAATACTAACCATCTAATCTTTATATGACAATTTATTTTAGCTTCTTTTTATCATTTGATTTTAATTCCTTTTGTTTTTCTTTTTCAATTTGTTTTGCACTCTTACTTGGTGTTGGTAAATCTTCTGGCATAGTGCCTCCAATTCTTTTTATAGTTTGCCTAACAGCCTGTCCAACATTATGATGAGTTTTACAAGCATCATCTTCATTATTTATATTCTTATTTTTTAAAACCTCATCTGTTTGTGTAATTCTAAATAGATTAGCTGCTAGTTCTGTACTGCTCATATAGTCTAATATGTCTTCCTTTTCTGATATACCTTTTCTATTTGCAATGTCTTTAGCTGTTTCTCCATTATATAATCCTCTATATCCATAATTATTGAATTTTCCGTAATTTTTAACACCTGCTAATTTTGCTGTATTAAATAAATATTTATTTTTATCTTTTACATTTCTTCTAGTATATAATCTTTTCTCGTCTTCACTTAATTGTTCATATTCTTGTCTTGTTATTTCTTGTTTCCTAGTTTGTACTGCAAAATAAGTTTGTGCTAATGCTATTGCTTTTTTTCTACTGTCTCCATTTTGTGCAATTAAATAGCATGCATATCTAGTTAGTTTGAAATCATCAATTTTCTTATCTGCAACTCCTGCTTTTACCATTTTGCCGACATCGGCAAAATGGTCTATCACATTGATATTACTGTTTTTGCAAGATTCTTTTGCTTTGTCAATTACTTTAACAAAATTTCCCCATTTGCTATATTCCAGCATTGTCATCAGTTCTCTGGCATACCAAAATTCCACTCCATTCTCATCTATATGTTTAATGCTTTCAAAGTCTTTCTCTGTTTTATTTACTAAATCATTTGCCATATATCTCATCTCCTTTTTTAACTGTTCCGAAATTCCGAACAGTTGAATCTTTTTATTTATATCATATTTCTTACAATTATTCAATACATTCACGAAAATTTGTTCCTGTTTTTATTTGTATTTTTCTTTTATTCTATCAGATATAATATCGGTGAATACCTGTTTATAATCCCCAGTATCACCCACATTTGATTTTGGACATATAAAAACTGCAAATGGTAGTTTGTCTTTTTGTTTCTTATCCTTATCATTCTTTTTTGTCATTTTCAGAGTATTCACCTTCCTTCCTATCAATTGTATGCGTTTCTTGTTTGTCCTTATTACTAAAGCTTCTCTTCGTTTCGCATAATTTATCTCTACGTTGCTTCGCTTCCTAGAGCTAAAATAACTACAAGTGGTAAATCAAATACCCATATGAGATTTGCCCTCATTCCTCTTTTTAGAGAATTGCCCCTTTACATCACGTTAGCCAGACAAAAGTATCATTATATGTACTTGTAGTTTGCTATTTAATTTTCAATGTGCTATACTATTATAGAAAATAGTTATTTAGAATTACTATTTTCTATTATCTGTTTTTATTATAAAAGCCTCAAAATTGCTTGTAAATAGATTTTTATAAGTCTATAGCTAAAGTAAAATTTAAAATAGTTATAGTCTATTTTTAAAATGAAGGAAGTGATGTAATGATAACTAATTTCGCAATTAATAATAATAAAATTATAATAAAAAATAATCGGAGAATATTTTGGTGCAATTCATGATTTTGAATACAATATTGGAGATAAACTATATGAATTTGCTATAATGGATAATAAAGAATTTGAAAGATTAAAAAATATGTATTCTCAATTAATAGAACTCGTTTCTACTGCAAAAGAATCTGATATAATGGATGAGAAATTAGATTGTTTCTTTAAAATGTTTCAAATAGTTAGAGCTTGTTTAGAATTTTCTCCTTATACACACTTCTATACCCAATTATTAATAGATATAATTGTAAAAACCTATAATACAAAAGTATTTAGGTCTGATTTATTATTTAAATCTGATATTGGGTGCTTTATTGAAAATCCAGAATACTCTCCAAATGAATTTTTTGAAGAACTAGAAGAAAACGAATATAATATAAATCTTATAATGCACGAATTTACTCAGAAAATAGAAAAAATATCTAAGAAAACACATAAAAAATATATGGATTTTTTTGAAACAATTAGAGATTTATTGATAAAAGATTTTATGGAAAAAAAGTCTGATTTAAAAGAAAGATTAGAATTAATTAACAAATATTCTCAAAACTCTACTGTAAAAAACTTATCTACTAATGAAAGATTATATTTATATGAAGCAAAAAGAGTTTTTGATATACACTATGTAAATACCAATCCTGCACACGCATTATTTTTAGATACAAAATTCAAAATAAAATATATATGCAATAAAGAATTGTCTTTACAAGAAAAAAGATTCGATATAGAAGATGTAGTTAATTTAATAAAAGAAAAGCATATTATGGCTGAAGAAGTATATGAATTAGCTAATGCCGAAGAACAAATTAGGTTTGAATTATTTAAAATAATCCAAAATAATTTTACAATTAATAAATGTGAAAATTGTGGCAAATTATTTATACCTGTAACTACTAGTAAGAATAAAAATCAAAAAGGCAGAAACGACCAAAAATATTGTAATAATCTATATTTAGATACAGGAAAAACTTGCAGAGAAATTGGTGCTTTAAATAAGCGAAAAGAGAAAGTACAAAAAAGTCCAATTTTAAAAGAATTTCAAAGAGAATACAAAAGAATGCATGGATTACATTATAATCATACCAAAGAATTTTCTGAAAAGAAATTCAAAGAATGGTCTAAAAAAGCACATAAATTAAAGAATATTTATACAGATGAACAAGTTCAAGAATTTAAAACAAAATTAAACGAGTTAAGTAATATGTATTGGAAATAATATAATTAATGCTATGTCAAATTTTATATTTGGTATAGCATTAATCCATTTATAAAAAAATTAGTCTATAATTTCATTTTTGTATTTATAGATAACTACATTTTGTTCTATGATTTTACTTGTTATTTTCTTTCCTATATTTTCTCCCCAAATATTAGAAAATATTTCTTTAGCTTGATTGTCATTTTCAAATTTGAAATAAGTTTTAAATTTGTTTTCACAAATAAAGTTATGTTCCTCTATCCAATCATTATAATCTTTTGTTTTCTTTATATCAGGGTATCTATTCCTAATTTCTTCGAATTCACCACCAATATCATTTTCGACCAAATAAATACTACCATCAACCTTTAGAACTCTCTTCATCTCCTCTAAAACTTTATTTCTTCTGTCTACTTCTAAAATTGTTCCTAATACCCATGTAGAAATAATAACATCTATTGAGTTCTCTGGCAAAGGTATATTTTCTGCACTACAACATATAAATTGAACATTATTGCTTTTTACTTTGTTTTTAGCAATTTTTAGTTGTTCATTTGATAAGTCTAATCCATAATATTTAACCGCTTCTTTATAAAACTTTTTCATGAATTTTCCTGTTCCACACCCTAAGTCCAATACTACTTTATTTTTTATTTTTGGCAATAGACATTTATATATTTTGTTAGGATAATCTTCTGCTATACTGAAGATTTCATATATATCATTTTCTTCATAATAGTTTTTTGATTTTTCTGATAAATTAAAGCTATTCATTTCTTTGCTCCTTAGTTTCTGGAAATATCATATCTACCATATATTTAGCAACATTTCTAGGCTTTCCTTCGCTTGGTCTCATATGCATATGTATTCCTGGTACTGTGTTTACTTCAACAATATTATACAAATCTGCTGTTTGATTAATTGTAATATCTTTACTCATATAATCAATTCCTACATATGACAAGCCAGAAAAAATATCTAAAATTTTTTTACAATTTTCTATAACTGAACTATGTATTTTATCAGTAAAGTCAATACATAATCCTCCTTTTGCTACATTCGAATTGTGTCTTAGATAAACTTTTTGATTTTCTTTTGGTATGTCTTCCATTGAAATATTATTTTTTTTCATATAGCATTCCGTAATTTCATCTACTGCTATTGGACATAAGCAATTTACTCTTTCTTTTCTTTTCTCATTCTCTATATTTATTAGTTCTAATATTGAATGTTCTCCATCTCCTATTACATGTGCTGGTTCTCTATATAAAACAGCATATTTTCCTTCTTTAGTCAAAAACACTCTATATTCTTTTCCATCAAATTGCTTTTCCACTATAAAAGGTATTCTTAATTTATTTGCATATACATTTTGAACAATGTCTTTAAGTTCTGTTTCATTTTCTATATCCATGTATATATTATCTCCATGAGAACCAAAAACAGGTTTAACTACTACTGGAAAGCCTATTTTTCTACTATATAAAATCGATAGTTCCCACTCATTTGGTAAAAATTTTTCTCCAATAGGCACGCTTATTTCATTTTGTTCAAGAATTTTCTTTGTTATATATTTATCTCCACATATGATAGAAACAGAGTATGGAGTAATAGAAGAATCTCTATCTAAAATCCATTCTATGTGCTTTCCATACTCTGCTTTTATAAGTTCTATTTCTTTATAGATAATATCAACATTAATTCCTCTTGATTGCATTTCCTTTACTAATAACCTTTGATTTGTGTGCAATTTTAATAATTCAGAATCATCTAACATTATCTTTCTTCACCTCTACCTTGAGTAAGATTTCTTTTTAAATCAGCTTTTAATTTTGCTTTTACTTCATCTTTTATTTCTCTAACTATTTCTGGTTTTTCCTTTTCTAACTCTTGTCTTACTTCATCCTTAATTTCGCCATATAATTCATCATATAATTCTTGCATTACTTGGCTTCTAATATCTCCAATGTCTTGACTTTTTGCTTTTTCATTATCTTGACATTTTATACTTTCAATAACATCTCTACGTTGTTTTGCACTAGATATTTTTGGAATTAATCCTAGTGCTTCTAATGTACCTTCTAACTCTGGTTTAGGATTTTCAGCATACATACTTAATAAAATTGAATCATACGGATTATTATTACTCTTTTTATTCACTTTATAGTTATCTTGATTATAGCTTGAATTTCTGCTTTCAGCACTTTCTCTTGATTCACCATAGCTTGATTGATAACTTGAACTAGAAGTTCTTGATTCGCTACTACTTCTTGACTCTCCATAACTGCTATAACTAGGTGTATAACCTGAATATGATCTTGATTCTCCACCTCTTGACTCTGACATAAAAATACCTCCTTTAAATAATAATTACACTATCTATGCAATTATTTATTACACTTTTAAAATTCTTTTCTATATATGTAATATTTAACTTATTGAACATCTCTTTTCTAAATATAGGATTATCTATTTCAGTTCTGTAGTTAGTGTTTTGAATATCATACAAATATGCACAAACTATCATATTAGTTTTATTTTTTAGATTTTGTGTAATATCTTTTATATAATCTTCTAAATAGTTTTCTTCTTTATTATATATGTTTTTAATATAATCACTAATATTAGACATTAATATTATATCACAATTTGCTAAATTTGGCAAATTATGAAGATTTAAGTCTTTGTAGTTAGAATTTATCAATATTATTTCTTTTTTGTTTATATTTTCTTTTGCCATATTATAATCTAACTCACTTTTTAAATATAAGTTTGATTTTAATTTTATATTGTTATTATCATATTTATTGTTGAATATATATGAATTTCTTAACTCATAACCATTATTATTAAAATTTTCATATAACATATCCCAATTTTCAGCTACACTTTTTGATAACCCTTTTCTTAATTTATTTATATATACTTTATAATCTAAAACATTTCTATTTTTTTCTACATCTTTTTTATCATTTATCATAAAAAATTCCAAAAATTCTCTATAATTCAAATTTTGTAAAGCAACTAATTTTAGCTCTGTAAATATTAGTGCTAAATAATTTATATCAAATCCATAGACCTCTTTTGCTCCTTTATAAAAAGCATTAATAATATGATCTCCAGAGGCTGCAACTGTTAATACATTTTTGTTTGTAAAATCTAAATATTCAAAATATCCTACTATATTTTCAGTTGTAAATGAATATATTGGGGATAAATTATTAAAATTACTTATATCTATTTCTTTTAAGTTTATCTTTTTATTTTTTTTATTCATATATTTTATTTTCATTATTTTCTCCTACTTGCTGGGCATCCTTTTATTTGATTTTTTTCTATATATTCTAAGAATTTTTGTATTGGTTCTGATTTAATAATTTCAGTAAGTGAATTATTTTTTAATGTTAATTTTGATTTATATTCTGGGTTTTGTGACACTACCCATGTGCATGGTGACACTTGTCCCAAATTATTGATATACAAAAATTTATTTACTGCTGGGCAATATTCTTCTGCCTCTGTAATTTTATTTTCTGTAAAACTATATTTAACTTCTATTTGTTTTTTATACTTTGTTGCTAAATTTTCTAATTCATCTTTTACACTATTTATTGTTCTTTTTGATATGATAGTTTCATCTCCATCTAATCTTCCAACTGACTCCATAAATGAAAATATAATTTCATTTGCTTTTAATTCTATTGCTAATTTTACTATTTCCTCTAATTTATCTTCATTTTCTTTGTATATTACAGTTCCAATTCGTGTATATACACCATTGTTAGTTAAATATCTAATTCCTCTTAGTGTGCTTTCAAATGTATTTTCTCCTCTAACATATTCATGTGTGTATTTATCATTTCCATCTAAACTTACATGTACCATTGGGAAATTGATATTTTTTAATTCTTTAGCAATATCTTCTGTAATTAAAGAAGCATTTGTTGATATATCCATATCAAAACCTAGTCTACTTGCATATCTTAATATTTCTATCATATCTTTTCTTGTAAAAGGCTCTCCACCTGTAAATTTTATATATGTAAAATTATTATCCTTTAACTCTTTTATTGCTCGTTTTACTTCATCTATTGTTAATTCATCTTCATACTTTTTTGCTTCACTACTAAATATACAATAACTACAATGGTAATTACATGTATTGGTTATTTCCCATAAAACTCTTCCACCATTTTCTGGTATTCTAAATAAACAAAATGGGTATCTATTCATATAATCCCTCTTTCCTTAAAAGTTCTTCATATTCATTTTCTTTTGGATTATTACTTGTATCTATTACAAAGAACTCTTTTTTTAGTTGTTTTATTTTATCTATTTTTTGTTCATTTGTTAATTGCATTTTTATTCTTTTTATAACTGATTCTTTTCCCAAATCTCCATTTTCTAATCTTTTTATTTGGATTTGTTCTTTACAATAAACCATTATAATACTATCTACTATATCATATAAATTGTCTTCTAAAAGTAATGCCCATTCAATAAATATAACTCCATTACTTTTGTTTATTTTTTCATTTATGTATTTCTTAATCTTTGGATTAATAACTTTTTTATATTCTTCCATCGCTTTTTGGCTATTATATATATTTTTGTTCAGTTGTTCTCTATCTATCTTTTCTTTTTTTAATATATTTCGTCTAATGTCATCTACATCTAAAAATATAGCATTTATTTTTCTTTCTTTGCATATCCTCTTAAAAATATCTATCGCATAACTTTTCCCACTGCCAATTGAGCCTGTGATTCCAATTACTTTTTTCATTTACTTCTCCCAATCTATTCCATATCTTGAAGGACAAAATGATAAAAATTTGATTTTTCCTTCTTTATTTCTTAGTTTTTCTAAATCTTCCCATTCTTCTACATTTCTAACTATTTTATAATCTTTTTCTTTTAATTTTTCAATTAATACATTTATATCATCTTGCATTTCTTGGTTTGTATAATTTCTATTTTCTAGTAATGGCTTATCACTATGTATATATTGTGTTGGTATTCCTTTTTCTTTTGATAATTTATTATATATAGTTGTTCCCAACCTTAATGCTAAAAAATGTCCTCTTATTTCATTAGGCTCTGTTTCTAATATAAAATCAATTGTCTTATACATATCTTCTTTTGTCGTAGTTGGAAGATCATATATAAAACTTGTCCTTACTCTATATCCCATTTTCTTAACTTCTTTTATTACTTGCTTTGCATATTCTATATTGAAATTTTTATTATTTCTCTCAAGAACTTTTTGACTTCCAGATTCTATTCCAAAGTGAAGCCATCTAAATCCTGCTTTATACATTAATTCGAATGTAGTTCTATCATAAGTATTGATACTTGCAAGACAACCTAATCTTATATTTATTTTTTTGTTTATGATAATATTGCTTATATCTTGCATTCTTTTTTTACTTGCTGTTGCATTATCATCTAAAAATATTATCTTTTTTATATTATATCTATTAATTAGATACTCTATTTCTTTTACAACATTTTGAGCACTTCTGCCCCTCCAAGTACCCCAATAATTATATGTTGGGCAAAAGTCACATTGATTAATACAGCCTCTACTAGTTAATATGCTTCTAATATCTATATAATCATTTAAATCAGCTAGTTCTCTATTAGGAATTGGCAATTTATCTAAATCGTATTTTTCTTTATTAGGCTCATTAATAATAGTTTCATTGTTGTTTTTAAAAACAATTCCATTTATTTTTGATACTTCTTTTCTATCATCAATATTTGCATTTAAAATATTAATAATTGTTTTTTCTACTTCTCCAATGATTCCAATATCAAAGTTTATAACATCTATTATTTTAGGATTATATGTTACTGTTTTTCCAATCATAATTGTTTTTATATCATGTTCTTTTAGTTTTTTACATATTGTAGAAATGTTCTCTAGTGCTTTTTGTGTATGTAGCGGGATATGATAATCATACGAAATAATAACCACATCTGGCATAAACTTATTTTGTATATATTTATCTAAATCATCACAATTTAATTTCTTACAGTCCATATCTAAAAATTTAACATTATAATTAGCTTCTTGTAAATAAGTTCCTAAGGTTAAAATATCTATCGGCTCTATTAATAATTTTTGTTCTGAAAATGGTATATTGGGTGGATTAATTAATAATATGTTCATAAATATCCTCTTTCCTATCCTTTATTGTTAACTATTATATCACATTCATATTACTTTTTCTACATCTATGGGAAATGTGATTTTTTATCTTTCTAACTCCCATTCCTTTTCTCTTTCTTCATGTTTAATTTGTTTTTCTGCATCTAAACTAATTTTAGTTTCTTTTTCAAAATCTCTAATCAGATTATCTTCTGCTCCTATATCAAATTTTTTACAAATCCATTTTATAAATTTTTCTATCACTTCATAAAACTTATCTATTATCTTATTCAAATGGATATTTTCTTTTTCTAAATTTTTAATTTTACTTTTATATTTCCATTCTAAATCAAATGCTTTTTCTTCATATTTTGACTTGATTTTATCTACTTCATTGTGCAATTCTTTATTGTCATACATTATTTCTTTTCTTTCTTTTTCATATTTTATTGCTTTATCTACTAAATTCACTTGTTTTGATAATTCTTTGTGAAGAATCCTATTCTCTTGGTACAACTCATTAATCAATTTATCTTTTGGTTTAATGATTTCATCTTCTACTTTTTCTCTATTTAATTTTATAAGTTTAATATCATTTATATTAGGTGTTTCTGGTAATTCAAGTTTTATATTATCTAATACTTTTTTAGTATTTTCTAAATTAGTCATCTTCTTTAAGTTTTCTATTTTTTCATGTTTTGCTCCTGTTTCCTCAACTGGCAATCCCCTTTCTAGTTCAAATCCTTTTGAAGTAATATATTCAAAAAAAGTATTTTGTAATTGCCTATAACTATCTCTACCTTTCCAAAAATCCCTACAACATATTTTATCTATTTCTTTTCTTTCTTTATCTTTTGTATGAATTACTGGAATATATATCAAGTGCATATGTGGTGTTCCTTCATCTAAATGTACTACTGCTGATATTATATTTTTTTCTCCAAGATTTTTGTAACTACATATAAAATTATAACTTTCTTCAAAATATCTTTTGGTTTCTTTTTCTCCAATTTCATCAAAAAATTCTTTATCTGATGTAAATATCATTTCGCACATTATTATACTGTTGCTTCTTATATGTCCTTGTAAATCATTTTCTTTCTTTAATCTATCAAATTCTTTTATATAACTCAATTCGTTTTTCTTTAAGTAATAATTCAAACGTGTTTTTTCTGAATCAATATCTTTATTTGTATGACCTCTTGTTCTTCTTTCATTATGAACATAACTTCCTTTTGCTTCTATTCTAGTCAACTTTTCATTTCTTATAATTGCATAACTCATATCTTCTTTGCACCTCCTTCTTGCTCAAGATATTCATTTACATGTGTCCCATTTATTATAATTATTTTTATTTTTTATATTATTTATTATTACGCGTCCTTGCTCCTTGTGTTCGACATCAGTAAAAAGAAAATCTTCCTTTTTTATTTTATTATAAGATTTTCTTATATCTTTGTCTTTATTATATATAGGGTATTGTTGTTTTTGACTATCTAAATAGTTATTTGTTTCAATACCCTCTTGGCTTTTTGAATTATACCTATTAATATTTTGAACAATAGGTGTAATTTGTCTTTGTTCTATCTCTTTACTGTCTGTTTTATATTTTAATTTTACCTTTATATACTCTTTTTCTTTTAAAGAACTTATAATTTTAGATACTCTATTTGCTGTTACATTTACAATACTTGCTATATATTTATTACTAGCAAAACAACTTTTAGTTTCTTCACTTAAATACAAAATCATAGACAGTATTATTTTTTCTTTATCTGATAAGTCTTTATTCAATAAAATTTCTACTGGTATCCATAGTCCTTTTAGTTTTTGCATTTTCATATCCTCCTTTCGCTTAGTTTAATTAACATTAGTTTTGATTAGGTATAAAAAATAAGCTTTAAGATTTTACTCTTAAAGCTTTTTCTATATTTATCTTTTTTTCATCTTCTTTTAGGCAATAGGAACATCTATATGATCTCTTGCAATACATACTCTATTCTTTATTACATAACATTCAACATAGTGATTTCCTGCAAAATCAGAAGTCTCTTGATTTGCATATATGTCTTTTGCTTTAAATATTTGGCCTCTTATGCAATTTCTTTTTTCTGCTAAAATCCCATTATTTTTTACTTTCCATAGAACTTGATAAGGTTTTTGTATGTTTGTATTTTCTATAAAGAAGTCTAGAGTACATCCTATTTCGACTTTTTGTTTGTTTTTAAGTATTTCTGATAAATATGCATATCCTCCACTCTTATTTGTAACTTTACAATTTATTTTTATAAAACAAGTAGTTGGTTGTACTGTATATATATTACCAATATATTCTTCAGTATCATCATATTCACTTAAATTTTTATTATATTCATATTCACTTAGACTTCTCATAGATTCATTTATATTTGTGTTCCAAAAATCATGATTAAAGAAATTACGCCATGCCTCTTTCGCTTGTTTTTCTGTACAGTCATTACTAAATAATATATCTAATTGGGATATATATGAATTTAATCTATTATAAAAATTGTTTAACTTATCCACATCTTCTTGTACTAGTAACAAACTTTGTGAGCTATCTGTAGGATTATATACTTCTTTATCGTATCTTAATCTATCCCTTATTGCACAAATCGTATAATAAAACATTTCATCAATTCTAGAATAATTTTGTATTTTTTCATCACATAATACTGTTTGTATTAATCCTCCTGGCATTTTCCATGTGTCATGAGATTTGCAAAATGTCTTACATAATCTTATTGCTTGCCTTAGCTTCTCACCATTTTTTGATATTTCTTCTTTGAACCAATTGTTTATTGCTCTTGGGTCTCTTGCTCTCCACTCACTTCCAGCATGTTCATATGAATAACTATCATCATAAAGATTTTTAGTTCTTTTATAAACAGCAAAATCTATATGATAATTATCAACATATTCTATTCTTACACAATTAGTCTTGGCTTCTGGTTCACTTTTAAAATTAGTACATTTTCTTTTTAATGCATTTACTATTATATTTTTTATAGCAATAGAACCTATATCTCCAATATTGCTACTGTCGAATACAATTGCTATATCTATATCATAATCCTTTTTATCGTTTTGGTTAACCGTAGACATTGCTACACTACCTTGCTCAATTGTTTCAGCTATCTTATAATCAGTTCCATTTTCTTCATTATACTCTTTTAAGCCATCTTTTAATCTATCTATATTTATCTTTTTCTTTTCCCTTAAATTATTAATTTCACTTTTGGGCAATACAACTTCATTATAGTAAAACTTTTTCATATCTTTTTCTAAATTATACATTGTTTTCTATCACTTCCTCTACTTTTATTAGTTTTCCTTTATCTGTTCCATTAATTACAATTCCCCATGGGTACTTTATATTACTCTGATTTTCAAATTGATAAGCTACTATTTCTGGTATTCTTGTACTATCTACACTCCTTTTTCCTATTTCTAAAGCAAGACAGCTCTGACTCGAGCATACAATATTAATTCTTTTAATATCTGGAATTATATGAGTAATTTTTTCAACAGTTGTAAATATAATATTTGTGTAGTTGTTTAATTGTTTTATACTTCTTATAGCATTATCTTTAGGATTATCAATCTCTAATCTACATATGTCAGAATTAACATTAAACTGTTTTAATGCTTGATCTGTTATCTTTTGAGTTATAGAAATTGCCACAACCACCTCTTTCTTTCCAGTATCTAACTTATCTAATTCAGTTTTTAATTTTAATTCTGGATACATATAATTATTCTTATTAGTCAATTCATAATATTGATTTGTATCTATTTTATCAAATTCATAATATTTATTAATCTCAACTCTATTTAGATATGTTCCTGCATACATTATAAATGGAATTGGTGCAATACCAGTATATCCTCTCTTAAGTTCAGTAGTTTCATTTTTAAATGCTTCTGTTTCTTCTTTTATTTGCTTTAATATGCATTTAAAACTATCCTCATCCTTCTTTATAGAAAACATTCCATTATAAATATGGACAAAATTTATTTCTCTTTCTCTATAATCATATAATATCGTCTTTTTACTTTTTAAATATGGTTCAACATTTCTTTTATAATATCCATTAATATTTAAAACACATAACTTATTTTTTTTAGAAATTTTGATAGTTATTGCCACAATTACTAAAAATATTCCAAATGCAAAATTCCATATATTAAATTCACTAGTTACGTTTGATAAATTATTATTTCCCATGATTATTGCTGTTTCTGTTATTATTTTATCTAAAAAATCACCTGAAGCATTGTTAATCAATTCTATTCCTGCAGTAAATAATATATAAAATAAACTATCTTCTTTTTCTTTCTTTTTTGTACTTATATATGTAGCTACACCACCCAGAATAATTATAATTATTGAAAAAATTTGTGTTAGCATATTAGACATCTCCTTTGTAATTCCATATTTTACCACAATTTGTTTCAAAAATAAATACTAATTTATAATTATTTAAACTCCCTAATCCAATCATTTATCTTATGCTTGTCCGATGTATCAATCAAATATCGCAATCCCCTGGATATGTAAATGTTGCTCTATGATATCTTCCTACCATTGCTCCCACTAATATTACTGATGAACGCATTTTATGCATTAATATATCTGGTATCTCCAAACATTCTATTTTGCTTGTATCTATTATTACTTTATTACTCTTTTTCTCTATTTTTGCCCCTAACATTTTTAATATTTCATACATCATTTGTGTATCTTTTATATTTGGTACATTATATAATGTTGTTTTTCCTACATTTAATATCGTTGCTGCTATTATTGGCAATGCTGCATTTTTAGAACCTGATATTTTTACTTTTCCTTCTAGTTTTGTACCTCCTTTGATTATGTAACTTGACATTTTTATCCCCCTTTTTCTCTTTTTGTATATTTTATTCGTTATTTACATAAAGTGTGAGGGGTACAATAAAAAGTATTTCTTATTAGTTCAACTTATATTAATTAACAAGTAAAAAGAAATTTGTGTGAGTTATAAAATACTATACTGCTAAGTTTTATACAATTATGATCACATTTTTTCTATTTTACTTCCAAACTCATCTTCATACCAGTTATTCAAATCTTTTCTCTTTTTAAAAATAAGTATTTTTTTATCTTTATTTTTATCTAACATTTCTTTAATTTGTTTTCCTTTAGTATTTTTCCAATTTAATGTAAATTTCAAAAACTCTAAATCCATTTTTTCTTTGCAACCAGGTATATCTGGCTTTTCTTTATTTCTGCCTTTTATGTATCTTGATAATACTCCTTTTAATCTTGCTATTGGTGTATAGTTTAGAAAAATTATTAAATCTGAGTTTTTTAGTCTTTTTTCCAAAGTTGATGCATATGTTCCATCTATTACCCACTTTGGTTCTTCTATTTTCTCTAAAATTATTTTGTCTCTTTCTTTGCTGTCTCTTTTTCTCCAATTTTCGAAATGGTCAATCGCATCTAAATGATATACTGGCAAGTCTAGTTTTTTTCCTAAGTTATATGCTAATGTACTTTTTCCTGTTCCCGGTCCTCCCACAATAGAAATTCTTTTTACTTTTTCCATTTTCTTCTCCTTTCCAAAATTAAAATTTAATTAAAAAATATATAGTTTAACCAAAAAATAAGCTATGATTGCAAATTAAAAGAGCAATATTTTTATTTATTGCTCTTCGTAAATATTATATTCTATTTTAGATACCTCATTAATTTCATTTACTGTATTTTCTTCATTTGCTCTGTTGTTATCAAAACCTCTTACCCAATATCCTATCAAAAAGCCTAAGATAAATGTTATCAGTAAAATGAAGATTATCTTTGCATTTTGTTCTGTTTTATACATTGTTTTATCATAATATTTCATATTTTATCATTCCTTTCTCTAGGCTCAAATTGGGTTTGATAACCTTTATTTCAATTTTTCTATTAATTGTTCTAAATTAACTTCTTCTTTTTCACCAGTTAGCATATTTTCTAATTCAAAAATATCGCCTTCTTGCTTATCTCCAATAACAATTAGATATGGTGTACCAAGTATTTTGCAGTCTTTGATTTTTGCTCCCATTGTTATTGTATCTCTGTCATCAATTATACTATTTATTTTTTCTTTTTTCAAGCTATTATATATTTTTTCTGCAACTTTAAGTTTTTCTTCATTTTCTACCTTTGGTACTATTTGTACTTTAAATGGTGCTATAGATTCTGGTAGAACAAATCCACATGCTCCATATTTTTCATCTTTTATTACACATTGTTCATATACTGCTGCTAAAGTTCTACTTACTCCTATTCCATAACATCCCATATAGTATAAAGCTTCTTTTCCTTCTTTATTTATATATTTTCCATTCATCATTTCAGAATATCTTGTTCCTAATTGGAATATATGTCCTAATTCCATTGTTCTAATCTCTTTAAAATTAGATATGTCTTCTATTCCATATTCTTCTTTTAGATATTCTTTATAATCTTCTCTTTCTAAGATTTCTGTGTTTAATCCTATTTTTGCTTTTTCATCATATAGTATTTTATCTTCTCCTTGATCTGATATAAGCATAAATTCCTCTGATTTTTTTCCTCCCATTGCACCATTGTCTGCTACAATTGGTATTACCTTCATTCCTATTTTTTCATATATTTCTAGAAATGCATTTCTTACATTTTCATATGATTTAGCCATTCCTTCTTCATCTAAATCAAAACTATATGCATCAAGCATTGGAAATGCTTTTCCTCTTAATAAATATCCTCTTGTTCTTATTTCATTTCTATATTTTTCGCCAATTTGATAATATGTTGCAGGTAAATTTTTATATGATTTTAATTTTTCTCTTGCATATTCTAACATCGCTTCTTCTCCTGTTGGAGCTAAGCAGAATGTTCCTTTATTTGATTCTGTGATTAACATTGTTCCATCATTTACATATTGATCATATCTTCCTGAATTTTTCCATATTGTATCTGGTTGTAATGTTGGTAGTAATACTTCTATACATCCATAATCATTTAATGTTTCTTGAATTATCCTTTCTATATTTCTTCTTACTAATAATGGTATTGTTCCATACGCAAATATTCCAGCACCATATTGTACTAATTGTCCTGTTTGTAATAATATACTTTGTCCTGGATACATTTCATCTATATTGTTTAGTTTTGTTGTTCCCATTCCTGTTTGTGATAGTCTCATAATTTCACCTTCCTAATTTAAATTTTTATCATTTTCGTTTATATCTTCTGTTTCATTTTTTGCCACTTCAACATCAACTTCAGAATTTTCTTCTAATTCATCTATTACTATTTGTTGGTTAGAATCTAGTTTATACTTTGGTAGTTCTGGTAAGTCATCAATAGATGAATATCCAAACATTTTTAAAAATTCATCAGTTGTTTTGTATGTCATGGGCTTACCGGGCAGATCAGCTTTTCCTGCTTCTTTTATTAAATTATATTCTAATAATTTATAAATGCTAGCATCTGCTGATACTCCTCTTATTGCTTCAATCTCTGCTCTTGTAATTCTAGGATTATATGCAATAATTGCAAGTGTTTCTAATGACGCATTTGAAATTTTTGGTTTAGCTCTATTGTCAATAATTGGATAAACATTCTCATACAATTCCTTTTTTGTACATAATTGATATGAATCATCTATCTTTACTATTTCGATTCCTCTTTCTTCTGCTTTATACTCTTCTTGCATTTCATTTATTAAATTTTCTATTTCTTTTTGTTCTATTTCTAAGCTTAATACTAATTCTTTTATCGTTACTTGTCTTCCTGCTGCAAATAGTATTGCTTCAATTATTGCTTTTATTTTTTTTTCTTCCATTTATAGTATCATTCCTTTTTAGAATATATTTTGTTGAAAATTTTAATTTTGCTTTTTCCTTAATTTAGTTATGTTATTATTATCACACGGATTTGCCGTCATGTCAATATTTCTTTTATTTTTAATTGCTTATTTTTTTTATTTATGTTACAATAAGTTTAATTATTTTAGATTAAATTTTTTTATAGCATATTATGCTGGATTGGGGGTATTTTATGGATGAAAAAGAAAATAATGAATATGAAGTAGTTTCTGGCGATGGTTCAAATTTAAATATTTCTCCTGTTTATGAACATTTAAATGCTGGTAAACCTAGGAATACAGAAGAAAAGAAAAATATTGTAATCCCAAAAACTACTGGAAATAAAGACGAAGATAAAAAAGAGGAAAATGATGATTCTGATAATGAGGATAAAGTTTCTAAATAATTTGAGAAAGTAATTTTACTTTCTCTTTTTTTTTTTTACAATTCACAGCTCTATAAAGCAAAGAATTTTGAAAAGGTTTAATTCATATTTTTGAAGTGAGCTTGTGTGGGGACCGACAAATTATAAGCTGTTACAAAATTTTTGCAAGCAAAATTTTGTTTACAGCTTGTTATGCAGTTGGGACGAACGAAATAAAATATGAATTAAACCTTTGAAAGAAGTATTTTTTATTTCGAGCTGTGAATTGTAACTTTTTTTCTTATCATGAATAGTCAATTTTGTAAAATTTTTCTTGACACATTAGTCTTTTAGGCATATACTAAGTTTATAATTTTTTATAAGAAAAGGAGGCAATTTTTATGCAAGACATGATAGAAATTAGATGGCATGGTAGAGGAGGTCAAGGTGCTAAAACAGCTTCTTTATTATTAGCTGATGCGGCATTTAATACTGGTAAATATATTCAAGGATTTCCTGAATATGGACCAGAAAGAATGGGAGCTCCAATTACTGCTTATAACAGAATAAGCGATAAGCCTATTACTATTCATAGTAATATCTATGAACCAGACTATGTTGTAGTTGTTGATGATACTTTATTAGAAAGTGTTCCAGTTACAGCAGGATTAAAGAAAAGTGGAGCAATTGTAATTAACACAACTAAATCTGCAGATTATTTGAAAAAAGTTTTAAATGGATATGAAGGTGGAATTTACACAATTGATGCAAGAAAAGTATCTATGGAAACATTAGGTAAGTACTTCCCAAATACACCTATGCTTGCAGCTATAGTAAAAGTTAGTAAAATTATGACAGATGAAGATTTCATAAAAGATATGCAAGGTTCATTTAAACACAAATTTGCAAAAAAACCTGAAGTTATAGAAGGAAATATGAAAGCAATTGAAATGGCCTTAAATGAGGTTAATAAGATACAGTAATTTATGATAGGAGGTATAAAAATGACACAAATAAATCCAAATACACCAATGGAAAAAATGACAATTGGCGGAGATATTTATGAAGCAGGAAATGCTCGTGAATTCAAAACTGGAGACTGGAGAAGTATGAGACCTGTTTTTGATGTAGAAAAATGTAAACAATGTGGACTTTGTTTCCCAGTTTGTCCTGAAAATGCAATTCCTGTTGGAAAAGAAGATTTAAAAAGAAAAGATTTTAATTTTGATTATTGTAAAGGATGTGGCGTATGTGCAAAAGTATGTCCATTTGGAGCAATCACTATGAAGGAAGAAGGTGTTTAGAATATGAGTATAAGAGAAAGATTAAGTGGTAATGAAGCTGCTGCAACAGCTATGAAACAAATCAATCCTGACGTTGTTGCTGCATTCCCTATTACTCCTTCTACTGAAATTCCTCAATATTTTTCAACATTTGTTGATAATGGTTTAGTTGATACAGAATTTGTCGCAGTAGAAAGTGAACATAGTGCAATGAGCGCATGTATTGGTGCAGAAGCTGCAGGTGCTAGAGCAATGACAGCTACATCTGCAAATGGTTTATCTTTAATGTGGGAAATGATATATATTGCATCAAGTTTAAGACTTCCAATAGTTCTATCATTAGTAAATAGAGCTGTATCAGGTCCTCTTAATATTCATAATGATCATTCAGATGCAATGGGAGTTAGAGATGCAGGTTGGATAATGTTATTTTCTGAGAACAATCAAGAAGCATATGATAACACTTTAATGGCTCATCGTATCGCAGAAAATGAAAATGTGTTATTACCAATCATGATATGTCAAGATGGATTCATTACTTCACATTCAATCGAAAATATAGAATTAGAAGAAGATTCAGAAGTTAAAAAATTTGTTGGTGAATATCATCCAAAACATTATTTATTAAATGATAAAGAACCAATTGCTGTTGGTCCATTAGATGTTCAAAGTTATTTATTTGAACATAAAGCTGGGCAAGCAGAAGCTATGAAAGCTGCAAAAGATGTAATATTACAAGTTTCAAAAGACTTTGAAGAATGGACAGGAAGACATTATGGTCTATTTGAAGAATATAAATTAGAAGATGCAGAAATTGCAATTGTTTGTATGAACTCAACAGCTGGAACAACTAAAGCAGTTATTGATGATTTAAGAGAAAAAGGTGTAAAAGCAGGTCTTTTAAAAGTAAGAGTATTTAGACCATTCCCAGGAGATGAAATTGCTGAAGCTTTAGGTCATTTAAAAGCTGTTGCTGTTTTAGATAAAGCAGATTCTTTAAATGCTATTGGTGGAGCATTATTTGAAGACATAACATCATGTATGTATGTTGCCGGTAAAAATGTACCTATGGTCAACTATGTATATGGTATTGGTGGTAGAGATACAACATCAAAAGAAATAGAATCAGTTTATTCAGATTTACAAGAAATTGTTAAAAACGGAAAAGTAGAAAATCCTTATCGTTATTTAGGATTAAGAAGGGAGGAAAAATAAATGCCTTATAATTTAAAAGAAGTTGTTGCAAATAAACCTTCTCGTTTCACAGAAGGACATAGAATGTGTGCAGGTTGTGGAGCTCCTCCTGTTGCAAGACATATAATGAGAGCATTAAAACCAGAGGACCATGCAGTTGTTGCAGTTGCTACTGGATGTATGGAAGTATCAACATTTATGTATCCATATACAGCTTGGACAGATTCATTTATACACACAGCATTTGAATGTGCAGGAGCTACATTATCAGGAGCAGAAGCTGCATATAAATCAATGAAAAAACAAGGAAAATTGCCAGAAGATAAACATACAAAATTCATCGCATTTGGTGGAGATGGTGGAACATATGATATAGGTTTACAATCTTTATCAGGAGCAATGGAAAGAAGACATGACATGGTATATGTATGTTATGATAATGGTGCATATATGAATACAGGTATTCAAAGATCATCAGCAACACCAAAATTTGCTGATACAACAACATCACCAGCAGGAACAGTTATACCAGGAAAAGCACAAGAAAGAAAAGACTTAACAAAAGTAATGGTTGGACATCATTTGCCATATGTTGCTCAAACACTTGCAATGAATAATTTTGCTGACTTATATCAAAAAGCAGAAAAGGCAATATATACAGAAGGTCCATGTTTCTTAAATGTAATGGCACCTTGCCCAAGAGGATGGGGATATCCAACAGAAGATTTAATGAAAATAAATAAATTAGCAGCTGATACATGCTATTGGCCACTATATGAAGTAGTAGATGGTGTATATCATATAACATATAAACCAGCTAAGAAATTGCCGGTAGAAGAATTCTTAAGACCACAAAAAAGATTTAGACATATGTTTAAATCAGGAAATGAATGGATGATTGAAGAATTCCAAAGAATAGTAGATAAAAGATGGCAGGAATTATTAGACTTAGAAGAAATGACAAACAAATAAATTAGAGGGATTTTGGGGACGGACTCAAAAATCCCTTTTTAACTTTCATTTTTATTACTAAAAATATTCTTCTCTATAAATCCTTCTTTTATTAATTTACTTATTCTATTTTTTCCGATTTTTAATATTTGACATATTTCAAAGTTTTTAAGCTCTGTTTCGCTTTTTAAATCTTTAACTATTTTTGCTAACAACACTTTATCTTTCTTTATTTCTTCTATTGATTTATTTTGTAAATATTTTTGCAGAATTTTTTCAGGATTTTTCTTCGAATTTATTAATCTTTTTTGATTATAATTATAATGAATTAAATTAAAAATTGATTTATAATTTTCATCTTCAAATAATAACTCTATTTCCTCTTTTTCTTTTTTGTAATATAAAAAATCATTATACGACGAAAAAATATATTGTCCTAATTCTTTAGCTAAGCCCGCTTCTATAGGATTATAGTGTATATATGCTATTACATTATATAAATATTCCTTTGTCAAAATTGGTTTACTCTTATATCTATCTCTATATACATATCCTACTCTATTATGTTCTCTATTATAGAATCTCGCATATTTTGTATTTACTATTTTCATCCAGTTCGGAATACCTTGTCCACTTTGATTGTAAATTAGTAAGTGTGCATGATTATCCATTACCGTGTATGCTAATAGCTTGATTCTATTCTTCTCCTTTTCTTCGTTTAAGTATTTTAAATATGTATTTTTTTCTTTATTAGTTTCATATATATTTAATTTATTTATCCCCTGTGTCATTATATGATAATATGATGATGTACATAATCTTCTAGCTCTTCTTGGTATTTTAATTCCTCCTTTCAAATAAAAAAGAGGGAAAATTGAGTCCGTCCCCAAAATCCCCCTAGATCCCTATTCTTCTTCTGGTGCTCCTACAGGACATACTCCTGCACATGTTCCACAGCTTATGCATGCTGACCCGTCTATTACGAATTTATCTTCTCCTTGTGAAATACATCCTACTGGACATTCAGCAGCACATGCTCCACATGATATACATTTGTCTGTTATTTTATATGCCATTTTTTTCACCTCCTTCAAATATATGCTTACTTTTCCATTCTTATTTTTTAGTTTTAGATTTCTTCCTCTTCTTTGATGTCTTCCCTTTCTAAGTTTTCTAGTTCTTCTAGTTCTTGTTTATGTTCTAATTCTTCTTCGTCTATTTGTTCTGATTCTGTTTCTACATCTTTTATTACTTTTACATCTTTTGCATCATATCTTTTATATGAGTATCCTTCTTCATTTTTGAATTTTACTCTTACTCTTTCTTTTAGTGTTTCTATTGAGTCTATTTCTCCTTCTCCATCTTCTGTTTCTACTATTGCACCTATTTTTGGCAATTTTGCTAATTTTTCTGTGTATACATTGTCTTCATATTTTAAGCAACACATTAGTCTTCCACAGTTTCCTGATATTTTTGATGGGTTTAGTGAGATGTTTTGTTCTTTTGCCATTTTTATTGATACTGCTTCAAAATTACTTAGGAATGTACAACAGCATAGTTCTCTACCACATACTCCATTCCCGCCTATTCTTTTTACTTGATCTCTTACTCCTATTTGTTTTAGTTCTATTCTTGTTTTATATATTGCAGCTAAATCTTTTACTAGTTCTCTAAAGTCTATTCTTCCATCTGCTGTGAAATAGAATAGTATTTTGCTATTGTCAAATTTGCATTCTACATATGTTAGGTTCATTGGCAGTTTATGCTCTTTTATTTTTTTCTGACATGTTTTGAAGGCTTCTTCTTCTAGTTTTTTACAATCTTCAAATTGTTTTTGGTCTTTTTTATTTGCTATTCTTATTACTTTTTTTAATGGCTCTAATATTTTTTCGTCTGTTATTCTTCTATTTGGAATAACAACTTCCCCATATTCTTCTCCTTGTGCTGTTTCTACTATTACTTTTTCGCCTTTTCGTACTCTTATATTTTTTGGATTAAAGAAATATATTTTTCCTAATTTTTTGAATCTTATTCCTACTATATTTTTCAATGTTACACCTACCTGCCTTTTAAATATTTAATTTTTCTTTCATTTGTAGTAGCATATTATCTATACACATATCATAATTTGCGTTCATTTTCAACCTTTTTTTAGTATTTTCAACTATATCTATACATTCTAAATACGCATATGAGTTTTTTGATAGTTCCATCAATTGAATGTTTATATTTTCTAATATGTCATTTATTATTTCTTTTGATTTATATATTATTTCTGACATTTTGATTATTTCTATAATGTCTTTTTTATGAATATTTGATATTATTTCTTCTACTTTTTCATATATTTCTTTATTTTCTATTATATTTATTGCTCTACTTATGCTTCCTTGTGAAAATTTTAATAACATTTCATTGTCAAGTTTTTGATTGAATTTATTTATTAATATTTCTTTTAATTTTTCATCTTGTATATTTTCAAAATGTAGTATCATACATCTTGACTTTATTGTGCTTAGATATGCACTTTCATTTGCTCCTATTAATATAATTGTTGCAAATTCTGGTGGTTCTTCTAGTGTTTTTAATAAACAATTTTGTGCTTCTTTTGTCATCTTATCACTATCATTTATGATATATACTTTTTTAGATGATATTATTGGTTTTTCTATAATTTTACTTTGCAGTTCTCTTATTTGTTCTATTTTTATACTATTTCCATCTGGTTCTAAGATTTTGAAATCTGGATTATTGTTTGAATCAAATTCAATACATGATTTACATACATTACAATATTTGCTTTTTTCATCTAAGCATAATATTGCTTTTGCAAAGTCCATTGCTATCATCTTTTTCCCTATTCCTTCTTGTCCTATGAACAGATAGCTATGTGATACTTTTTTGTTTTTTATTGAGTTTTGTAATAATTCTTTTATTTTATCATTTCCAACTATGTTTTCAAACATTACTTACTCCTATTATTCTACTTTTATACAGTTTAATAAACTTAATATTTAAATCAGGCGAGAATTTAATAATTTATTAATTTTGGAGGGTCTTGTGGGGACCGTTCAACAATTCTCAAAAGTTTGAAAAACTTTTGTTAGAATTGTTAGAATGGGGAGACGGAAAAATTAATAAATTATTAAATTCGGAGCTGAATTATTATAAGTTTACTCTACCTTTCCCCATTGATTTAATGGCCATATTCTTATTGCTACTTTACTTTCAACTTTTTCTAATGGAATACATCCAAATGATCTACAGTCTGTACTATGCGTTCTATTATCTCCCATTGCAAATATGCAGTTTTCTGGTACTACAAAATCATCGAATCCTTCTCTGATTTCGTTATTATCTACTTCTGTTACCACTCCATCTTGTAAATATTCTTCATCTAGTTCTTGATCATTTATATATACTTTTCCATCTTTTATTACTACATGTTCTCCTGGTAAGGCTATTACTCTTTTTATATAACTTTCTTTTCCTATTTCTAATACATGATATGTGAATTTAGTAAATATATTTGTTGGTTCATTTTCGTATTTTGCTACTGGTGCTTCTTTATCTATTTCATTATTTTCTATTTCACTATGACTATATGTTTTTTTACTTGGTGCTTCAAATGTTATTATATCTCCTCTTTCTGGCATTGCTTTTACTGTTCTTGCCCATCTATTCAGCCATAATCTTTGATTTTCTACAAGTGTTGGGAACATTGATTCTTGTTTTACTATTGTTGGTGTTCCTATATAATATCTAAATAGTAATGCTAATACTACTGCTATTACTATGCAATATACCCATTCTAAAATATTTTTTACTTTTGGATTTATTTTCAATTTTATCTCTCCTTTAAATCATCTTAAATATTATATATTAGATATTCTGATTTATCAATAATTTTACTACAATTTTCTATTTCTATTGTAACTATTCAGACCTATAATAATTCAAATAGCGCGAGAATGTATTATTTATTAATTCTGGAAAGCGGTGGGGACCGTTCAAAAATTCTCAAAAGTTCGAAGAACTTTTGTTAGAATTTTTATAATGGGGAAACTGGAAGAATTAATAAATAATACATTCGGGAGCAATTTTACTTTAAAAGGTCTGAATAGTTACTTTCTATTTCTGCCCACAGCTAGGAGAATGTTTTAGCATTTAAAGTACTGAACTGTAAGTATTTCTGAAATATGTGTATTACTGCTTAAATCAAATTTAGTAGATACTAATAAATCTTTGTATTATCACCTGTTGGTATCCTTATTACTACTTCTGTACCTTTTCCAACTTCACTTTTTATATCTATACTTCCTCCGTTTTTATCCAAGATTTCTTTTGCAATAGATAGACCTAAGCCTGTCCCTCCCATTTCTCTAGATCTAGCCTTATCCACTCTATAAAATCTTTCAAATATTCTTGATAAATCTTCTTCCGGAATTCCAATTCCATTATCAAATACTTTTATATATGCATCATTATACACAAATCCTACATATATTTTGATTTCTCCATTATCTTTTGTATATTTTATACTGTTTGTTAATATATTTAAAATGACTCTTTCTATATCATCTTTGTCTGCATATACCAATGGCACATCTGCTGTTACAAAGCATTTTACGTCATGATTTTTCTTCTTTATTTCTATTGCCAATTTTTCTTGACATCTTTTTACTAAATCACCTAAATCAAATTGTGTCTTATTTGTTTTCTTCTTATTACTATCATACCTTGATAATGTCAATAAATCTGTAACTAACCTTGCCATTCTTCTAGATTCTGAAGCTATAACATTTAAGAATTTTACTCTTGTTTCATCATCATAATCACCTTCTAATAGAGTATCTGCATACCCCATTATTGATGTTATAGGTGTTTTTAATTCATGTGATACATCTGCTACAAATTCTTTCTGCATATTATCTAGTTTTACATGTTCTGTTATATCTTGTATAACTGCAATTACACCATTTGGTCTATCTAATTCATCTTTAAATGGTGCAAAATATACATCTACATATTTATCTTCTACTTCTAATCTTTGTTCTGTTGAAGTCCAATTTTCTAGATATATAATTTTTTCCATATTTATATCTAACTTAAATTTTTTAAAAATATCATCAAATGTGTTATCTTCTGGTCTTATACTTAACAATTGCTTAGCTGCCGGATTTATTAGTATAATTTCTCCTTCCATATTAAACGCAATTATTCCATCAGTTAAATGCAATAATATAGTTTCGATCTGATTTTTCTGTGTTGAAACCTCACTTAATTTTTCTTTTAATTCTGATGTCATTACATCAAATACATTTTCTAAATCACCTACATCGTTATTTTTACTTAACTTTTTCTTTCCTTTTGGATCTTCTGCAGCTACTTTCTCAGCACTTTTTATTAATTTGTTTATTGGATATATTACAAATTTTGACAAGAATACTGCTATAATAATTGATATTAATGTAAATACAACTGTAGCTACTATCAACACCATCATCGTATTTTGTTGTATTGCATTTACTATATTTTCTAGTCCTTCATTTTCTATTGCCTCTGGATTTATCAAATTTATAGAATTCATAAAACAAAATCCTAAAGCTGATATTATTAAAATTCCTACAATAAAAAAAATTAATACTATTTTTAATTGAGTGCTTTTTAACATTTTATTTCCCTTCTTTTTTTGAATTTACAAGTATTTGTATTTCTTCATAAATTTTCTTTTCTGCATCTGTTGTTGATACCTTTAGAGCATTTTTTCCCATTGCTTCTTTTTTATTTTTATCTAATATTATTTCTTTTATTGTTTCATTTAAAATTGTTCCATTTAATTCTTCATTTTTTATTATTTTTGCTGCTTTTTGATTTTCTAAAACTTTTGCATTATATGTCTGATGATCTCCACTAACATTTGGTAATGGTATTAGTATTGATGGTTTTCCTAAGTTTGATATTTCAGTTATTGTCATTGCTCCACTTCTTGAGACTATTAAGTCTGCTACATTCATGACTTCTTCCATGTTATATATGTATGGTACTATTTTTATATTTTCTACATAATTTATATTAATATTTCTGTCTTCCAATTTTTCTTTTATTATGTCATATTGTTTTGGTCCTGTTGCCCAAATTATTTGATAATCTTTATTTAATTTGTTTTCTATTATTCCCAATATACTGTCATTTATTTTTTGTGCTCCTTGGCTTCCTCCAAATATTAATACTATTGGTTTTATTTCTTTTAATCCTAATTCTTTTATTATTTTTAATTTTTCGTCTATTGTGTATTCTTTTTTTCTTATTTTTACTGGTGTTCCTGTATATACTATTCTTTTTGCGTTTTTTATTCTTGATTTAGCATCTTCGAAGGATATTAATATTGTATCTGTTTTTTTTGCTAACATTTTTACCGCTTTTCCTGGAAATGCATTACTTTCATGTAACATTGTAGGTATTTTTAAACTATGTGCTGCTGATATTGTGGCTCCACAAATATATCCTCCTGTTCCTATTACAATATCTGGATTAAATTCTTTTATTATTTTTTTTGCTTCAAAATATCCTTTTAATGTTTTTAGCATTTTTTTTATGTTTTTTATAGATAATTCTTTACTTAATCCATATGCGTCTATTGCTTTTAGCTTATAACCTGCTCTTGGTACTAAATCATTTTCTAATCCTCTTGTTGTTCCTATAAACATTATTTCTGAATTTTTTTGTTCTTCTTTTATTTTATTTGCTATTGCAAGCCCTGGATTTATATGTCCAGCTGTTCCTGCTGCTGCAATAATCACTTTCATTTTGCTTCCTCCAAATTTTCAAAATTTATAGTTAAATTTTGCATAACGAATTAAATTATACTGTTCGCTCCCGAATGTAATAATTTATTAATTTTTCCGTCTCCCCATTCTAAAAATTCTAACAAAAGTTTTTCAAACTTTTGAGAATTTTTGAACGGTCCCCACAAGTCCCTTCAAAATTAATAAATTATTACATTCTCGCGCTATTAAAATATATCATAATTCGTTATGCAAAGATGAACAAAAATTCTATTTGTTATTTTTTGCACTTGCTCTTGATATATTGAGCAATACTCCCATCTCGCATAAAATTATGAATAGAGCTGTTCCTCCATAGCTAAAGAATGGTAATGGCATTCCTGTTGCTGGCATTGACGATGTTACAACCGCTATGTTTATTATGACCTGTATTGCAATTAATGCTGTTATTCCTATTGCCATAAGACTTCCAAACATATCTGGAGATTTCATTGCAATTAATATTCCTCTCCATATGAATACTGCAAATAGCAATATTATCAATACACATCCTAAAAATCCTAATTCTTCTCCTATTATTGAGAATATGAAATCATTGTGTGGTTCTGGTATGTACAAATATTTTTGTGTACTATCTCCTAATCCAACTCCAAAAAGTCCTCCTGATCCTATTGCATATAAACTTTGTATTACTTGCCATCCATCTCCTGTTGCATCTTGCCATGGATCTAAAAATGTCAATACTCTTTGTAATCTATATGGCTCTAATACAACCAATACAATTACAATTGGAATTAATATGCTTCCTGCAGTTAAGAAATGTCTAAATTTACATCCTGCAACTAGCATCATTACAACGACTATTCCTAATATAACTACTGATGCACTAAAGTGTGGTTGCAATAATAAAAGACCTATAATTGGCAATACCCAAAAAAAGTGTTTTAGAAATCCGTTTTTAAATTTTGGTAAATCATCTCTATTTTTTACTAAAATTCCTGCATAAAATACAATTATCAAAAATTTTACCATCTCAGATGGTTGAAATGAAAATGTTTCTGTTAAATATATCCATCTTTGTGCTCCATTTATTTCTCTACCTACAAGTAATACTGCTACTAATAATATTATGGATATTACATACGAATGTATATAAAATTTTTGATAAAATCTATAATCTATTTTTGATATTGCAAACATTGCTACAACACCTAGTATAGCAAATATTAACTGTCTTTTAAAATAGTAATAGCTATCTCCTGTGTCTGCTAATGCTGATGGTGAACTTGCAGATAGCAACATTACTAGTCCTATGCCTAGCAAAAGTATTATTGTTATTAATAATGTAAAATCCATTGGGTTGTTAAGAAAACTTGAAAATTTTTCTCTTTTCTTTTTTGTCATTAAGAGAACCTCCCTTATTATATTTCTTTAGTATTTATATGATTTTTAAACCAATGACACAAAGAATTAGAGTTATAATACTAAATACTATTACTACTTTATTCTCCTTCCATCCAGATAATTCAAAATGATGGTGCAATGGTGCCATTTTAAATATTCTTTTCCCTGTTTTTTTGAAAAATGCTACTTGTAATATTACAGATAATGTTTCAATTACTGGTACTAATGCTATTATTAAAAGTAATAATGGCATTTTTAAATATAATGCTAATCCTGATATAACTCCTCCTAAAAGCAATGACCCTGTGTCTCCCATAAATACTTTTGCAGGATGCAAGTTAAACATTAAAAATCCTAGTGTTGCTCCAATAACTATACTTCCAAAAACTGAAACTTCTCCTATTCCTATCATTAGTCCAATTACTGTTAAACATGTAATTATTATAGCTGATACACTTGATGATAATCCATCTATTCCATCTGTTAAATTTATCGCGTTTGTTGTTGCAAGTATGACTACTATTGCTGCAGGTATATATACAACTGTTGGTAATTCTATATATGTTTTTAATATTGGTATATATGTTTCTGTTCCTAAATTTAGTCCTTGTATTAAATATATTACATATGATACAGATATTATTAATAATCCTAGCATTTTATAGCTTGGTTTTAAACCTTCTGTATTTTTTAATACTAATTTTTTATAATCATCAATAAATCCTATTGCTCCAAATCCTATTGTGAGTAGCATCATAGGAATAATTTTTCTCGCTGTGTCTTCTAGCCCTACCATATTCATGTATATATATGCGATTATTGATGAAATTATCATCGCAATTATTATTATTATTCCTCCCATTGTAGGAGTTCCTTGCTTCTTTAAGTGTGATGCTGGTCCGTCATCTCTTTCTATTTGACCTACTTTTAATTTTTTTAATATTGGTATTATAATTATTCCTAAGATAATCGATATAATAAATGTACTTAATAATACTATTATTTCAAAACTCAACTTTCTCAAACCTTTCTGCTTTTATTTCTTTCGTTTTATTTTCTTTCTTCTTTGTTTTCTAATTTTGAAATTATTTCTCTTACGATAATTCTTTCATCAAAAGGATATTTCTTTTCATTTATTTCTTGATATGGTTCATGACCTTTTCCTGCTAATAGTATTATGTCTTTATTGTTTGCCATTTTTATTGCTTTTTCAATGGCTTCTGTCCTATCTACTACTATTTCATAGTTTCCTTTTGTCTTTTTTATACCTTCTTCTATTTGCTCAATTATTTTTTCTGGATCTTCTGTTCTTGGATTATCTGATGTTATTATTGTATAATCTGCAACTTTTCCTGAAATTTCTCCCATTATTGGTCTTTTTCCTGGGTCTCTATCTCCTCCACATCCAAATACACATATTACTTTTCCTCTTGTGTAACTTTTTATAGCTTTTAATATGTTTTCTAGACTTTCTGGTGAATGTGCATAATCAATCATTATTGTTAATCCCATTTTGTTATCTACTAATTCTGATCTTCCTGGTACTCTTACTTCTAAAAGTGCTTCTTTTATGATTTCTGGTGATACATCAAATTTTTGGGCTACACATATTGCTGCTAAAGAGTTATATACGCTAAATCTTCCTGGTATTCCTGTTTTTACTCTTTCATTTCTATCTACTAATTTTACTTTAAAGTCAACATATGAGTTTGTTATAGTTATATCTTTTGCTAATAATTTTGCGTAGTTATCTATTCCATATGTCATTATATTACTTTCTGGAAATAGTGATGGTATTTTTGCTCCTTGTAAATCATCTGTATTTACTATTCCATTTTTACATTTCTTGAATAGTATTAGTTTTGAGTTTAGATAGTCTTCCATATTTGGATGTTCTTTTTCGCTGATATGGTCTTCTGAAAAGTTTGTAAATATTGCATAATCAAACTCACATCCATCTACTCTATGTAGTTTTAAACTTTGTGATGACACTTCCATTACAACTACTTCTACACCTTCATCTACCATTTGTTTAAATGTTCTTTGCAATTCTAAGCTTTCTGGTGTTGTTCTATCACTATCTTTTATTTTCTTACCATTAATATATGTTGCTATTGTTCCTATTAATCCTACTTTTTTTCCTGCTCTTTCTAATATTTCTTTTATCATAAATGTTGTTGTTGTTTTTCCTTTTGTTCCTGTAACTCCTATTAGTTTGAATTTACTTGATGGATTTCCATAAAAATTAGATGATGCTATTGCTAATCCTTCTCTTGTGTCTTTTGCCATTATTATTGTTACATCTTCTGGTATTTTTAATGATTTTAAATCACATCCTTCTTGTATCATTATAGCTATTGCTCCATTTTCTATTGCATCATTTACAAATTGATGCCCATCTACTGCAAATCCTTTTATTGCGACAAATAAATATCCTTTTTTTACTTCTTTAGAATTGTTTTCAATTCCATTTATCTCTAAGTTTAAATCTCCTTTAACTTTTAATCCTTCTAATCCTGCTAATAACTTTTTTAATTCCATTTAGAATCATCCCTTCATTTTATTATATATTAAGGTTAAATTTTTAGCCTTAATTTTTGTATATTATATAACTAAATTTTGTTTTTGTATAGGTTTTTACCTAAATTTTTTACGCATAAAGCTACAATTTTATTACTGTTCACAACTATAATTAGTATTTAATGAATTTGTATATTTTTGTTATTATAATTTTATTCATAAAGTATATAAATATTCAAAAAGGCACCTCATATTGAAGTGCCTTTTCCATGCTATTTCATTTACTCTTTCGCTTTTAATGTCTGATTTATATCTTCCTTGGCATCAAAAGCTGCAACCTCAGTCGCCCTTTCCCAGCCATCTGTTCTTGCAATATCTTTGTATGCATCTTTTTTATATGCATACATTATGTCTGAAGAACTGATGATTGCTCCCAATCCTTCTTTATCAAAATAACCTGCTCCACCTCCACCTGACACAAGAAATATAGTATTAGGCATACGCTTTCTTAAAACCTCTGCCTCTTTTGGATTAGTTGCTCCGACAACTGCACCCACTGGAGAATATCTTTCCTCCTTTGCAGTAAGGAGCTTTCCCGAATTTTTAATCAATTCGTACTCGAAGTCTGTTGGCTCAAGCAACAAACTTCGATCATGAGTTTCATATGTTGACGCTTTTTTTATCCATATAAAAACTGCCTGACCCTTCTTTACTGCAGTTTTTATAAACGGAACTACATTTCTTCCTAGATTATTGGTGGTTATTGCATCAAATGGCGGGTATTTTCCTCCAAGCAATGCTTTAGCATAAGCATATGCTTTTAAATTGGAGTTAATACCTGATATTTTCAGGTCTCCTATAACAAAGAGATCTGACAACCTTGCGTATAAGGCTATTTCCCGATAAATAGAAAAACAGTCCTTATCCTTAAAAAATTCATTTTCAATCTTTATGGCTACAACATGTTGTGCAACCGAATCAATGTACTTTGTACAAAAGTCTCTAAGTATATCTTTCTTAGATATACCAATTTTTAATGCCGCCTGATATATAGGCGGTAATTCTGAGATTCTTGGTGCCAATCCCGCGACCAGCCTACTGTTTTTCCGTTTTATTTCCTCATTCAAGCATTCTATAGCATTCATTTTTTCCTCCTAAAAATTTTATTTGGATTATCAATAAGAAGTTACAAGGAATATTATATCACTATTTTACATAAAATTCAACCTGATTTTTATAATACTTTGTATTATCTAGTTTAATATCTTATCATATTTCATTTTTAGCATCAGTACTACAGATTCCAGTATACTGTACTACATTTTCTGCTTCCTGCTAATTCCATATTACCGGTCTAAATGTAACATTCGAAGCCGCTTGACCTGAAGGGAGGTTGAAGATATTGACAACGCCGAGCAGAGAATCTCTTATTATAAGAGGATAATCTGTATTTGATTGATTTTGAAAATTATATGACGCTCCATACCAGTTTTGAGTTTCTGCTATCGCTCTACCTAAAGTTGTTGTTACATTAACTGTATTTGATATTTCATCAACATATTTTTCCATACCTGGTGTTTTTAATGCTTCTTCTAGTCTATATCTATAAGATTTTGCATTTGTTGATGTCTTATTTCTATTTTCAAATAATGTTGCTGTTTGCATATATCCTCCTGTATCTTTTACTCCTGATTCATTCCCTGTAGATGTACTATTATATGAATTAGTTGATGTTGCATTTGCTCCATATCTGCTTTGTGCAAGATATGCCACTGCTCCCCAGTCAAGTGATGTAGCTAAATGTGGATCTAATGTATTTGTTCCTAATGTTGAATCTCCATTTCTCAAATTATAGCAAATGTCAAAAGATTCTGATACATTTACACTTGTGTATGTTGTTGCTCCTTTTATTATTTGTACTCCCGCTTTACTAATAGTTGTGCTAAAGATTATTATAAATATAATAATTATAAACGAAATAATTGTTTTCCTCATAATTATATCCCTCCCAATATCATTTGTTTATTTCACTTTTAATTTTATAAACTATTTTTATATTTTTTAGGCTTTACTCTGTTTTGCTTGGCTTATATTTTGCTACCCATATTCCTGACAATTTATTTCCATTTGAATCTGTATCTTGATTAAATGCTGGATGTACTGTAAAGTCTAATGGTAAAACATCTCCGTATTTTTCTGTGTCTAATGGCCTATCATTTATATCTACAAAAATTATTTCTGTATCATCATTTGGATTATCTGGTAATCTATAAGCATATCTTGGTATCCATACCCACCATGCTTCTTGTCCATTTGCTGTTGTTTTTATATTTGCCCATAATTTATTTTCATAGTCATACCATTTTTTATCACTATTAAATTCTTCTAGACTACTTACTTCTGATAATTTTGTTTCTGCTGTACTTCCGTTTTCTTCATATTTTATTAAATATGTATTTTCTCTATCAAATCCTGACATATCTGGCACTAAGGTTTTGTCTGACAATTCTAAATCATCTGTTGTGTCATTTACATGTGTTGGGTCATATTTTGCTACCCATATTCCTGATAATTTTTTTCCATTTGCATCTGTGTCTTGGTCAAATGCTGGATGTACTGTGAAACCATCTGGTATTGTGTTTCCAAATTTTTCTGTATCTAATGGTCTGTTTTCTGTGTCTATAAAAATTATTTCTGTATCATCATTTGGATTATCCGGTAGTCTATATGCATATCTTGGTATCCATACCCACCATGCTTCATATCCATTTGCTATTGTTTTTATGTTTGCCCAGAGTTTATTTTCATAGTCATACCATTTTTGATCACTATTAAATTCTTCTAAATTGCTTATTTCTGATAGTTTTGTTTCTGTTGTATTTCCATTTTCTTCATATTTTATTAGATATGTATTTTCTCTATCAAATCCTGTTAAATCTGGTTCCATTACTTTTTTTGTCATTTCTAAATCATCTGTTTTGTTTTTTCCATAACTTGGATCATATTTTGCAATCCATATTCCTTTTAATTCTTTATCTGTGGTAAATGCTGGATGTACTTGATATCCTTCTGGTAAGCTACTTCCATATTTTTCTGTGTTCAATGGTTTGTTATTTGTGTCTACATATATTATCTCTGTTGTTGGTGGTTTTTTTGTGTCTGTTACTTCTCCTATTTTATATGCATATCTTGGTATCCATACCCACCATGCTTCATAACCGTTTGCTGTTGTTTTTATATTTGCCCAAATTTTATTTGCATAATCATACCACGTGTATTTTGTATTTCCATCTTCTATATAATTTATTACTTCTTGATTCATATGTAATGTTATTCCTACTTCATATGTTTTGCTAAAATCTTCATTATAATATATTGCACTTGTTGTTAATGCATTAAATCCTTCTAAATTTGGTGCATAATATGTTTCTTCTCCTACTGTTACTATCTCACTTTCTTCTTTCATTACATAGTCTTTTTCATTCATTTCTATATCATATCCTGAACCCATTACTCTACATCCATATTTATAGCTATGTACTGCTTTTCCTTTTAGTCTTGTTACGTTTACTTTAAATGCTGTATTTGTTAACTGATCATATATATATGTTGTATTATTTTGTGCTATATCGTCTGGTACATAGTATAGTCCTTCTACTTTTCCTGTTTCATCAATTAAATAATCTAATAAATTTTCTATATAATATTCTTTTGTTGGTTCTTTATTTGTAGGCATTCCTTCTCTTATATATATTATTTCCATTTTTAGACTTTTGGGCAAACTTGTTGGTTCTACCGGTACTGTAAATATAGGTTTTGCTTCATTTGATAATATTTCTTCACTATTTTCTATTTCTTTTATTTTTATTCTTTCATCTAATTCTGTCATTTCTGTCGCGAATGCTGCCCATACTGCATTTGTTAATATTCCATTGTCTCCTGATATTGTTGTTATTGTTACTGACGCTAAGATTAATAATACTATTATTGTGATGACAAGTGCCATTAATGTTATTCCTTTTATGTTTTTTTTCATTTGTTCCCTCCTATTTTCTGTTTTATGTTACCTTTTAGTTTCCTTAAGGATGTTACTTAAGGAAATTAAAAAAGATTATATATAGCTCGAAAGCATTAATTTTTCAAGCTTTTATATAATCTTTACTTTTTATTTTTATAATATTTATAATGTTTTTTACAGCATTTTTGTATTCTATTTCTATTGACATTACTGCATTTTATTGATATTATATTTTTAATTTAAAATCATTAAGTAACATCCTTAAAGAAAAATTTATTATATTTCTACATATAATTTTGTCCCTTCATTTATTGTAATCCCTGCTTTTGGCGTTTGGTTTTTAATTATGGTATTTTCTTTATCTAGATTTTCACTTTCATTTTGAATATTTATTTCTAGTCCTGTTTCTTTTATTATTTCTTCTGCCTCTTTGATTGTTTTGCCTATTATATCTGGTGTTTCAACTTGATTTATGATTTCTACTTCATCTTGATTCCCTTGATTTACTTCTAAATATGGTAATATTTCGCTAAATATCTGCCCTCCAATTGGTGCTGCAACTCCACCTCCTTGGTGCCCTCCTTCTCCTGTTGGATTATATAAAGTTATCAATAATACTACTTGTGGATCATCTATTGGTGCTACTCCTAAAAATGATGTTACATATTTATTTGTATTTACACCATCTTCTGATGTTCCTGTTTTTCCTCCTATTCTGTATCCTGCTACTTTTGCATTTTTTCCTGTTCCTTCTGATACTACTGATTCCATCATACTTAATACTTTTTCTGATGTCTCTTTTGATATTGCTGTACCTCTTGTTTCATTTTCTATTTCTGTTATTTCTTTTGTTTGACTATTTACTATTTTTTTGACTATTTTTGGTTTGACTTGCGTTCCTCCATTTGCTATTGCAGATACTGCTGTAACTAATTGCAAAGGTGTTATTTCAAATCTTTGACCAAAGCTTATTGTTGCAAGTTCTACTGGTCCTGCTTTTTCTTGTTTTATAAAGATACTGTTTGCTTCTCCTGGTAAGTCAACTCCAGTTACTTCTAGAAGTCCAAATTTTTTTAAATATTCAAAGTATTTTGTTACTCCTATTTTTTGTCCTAGTCCTATAAATACTGGGTTACATGAATTCATTAATGCTTGCCTTAGGCTTTCTGCTCCATGTGGTCTATAATATCTCCAACATTTAATTCTTACTCCTGCAACTTCAATTCCTCCTGTACATGTAAATTCTCCTTCTTTATCTATATCTGTTACTATTCCTTCTTCTAATGCTGCTGATGCTGTTATTGTTTTAAATGTTGATCCAGGTTCATATGTGTCTGTTATTGCTCTATTTCTCCATACTGCCTGCAAATTTTTCGTTTTATCTTCTTGGCTCATATTTCCCCAATTTTGTTTTAGTTCATCAGTATATGCTTCAAATGGTTCATTTAAATTATATGATGGATATGTCGCCATTCCTAAAATATCTCCTGTTTTGGGATCCATCACTACTACATTTCCACCATCTGTGCACTCATTGTCGATACATGCTTCTTTTAAATATTTTTCAATTATAGATTGTATATTCATATCTATTGTTAAAATTAAATCGTTTCCATCTATTGCTGATATGTAACTTTCTCCTTCTTCTCCTATTTCTCCTCCTTTTGCATCTGTATGTTTCTTTATCCTTCCTTTTTGCCCTGCAAGCTCTGCTTCATATTTTGCTTCTATTCCATCTAATCCTTGATTATCACTTCCACAAAATCCTATTATTTGTGATGCTAAGTTATTATTTGGATAATATCTTTTTGTGTCTTCATCAATGTTTATTCCTGTATCTATTCCGTTTTCACTCATCCATGCTCTTAGCTCATCTGTTTTCTCTTTTTTTACTTTTTTTACAATTGTTTCTATCGAACTTCTTTTTTTGACTTTTTTTAGTACTGTTTCATAATCTAATTCAAATATTTCTGATAGTTTTTTTGCTACTTTTTCTTTGTTTTCTTCTGATATGTTTACTGGATTTACGGTTACTGTTTCAACTGTACTACTTACTGCTAATATGTTTTTTCCTGTTCTATCATAAATTGTTCCTCTTTTTGGATTTATATATCTATCTAGAGTTTGCTGTTCATATGCCATCTCACTTAAGGTTGCTCCTTGGACAAATTGTATAAATCCTATTCTTCCTATTAATAATATTATTATTAGAAACGCTATGAATAAAATATTTCTCATTCTTTTTTTGGCTGATAAGTTTGTTGTAATCATAAAAAACCTCCTAATTTATTTTATTAGGAAGTTTTTTTATTATTACTTTTAATTGCTATATATTTTCTAATGAATCCATTAATAGAAATTCTTTTAATTTAATGTGTTTAACTGTACTTGTTGAATAGTCTATATCATCATTAGTTATAATTATTTTTTGTGATAAATTATTTATGTTTGCGAATGCTGAAAATTCACGATTATATGTTTTTTCTTCTGCTATGCTATATGCAACTTGTATATAATATTGTTTATTGTTTTTTTGTGCAAGGAAATCTATCTCTTTTCCATTATTGTTAAATACATTTAATTTATATCCCATATAAATAAGTTCATTATAAACTATATTTTCTAAATTATGTGTTAAATCATATCTATTGTCCATACATCTAATTGAATTAAATGCTACATCTGTATTATATATTTTTGAATAATATGCAAGTTCATTTTTTGTTTTAGTCGAATATTGTTTAACTGATTCAATGATATAGGCATCTTCTAAATAACTTAGATATTTAATGATTGTGTTTATAGAACAATTCTCATTTTTTCCTTTTATGTAATCATGAATTGATTTAGCTGAAATAATTCTGCTATTTGATCTTAATATATAATTTACAAAATTTTTAAATAGCTGTTCTTTTTTTATTTTATATCTATTTAATAAATCATTAATAACTATTGTGTCATCTAAATCATTTAGATATATCATTCGTGCTTCTTCTGTATCAAATTCAAATCTTTTAGGAAATCCTCCCCATACTAGATAATCTATAATACTGCATTCTTTTCCAAGTTCTTTGGTATATTCTAAAATTTCTTTATATATAAATGGTCTTATTTTAAAAGCAACATATCTACCACTTAGTTCTTTTGTAAACTCTTTTGATAATAATTTTGAATTTGAGCCAGTAATAAATATCGAGTTATTATATAGTCGCAATGTTTTACAGGCTTCTTGCCAACCATCTAACATTTGTATTTCGTCTAAAAATACATAACATTTTCCAGCTTTTCTATTATTTTCAATATAATCTATCAACAGATTACTGTTTGAAATGTTAGTCAAAATTCTTTTATCTTCAAAATTCAGATAAATTACATTATCTGTTTTTTGTTTTATTTCGTTTCTTATTTGTTCAAGTACAACTGATTTTCCTGAACGCCTTATCCCTGTTATAATTTTTATTAAGTCAGAGTCATAAAATTCACGAATCGGTTTTATATAGTGCTCTCTATATATCATAACTATTCACCTCTATATTTATTATACTGAAAGTTTTTCCTTTTGTCAACAAATCTTTCAGTAGTACTGAAATATTTTCTTGTTTTTAAAATATATTTCACTTTGTACTATTTTTTATTTTTTCATTTTCGACTTAAGGTGGGGACCGACAAGTTAAAAAGTGTTAAACTTAATTAAATTTATACAATAAATTTTAAAAACTGCAACTTATAGTATATCCTATCATGTTACAGTTTAATTTCTATTTAATATTGCATCTATAATTTTTTCAAACCAATTTTTGTTATCTTCTTCATTTATCTTGACTTTTTCTGAAGCTGATTCGATATAATCTTTTTTAGGCAATGTTACATATACTGTCTGTTTATTAGTTAATTTGCTCATACCTAATCTATTTTTAGCTTCTTGTTCAATATTACTGAAGTTTAGGCTATTTTCTATATTTACTTCTGTTTGTTCATTTTCTTTTTGTAATGCTGCTAATTCTTGTTTTTGAGATTGAATTTCACTAAATTTTACACTTATTTGAGAGTTTTGATAACTTATTGCTAATAAAACTCCTAGAGCTACAATTGCTGCTGCAATTAGTTTCATTTGAGTTTTCTTTTGACTTTTTGATAATTTTACTTCTTGTCTTGGTAATTCTTTAACGACTTTTAATTTTTTATTTTTAGTTTTTGTCTTGCTTCTTTTGTTACTTTTATTATAATCTGGATCTAGTTTTCTTGGACTAGTCTCATATTGATAATTTGCCATAAGTTATCACCTCCTTATAGTTTTATTCTTTAGTTCTTTCAAACACTCTTAATTTAGCACTTTTGCTTCTTGAGTTTTCTTCTTGTTCTTTTTCACTTGGTATTATTGGTTTTTTTGTTATTATTTTGCCTAAAGATTTTGCTCCACATACACAATATGGTAAATCACTTGGACATGTACAATTACTTTTTGCTTCTATCATTGCTTTTTTTACTGCTCTATCTTCTAATGAATGAAATGTAATTACACATAATCTTCCTTTTTCTTTTAAGCAATCTATACAGTCTAAAATTGTTTTATATAATGGTTCTATTTCATTGTTTACTTCTATTCTTATAGCTTGGAATGTTTTTTTTGCAGGATGTCCATTTTTTTGTTTTGATTTAGGTATTGATTTTTCAATTATTTCTACTAGTTCTTTTGTTGTTTCTATTTTTTTTGTTTTTCTTTGGATACAAATATTTTTTGCTATTTGTCTTGAAAATCTTTCTTCTCCATATTCATAAATTATATCTGATAATTTTTGTTCTGGATATGTATTTACAACTGTTTCTGCTGTTAAGTTTTGAGTTTTATCCATTCTCATATCTAATTTATTGTCTCCTATATAACTAAAACCTCTATTTCTTTCATCTAGTTGATATGAAGATACTCCTAAATCTAAGAGAATTCCGTCTACTTTATCTATTTCTAAGTCATTTAATATTTTTTTAATATCGTCATGATTTCCATGTACATATTTTACATTTGAATATTTTTCTAAAGTTTTTTTAGCTGACTTTAAGGCTTCTTCATCTCTATCAATTCCAATTAGAAGCCCTTCTTCTCCGATTTTTTTGATTATTTCTTTACTGTGTCCTGCTCCACCAATTGTTCCATCTACATATATTCCATTTGCTTTTATATTCAAATTTTCTATACATTCTTCTAACATTACAGGTGTGTGTTTAAATTCCAATGTTTCACCTCTTAAATTAACATTCCAGCTGGTAATTTTTTACCAGCTGATTATCTTTTGGTTATTTCATAGCTTTTGTAATGTTTTCTTTTGTTTTAATAAATCTTATAATCTTTATCTTTTGCAATTATTAATTCTTTTGTACTCTTGTCTTTTGTATTTTTTTGATTCTTTTGTGTTTATATAAACTTATATAAATAAGTTATATACCAAGATTTGCCATGTTTTCTGCGATTTCTTCTGCTGATATATTTTCATCACATTGTTCCCAAATTTCTTTATTCCATATTTCAAGTCTTGTACCAACTCCTATGATTATAGCTTCTTTTTCTAATTTTGCTACTACTCTTAGGTTACTTGGTATTAAAAATCTTCCTTGTTTGTCTATTTCACATTCTGTTGCTCCAGCTAAAAAGAATCTTACGAAGCTTCTTGCATTTTTATCTGATAGTGGCAAAGTTTTTAGTTTTTCTTCGAAGTTCAACCATTCTGTTTGTGAGAACGCAAATAAGCAACCATCTAAGCCCTTGGTTAAAATGAATTTTTCTCCAATATCTTGTCTTAGCTTGGCTGGCATTATTAATCTGCCTTTTGCATCTAGAGAATGCTCATATTCTCCCATTAACAACTGAACTTCACCTCTTTTCACTTTCTACCACTTTGTGCCACTTTTCTCCACTTCAAATTGATTTTAATATAACTTTTTATATTTTGCAAGTGTTTTTTAAAATTTTTTTATTTTTTTTAAATAAGCAAAATTTTCATTGCCAATGCAACAACTTTTTTCCAAAAAGTGTTGTCATATT